>Ga0180218_1000034_pt1 | contig 351388 bp, 324 predicted proteins | sample eDN3rd37CKraftBY_FD_151334 | JGI IMG/M metagenome (GOLD analysis project Ga0180218, IMG submission 151334) | Enriched backyard soil microbial communities from Emeryville, California, USA - eDNA 3rd pass 37_C Kraft BY (version 2) (version 2) | ecosystem: Environmental > Terrestrial > Soil >... | reverse complement strand
CATCAACTGCAACAAGCCGATTGTTTCGGCCATGCATGGCGCGGCGGTCGGCGCGGGGCTGGTGGCGGGGCTGCTGGCCGATATCTCGATCGCGGCCCGCGACGCGCGCATCATCGACGGCCATACCCGGCTGGGGGTGGCCGCCGGCGACCATGCCGCCATCGTCTGGCCGCTGCTGTGCGGCATGGCCAAGGCCAAGTATTACCTGTTGCTGTGCGATGCCGTCAGCGGCGAAGAGGCCGAGCGCATCGGCCTGGTGTCGCTGTGCGTGGATCGCGCCGAGCTGCTGTCCAAGGCTTTCGAAGTGGCCGGCCGCTTGGCGGCCGGCTCGCAAACCGCCATTCGCTGGACCAAGTACGCCTTGAACAACTGGCTGCGCATGGCGGGCCCGTCGTTCGATACGTCGCTGGCCCTGGAGTTCATGGGCTTTGGCGGGCCGGACGTACACGAAGGCATCAAGTCGCTGCGCGAAAAGCGCCCACCCAATTTCCGATGAACGCGCGGGCTTGCTTCGTTCCAGCTCCGGGCGCGCCAGCCCCCGCACGGGGACCGGCGCCGGGCGCCTGTTGCCGCAGGGACGGGCTACCAGCTGTACCGGTAGCCCGCGTGGAAGGTCCACGGGATGGCCAGCTTCGGGCCCTTTGAGTACTCGTACGAGGCATACAGGCCATGGCCGCGGCCCAGGCCACGCCCAGGCCCAGTTCGGCGCGCGCGCCGCGCAGCTCGGTGCGGTGCGCGATGCCGTTGGTGCGCACCGTGCCCGCGCCGTTGAACTCCTGCAGCACGCTGGCCTTGAGGTAGGGCTGCACCTGCCCGCCGCCTGCCAGTTCGATGCGCTTGCCGGCCTCCAGGCCCAGGCGGCCCAGCACCGAACTGCCGCCTTCGTCACGCACTCGCAGGCCGTTGGCCGCGCGGTACGAACCGCCGCCGGCCCGGAACACCGCCAGTTCGGCCTGCGGCTCGACGAACCAGCCGTCGGCACGGGCAAAGCGCCGGCCCGCCTCGATCGAGGCGCCCACCCCATGGGTGCGGTACTTGCCCTTGACCGCGCGCCCATCGCTGCCCACCACCTTGAAGTCGTTCTCCAGGCGGCTGGCACGCAGCGTCGCGTCCAGGTAGAAGCCGCTGTTTGCGATATAGGTGGCATAGCCCCCGACGTGCACGCTGTCGGTGTGGCCGCCGCCGTCGTCGGTGAAGCCGCGGTCGCCGCGCGTGTAGCCGGCCAGCCCGCCCAGGTGCCAGCGCCCGCCGGCCACCGCCACCGCGTGGTCGGCGCCCAGCTCGAAGCCGGCCACCTTCTGGTCGAAGCGCCGCCCGGCGCGGTTGCTCAGTTGCTGGTGCTGGCCGAAGCCACGGGTCCAGGCGCCGCCGGCGTCCGGGTTCAGGCGCAGCTCGCCCAGGCGCTTGGACAGCGCATTGTTCTCGGCGTACCAGAGCGTGCTGGCCGCGCCCACCCCGCCGGTGTTGACCGCCGCGTTGGCGGCGGCCGAAAGTTCCCTGTCCGCCGGCGGCCGCGGCGCGGGCACGGGTGGTTCAGGCTGGGGTGCGGGGGGCGCCGGCTCGGGCTCCACCGGGGGCGCGGGGGGCGGCGGCTCCGCCAGCGCCCAATTGCCCTTGCCATCGGCCATCAGCTGATAGCGGTAGGTGCCGATATCGACCTTGCCGTCCTTGTTGGCCAGGCTGAAAGCGGCCGTGCTGCCCTGAGGGGTCCGGACCAGCGTCACGGCCCTGGCATTGTCCGGTTCGTGGCCGCTGTCCTGTACGCGCAGCCGATGCTCGCCGGCCGCGCTGCCGGTCACGACCAACTGGTCGGATTGGCCGGCGGCGGCATTGCTGTTCATCTGGAATTCGCCGCCGTCGCCCTCCAGCGTTGCGAGCGTGAGCGTCTTGTAGGCGTGGCCGTCCTTGTGCTCGAACACGACGCGGCCCTGCTGGCCGAGCGTCAGCTTCTTGAGCGAGGACGACGCGGTCAGCGTCCAGGTGCCCGCGTCGATGGCCAGCGCGTTCAGCACGCTGGTGGCGCCCCGCCATTGCGCGGCGCCGGCGATCCGCATGTCGAGCCGGCCCGGCGCGCCGCCGTACAGGGGCGGCACGAGCGGCGGAGCCACCTGCACGCCGTCGGGCAGCCGCGTCACGATGTCGCCCTCGGCCTGGGCGCCCGAATCCAGCGTCAACAGAAATGGCTTCGTGCCGCGATGATGCAGCAGTACGGCGCCTTGCGCGCGCGCCCCGTCCTGCAGGGTGATCGCCGCCTGCGACGCGTCCGCCGGGTTGGCGGCGCTGAAGCCCGAGCTGGTGCGGATGGCCGCGCCTTTCGGGGCGGCCAGCATCCCGCCTTTGGCCATGAAAGTGCCGTCGACGATATCCAGCGCCGCCCCGCCTTGCCGCGCCGTGACTGTCGTTTGCGCCAGCGTGGCGTGGCCGAGATCGATGCGCAGCCCGACCCAGCCGCCGGCGATCGGGCTGGCGGGATCCTGGCCGGTATCCTGGATGACGGCGCTATCGAGTTGCACGCTTCCTCCACGCATGACCTGCAGGCCGCCTCCAGCGCCCTGGATGCGGGTACTGGTCGCGCTGAACTCGCTGTGGCCTCCGACCCGCACGGCGCTGGACGAGGTCGACTTGCTGGTGACGCTGCCGCCGGTCATTTCGACGCGCGTGGGCGAGGCCGCCCCCTGCGAGCCGCTGGCATGCAGGCCGTATCCTTCCTGGACGGTGATGTCGCCGCGCGTGAACGTCGCCTGCGCGCCGTCCTGAATCGAGACGCCGGCGCTATGCGCGGCAAAGGGCACGTTGACCAGGTGGACCGCCGCATCCGCGCCGCTGGCGTCCAGCACGCTGCCTGCCGTTGCGCCCTCGTTCTTGTTGGTCACGCGGGTGCCGGTCATGAGGAGCGTGCCGTGCTTGACGACGACGGTGGCCATCTCGCGCAGCGTGGTGCCGACAGCCCCCACCAGCGTGCCCGACGAGCTGACCATGCCGCCGGTGACGGTCAGCGTCGCGCCGGGTTTTTCCATGAGGATGCCGGCGGCGTAGCGGCCGCTGACATCGATGTCCATATTGGTGGCGGCGGCCGCGTCGCTGGCGTCGCTGGCCTGTATGTGGATGCCGTGGTCCTGTTGGCTGGTTTTTCTGATGGTCTGGCTATTCCAGTCGGCCTGGGCGCCGAGAGGTATGCCCAGGGTGCCGGCGGCGAGGAAGCACGCAGTGCGGCGCAGGGTTGGGCGAGCGGAAGTTGCGGCAGGGGTAGTGGTCATGGCAGGTCGGGAAGGGCTCGCGCCGGCCATGATGTCGTCGATGCACAGGGACCAGGACGCGGTGGTTGAACACGAGCGTCATGGTCATTCCGATAAGAGAACGGCTTCGAAAGAGGCCGGGCCTGGAGCCAGCGGAGATCGCCACGACGCGCTCCAGATGGTGCTGGCGTGGCGTCGCCCGGTCCATCAGCGTTATGTGCGTTGCCCCCTGGCAAGCTGCCCGGCGTTGCAGCGAAAAGCGGACGCGTGCTCTGGTTATTCCGCGCCGGTGCGGCGCAAGGGTGCGGTTTGTTTACTTCCTGAAGAAGCGCGCGAACGCCTGCTGCGCTTCGGGGCTGCGCAGGCGCTCGCGAAACTGTTCGGCTTCGTGGTCGAGCGTGGCGTGGATCGCGGCGCGCTCGCCCTGGCGCAGCATGCGCTTGCTCACACGCAGCGCTTCGCGTGGCTGGGCGGCCAGGTCGGCGGCGACGGCCCGGGCGGCCGCCAGGGCCCGGCCTGGCTCGGTGACGCCGGTGAGCAGCCCGGCGGCATGCGCCTCGGCGGCGTCGAAGGCGCGCCCCTGCAACAGCCATTCGGCGGCCTTGCGCATGCCGGCCAGCCGGGGCAGCAGCAGGCTGGAAGCCCCTTCCGGGCACAGCCCCAGCGCCACGAACGGCATGCGCAGCCGGGCGGTGCCGGCCGCGAAGACGAAATCGCAGTGCTGCAGCAGCGTGACGCCCACGCCGACCGCATGCCCTTCCACGGCGGCCAGCACCGGCACGTCGGTGTCGACCAGCGCGCGCAGGAAGCGCAGGGCCGGGCTGTCGCCCGCCGGACGCTCGGCCTGGAAGTCGCGCAGGTCGTTGCCGGCGGTGAAATGGTCGCCGGCGCCGGTCAGGATGACCGCGGCCAGGCCGGTGTCGGCGTCGGCGGCGCGCAGCTGCGCCGCCAGCGCGTCGTAGGTGGCGGTATCCAGCGCATTGCGCCGCTCGGGGCGGTTGATGGTCAGGGTGAGCACGGCTCCGTCGCGCTCGGTCAGCAGGCTGCTCATCCCAGCTTGCGCGCGCCCAGCCGCGCCTGTGCCTGGGCATACTCGGCGCGCAGCGACGCGACCAGTTCGCGCGCCGGCAGCACGCTGGCAATGCCGCCCACGCCCTGGCCGGCGCCCCAGATGTCTTTCCACGGTTTGGCGCGCGTCGTGCCGAAATTGGACGAGGCGGCCTCGGCCGTCGGCAGGTTGGCCGGGTCCAGGCCGGCGGCCACGATGCTGGCTTTCAGGTAGTTGCCGGGAATACCGGTGAAAAAGGGCGTGTAGAGCACATCGGACGCGCTCGCGTCGACGATGGCCTGCTTGTAGGCCTCGGAGGCGTTGGCCTCGGCGGTCGCGATGAAGCGCGTACCCATATAGGCGAAGTCGGCCCCCATGGCGAGCGCCGCCAGGATGCCCTGGCCCGAGGTGATCGCGCCGGACAGCACCAGCGGCCCGTCGTAGAAGCGCCGTACCTCGGAGACCAGCGCGAACGGGCTGAGCGTGCCGGCGTGGCCGCCCGCGCCGGCGCACACCAGGATCAGGCCATCGACCCCGGCCTCCAGGGCCTTCTCGGCGTGGCGCACGGTCGTGACATCGTGGAAAACCTTGCCGCCCCAGGCGTGGATGCCGGCAACCAGGTCGCCGGGCGCGCGCAGGCTGGTGATGATGTAGGGCACCCGGTGGCGGGCGCACACGTCCAGGTCGTGTTCGAGCCGGTCGTTCGACTGGTGGATGATCTGATTGACCGCGTACGGCGCCACGACGCCGTCCGGGTGCGCGCGGCGGTGTTCGGCCAGGCCGGCCTCGACTTCGTCGAGCCAGTCGCCCAGCAGCGATTGGGGGCGCGCATTGAGCGCGGGAAACGATCCCATGACGCCGCTGACGCATTGCGCGACCGCCAGCTTGGGATTGGAGACGATGAACATGGGCGAGCAGACCACGGGCAGGGTCATGCTGGCGTACAGCTCGGCAACCACGGGATGGGGCATGGCGGTGTCTCGTGCGTTCATGTTGGGCGAATCCGGTTGTTGAGCGCGGGGGAAATCTGTGCCTATAATTACTTACCGGTCGTCCGGTAATTAATTGATGAACCCATTTAACGGCAAGCGGCCGGCCCCTGTCAATGCAGGCAGGGGCGCGCCGTAGCCGCCAGGATAACGCCATGGCCGATGCTCCTGCCCCTGCCCCGAAGCGCGCGCGCGCTGGCCGGCCGCCCACGCTGGCCGCGCCGCGCGAGCGCATTCTCGAGGAGGCCGCGCGGCTGTTCGCCCGCAGCGGCTACGAAAACAGTTCGGTCGCCGACCTGGCCGCGGCCATCGGGGTGTCCAAGGCCGCCCTCTATCACTACTTCCAGACCAAGCAGGACATCTACGACGCCATCATCCTGGAGACGCTGGCCGGCCTGCTGCAGGCCGTGACCCGCGAGGTGGAGCGCCAGGACGAGGCCTGCGAACGGCTGCGCGCCTTCATGGTGGGGCATGCCCGCTATTTCGCGCGCCATCACGAGCAATTCGTGACCATGCTGATCGGCTATTCCGGCATGGCGCTGCCCGAGCGCGCCGACGCCGCGCAATTGCGCGACCGCTACGAACAACTGCTGCGCGACCTGCTGGAGCAGGGCATGGCCACGGGGGCGCTGCGCCGGCTGGACGTGGCGGCCACCGGCCGCGCGGTGCTGTCGATGCTGAACTGGATGGTGCGCTGGTACAAGCCGGGCCAGGGCGACAGCGCCGAGCAGATCGCCGCCGGCTACTACGACTTGCTTTTCAACGGCCTGCGCACCTGACGCCGCGCGGGCCCATCCCACTTTATATATACCCTCGAGGTGCATCATGGCGCTGGACAATGAAACCCTGAACCTGTTGCTGGACGCGGTACGCCGCTTCGTCAACGACCGGCTGGTCCCGGCCGAGAACGAGCTGGCCGAAACCGGCCGCATTCCCGACGCCATCGTCCAGGAAATGCGCGACCTGGGGCTGTTCGGCCTGTCGATCGCCGCGGATTACGGCGGCCTGGGCCTGACCATGGAGGAGGAGGTGCGCGTGGTGTTCGAGCTGGGGCAGACCTCGCCGGCTTTCCGGTCGCTGGCCGGCACCAACATCGGCATCGGTTCGCAATCCATCGTGCTGGCCGGCACCGACGCCCAGCGCCAGCGCTATCTGCCCAAGCTGGCCAGCGGCGAACTGATCGGCTCGTTCGCCCTGACAGAGCCCGATGCCGGCTCGGACGCCATGGCGCTGCGCACCAGCGCGGTCCGCGACGGCGACCACTACGTCCTGAACGGCACCAAGCGCTTCATCACCAATGCGCCGGTCGCCGGGCTGTTCTCGGTCATGGCGCGCACCGCGCCCGAGCGCCGCGCCGATTCGATCTCGTGCTTCCTGGTCGAGGCCGGCACGCCGGGCGTGACGCTGGGCAAGCCGGACAAGAAAATGGGGCAGGCCGGCGCCTTGACCTGCGACGTGGTGTTCGACAATTGCCGGGTGCCGGCCGAGGCGCTGCTGGGCGGCCAGGAGGGCACGGGCTTTCGCACCTCGATGCGGGTGCTGGACAAGGGGCGGCTGCACATCGCGGCGCTGTGCGTGGGCATCGCCGAGCGGCTGGTGCGCGATGCGGTGCGCTACGCGCTGGAGCGCAAGCAGTTCGGCCAGCCGATCGCGGAGTTCCAGCTGGTGCAGGCGATGATCGCCGACAGCCAGACCGAGCTGTACGCGGCCCGTTCGATGGTGCTGGACGCCGCGCGCAAGCGCGACCTGGGCCAGAACGTGACGATGGAGGCGGCCTGCAGCAAGCTGTACGCCACCGAGATGGTCGGGCGCGTGGCCGACCGGGCGGTGCAGATCCACGGCGGCGCGGGCTATGTCTCCGAGTACGCGGTCGAGCGTTTCTATCGCGATGTCCGCCTGTTCCGCATTTTCGAGGGCACCAGCCAGATCCAGCAATTGGTCATCGCGCGCGAAACCCTCAAGGCGTACGCGTAGCACAGCCGCGTTGTTGTGCGCGCCGCGCACAACAACGTGCCGAAAACAAAACTTGCCGCCTGGCGCCAGGGGCTAATATGCCTGCTTCCCCTGGCTCTTTCTTTCTACCGATATGTCGCAACGTCCTGCTCCCCTGACCGGCATTCGCGTGCTGGATCTCACCCGCGTGCTGGCGGGCCCCTGGTGCACCCAGAACCTGGCCGACCTGGGCGCGGAAGTCATCAAGATCGAACGGCCCGGCGCGGGCGACGACACGCGCGCCTGGGGGCCGCCCTATCTGAAGGACGCGGCCGGCAACGACACCACCGAGGCGGCCTACTACCTCTCGGCCAACCGCAACAAGCTGTCGGTGGCGCTGGACATCGCCACGCCGCGCGGCGCGGAGCTGGTGCGCGAGCTGGCGCAGCAATGCGACATCCTGGTCGAGAACTTCAAGGTGGGCGGCCTGCGCAAGTACGGGCTGGACTACGAAAGCGTCAAGGCCATCAACCCGCGCCTGATCTACTGCTCGATCACGGGCTTCGGCCAGACCGGCCCATATGCCAGCCGCCCCGGCTACGATTTCATGATCCAGGGCATGGGCGGCCTGATGAGCATCACCGGCGAGCGCGACGACCTGCCCGGCGGCGGTCCGCAGAAGGCCGGCGTGGCGGTGACCGACCTGATGACGGGCATGTATTCCACGGTCGGCATCCTGGCCGCGCTGCACGAGCGCAACCGCAGCGGGCTGGGCCAGCATATCGACATGGCCCTGCTCGATTGCCAGGTGGCCATGCTGGCCAACCAGAACCTCAACTACATGACTTCCGGCAAGGCGCCGCGCCGCGCTGGCAACGCACACCAGAACCTGGTTCCCTACCAGGTGTTCGCGGTCAGCGACGGCCACCTCATCGTGGCGGTGGGCAACGACAGCCAGTTCCGCAACTATTGCCGCGTGATCGACCTGCCCGAGCTGGCCGACGATCCGCGTTTCGCCACCAATCCGCAGCGGGTGCAGAACCGCGACGAACTGGTGCCGCTGCTGGCCGAGCGCATGGCCACCGGCGAGCGCGATGCCTGGCTGGCCGCGCTGGAGAGCGCCGGCGTGCCGGCCGGGCCCATCAATACGCTGGACCAGGTCTTCGAAGACCCGCAGGTGGTGGCCCGCCAGATCCGGCGCGAACTGCCGCACCCCAGCGCCGGCACCGTGCCGACCGCCAGCAGCCCGCTGCGCTTTTCCGACAGCCCGGTGGAGTACCGCCGCGCCCCGCCGCTGCTGGGCGAACACACGCGCCAGGTGCTCAGCGAGCGCCTCGGGCTGTCCGAGGCCGAGATCCAGGCCCTGGCCGCCGGGCAGGGCTGACCGATACCTTGGGCGCCGCCCGCCGCCGCGCGCGCGTGGCGGGCGCGGCGTCCACCATACTTGAACGAGGCAGGAGCAGAGAATGAGCGAGATCCAGACTATCGGCATCGTGGGCGCCGGCGCCATGGGGCGCGGCATTGCCCAGATCGCCGCGCAGGCCGGCGTGCTGGTGCGGCTGTACGACACCAACGCCGCCGCGGTGCAGGCGGCGCGCGACGCCTTGCGCCAGACCTGGGACAAGCTGGCCCAGAAGGGCAAGCTGAGCGAGGCCGACGCCCAGGCGGCGCTGACGCGCGTTACGCCGGCGGCGGCGCTGGCCGACCTGGCCGATTGCCAGCTGGTCATCGAAGCGGTGATCGAGCGCCTGGACGTCAAGCGCGACCTGTTCGCGGCGCTGGAGGAAATCGTGGCGGCCGATTGCGTGCTGGCCTCGAACACCTCGTCGCTGTCGATCACCGCCATTGCTGCGGCGTGCAAGCGTCCGCAGCGCGTGGCCGGTTATCACTTCTTCAACCCGGTGCCGCTGATGAAGGTGGTCGAGGTGATCGACGGCCTGCGCAGCGATCCCGCCGTGGGCGACGCGCTGGCCGAACTGGCGCGGCGCATGGGCCATACGCCGGTGCGGGCCAAGGACATGCCCGGCTTCATCGTCAACCATGCCGGCCGGGGCATGAACACCGAAGGGCTGCGGGTGGCGCAGGAGGCCGTGGCGCCGTTCGACCAGATCGACGCCATCATGCGCGAGCAGGCGGGCTTTCGCATGGGACCGTTCGAGCTGCTGGACCTGACCGCGCTGGACGTCTCGCATCCGGTGATGGAATCGATCTACCGGCAGTTCTTCGACGAGCCGCGCTTCCGGCCGTCGCCCATCACCACCGTGCGGCTGGCCGGCGGCCTGATCGGCCGCAAGGCCGGCGAAGGCTTCTACGCCTATCCCGACGGGCAGAAGCAGGTGCCGGCCGAGCCGGCCGCGCCAGCCCTGCGCGCCGGCCTGCGTGCCTGGGTAAGCCCGGCGCATCCGGACGGCCACGCGCGCGCCAGCGCCTTGCTGCGCGGCATGGCGGTCGAGCTGGCCGAGGGGGCGACGCCGCCGCAGGATGCGCTGATCATCGTCACGCCCTATGGCGAGGATGTCTCCACCTGCGTGCAAGGCCAGGGCCTGGACGGCGCGCGTACGGTGGGCCTGGATACGCTGTATGCGTTGGAGGCCGGCCGGCGCCGCACGCTGATGGTGTCGCCGGCCACGGCGCCGAACTGGCGCGACGACGCCCATGCGCTGGTGGCCAGCGACGGCGCGCCGGTCAGCGTCATCGAGGACTCGCCCGGTTTCGTGGCGCAACGCATCGTCGCCTGCATCGTCAACATCGCCAGCGATATCGCGCAGCAGCGCATCGCCACGCCGCAGGATATCGATCGTGCCGTGACGCTGGGCCTGGGTTATCCGGTCGGCCCGCTGGCGCTGGGCGACAAGCTGGGCGGCGCCCGCCTGCTGGAGATCCTGCACAACATGCAGCGCGTCACCGGCGATCCGCGCTATCGCCCCAGCCTGTGGCTGCAGCGCCGCGTCCAGCTGGGGCTGTCGCTGCTGCACGGCTGAGGCTGCGGTTCGCGGGGAAGCGGTGCCAGTCCCCGCAGAAGAGGGCGCATGACGGGAGCCTGTCCCGGCGGGGACAGGCCAGAAGTCAGCGGGTGCCAGTCCCCGTGCGGGGACAGGCCAGAAGTCGCCAGAAGTCAGCGGGTGCCAGTCCCCGTGCGGGGACAGGCCAGAAGTCAGCGGGTGCCAGTCCCGGCGGGGACAGGCCAGAAGTCAGCGGGTGCCAGTCCCCGTGCGGGGACAGGCACCCGGGAATGGAAAAAGCCCTTCGGCGCAACGCCGAAGGGCTTTTTTTCATGGGGCTGCCGCGGCTTACTTGGCGGCGTTGACCATGTATTCGATGGCCGCGCGGATGTCGTCCTCGGACGCGGTGGCCGCGCCGCCCTTGGGCGGCATCGCGCCCTTGCCCTGCATGGCGACCTTGAGCATGGCGTCCATGCCGGTCTGGATGTAGGGCGCCCAGGCGGCCTTGTCGCCGAACTTGGGCGCGTTGGCCACGCCGGTGGCGTGACAGGCGAAACAGGTGGCCTTGTACAGCTTTTCGCCGGCCGGGTTGACGGCGGCCTGCTGTTCGGCGGGGGCTGCCGGCGCCGCGGCGGCGGGAGCGGGGGCCGCGGGGGCGGGCGCGGCCGCCGCCGGGGCGGCAGGAGCCGGAGCCGGCGCGGCGGCAGCAGCGGGGGCAGCGGCTTCCTCGGGCTTGGCGCCTTCTTCGGCGGGGGCCGCGGGTTCGGGCAGCGAGCCGCCCGATTGGTTGGCCATGTAGACCACGGCGCGGGCCACTTCGTAGTCGCTCAGAGCCGGGTTGCCGCCCTTGGCGGGCATGCCGCCCTTGCCGTGCAGCGCGACATTGAGCATCGCGTCGTAGCCGGCCTTGATGAACGGCGCCCAGGCCGCGTTGTCGCCCATCTTGGGCGCGCCGGCGACGCCGGCGGTGTGGCAGGCCGTACAGACGGCCGTGAAGACTTGTTCGCCGGTCTTGTGGACCTTGGGGGCATTGGCGTCGACCAGTTCGAAACCGGCGACAGGAGCGATGCGCTTGGCGACCGCTTCTTCACCCAGCGTATCCGAACCGGCGCCGACCTTGGTGCCGGAGGTGACCACATTCACCAGCATGATGATGATGATGATGGGGACGACGAAGGCCAGCACGACCGTGGTGATCAGTTGCTTGGGCGTTTTGATGGGCGAGACGTGTTCTTCGATGTGTTCCTGCTCGTTGCTCATGACCAAATCCTGCGAATCGGGGTACCGGGGGACGCCTAGAAGGCGGCAAGAGACAATCCAATCACTACAGAGCAAGGCGCACCGAAATCGGGCTCCCCGCATGCAAACGCTGGATTATATAACGCTCATGCGATGTGAGAATTGTCGCCGCCCTCGCGGGACGTGCGCGAATCGCAAAGTCCGGTACAATGTCGCCTCTTCGCGCCCGTAGTTCAATGGATAGAATGAGAGTTTCCGAAGCTCTTGATACAGGTTCGATTCCTGTCGGGCGCGCCAGTTTCCCAAGGCCCTGGCGGCCATCGCGGCGCCACCTTCCGCAACAGGCGGACGGCGTGGCGCAATGCGCAAGCGCCGCACACCGTGCCGCGTCAGCACCCTGATCCCGGAAGAATCCGTTCCCGGCCATGGCCCGGACCGCGCGGGCCATGCGCCGTGGCGGCCTCGGCTGGCGTGCGCCTTGCTCCACGGTCGCGGCGATGGATGCGCGCCGCATCGACATGACAGAAAAGTAATGTTCCCGACAGCTTGCGGACGGTCGCGGCTCACTACAGTGGCCGCTTGAACCAGTCTGACCAGCGAGGATCGAACATGAGAGCAAGGGTGCGCGCAGTGCGCATGGCCGTGGCCGCGGCCGCGTTCTGGATTTCGTTCGGCGTCGCCGCCGCCGGCGCGCACGGCGCCGGCCATGGCGCCGGCCACGGGGCCGCGCCGGCCGCCGCCAGCGCGATCGGCAAGCCCGGCGTGGCGTCCAGGGCCAGCCGCACAGTCAGTGTCGACATGACCGACGCCATGCGCTTCACGCCCGACCAGATCGAGGTCAAGGCTGGCGAAACCGTGCGCTTCAAGGTGACCAACTCCGGCAAGATCCGCCACGAGATGGTGCTGGGTACGGATGCCGACCTGGGCGCGCACTACCAGATGATGCTCAAGGATCCGGACATGCGCCACGAGGAGCCCAATTCGGTGTCGCTCGACGCCGGCAAGAGCGGCGAGATCGTCTGGCAGTTCGGCAAGGCGGGGCGCGTGGCTTTCGGCTGCCTCGAGCCCGGGCACTATCCGGCCGGCATGAAGGGCGCGGTTTCCGTCAAGTAACCACGAGCCGGGACGCCGCGGCGCTCCCGGGGAGAAAGCACCAATGAGCAGAGCAGTTTCGAATCAGCGCCGCCGCTTCGTACAGGGTCTGGCGGGCGGAGGCGTGCTGGCGGGCCTGGGGCTGTGGCGCCAGCCCGCCTGGGCCCAGCCCGGCGCGGCGCGGCCCGAAGTCCTGTCGGGCACCGAGTTCAACCTGGAGATCGGCCGCACGCCGGCCAATTTCACCGGCGCGGCGCGCATGGCCACGACGGTCAATGGCAGCATCCCCGCGCCCATCCTGCGCTGGCGCGAGGGCGATACGGTGACGCTGCGCGTGACCAATCGGCTGGACGAAGACACGTCGATCCATTGGCATGGCATCCTGCTGCCGACGGAGATGGACGGCGTGCCCGGCCTGAGCTTTCCGGGGATCCGCCCGGGCGAGACCTTCACCTACCGTTTCCAGGTGCGGCAAAGCGGCACGTACTGGTATCACAGCCACTCCGGGTTCCAGGAGCAGACAGGCCTGTACGGCGCCATCGTCATCGAGCCCAGGCGCGCCGACCCGGTGCGGGCCGAGCGCGACCACGTGGTGCTGTTGTCCGACTGGACCGATGAAGACCCCATGAGCGTGTTCCGCAAGCTCAAGGTCATGCCCGATTACTACAACTACATCCAGCCCACCGTCGAGAACCTGATCGACGATGCGCGCAAGCAAGGCTGGGCAAGCGCGCTGGACGAGCGCCTGATGTGGCAGCAGATGCGCATGAACCAGACCGACCTGGCGGATGTGTCGGGCGCCACTTATACCTATCTCGCCAACGGCAAGTCGCCGGCCGGCAACTGGACCGGGCTGTTCAAGCCGGGCGAGCGGGTGCGGCTGCGCTTCATCAACGGCTCGGCCATGACGTACTTCGATGTGCGCATTCCCGGCCTGAAGATGACGGTCGTGGCGGCGGATGGGTTGCCGGTGCGGCCGGTGGAGGTCGACGAGTTCCGCATCGCCGTGGCCGAGACCTACGACGTGATCGTCGAGCCGGCCGAGGACCGCGCCTATACGATCTTCTCGCAGGCGATGGACCGTTCCGGCTACGCGCGCGCCACGCTGGCGCCGCGCCAGGGCATGCAGGCCGAAGTGCCGGCGCTGGATCCGGTGCAGGTGCTTACGATGATGGACATGGGCATGGCGCACGACATGCCCGGCATGGACCATGGCGCGGCGGGGCTGCAGGGCGGCGCCATGAACCACGGCGCCGCGGGCGGGATGGACCATGCCGCCATGGGGCACGGTTCGGGCGAGGCGAGCGGCGGCATGGTGGAAGTCGGCCATCCCTATCCCGCCGAGCACGGCCCGGCCAACTCCATGCTGCCCGATATCGTGACCACGCGGCTGGACGATCCGGGCGTCGGCCTGCGCGACAACGGACGCAATGTCCTGACTTACGCGGACCTGCGCTCCATGGTCGAGCCCGAGGACAACCGCGCGCCGACGCGCGAGATCGAGTTGCACCTGACGGGCAATATGGACCGCTACATGTGGTCGTTCAATGGCCTGAAGTTTTCGCAGGCCAGGCCCATCGTGCTGAAGTATGGGGAGCGCGTGCGCTTCGTGCTGGTCAACGACACCATGATGACCCACCCCATCCACTTGCATGGGTTGTGGAGCGATCTGGAATCTCCCGACGGCAATTTCCAGGTGCGCAAGCACACGATCAGCCTGAATCCGGCCCAGCGGATCAGCTACCGCGTGAGCGCGGACGCCAGGGGGAACTGGGCCTACCACTGCCATCTGCTGTATCACATGGAAGCGGGCATGTTCCGCGCCGTTGTCGTGGAGTGAACGGAACATGGCGAATTTCAGTATCGACAGGAAGCGATTGGCCGGCATGGCGGCCGGCCTGGGCCTGGCCGCGGCGGCGGGCGCCTGGGCGCAGGCGCCGGCCATGGAGCATGGCTCGATGCCGGGCATGGACCACGGCGCGGCGCCGTCGCCGGCCATGGAGCATGGCCCCACGCCGGCGATGGGCGCCTTGCCGAGCAGCGATGGCGCGGGTGACCGGCCTTACTCGGCCTACGGCATTCACTCGCACATGATGGACGACATGGCGACCAGCCAGTTGCTGTTCGACAAGCTGGGCATGACCTATGACCGCGACCGGCGCACGGGCCTGCAATGGGACGGCCAGTTCTGGGTCGGACGCGACCTGGACAAGCTGTGGATCAAGAGCGAGGGCGAGCGCGTCGGCGGCCGCTCCGACGGCAAGGTGGAGGTGTTCTGGAATCGCACGATCTCGCCGTTCTGGGACCTGCAAGTGGGCGCGCGGCGCGATTTCGGCACCGGGCCCAAGCGCAACTGGGGCGCCATCGGCCTGCAGGGCGTGGCGCCGTACAACATCGAGACCGAGGTGACGGCCTACGTGGGCGGCTCGGGGCGCACCGCGCTGGCGCTGAAAGCCGAGTACGACCTCTTGCTGACCCAGCGGCTCGTCCTGACGCCGGAGATCGAGGCCAGCGTGTACGGCAAGGACGACAAGGCGCGCGGCATCGGCGCCGGCCTGTCCGACGCGTCGTTCTCCTTGCGCCTGCGCTACGAGATCACGCGCGAAGTGGCGCCCTATGTGGGCGTCTCGTTCGGCCGCAAGTTCGGCAAGACCGCCAGCTACGCCAGCGAGGAAGGCGAGAGCCGTTCGGAGCGGGCCATCATGGCGGGCGTGCGGATCTGGTTCTAGGCGGGCCTACTGGGCCAGATAGTCCCGGATGCGCGCCTTGAACCCCGGCTGCGCGGCCGAGCGGGTCAGCGCCGCCAGATCGGCGTCGTCGTGGCCCGCGTGCAGAACCTGGTGCAGCGTGGCGCGGGTGGCCGGATCGAGCGCGGCGGCCGCTTCGGCGGCCGCGTCGATCAGCGCGGGCCACTGCGCCTGGGCGGCGCAGTCGCGCACGAAGCCGATGCGCCGCGCTTCGTCGGCGTCGAACGCGCGGGCGCTGCCCAGGATGGAGATGGCCTGATCGGCGCCGACGATGTCGCGAAAGCGGCGCGTGCCCAGCACCAGGCCGAACTTCAGCCCGGGCATGCGAAAGCCGGCCTCGGGGGTGCAATAACGCCACTTGCAGGCCGCGAACAGGTCCACGCCCGCGCCGAAGCTGCGGCCATGGGCCAGCCCCAGCGTCAGGCTGGGCGAGCTGGCCACGCGCTGCAGCAGCATTTCGATGCGCACCATGCGCAGCAACAGGTCGCCCTCGCTCTGTGCTTCGTAGCCGGTGAAGTCGAACCCGGCGCTGAAGTTCCTGCCGGCGCCGGCGAACACCAGCAGCGGCACTTGTTCGCGGTGGGCGGCATCCACGCCGTCGATGAGCGCCTCGACCAGTTCGGCCGACAGCGCGTTGCGTTTTTCGGGGCGCGACAGCGTGAAAGTCCAGGCCGTGGGCTGCCGCGTGATGGTCAGGGGGCCGGGGGCTGACATGGCGCTCAACCCGCCTGGCGCGGCGCCAGGCCCGCCAGGATTTCGTCGTTGTGCTCGCCCAGGGCCGGCGGGCGGCGCATGACGCCGGCCGTGCGCGCGTCAAAGCGCACTGGCGAGACGAACGTGCGGGTGCGCACGCCGTTGGGCAGTTCGAGGTCCTGCACCCAATCCATGTGTTCGACCTGCGGGTCGGCCAGCACTTCGGAGTAGTCGTTGATGGGGGCGCACGGCACGCCGGCCTGGCGGAAGCGCTCCAGCCAGGCATGGGAGTCGTGTTCCGCGAAGATGGCCTCCAGGATGTCGCGCAGGGCGACCTGGTGTTCGGCGCGGTCGGTGGGGTTGGCAAAGCGCGGGTCGGCGTGCAGGTCGTCGCGTCCGACGACCTTGCAGACCGCTTTCCATAGCGAGTTATTGCCGGCGGCCATGCCGAAGTAGCCGTTCTTGCAGCGGAATACCTGGTACGGGGCGTTGCGCGGGTGCGCCGAGCCCAGCTTGACCGGATCCACGCCCGTGCCGAAATACTGGGACGTCTGCAGGGCGGCGATGCCCAGCGTGGCGCCGAGCATGGATACGTCGATGTGCGTGCCCTGGCCGTCGGCCTGCACGCGGCGCAGGGCGGCGGCGATGGCGAAGGCGGCATACAGGCCGGCGGTGAAGTCGCAGACGGGCACGCCGCACTTCACGGGGGCGCCGCCTTCTTCGCCGGTGACGCTCATCAGCCCGCTCATGGCCTGCAGCGTGAGGTCGAAGCCGCCTTCCTGGCTGCGCGGGCCGCTCTGGCCGTACGCCGATACCGAACAATAGACCAGGCGCGGATTGCGCGCGCGCATCGCTTCGTACCCCAGCCCCAGGCGCTCCATGACGCCGGGGCGGTTGTTCTCGATCAGCACGTCGGCGCTGGCGATGAGTTCGATGGCCGCGTCGCGTTCGGCCTCGTTCTTCAGGTTCAGTGTGACCGAGCGCTTGTTGCGGTTCAGCGAGGCGAAGTTCTCGCTGTAGCCATCGGTGATCGGCGCCCAGCTGCGCAAGGTGTCGCCGGTGCCGGGCGGCTCGATCTTGATGACGTCGGCGCCCATGTCGGCCAGCAGCATGCCGCAGAACGGGCCGGCGGCCACGTTGCAGATTTCGATGACGCGTACGCCCGCGAGGGTGGATTCCTGGTTCATTCTTTCTCCTGGTGCTTCAGGCGACGCCGCCGAAATAGCCGCCGCGGTAACCCATGTGCGCCGACAACTGCCGCGCCGCCTGTTGCACCAGCGGCGCGTATTCACGCATTTTCTGGTTCGTCAGCCGCTCGAGCGGGCCGGAGATGCCCAGCGCCGCCACGGCCTTGTCCAGCCCATTGAAAATCGGCGCGGCGATGCCGCCGATGCCCTGGCGCCACTCGCCACGGTTGATGGCGTAGCCGATGCGGTTCACGTCGGCCAGCTCCTGCTTGAGGGCGAGCAGCGAGACGTGGGTGTTTTCGGTGTGCCGCTGGATGGCCGCGCCATAGTGGTCGAGATAGTCGGCCGTCTGGCAGGCAAGCAGGGCCTTGCCGGTGGCCACCGCGTAGGCCGGGGCCCGGCCGCCCACGGTCGAATAGGCCAGCAGGGGCTGCGGGCTGTCCAGTTTGTCGACATAGACCACGTCCAGCCCGTCGAGCACCGACAGGTGCACGGTTTCGTTGGTCAGCCTGGCCAGTTCGCCCATGAACGGCGGGGCCAGTTTGCGCGCATCCAGGCTGGCCAGCTGGCGCGCGCCCAGCTCGAACAGCTTGAGCGTGCACTGGTACGAGCCCGTGGCGGGGTCGCGCCGCACATAGCCGGCATGGGCCAGCGTCTGCAGGGTGCGATGCGTATTGCTGCGGGTGAGGCCGATTTCTTCGGCGATCTGGTCCAGCGTGGGCGTGGCGCCGTCGAGCCGGCTGATGGCTTCGAGGACCGTGAGGCCCTTGAGCAGGGTTTTGTCCATATGTCGTATGCCTTTGCAGCGCAAGCGCCGATCCGGCGCGCGTTCGTCTGCCGGGGCTGTCGCGCACAGAATACAGAGAGCCAGCTTATAAATCAAATTATGAAATTTAAATCCCAAATAATAGGAAATATGGCGGCTTCGCCAGGAACGCCAGAAATACGTTGAGAGATGGCCTTATCCGTTGACGGCTGACCAGGCTGTTCCTTATTATTTTCCTTATATACAGAATATAAATCCTATATTTTGGTATTTGTCGGGCACGGTGACGCCGCACGGGCGATGTGCTCGAATGAAGAGACCGACAGGAGGGGCTCATGTCCGAGGCGAGATTGCTCAACACCGTGGCGGCGCTAGACCAGCTGGTCGAACGCACCGGCCTGCAGGAGGGCGCCATCCTGGCGCAGGCGCGGCAGCTGATCGCGGACCTGGTGGCCCACGATGACTGGCTGCCCGATGAAATGGCGCAGCCGCATCCCGAGTACTACCGGCAGTATCTGCTGTACGGCGACCCGCGCGACCGCTACTCGCTGGTCAGTTTCGTGTGGGGGCCGGGCCAGAAGACGCCGGTGCACGACCACACGGTATGGGGCGTGATCGGCATGCTGCGAGGCGCCGAGACCGACCAGCCGTTCCGGCGCGACGCCGATGGCCGGCTGGCGCCGGAAGGCCCGGGCAAGGTGCTGCGCCCCGGCGACGTGGCCTGTGTGTCGCCGTCGATCGGCGATATCCACCAGGTCAGCAATGCCTACGACGACCGGGTGTCGATCAGCATCCACTTGTACGGCGGCAATATCGGCCGCATACGGCGCAGCGTCTATGACCCGCAAACCGGGGCGAGCAAGGCGTTCGTGTCGGGCTATTCGAACGCCATGACGCCCAATCTTTGGGCCGCGCCCGACGCCGGCTGAGCCGGGCGGCGGCGCGGGCCGGCATGCCGCCGCGCCTCAGGCGGCGTCTTCGAGCGCCTGGCCGAACTGGTACAGCACGGCCTCGTCCAGGTGCCGGCCGATCAGCTGCATGCTGATGGGCAGCCCCTGGCCGTCGGCGCCGAACGGCACCGACAGGCTGGGGTGGCCGGACAGGTTGGTCGGCGCGGTCAGGCGGGTCAGCAGCCAGGTGGTGGAGTATTCCTGGCCATCGAGCACGGTGGTGCGCTGGTCGCGCAGCGGGGCGGTGAGGCCGCAGGTGGGGCATAGCAGCACATCGACCTGCGCCAGCGCCTCGTCGAAGGCCTGGCGCGCCACGGCGCGCATCGCCATGGCCTGCAGGTAGTCGACCGCCAGCACGCCGGCGCCGGTCAGCAGGCGCGCGCGCACTTCGTCCTGGTAGGGCGCGTTGCTCGTCAGCGCCCGCAGGTGGCGCGCATAGGCTTCGGTCTTGAGCACCAGCTGCTGGGCGTCGTAGATGGCCTGCACCTGGGCGATTTCGATGGGCACCACCCGGGCGCCGGCCTGGCGGAAGGCCTCCTGCGCCTGTTCCAGCGCCTGGCGCACCGGCGCATCCAGATAGTCGAGGTAGAACCCGGTGGCCAGGCCCACGGTGCGGCCGCGCACCGATTGGCCAACCAGTCGCGCGTAGCTGTGCCCCGGTTGGCCGGCCAGCGCGTCCAGCAGTACGGCGTTGTCGCGCACGGTGGTGCTCATCGGGCCGACGTGGTCGAGCGTCTGGCTCAGGTCGAAGGCGCCGGCGCGCGGCAGCAGGTCATAGGTGGGCTTGAGACCCACCACGCCGCACAGCGCGGCCGGCAGGCGGATGGACGCGCTGGTGTCGGTGCCCAGGGCGGCGGCGCACAGCCCGGCGCCCAGCGCCGCGGCCGAGCCGCTGCTGGAGCCGCCGGTCATGTGGGCCGGGTTGCGCGGGTTGCATACCGCGCCGAAGTACGAGCGATCGCCGGTGGGGCCATAGGCGAACTCGTGGGTGTTGGCCTTGCCGACGATGATCGCGCCCTCGGCGCGCAGCCGGGCGACGACCGGCGCGTCGCGTTCGGCGCTTGCCTGGTTCGCGTACTGCTGCGAACCCATGGTGGTGGGCATGCCCGCGACGTCGATAAGATCCTTGACGGCCACGGGGATGCCATGCAGCGCGCCCGTGGCCGCGCCGCCGGCGAAGGCGGCGTCGGCGTCGGCCGCCTGCCGCATGACGGTTTCAGGGTCGACGCTGATGAAACAGTTCAGCGGCGAGGCGGCTATCCGGTCCAGCAGGTCGCGCAGGGTGGCGGAAGGGGTGGTCTGGCGCGCGCGGTAGGCGGACGCGAGGGCAGCAATGGTCAGCATTTTGATGAAAGACGGGTAAGGCGCAAGGCAAGGCGCGGACTGCGTCCGCCGGCCGGGCCGGCGGACGCCGCGGTTTACTGCAGCGGTTCGATCTTGCCGTTGTGGAAGCGGGCCAGGCGGATCGAGCCGTCGTTCTGGTTCTTCTTGTCGAAGCGCACCGGCCCGAGCAGGGTCTCGAAGCCCTGCAGCTGGGCCAGTCCGGCCTGGATCTGTTCGGGCTTGGTGCCGCCGCCCTTGCGCGCGGCCTCCACCACGGTATAGACGGCTTCGTACGAGCCGGCGTCGAACGCGCCGGGCAGGCTGTTGTAGCGCGCCTGGTAGGCGGTTTCGAACTGCTTGGAGCGCGCGTCGCTCAGGCCCGGCAGCCAGGTGGTGGGAAACACGGCGCCCTCGGCCGCGGCGCCAGCCAGTTCCTGGAACTTGGGCACGCCCTGGCCTTCGTTGACGATGAGCTGCGTCTTCAGCCCCAGTTCGCGGATCTGGCGCGCGATGATCGAGCCTTCCGTGTAGTAGCCGTGCACGAACAGCACGTCGGGGGCGCGGTCGCGGATGTTCGTCAACTGGGCCTTGAAGTCGGTTTCGCCGCGGTTGTATTCCTCGTAGGCCACGACTTCGGCGCCCAGTTCCCGGGCGCGGTCGGCGGCCGCCTTGGTGGGCGGCTTGCCGTAGTCCGAGTTCTCGGCCAGGAAGGCTACCTTGCGCGCGTTCTTGTTCTGCACGTAGTGCTCGATCGCCTTGGTGTCGAGCTGGTTGTCGGTGATCTTGATGCGCCAGGTGTACTGGAAGCCCTGCTCGGTGATGGTGGGCGAGCCGGCCATGCCATTGACCAGCGGCACCTTGTATTTCTCGTTTTCCTTCGAGAAGGCGATGGTGACCAGGCTGGCGGCCGAGCCGACGATGGCGTCGACCTTGCGCTGGGTGATCAGCTTCTTGGCGGCGTTGATGCCGGTGGCCGGGTCGCTCTTGTCGTCCTCGCCGTGCACCTCGAGCGGGACGCCGTTGAAGCCGCCGGCCTTGTTGATCTCCTCGACGGCCAGGCGGGTGCCCTTGTTGTGGGCGTCGCCGTACGAGGCGGCCGGGCCGGTCACGGACTCGATGATGCCGATGCGCAGCGGCGTGGCGCCGGCCGCGGCCTGTTCTTCCTTCTGGCCGCAGCCGGCCAGGGCGACGGTCGCCGCGATCGACGCGGCGGCCAGGGTGCGGGGAGCGAATGCAATCATGATGTCTCTCTAGTCTGGAAGGGGGGGGATGCCGTGCATCGGCGAAAGTGGCGTGGCGCGTATCAGCCGTCCATGCCGAGATAGGTCTTGCGCACGAGGTCGCTGTGCAGCAGGGCCTGGGTGTCGTCCGAGCCGACGATCTGGCCGGTTTCCAGCAGGTAGCCGCGCTGGGCCGTCTGCAGCGCCAGCGTGACGTTCTGCTCGACCAGCAGGATGGTGGCGCCGGCGGCGTGGATCTCGCGCAGCTTGTCCATCAGCTCGGCCACCACCAGCGGCGCCAGGCCAAGCGACGGCTCGTCCAGCAGCAGCAGCTTGGGGCGGCCCATCAGCGCGCGTCCGATCGCCACCATCTGCTGCTCGCCGCCGCTCATGGTGCCGGCCTTCTGCCGGTAGCGCTCTTTCAGGCGCGGGAACTGCGCCAGGATGCGTTCGATGTCCTGCTGGATTTCGTGGTGGGTGGAGCGGCGCGCCCGCGCGCCGATGACCAGGTTCTCGGCCACCGTGAATTCCGGGAACACGCGCCGTCCCTCCGGGACGATGCTGATGCCCTTGCGGATGATGGCATCGGGCGCCTGGCGGTCGATGCGCTCGCCCATGAACTCGATGGCGCCGCCGCGCACCGGCTGCAGGCCGAGGATGGACTTGAGCAGCGTGCTCTTGCCCGCGCCGTTGGCGCCCAGCAGGGTGACGAACTCGCCGGCGGCGACGTCCAGGCTGCATTGCTTGAGCGCCTGCACGCGGCCGTAATAGGTGTCGATGCGGTCGATCTTAAGCATGCTGCGCTCCCGCGCCCAGATAGGCGGCTATCACTTTTTCGTCGCGCTGTACCTCCTGCGGCGTGCCGTCGGCGATCTTGTGCCCGTATTCCAGCACCACGATGTGCTCGCACAGGCCCATGACCAGCTTGATGTCGTGCTCGATGAGCACGATGGTATAGCCCAGCTCGTGCAGCTTGAGGATCAGCTTGCGCAGGGCGATGCGCTCCTGCAGGTTCAGGCCCGCCGCCGGTTCGTCCAGCAGCAGGATCCTGGGGTCGGTGGCCAGCGCGCGCGCGATGTCCAGCTGGCGCTGTTCGCCATAGGGCAGGTTGGAGGCCAGTTCGTCGGCCTTGCCCGCCAGCCCCACGTACGACAGCAGCTCGATCGCGCGCTCGCGGGTGGCGCGGCGTTCGGCGCGCTCGCCCGGGGTGCGCAGGATGGAGGCCAGCACCCCGGCGCGGGTGCGGTCCTGGCGGCCGATCATCACGTTCTCGGCCAGCGTCAGGTCGGGGAACACCATGATGTTCTGGAACGTGCGCGCCACGCCCAGGCGGTTGATCTGGTGCAGCTTCAGGCGGCTGATTTCCTTGCCGTCGAAGCGGATCGAACCCGCGGTCGGCGTGTAGATACCGCTGACCACGTTGAACAGCGAGGTCTTGCCCGCGCCGTTGGGGCCGATCAGGCCATGGATGACATTGGCCTGCATGGTGAACGATACGTCGGAGAGCGCCTGGACGCCGCCGAACGAAAGGGTCACGTTGTTGACGGAAAGCATGCTTACCTCGCGCGCAGGGATTTGAGCTTGTTGGGCAGATCCACCAGTCCCTTGGGCAGGAACAGGATCACCAGCGCCAGCAGCAGGCCGTAGACCAGGATGTTGTATTGGCCGAATTCCTGGGCGTACTCCTCGATGATGGTCAGCGCGAAGGCGCCGATCACCGAGCCGTAGATGTTGCCGATGCCGCCCACGAAGGTCATGATCAGGAACAGGACGGAGACGTGGATGCCCAGCCTGTCCGGGTCGATGAAGCCGTCGTAGTGCACGAACAGGGTGCCGGCGAAGGCCGCGAACAGGGTGCTGATGGTGAACGACAGCACCTTGTAGCGGAACACCGGGATGCCCAGCGACTGGGCCGCCAGCTCGTTGTTGGCGATGGCCTGCAGGGCGTCGCCGGTGCGCGAGTCGATGACCCGGCGCAGGATGACGAAGCCGGCGAACATGCACAGCAGCACGTAGTAGTAATAGCCCAGGTCGCTGGTGAGCGACCAGCCGAAGAAATCCGGCGCGGGCACGGCCGTCAGCCCGGAGGGCCCGCCGGTGATCGTGCTGTTCTTGATGATGACCTGCACGATGACCGCGACCGCGATGCTGGCCAGCGCCAGGTAGTGGCCGCTGGTGCGCAGCACCAGCATGCCGACCAGGCAGCCCAGCAGGCCGACCGCGGCCGTGGCGACCGGCACCGATACCAGGTAGGGCACGCCGGCCTTGGCCATCATGCCCGACAGATAGGCGGCCAGCCCGAAGAAGGCGGCATGCCCCAGCGAGATCTGGCCGGTATAGCCGGCGAACAGGGTCAGGCCCATGACCACGATGGCGTAGGTGGCCGCCCGCACGCCCAGGTGGGTGATGAACGGGTCGTTGAGCAGGGCCGGCAATGCGACGAGGAGCAGCGCGCAAAGCGCGGTCCCATATTTGCGACGAAACATGATGCGGTGTCCTTCTGGCTGGTTCTGCTTAGACTTTCTTGATCTGCTTCTTGCCCAGGATGCCGTTGGGCTTGACCAGGATGATGAGCAGCAGGATCGAGAACGAGACCAGATCCTTGTAGGCGGAGTTGATCAACAGCGTGCCGAACTGCTCGATCACGCCCAGCATGATTCCGCCCAGCACCGCGCCCGACAGCAGGCCCAGTCCGCCCAGCAGCGCGGCGGTGAAGCCCTTGAGCATGATCAGGTTGCCCATGTCGAACGACAGCACCGCGATCGGCGCGTAGACGATGCCCGCCGCCGCGCCCAGCGCCGAGCACAGCGCCACCGTGAAGTTGTTGATGCGCGAAACGTTGATGCCCATCATGCGGGCGGTGGTCTTGTCCTGCGCGACCGCCCGCACCGACAGGCCCAGCGGCGTGCGGGTGAACAGCAGGTACAGCAGCAGCATGATGAGCAGCGTCATGCCGATGACGATCAGGTACTGGTCGCTGATGCGTACCGAGCCGATCGATGCCGCATGTTCGCTCAGCGGCGGAAAGCGGTATGCCGACGAGCCGAAGATCAGCTGCGCGACGCTGCGCAGCAGGATGAACAGGGCCACGGTCATCATGAACAGCGAGAGCTGGTTGCTGTTTTCCAGCCGCCGCATGAAGACCCGTTCCAGGAACGAGCCGAACACCAGCGCCGAGGCGATGGCCAGCGGAAAGGCCAGCCACATCGACAGCCCCAGGTCCACGTGGAAGACGTAGCCCAGGAATGCCCCCACCATGAAGATTTCGCCTTGCGCGAAGTTGATGATGTCCATGCCCCGGAACACCAGCGTGATCGCCAGGGCGATCATGGCATAGGTGCTGCCAACGGACAGGCCGTAGATCAGTTGCTGCAGAAAATGGTCCATACGGATCTCTACCCAAACGTTTGGGTAGCAACTGTAGGGGCACGCGCGTCGGCTGGCAATTCAGTATTTACCCGAACGTTTGGGTAAAACGGGAATGTTGCTATGATGCGCGCAAAAGGAAGGCCACATGAAAGGTAAGCAGTCCCCGGTCACTTTGCGTTCGCTGGCGCAGCAGCTGAAGGTGCATGTGTCGACCGTCTCGCGCGTGCTCAATGGCACCGACGACGACGCGCGCAACGCCGCCGCGCCCGAGACGGTCGAGCGCATCCGCGAACTGGCGCAGCAGCTCAACTACCGACCCAATCCGCACGCCATCGGCCTGCGCACCCAGAAAACGCGCACGGTCAGCGTGCTGGTGCCGCAGCTGTCCGACCTGGTCGTGGCCACCATCTACGAGGGTATCGACGCGGCGGCGGCCGACTCGCGCTACCTGACGTTCGTGGCCAATACCGGCGACGCGCCGCCGCGCCAGCGGCAACTGGGCGAGATGGCGCTGGACCGCCGGGTCGAGGGCCTGATCTTCGCCGATGCGCGCCGCGACGATACCCGGTTCCTGGACGAAATCGCCCGGCGCGGCGTGCCCATGGTGCTGGTCAGCCGGCACCTCGGCACGCATTGCGCCGTGACCTGCGACGACGTGGCCGGCGGCCGCATGGCGGCCGAGCACCTGCTGGCGCTGGGCCACCGCGACATCGCCGTGCTGGCCGGCGAGCAATACGCCAGCACCGGCTGCGACCGTAGCGCGGGCTTCATCGCCTATTGCCGCGAGCAAGGGGTGGACATCCCGGCCAAATGGATACTGCACGGACCGTTCGATACGCGGGCCGGCCGGCTGGCCGGCGAGAAGCTGTTTCGCAATGCGCGCAAGCCCTCGGCGGTGTTCGCCGTCAACGACTTCCTGGCCATCGGCCTGATGGGCGCGGTGCGCGATCGCGGCCTGCGCGCGGGGCACGATGTGGCCATCGTGGGCTTTAACGACACGCCGCTGGCCGCCGAGCTGCCGATCAGCCTGACCACCATCCGTTCGCCCATGCACGCCATGGGCTATCGCAGCATGGAGCTGCTGCTCGAACGTATCAAGGGAGGGCGCCCGGAGTCCGAGCGGCTGGCGCCGCAGCTGATGGTGCGGGCCAGCACCTGTCCGCGCCCCGGCGAGGCCGGCGGGCTCGCCTAGCGGGACATGGCGGGCGGCAGCGGGTCCAGGCCGTCGCGGAGGGATAACGGAGAGGGAAAACCATCCGCCAGGACGCTGGACCCGCATGCCTCGCGGGGCCGGCCCCGCGGGGGCCAGCCCATCATGCAACGGCTTAGAACCGGTGGCGCAGGCCCACGGCCACGGCGGTGTTGCGCACCTCGTCATGGAACGCGTAGTTGTCGCCGTAGGCGGCATAGGCGTACACGTTGGTGCGCTTGCTCAGGTCATAGGTAGCGCCCAGGGCGAAGATGTTGTAGGTCTTGTCGCCGCCGGTCAGCTTGTCGTTCTTCGGATCGGCGCGCTGCCACGAGCCGAACACCTTGGTCTTGCCCAACGGCACGGTCGCGCCCAGCATCAGGGAGTCGACCTTGGCGCCGTCCTTGTAGGCCAGCGACGGCAGTTTGCCGTAGCCGGCGAAGCTGGGGTTGGCGCCCATCGAATAGCCGGAGAACCAGCCGTCGAATGTCTGGCCCCACGCCGCGTGCAGCTTCACGACCTCGAAATCGTACATGCCGCCCAGCGCGTACTCCTGCACGCTTTGCGATTCGCCGTTGGTGGCGGCGTGGTTGGGGCTGAGGCGATCGTAGGTGGCGACCAGGGTCAGCGGGCCGGCGGCGTACTTCGCGCCGGCCGTCACCACGCGCGGGTTGTCGCTGGTGCTGAAGTTGTCGCCCTTGGTGGTGTCGGCGTTGAACGAATAGCCCAGGCCGAACCGGAAGCCGCTGAAGTCGGGCGACTGGTACATCACCATGTTGTCCAGGCGCAGCGACTTGGCCGAGCCGAACGTGCTGCCGATGCCGGCCATGCCGTAGTCGGTGCTGAACGGGCTGATGTCAGCCAGGTATTTGGACGCCATGTTGGTCTGGCGGCCGAACTCCAGCTTGCCCCAGGAGCTGCTGGACAGGCCGACGGTGGCCTGGCGGCCGAACAGGCGGCCGCTTTGTTCGGAGTTGCCGGTCTGGTTGTTGAAGCCGGCCTCGAGGGTGAATACGGCCTGCAGGCCGTCACCGAGGTCTTCGGCGCCTTTCAGGCCCCAACGCGAGCCGCTGCTGACGCCGCTGGTCGCGCCGACATGGCTTTGCTTGAAGCCGTCGGGTCCCTTGACCTGTTCATAGCCGATGCCCGAGTCGATCAGGCCATACAGCGTGACGCTGGTGGCGGCGGCTTGCGCCGTGCCCGCGAATCCGCTGGCCAGGGCGACGGCAAGCAAGGTTTTCTTCATTGTGATGCTCCCAAATTTCTGCAGAAGGTCCGACGCACGTCCCGCACGGTTCGTGCTGGAACGTGGACCCGGCGAAGTCTAGGAGCGCTACATGTACCGGAGTGTTACGGGGCGCGCGAATTGACATTTCCACTCACCAGGGCAATGCGCGCGTAGTGCTGTCATATCGCCCTGCTATCGCGGGCGCGCCGCGCCTGCGCGTGGCATGCGGGACGGGACGATGGGCGCGGCGCGGCGCCGGCCCGTGGCCGGCTTCGCCTGTGGCGAAAATCCCACGGCGCGCGGCGGGCGGGTTTGCAGGATCCGCGCACATCATTGGCAATTGTTGACAATCATGGCACCGCATAGCGGCTATGCTCGGCCCATCTATAGCAATGGATTGAGCAATGACCGATCAACCTCCCGCCACGCCTCCCGTCAGGCCGCAGCGCTGGCCGTTCGGCCGTGCGCAGGAGTCCGAGCGGCCCGAGGAGCCGGCCAGCCGCGCGACGGCGGCCGGTTCCTGTGCGCGGCCTCAGGCCGGGCGGCCGTCGGGCGCCGGCATGCCGGTGCAGTGCTCCGGCGCCGGAAAGGTGCGCGCGCGCACTTCGCTGGCGTAGGCCGCGGCGGCCTGTTCGATGATGGGGCCCAGATCCGCGTAGCGCTTGACAAAGCGCGGCGTGAAGTCCGAGAACAGGCCCAGCACGTCATCCGACACCAGGATCTGTCCGCCGCAGGCGGGCGAGGCGCCGATGCCGATGGTGGGCACGGGCAAGGCCTCGGTGATGGCGCGCGCCACGGGCTCGAGCGTGCCTTCTATGACGACCGTAAAGGCGCCCGCGGCGGCGATGGCCTGCGCGTCGGCCATGACCTGCTCGGCCTCGGCGCCGCGGCCGACGGTACGGAAGCCGCCATGGCCGTGCACCGATTGGGGCTTGAGCCCGACGTGGCCCATCACGGGAATGCCGCGCTCGACCAGGAAGGCTACGGTCGAGGCCATTTCGGCGCCGCCCTCCAGCTTGACGCAACTGGCGCCGGTCTCGGCCATGATGCGCGCGGCGTTGCGATACGCCTGGCGCTCGTCTTCCTGGTAGCTGCCGAAAGGCATGTCCACCGCCACGCAGGCGCGCTGCGAGCCGCGCATCACGGCGCGGCCATGCTGGATCATCATGTCCACGGTGACCGGCAGGGTGGTTTCCATGCCGTAGATGACCATGCCCAGCGAATCGCCCACCAGCAGCAGGTCGCAATGCGCATCCAGCAGGCCGGCCATGGGGGCCGTGTAGGCGGTCAGCGCCACGATGGGCTCGTCCGGCGTGCGCATGCGCAATTGGCGGGTGGTGATGCGTTTGGCGGCGGTGGGCACGCTCATGATGTCTCCGTAAGGGGTTGGCGCGCGCTTCGCATGCTACAAGAGCACTCGGCTGCGCGATGGGCCCGGCGTGGTGCCGGATCAGAGGCCGATTGTATCGGCGCGGCGACTTGTGCGGCGGTTTTCCATGTCCGACCTGAAACTCTTCGAAGACTTGATCGCGCTGGCGCAGACCGGCAGCTTCGTGCGCGCGGCGGAATTGCGCCACGTCACGCATCCGGCCTTCGGGCGGCGCATCCGTGCGCTGGAGGCCTGGGCCGGCGCGCCGCTGGTCGAGCGCGGCCGCACGCCGGTCGCGCTGACCACGCAGGGCGAGGCTTTGCTGCAGGCGGCCGGCCAGGTCGTCGAGCAGGTGGACCGGGTGCGCGAACAGTTGCGCAGCGCCGGCCGCCAGGAAGAGCGCGTCTTGCGCATCGGCACCGGCCGCAGCCTGGCGCGCACCCTGGTGGCCGACTGGATAGCGCGGCTGCGCCAGCGCCCCGCGCGCCTGCTGGGCGACGGCGCGCAGGTGGAGCTGTCCACCGGCGTGATGCAGGAGATGGCGGCGCTGCTGGAGCAGGGCCGTGTCGACCTGGTGTGCTGCTATGAGCATCCGGCGCTGTCGGTGCAACTGACGCCGGGGCGGTTCCGCTACATGACGCTGGGCATCGACAAGCTGGTGCCGGTGTGCCAGGCCGATGCGCGCGGCCGCCCCCGCCACGCCCTGAGCGAAGGCGGGCCGGCCGCGCCGCTGATCACGTATTCGGGCGGTCTGGCCATGGCGCGCATCGCCGGCGACCGGCTCGAGACCTTTCCCTATGCGCTGGCGCCGTTCGTGCGCTGCGATTCCCTCGATGCCGCGCACGGCATGGCGCAGAAGGGGCTGGGCATCGCCTGGCTGCCCTGGTCGATGGTGGCCGGCGATTGCCGGCGCGGCGCCCTGGCCGCGCTGGGCGGGCGGGCCGAGGAAATCGCCTTCGAGGTACGCCTGTACCGGCCGCGCACCCGCCTGTCGGCACTGGCCGAGGCGGTCTGGGAGTGCACCCAGCGCGGCCGCTAGCCTGGCCTGCCGAGCCGCGAACCGTATTGGCACGGCCATGTGCCGCTTCGGCACATGGGTCGCCATGCCGGCCCCGCAGAATGATGGCGCGCAGTCATTCTCATAACAAGCGGCGGGCCACGGTCCGTCGATACCTCAAGGGAAAAACATGAAATCGCATGCATTGCGCGGCGCGCTGGCCGCCCTGTGTATCGGCACGGCCCTGGCCGCGCCCCTTTCGGCCGTCGCCGCCGGCTATCCCGACCGCCCCATCTCGCTGATCGTCGGCTATCCGGCCGGCGGCAGCGTCGACCTGACCGCCCGCCTGTTCGGCGAGGCGCTGGCGCGCCAGACCGGCCAGAGCGTGGTGGTCGAGAACGTCGGCGGCGCGGGCGGCACCATTGGCGCGCAACGCGTGGCGCGCGCGCAGGCCGACGGCTATACCCTCCTGCTGGGCTCGACCAACGAGATGGTGATCGCCGGCATGATCAACAAGGCGGTCAAGTACGACGGCGCCAAGGACTTCACCGCGCTGGGCGTGATCGCCTCGCAGCCCATGCTGCTGGCCGCCTCGAAGAGCGCCGGCGTGAACAATGCCGCCGATTACCTGCGCACGCTGCGCGGCGCGGCGCCCGGTTCGTTCAATTACGGTTCGTCCGGCGTAGGCACCACGCTGCACCTGGCCGGCGAAATGGTCAACCAGTCGACCCGGACCCGCGCCGAGCACGTGCCGTACCGCGGCGTGGCGCCGCTGGTGACCGACCTGATGAGCGGCCAGCTCGATTACGGCATGCTGGTGCTGTCGTCCGGGCTGCCGCAGGTGCGTTCGGACAAGGTCGTGGCGCTGGGCGTGACCGAGAAAAAGCGCTCGCCGGTGGCGCCCGACATCCCCGCGCTGGCCGAGACCCCGGGCTTCGAGGGCGTGGACATCAGCGTCTGGTTCGCCCTCTACGGGCCGGCCGGTTTGCCGGCGCCGGTGGCCGACGCATTGCGGGCCTCCCTGGCCGACGTGCTGAAGTCGGAGGAATTCCGCCGCAAGATGCAGGAAGCCGGCGGCGAACTGGCCCAGCCCGGCCTCGATCCGGCGCAGTTCCAGCAGGCCGAGACCCGCAAGTACGGCGCCCTGGTGCAGGCCGCCAGGATCGAAGCCCAATAATCCAACCATTGATCCCGCGGTCGCCGTCCATGCAGTTCCAGCTTTCCGTTCCCGATCTTTCCGCCGAGCGCGTCGGCAACACCGGCACGCCCGGCGTCTGGCACTTCGATTCCGGCCGGCCGGGCCGCGCCGTCATGGTCTCGGCGCTGGTCCATGGCAATGAACTGTGCGGCGCCTGGGCGCTGAAGGACGCGCTGGCGGCGGGGCTGCGGCCGCGCCGCGGCAGCCTGACGCTGGCGTTGTGCAATCTTGACGCCTTCGATACCTTCGACGCGGCCCGCCATGACGCCGCGCGCTTCGTCGACGAAGACATGAACCGCGTCTGGAGCGAGGCGCGCCTGGCGCAGCCGCGCACGCGCGAACGCCGGCGCGCGCTTGCGCTCGCGCCCTGGGTGAGGCGGGCCGACTGGCTGCTGGATCTGCACTCGATGCACGAGCCGGGCGAACCCTTGCTGCTGACCGGCGTCCTGCCGCGCAACATCGCGCTGGCGCGCCAGTTGGGCGCGCCGCGCCATGTCGTGGTCGACGCCGGCCACAAGGACGGCGTGCGCATGCGCGATTTCGGCCGTTTCGGCGATCCCGGCGCCGACGCCTGCGCGCTGTTGATCGAATGCGGTTTCCACGGCGAGCCGGCGGCACGCGAGGTGGCGCGCGACATGATGGGCCGCCTGCTGCTGGCGGCCGAGGCGGTCGATGCCGGCGACCTGCCGGCCGGGTGGCTGTTGCCGCCCGCGCCGGGACAGCGCGTGCTCGAGGTGACCGACGCGGTGGTCGCACCGTCGATGGACCTGCGCTTCGCGCAAGCCTGGCAGGGCCTGGAAACGCTGGAGCGGGCGGGAACGCCGATCGGCTGGGCCGATGGCCAGCCCATCGTCACGCCCTATGACCGCTGTACGTTGATCATGCCGTCGTTGCGCCAGCTCCAGCCAGGCGTGACGGTGGTGCGGCTGGCCCGCGACTACGCGGCGGGCCCGCGCGAGGATGGCCGGCGGGCCTAGCGCTGTTGCGGGGTGTAGCGCAGCTCGTCGAGCGCGTAGCCCTGCGCCTTGGCTACCGCCAGGGCTGCCTGCAGGTCGGCTGGCGCAAGCTGCGTCCTGCGCGACAGGATCCACAGGTTGTCGCGATCGGGCGAGCCGACCACTGCCCAGCGGTAGTCCGGATCCAGCCCGATGATCCAGTATGCGCCCTTGAAGGGCTTGAAGAACGAGACTTCCAGTTTGGCGTTGCCGCTGCCTTCGAGCACGGTGGCGGTGCCCGAGGCGGCGTCGATGCTGCCGTCCTTGGTGCGGCAGCGGTTGTTCACCGCCAGCGAGCCATCGGTGTTCTGCGTGTATTCGGCGGTGGTGTCGCCCACGCACTGGCGCTGGAAGAACATGGGCAAGTGGGCGATCTCGTACCACTTGCCGGCATAGCGGGCCAGGTCGACCGACTCGACCGTGCGGACCGCCGGTTCGGCCGCGGCGGCGCCGGTCGCCAGCGCGGCGGCCGCGAACAGGAATGCAAGGCGAAACATAGTGCCTCCGGTAGGAAGGTGCCGGGCCGGCGCGCGGCGCCGGCCCAGCCATAACAATACGCCTGTCAGGACGCCGTCGAAGGCAGCGGGTTTTTCAAGGCCGCGTGGTAATGCGCCACGTAGGTGTCGAAATCGACCGTATCGGACTGCTCCAGGCGCAATTGCTCGGCGACGGACTGGCGCGCCGCCTCGGTGTAGGCCTGCATCCGTTCGGCCGGCAGCGGCTGGGCGCGCAGCGCGTCGGCGTGGCGGCGGCTGAGGTCCAGCGAATATTCGTGAAACGATACGTTGCCCTCGCGCAGGGCGGCCAGCACCCGGGCCGACGGGGTCAGGTCGGGCTGGTCCAGCTTGGCGCGCTGGGCGGCCAGCGCAGCGGCGTAGGCATCGCCGCCCAGCGCCTGGTCGTACAGGGCGGCGTAGGGCGCGATCTGGTCGAGCAGCTCGTGGCCCCACTGCGGCACGCTGACGGCCTGGCCCTCGCGGTCCAGCATCAGGCCCGGCTTGCGGCCCTCCTTGACGACGACGGCGAAGTTGTCGGCGCTGCGCTGGCAGTAGCCGTTGTCCGGGAAGAACGGGCTGTCCGAGGTGGCACAGAACAGCAGGAAGGCATCGACGAAGCGCGCGGTTTCGGCGGAAATGCCTTCGGGCGCCAGCGGGTCGATGTCCAGGCAGCGCACTTCGACATACTGCACGCCGCGCTCGGCCAGGGCCGTGATGGGGCGCTCGCAGCGGCCGGTGGCGCGCTTGGGGCGGATGCTGGAGTAGTACTCGTTCTCGATCTGCAGCACATTGGTGTTGAGCTGGATCCACTGGCCGTCGCGCCGCGTGCCGATGGCCTGGTAGGCCGGCCAGGGTTCGGTGACCGCTTCGTAGAGGCGGCCCAGGAACGTGTCGAGGTCGTTGTAGCACAGCTTCAGGCGCGACTGCGCCTTGTTCTGGTAGCCCAGGTCGCTCATGCGCAGGCTGGTGGCGTAGGGCAGGTACAGCGTGGACGGGTCGAGCGTTTCGAGCAGGTGGTCGCGTCCGCGCATGAACTCGCGCGCCAGCGCCGGCGCCGAGCCGAACAGGTACATCAGCAGCCAGGAATAGCGGGTGAAGTTGCGGATCAGCGAGATGTAGCCGCGCGAGCGGCGCGCCTGCGGCGTCGGCGCATCGGGCTCGAGCACGTCCCACAGCGCGTCGGGCAGCGAGAAGTTGTAGTGCACCCCGGCGATGCATTGCATGGTCTTGCCGTAGCGTTCGGCCAGGCCGCGCCGGTACACGTGCTTGAGCATGCCGGTATTCGAGGTGCCGTACCAGGCGATGGGGATGTCGGCCTCGGGCGGCAGCGTGGCCGGCATCGACTGGTTCCAGATGTATTCGCCCTCGAGCACGCCGTAGACGTAGCGATGGATGTCGCGCAGTTCGCCCAGCAGGCTGTCGACGTCGGTATGGGTGCCGGTGATGAGTTCGAGCAGCGCTTCCGAGTAGTCGGTGGTGACGTGTTCGTTGGTCAGCGCCGCGCCCAGCCCGGCAGGGTGGGCGGTGCGGGCCAGCACGCCCTGGTGGTCCACGCGCAGGCCTTCCTTCTCGATGCCGCGCAGGGTCTGCGTCAGCAGGTCGGCATGGGCTTGCAGGCGGTGGTGGCGTTGGGCAGCGGTATCGGTCACGGGCGTTTCTTTTTTCCGGGTGGATCGCGGATTTTACGGGGTGATGGCCGTCCGTGCCGAGGTAGCCCTGATCGGGGCCCGGGATAAAGATGTCGCGGCGCCGGCCAGCCAGCGGTCCAGGTCGGCATAGACCAGGGCGGCGATGGCCGGCGTTTCGTTGAAAATCTCGTGCCAGGCGTCCGGATACCAGCGCAGCGTCAGCAGGGCGGGCGGCGCCGCCTCGGCGAAGGCGCGGCTGCCCTGGGGCGCGACGATCCGGTCGGCGCCGGCCACCTGGAGCAGGGTGCGGCATGGCAGCAGCGGCGCGTCGCGCAGGGCGGCCTGGCTGGCCTGGTCGATGAACAGGGCCAGCCGCCCGGTGATGCAGCGCCGCACCAGCGGGTCGGCCCGGTAGGCGGCCACGACCGCGCGGTCATGCGAAATGCAGGCCGGCGCCAGCCCGTGCGGCACGCGCAGCTCGGGCTGGCGGCGCGCCAGCCAGGTCAGCGCCGGGCGCGACCAGGCCGGGATGCGCAGGCGAAACGGCGGCGAACTGAGCACCAGGCCGGCCAGCGGCGCCCATTGCCGTTGCGCCACCCGCACCGCCACCAGCGCGCCCAGGCTGTGGCCCAGCAGGATGGGCGGGCGTCCGCAGTCGCGGGTCCAGTCCAGCAGCCGCTGCGTGGCGTCGCGCACCAGGTCGTCGGGCCGGGCCAGGCCGGCCGGGGGGCCGCCCGACAGGCCGTGGCCACGGTGATCGTGCGCGCCCACCCGCCAGCCGCGCGCGGCCAGCCAGCCGGCCAGGCGCTCGTAGCGGCCGGCGTGCTCGCTCAGCCCATGCAGCAGGTATATGCTGGGCGTGCCCGGGCCGGGCAGCGGCGCGGCCACGTCCGGGGCCGCTGGCCAGGCGTAATTGGCCAGGCGGATGCCGTCCGCGGCGGGAGTAAATGAAATCGGCGACAATTTCAGGCCTCTGCAGGTCGATAGCGAACCCATACACCCATGATTTCAACGCTGTTTCGTTTCATGCTCAAGAAACGCGTGCGCATCCTGTGGCAGGCCGGCTGCGCAGCGCTGCTGCTGGCCGCCTGTTCGCCCAGTTACAACTGGCGCGAGATCGACGTGGCCGATGGCCGCGTGCGCGCGGCTTTCCCCGGCCGGGTGCAGACCGACACCCGCGATCTGGCCCTGGCCGAGGTGCCGTTGCGGTTTTCGCTGACCTCCGCGCGGGTCGAGCAGGCGGTATTCGCCATCGGCCACGCGCCGCTGCCGCCCGAGGTGGCGGCCGACCCGGCGCGCCGGCGTGCGCTGGGCGAGGCGCTGGCGCGCTCGCTGTACGCCAACCTGGGAGCCCGGCCGCCCGACCCGCTGCCGGCGCCGGGCGCCGACATCGAAATCCATGCCCCGCCGGGCGAGCGCGACGACTGGCTGCTGGCGCGGGTGTGGGTGACCGACGACATGCTGATCGAGGCGGTGGCCGCCGGCACCCGCCAGACCTTGCCCGCCGAGCGGGCGCGCGAATTCATCGGCGCGGTGGAGCTGCGGCGGTGAGCGCGGGCAGCAGCCCGCATTGCACGGCGCGGGCGACCGCGGCGCGCCGGTTGGCGACAGCCAGCTTGGCGCAGGCATTGGCCAGGTGGAAATCGACCGTGCGCGCGGCGATGCCCAGGATGCGGGCGGTTTCCCAGCTGGTCTTGCCCAGCGCCGACCAGTGCAGGCAATCCAGCTCGCGCGGGGTGAGGATGGTGCGTTGCGGCATGACGGACCCCGTCTCTGCCCATGAGGGGCGGCCGGCCATCATGCGGCGCGCCGCGCCGGCATGCCAAGTCTCGATTCGTGGCGGCATCAGGCCGCTTATCCATTCCTGAATAGGCCCAGCATCGTCCATGCTTGCCGTCGTACAGTTCTACTGGTCCGCCGTCGTGCTGCTGCTGCCCCTGCTGGCGTGCGCGGGGATCGGCGCCTACTGGGCCAAGCGCGAGTACCCTTTCGGCGGTACGTTCATCACCATGCTGGTCACCACGGTGACCACCCCCGCGCTGGTGTTCCATACCTTCGTCACCACGCAACTGGACGACCGCGCGCTGCTCGCCATCGCCGGCGCCTCGCTGCTGGCGCTGCTGGCCTGCGCGCTGGCGTGCGCCGGCCTGCTGCGGCTGTTCGGCCTGCCGGTGCGCACCTTGCTGCCCACCGCCTTCGTGCCCAACGCCGGCAATCTCGGCCTGCCGGTGTCGCAGCTGGCGTTCGGCGACGCCGGGCTGTCGGCGGCGGTGGCATTCTTCGCGGTCAACTCATTCGTGACGCACACGATCGCCGTGCGCATGCTGCCCGGCGCCAATACGCCCGGCAGCTGGAAGAGCCCTGTCCTGCTGGCTTCGGTGGCCGCCGTGAGCCTGCGCGCCCTGGACATCCCGGTGCCGGACTGGCTGGTCGCGACCAGCCGCATGCTGGGGGCGGTGACGGTGCCGCTGATGCTGCTGAGCCTGGGCCACGCGCTGGCGCTGATTCCCGCCAACGGCATGCGCGCCGGCGCGGTGGTGGCCGGGCTGCGTCTGGCGGTCGGACTGGCCGCGGGCTACGCGGTGGTGTGGCTGCTCGGCCTGCCGGACTTGCTGGCCGGGGCCCTGGCCCTGCAGATGGCCATGCCCTGCGCCGTGGTCAGCTACATGTATGCGCGCCGTTATACCGACGTCGGCGATATCGCGGCGGGCGCGGTGCTGGTGTCGACCGTGGTGTTCCTGCTGCTGGCGCCGGCCCTGCTGTGGTTCACGCGCCAGTAGGGCTCAGCCCGCGCCGCACATGCCGCGCAACTGCGCCAGCAGCGTGTCGGGAATGTCCACGCCATGCTGCAGCGCCTGCTTGCGCAGCGCGATACGGCGTTCGCCGGGCAGGCGCACGCCATCGTCGTGGAGCATGGCCTCGATGAGGGTTTCCACGCGTTCCAGGTAGGTGTCGGTGCCGGCCAGCGCCGCCGGGTCGATGGCCAGGAAGGCCTGGCCCAGCCGCGCCGGCCCGCCCTCGTCGTCGAACAGCGATTCGGTCTCGAAGCCGAACTGCGCGCCGGAGAGACTGCACACCAGCAGCTCGATGATCAGCGCCAGCATGGTTCCCTTGGCGCCCGCGGCGGGCAGTATGGTGCCGGCCAGGCCGGCGCGCGGGTCGGTGGTGGGCCGGCCTTCGGCATCCAGCGCCCAGCCTTCCGGAATGGGCTCGCCGTCGCGCGCGGCGATCATCAGCTGGCCGCGCGTTGCCTCGGCCGGCGTCAGGTCGATTTCCAGCGGGGCGGCGCGGCGGCGCGGGAAGGCCGCGGCGACCGGGTTGGTGCCCAGCAGCGGACGCCGGCCGCCCCAGGCCGGCATGGCCGCCGGGGAGTTGCCGACGGCCAGGCCCACCATGCCGGCGGCGGCGATGGCCTCCAGGTGGTAGGCGGCGGCGCCGAAATGATGGCTGTTGACCACCGCCACGAATGCCACGCCGTGCTGGCGCGCCCGCTCGGTGGCCTGCGCGGCCGCCAGGGCGCAGGCCGGATAGGCCAGGCCCGAGCCCGCGTCTATCAGCGCCGTGCCGCCGTGCTCGCGCGCCAGCCTGGGGCGGGCGGCGCCCTTGGCGCGCCCTGTGCGCAGGTGGGCGGCGTAACCGGGCACGCGCGCCACGCCTTGCGCCACCAGGCCCTGGCTGTCGGCGTGCACCAGGGCGCGCGCCGTGCTCTCGGCCATCTCGGGGTGGGCGCCCGCCGCCGCCAGCGCGGCGGCGGCCAGGTGCTGCAGTTCGTCCAGGTAGATATGGGCCATCGGAAGGTCCCGGAAACACGCCGCGTCGCGGCAGGCATCGCAGATATCGATGCTGCCACGAACATCGGATTCCGGCCAGTGCTAGAATTGCGCACATTGTTCGGCGCCGATTTGCCTGATCCGCTTGCGGGCGCCTCTTATAAATCCAGCTAAAGAGGTCTGAATGACCAGTCCTGTCCTGAATCCGGCGCTGCCTGCCACGGCCGCCGTCCCTGCCGCCGCCACGCCCTCGGCCGTTGGCTCCGCCGGCATCGTTGCCCCCGTATTCCTGCGTTTCGACGAGCCGCTGCCGCTGGCCAGCGGCCAGACCCTCGACGGCTACGAGCTGGCGGTCGAGACCTACGGCACGCTCAACGCGCAGCGCACCAACGCCGTCCTGGTCTGCCACGCGCTCAATGCCTCGCACCACGTGGCCGGCGTGTCCGCCGACAATCCCAAGGATGTCGGCTGGTGGGACAACATGGTGGGGCCCGGCAAGCCGGTCGACACCAATCGTTACTTCGTCATCGGCGTCAACAACCTGGGCTCGTGCTTCGGCTCGACCGGGCCGGCCAGCATCAATCCGGCCACCGGCCGCCCCTGGGGCGCTGCGTTCCCGGTCCTGACCGTGGAGGACTGGGTGCGCGCCCAGGCGCGCGTGGCGGACCATTTCGGCATCGAGCGCTTCGCCGCGGTCATGGGCGGTTCGCTGGGCGGCATGCAGGCCCTGAGCTGGGCCATCACCTGCCCGCAGCGGGTGGCCAATTGCGTGGTGGTCGCCAGCACGCCGCGCCTGTCGGCGCAGAACATCGGTTTCAACGAGGTGGCGCGGCGCGCCATCATCACCGACCCTGATTTCCACGGCGGCGACTACTACGCGCACGGGACGGTGCCGGGGCGCGGCCTGTCGGTGGCCCGCATGATCGGCCATATCACCTACCTGTCCGACGACGACATGGCCGAGAAATTCGGCCGCACGCGCCGCGAGCCGGCCGCCGACGGCGCCTATCGCTATGGCTACGACGTCGAGTTCGAGGTTGAGTCCTACCTGCGCTACCAGGGCGAGAAGTTCTCGCGCTATTTCGACGCCAATACCTATTTGCTGATTACCCGCGCGCTGGATTATTTCGACCCGGCGCGCGCCACCGGCGGCGACCTGGCGCGCGCGCTGGCGCCGGCCACGGCCGACTTCCTGCTGGTGTCGTTCTCGACCGACTGGCGCTTCCCGCCCGAGCGTTCGCGCGAAATGGTGCGCGCGCTGCTCAAGAACGGCAGCCCGGTCACCTATGCCGAGATCGACGCGCCGCACGGCCACGACGCCTTCCTGCTGGACGATGCGCGCTATCACGCGGTGGTGCGCGGCTACTACGAACGGATTGCGCGCGAACTGGGCCTGAACGGCGCCGTCGCGCCGGAGGGAAATCCCGCATGAGCCCCGTTTCGGCCCGTTTCGAACCCGCCGCCCTGCGGCCCGACCTGGCGCGCATCGCCGCCTGGATCGAACCCGGCTCGCGCGTGCTGGACCTGGGATGCGGCGACGGCGCGCTGCTGGCGTACCTGCGCGATCACCGCCAGGTGCGCGGCGCCGGCGTCGAGATCGACGACAACTACGTGATCGCCTGCGTGCAGCGCGGCGTCGAGGTCATCCAGCAGAACCTGGAGGACGGCCTGGCGCTGTTCGACGACCAGCAGTTCGACACCGTGGTGCTGTCGCAGACCCTGCAGTCGATGCACCGCACCGAGCACATCCTGCGCGAAATGGCGCGGGTGGCGCGCCATGGCGTGGTGTCGTTTCCCAACTTCGGGTACTGGCCGCACGGCTGGTCTATCCTGCGCGGCCGCATGCCCGTGACCGGCCAGATGCCGTACCAGTGGTACAACACGCCCAACATCCACCTCTGCACGCTGCGTGATTTCGAGGACTTGGCCGGCACCCTGGGCCTACGCATCCTGCAGCGCGCCACGTTCAACGAGGGCCGGGAAATTCGCGTATTCCCCAGTTGGCGCAGCACATTGGCACTGTATCGTTTCGCTGCGTCCTGACATCCGGATGCCGGCGCGGATTGCTACTATCCGCTAGCAGGACCGGCGCGCCTACCGGTCGTTCCACGGGAGATCCGCCATTACCGCCGCGACCGAAACCACCAAGGTCTATACCAACCGCCGCGTGGCCCCGCTGCTGGTGCTGGGCTTTGCCAGCGGCCTGCCGCTGGCGCTGAGCAGCGGCACCCTGCAGGCCTGGGCCACGGTCGAGAACGTCTCGTTGCAGAGCATCGGCTTCCTGACGCTGGCCGGCACCGCCTATACGCTGAAGTTCCTCTGGGCCCCGCTCATCGACCGCTACGTGCCGCCGTTCCTGGGGCGGCGCCGCGGCTGGATGCTGCTGACCCAGGTGCTGCTGGCCGCCGCCATCATGGTGATGGGCATGCTGTCGCCGGGCTCGGCCCTGCTGCCGCTGGCCCTGATGGCGGTGCTGGTGGCCTTCCTGTCGGCGTCGCAGGACATCGCCTTCGACGCCTACAGCACCGATGTGCTGCGCCAGGAAGAGCGCGGCGCCGGGGCCGCGATGCGGGTCATGGGCTACCGGCTGGCGATGATCGTCTCCGGCGGCCTGGCGCTCATCGTGGCCGATCGCTGGCTGGGCTGGGGCAACACCTACGTGCTGATGGGCGGGCTGATGCTGGCGTGCGCGCTGGGCACGCTATGGGCGCCCGAACCCGAGCGGCCCGCCAACCCGCCGCGCGACCTCGGCGCGGCGGTGGTCGAACCCTTTCGCGAGTTCTTCAGCCGGCGCGGCGCCATCGACATGCTGCTGCTGATCGTCCTGTACAAGCTGGGCGACGCCTTCGCCGGCGCGCTGTCCACCACGTTCCTGCTGCGCGGCGCCGGCTTCAGCGCCACCGAGGTCGGCACCGTCAACAAGGTGCTGGGCCTGGCCGCCACCATCGTCGGCGCGCTGGCCGGCGGCTCCATCATGACCCGCTGGGGGCTGTACCGCTCGCTGATGGCGTTCGGCCTGCTGCAGGCGGTGTCCAACCTGGGCTACTGGCTGATCGCCGTCAGCCCCAAGAACCTCTACCTGATGGGGCTGGCGGTCGGCGTCGAGAACCTGTGCGGCGGCCTGGGCACGGCCTCCTTCGTGGCGCTGCTGATGGCGATGTGCCGCCAGCAGTTCTCGGCCACGCAGTTCGCGCTGCTGTCGGCGCTGGCCGCGGTGGGCCGCACCTACCTGGCCGGGCCGCTGACGCCGGTGCTGGTCGAGTGGCTGGATTGGCCGGGCTTTTTCATCGTCACCGTCCTCATCGCGCTGCCCGGATTATGGCTGCTGCGGCTGCGGCGCAACGTTATCGACGAGCTGGACGCCCAAACCGCGCGCTGAGCGTCGCGATGGTGCTAAGGTTACGGCCTTGCGCTACCCGCGCAAGCCGCCCGCAGTGGCGGTATTGATAACAATTCGGGCAACTCACGTCCGAGAAAGAGGAGACTGAAAATGAAGCGACTGATCCCAGCCGTCGCGCTGGCAGGCATGTTCGTGGGCGCGGCCCACGCGGAAACCAGCGTCACGCTGTACGGAATTGCCGATGTCAGCGTCCGCTACCTGAGCACGGGCAACGAGAACGGCAACAGCCGCGTGTCGATGGAAAACGGCGCCATCTCCAACAGCCGCTGGGGCCTGCGCGGCGTGGAAGACCTGGGCGATGGCATGAAGGCCTTCTTCCGCCTGGAAAGCGGGTTCAACGTCCAGAACGGCGAGCGCTCCGACCCCGACAGCTTCTTCAACCGCCACGCCTACGTCGGCCTGGACGGCGGCGAGATCGGCGCGATCTCGCTGGGTCGCCAGGACACGCCCCTGTTCACGATCCTGGCCGACTCGTACGATCCGCTGACCGTCGGCAACTATGCGCAGAATTCGTGGCTGCCGGTGGCCATGTCGCGCGCGCGCAGCTCCAATTCGGTGCGCTATCGCAACGACAAGCTGGCCGGATTCGACGTGATCCTGTCGTATGCGTTCAGCGACAGCTTCGAGGATCACAAGCTGGGCGAACAGTACGGCGGCACGCTGGCCTATACGACCGGCCCGTTCTCGATCGGCGGCGGCTACATGCTGACGCACTCGGCCAGCAACTCCGACTACGAACAGCGTGTCTGGAACCTCAACGCGTCGTACAAGTTCGAGACCGCCAAGGTGTTCATCGGCTACTTCAATGGCCGCGATGAAACCGGTTTCGTCAATGCCGTGATGGGCAATACCAGCCTGCCGGACAACGGCCTGGAGCGCAAGGACAACGGCTATTTCGCCGGCGTGACCTGGCAGGCCACGCCGCGCTGGGCGTTGACGGGCGCCGCGTACTACGACACCAGCAAGAACCTGGTCGAGGAAGGCGACAAGGGCAAGCGCTACGCGCTGGTCGGCGTGGCCGAGTACGCGCTGTCCAAGCGCACGCAGGTATATGGCACCATCGACTACAACAAGGTCAAGGACGCCGCCACCGGCGAAATCCAGGGCGACGACAAGCAGATCGGCGCCGCGGTGGGGATTCGCCACATCTTCTGATGCGGCGGCGGGGCGCCGGCGAGCGCGCCCCGCCCGGCAGCCCGGCGGGCGGGCCTTCAGCCGCCGCCCCGATACCAGGCCAGTCCGGCCAGCGCCAGCGCGTCGATCGAGTCGGTCATCGCGACACCCAGCTCCGCGCGCAGCGCGTGCGGCAGCGCCAGCGGCAACTCCGTACATCCCAGCACGATGGCGTCCACGCCCATGGCGCGCAGACTGTCGACGCACGCCAGCGCCGGCGGTAGTGCCTGCGGCAGCAGGTTCTGCTTGACCAGGCGGATCGATTGCGCGCACAGGCCATCTATCAGCCCGGCAGGCGGCACGACCGGTTCGTAGCCTTGCGCCAGCATTTCGTGCTGGTACAGGCCCAGGCGCAGCGTCGTGGCGGTGGCCAGCAGGCCGATGCGGCCCGCATGGATGCCCTGGCGCCGCAGGTCGTCCAGCACCGCCTGCACGATATGCAGGACGGGCACGGCCGCTGCTTGCGCGAGTTGCGGATACCAGACGTGAGCGGTATTGCAGGGGATGGCGATCGCCGCGGCGCCGGCCTGCTCCAGCCGCCGCATGCCGTGGCGCATCCAGGGCAGCGGATCGGCGCCCAGTCCGGCTTGCCCGGCGGGCCGGTCCGGCACGCGCGGGTCGTTCCACAGGATGGCCGGCACATGCTGCTGGTCGCAGGCGGCCTCGGTCAGCGCCACCAGCCGTTGCATGAAACTGGCGCCGGCCATCGGCCCCATGCCGCCCAGCACGCCCAGGAAGCGCCCCTCGAATTGCTTGTCGTCGTCGCTAGGCATGGCGGTCAGTGGGAAATGATCTTCGACAGGAACTGCCGCGCCCGCGCGGAGCGTTGCTCCATGTTCTGGAAGAAGTCTTCATTGCGGCAGTCTTCGACGATACTGCCGGCGTCCATGAAGATGACGCGGTCGGCGACCTTGCGGGCAAACCCCATTTCGTGCGTCACCACCATCATGGTCATGCCCTCGCGCGCCAGGTCGATCATCACGTCGAGCACTTCGTTGACCATTTCCGGGTCCAGGGCCGAGGTGGGCTCGTCGAACAGCATGGCGATGGGCTGCATGGCCAGCGCGCGGGCGATGGCGACCCGCTGCTGCTGCCCGCCGGACAACTGGCCGGGATACTTGTGCTGGTGCGCCTGCAGGCCGACGCGTTCGAGCAAGGCGACGGCGTGCGCGCGCGCCTCGTCCTCGGACCGCTTGAGCACTTTCACCTGGGCCAGCATCAGGTTCTGCATGACCGAAAGATGGGGAAACAGCTCGAACCCCTGGAACACCATGCCGATGCGGGTGCGCAGGCGGGGCAGGTCGGTATCGGGTGCGCCAACCGAAACGCCGTCGACGGTGATCTCGCCCTTCTGGAAGACTTCCAGCCCGTTGACGGTCTTGATGAGCGTGGATTTGCCCGAGCCCGAAGGGCCGCAGACGACCACGACTTCGCCGCTGGCCACGCTGGTGACGCAGTTATCGAGCACCTGCGTCGCGCCATACCACTTGCTGACATTCTTGATTTCTATCATAGGACGTCCTGTTCCGCGCCGCGCTTACGCGGCCATAGTGTTGCGTTGCTGCAGGTAGTGCACGAATCGCGATGCCGCGAAGCTCATGACGAAGTACACCGCCGCGACGAAGAGATACATTTCGACCAGCCGGTTGTCGCGCTGGGCGACGTTGATGCCCGCTCCCAGGAAGTCGGTCAGGGACAGCACATAGACCAGCGACGTGTCCTGGAACAGAACAATGGTCTGGGTGAGCAGGACCGGCGCCATGTTGCGCAGCGCCTGGGGCAGGACCACATAGGCCATCGTCTGCCAGTAATTGAGCCCGATGGCGTAGGCGGCCGAAGTCTGGCCGCGCGGAATGGACTGGATGCCCGCGCGCATGATTTCGCAGAAATACGCCGCCTCGAACAGGGTGAAGGTAATGAGGGCCGAGGTGAAGCCGCCCACCTGCAGCGGCCTGCCGGCGCCGGTCAGCCAGCCGCCTATGTAGGGCACCAGGAAGTAGAACCAGAAGATGACCAGGATCAGCGGCAAGGCGCGCAGCCCGTTCACGTACGCGGCGGCGACCGCGCTCAGCGGCTTGATGCCCGACAGGCGGCACATCGCCAGCAGGGTTCCCAGCGCCAGCCCCATGGCCGTGGACAGGAACGTCAGCTTGAGCGTGAACACCATGCCGTCGCGGAACAGGTATCCCAGGGAGCGTCCTATGACGTCGAAGTCGAATTCGTTCATGTCGGAGCCAGTTTTGTGGTGACGGAGGCGGGGCCCATGAAGCCCGGCACGGCCAGTCGCGTTTCAATGTATCGCATTGCGCGCAGCACGATCAGGTTGAGCAGGAAGTAGCAAAGCGTCGCGCCGGCGAAGGCCTCGAAAACCTGGAAGCTGAATTCCTGCATCGAGCGGGCCGCGCCGACCAGCTCCAGCAGGCCGATGGTGAATGCCACCGAGGTGTTCTTGATGAGGTTGAGCAGTTCGGAGGTCAACGGCGGGAGGATGATGCGAAACGAGGTGGGCAGCAGCACGTACCGGTACACCTGGCTTGGCCGCATGCCCAGCGCGGTGGCCGCCATGCGCTGGCCGGCGGGACGCGACTCGATGCCGGCGCGCACCTGCTCGGCTACCCGCGACGACGTGTAGAAGCCCAGGCACAGGACCGCCGGAATGAAGATGCCCCATGGCGGCGGGATGCTCTTGATCGCATCGCCAAGCTGCACCGGCAGGATCTCGGGCACGACGAAGTACCAGAGGAACATCTGCACCAGCAGCGGAATGTTGCGGAAGAACTCGACGTAGGCGGCGCCCAGGACGCGGGCCCATTTCATCCGTGTCGTGCGGGCCACGCCGACCAGTACGCCGATGCTCAGCGCCAGGATCCAGGCCAGCGCCGCGGTGCCGAGCGTCCACGCCATGCCGGTCAGCAGCGTGCCCAGGTAGATGCCGCCGGTCGGCGACATCTCGAGAAAAATATGCCAATTCCAGTTGTAGTTCATGGTTGTATCCTGGCTGCGCGGGCGGGACGGCACGGCGTACGCGGCGAACGCGGCAAATGCCGCGTTCGCCGCGTCCGGGAGCATGGGGCGCGGGGCTGGCCCCGGCCCGAGCTCCCGCCGTGCGGGGGGCCGCGCTCAACGATAGTTGGCGGGGTCTGCCGAATCGGTCGGATTCGCGATGACGCGCTGCAGCGCCGCGCTCATCGGCAGGTGCAGGTTGACGTTGCGCGGCGGAATCGGCGATTCGAACCACTTCTTGTACAGCTTTGCCAGGCTGCCATCGCGCATCATGCCGGTCACGGTGTCGTCGACCACCTTCTTGAACGCGGGATCATCCTTGGGCAGGATCAGCGCGTAGGGTTCCACCGTGTAGGTGTCCTCGCTGATCATCCACTCGTCCGGCTTGCGCTCGGTCGCGACCAGCCCTGCCAGCAGCACATCGTCCATGAAGAACGCGGCGGCCCGGCCGTTGGCGACGGTCAGCATGGCGGCGGGGTGGTCCTTGGTGGGGATGATGCGCATGTCCAGGCCGTTGCTTTCGTTGGCCTGCGTCAGCCAGCGGATGTTGCTGGTGCCGGCCGTGGAGACCACGGTCTTGCCCTTCATGTCTTCCAGCTTCTTGAGGTTGGAGGACTTCTTGGCCGCGAAGCGCGTCGCGGTTACGAAGGTGGTCGGCGCGAACGCGACCTGCTGCTGGCGCTCGACGGTATTGGTGGCGGAGCCGCAGACCAGGTCCACGGTGCCGTTGGCCACCAGCGGGATGCGCGTCGACGAGGTCACCGGCACCAGGTTGACCTTGATCTGCGCCATGCCCAGCTTGGCCTTGATGGCGTCGACCGCCTTCTCGCAGATTTCCATCGAGTAGCCGATCGGCTTCTGCTTGTCGTCCAGGTACGAAAACGGGATGGAGGCGTCGCGATGCCCGATGGTGATGGTGCCCGAGGACTTGATCTTGTCGAGCCGGCCCTCGGCATGGGCAGGCGCGGTTGCCGCGACGCCGACGAGCGCGGCAAGAAGTACCGTACTTATCTTCATTTTCTTGTCTCCTGTTGGGCGCCTGCGGCTCTGCCGGCCGCGATGGAGGATATGGCGCCCCTGTGTTGAATGCCGGGCTGTCCGGGCGGACAGCCTAGGCGGCCAATGGAGGCAGGCCTTCGAATGCGCGGCGGTAACCGAACAGGCCTACTGCGCCTCCCGTGTGAACGAACACTACGTTCTCGCCCTGCTTGAAATGACCCGCTCGGATCAGCCCGATCAGGCCGGCCATGCCTTTGCCCGAGTAGACGGGGTCCAGCAGGATGGCTTCCAGTGCGGCGGTCATGTGCACCGCTTCGATCATCGCGTCGGTGGAGATGCCGTATCCCTCGCCGACGTAGTCGGAATTGGCCACCACGTCGGCGCGTTCCACCGCGCTGGCGGGCAGGCCCATGTAGTCGACCGTGGACTGCACCAGCTTCCAGACGTTCTCTTCCTGCCTGGGCTTGGGCGCCCGTACGCTGATGCCGTAGACCGGAACGCCGCTGTTGCCCGCGCGCAGCCCGACCACCAGCCCGGCCTGCGTGCCGGCGCTGCCGGTCGCGTGCACGACATGGTCGATGCGCAGCCCGGTTTCGAAGGACTGGTGCAGCAGTTCCTGCGCGCAGGCCACGTATCCCAGCGCGCCGACCGGGGTCGAACCGCCGCCGGCGATGACGTAGGGCTTGCTGCCGCGCCCGGTCAGTTCGCGGGCCAGGTCTTCCATGGCCTGCTGCATGTCGGTGCCGGCGGGCAGGCGCGCGACGATCTCGCCGTCCATCAGGCCGTCGAGCATGACGTTGCCGGAATGGGAGTAGTCATCGTCGGGATGCGGGACGCGTTCTTCCAGGAGGATCTTGCACTTCATGCCGACGCGCGCGGCGGCCGCGGCGGTCTGGCGCGCGTGGTTGGACTGGACGGCGCCCTGGGTGATCAGCGTATCCGCCCCTTGCGCAACGGCCTGGGCCACCAGGAACTCCAGTTTGCGCGTCTTGTTGCCGCCAGTGGCCAGGCCGGTGCAGTCGTCGCGCTTGATGTAGAGGTTCGGTCCGCCCAGATGGCGGGTCAGGTTGGGCATGAATTCGAGCGGGGTGGGGAAGTGCCCGAGTTTTATGCGGGGAAACTTGGCAAGATGTAGCATCTTTGGCTCCGGGATGGACAGTGCGGGACGGACAGTGCTGATCATCTTAGGCATGGGCCCGCCGCGCTGCCCAATGCTATGTTCTTAGCGCCGCATACTTTTTTTGCATAACGGGTCGGCGCACACGAAAGGCCATGCGATGAAACAACTGTGGATAGAAGACTTCCTGACCCTGGTCGACGCGGGGACGTTCTCCCGGGCGGCGGCACTGCGCAACGTCACGCAGCCGGCCTTCTCGCGCCGCATACAGCAGCTGGAAGGCTGGCTGGGCCTGGAGCTGATAGACAGGCGCAGTCCCACGCTGCGCCTGACGCCTGTCGCGCAGCGCCATATCCCGGGCTTTCGCATGCTGCTGCGCGACATGACCCAGCTGCGCACGCGCATGCAGTCCGAGCAGAACGGCCTGGCGCGCCTCGTGCTGGCGACCCAGCACTCCCTGACCATGTCGCGGCTGCCAGCCCTGTTGACCCTGCTGGGCGAGCAGGACAGCCCGCGCATCGAGTTCAGCGTGCGCTCGGAGAACCGCGACGATTGCGTGGCGCTGTTCCTGCGCGGCGAGGCCGACCTGCTGCTGTGCATGGAGGAGAGGAACGACGCGCTGTACAGGCTGGTACCCGCGTCCTTGCGCCTGCCGGCAGGGCAGGAGGTCCTGGTGCCCTTGAGCGCGCCCGCCAGGAATGGCCGGGCCTTGCATGCACCGCGGCGCGGCAAGCCGCTGAGCCTGCTGGCGTTTCCGCCCGACAGCTTCCTGGGGCGGGTCATGTACGAGCAGTCGTTCACGGCGCTGCTGCAGCACTGCAAGGTCGAGATCGTCCACGAATCGGTGTTTCTCGCCGGGGTCAAGGAGATGGTCCTGGCGGGGCTGGGCATGGCCTGGCTGCCATTGAGCCTGGTCGAGCGGGAAGTGAAGGCCGGCGCGCTGGTCATGCTCGAGGCGCGCGAGGAGTACCTGCAGCCCGTGACGCTGCAGCTGGGCCTGTACCGCAATACGCATTCGAATTATCCGGATGCCATCGACCGCCTCTGGATCTTGCTGCGCGAGTCCGAGGCGGCGCCGGCTTCAGCCGGTGGCGGCCGGACCCGGCGGAAAGCGTAGCGTAAAGCGGATGCGTCCGTCGTCGAGCGCGGTGGCGCTGGCGCTGCCGCCATGCATGCCCATGATGGCGCTGACGATGGCCAGGCCCAGGCCGTTCGATTCCGTGCTGGCGGTGCGGGATTTGTCGCTGCGGTAGAAGCGGCCGAACATCCGGTCGGCCTCCTCCTGCGAGACCGGCGCGCCCACGTTCTCCACCACGACCGTCGCGCCGTTGGCATCGGCGCTGGCGCCAAGCAGAATGCAGCTGTCCGGATGCCCGTAGCGCACGGCGTTGACCACCAGGTTGTTGACGGCGCGCCGCCACATGATGGGATTGGCCCGGCATCGGCCGCTGGCCTCGATGGCAAAGCGCATGCCGCGTTCCTGCGCCAGCCCTTCGAAGTATTCGGCAATCTTCTCCAGTTCGGCCGATTGCGCCAGCCAGGCGTACTCGACGGCCGCGCCGTCGTGGTTGGCGCGCGACAGGAACAGGATGTTCTCGACGATATGCGCCAGGCGGCCCAGCTCCTCCAGATTGGACTCCAGCAACAGCTCGTATTCCTCGGTGCCGCGCGGCTGGCGCAAGGCGACCTGGGTCTGCCCCATCAGCACATTGACCGGCGTGCGGATCTCGTGCGCGAGATCGGCCGAGAATTGCGACAGGTGTTCGTAGCCCGCTTGCAGGCGGTCCAGCATGGCGTTGAACTTGCGCGCCAGGCCGCGCAGCTCCGCCGGCGCGTCGTGCTCCGGCAGGCGCGCGGCCAGGTTGGCCGGCGAGATCTCGGTGGCGCGGGCGCTCATCGCCGCCAGCGGCCTGAACCCGCGAACCAGCAGCGCGAAGCCGATCAACGCCGTCAGCAGGATGGTCAGGACGATGGCGACGATCACGCGCAGCAGGTATGCCGACAGCATGTTCGACTCCTGCTTCATCACGTAGGCGGCCGTGACTTCGACCGTGCCGCCATCCTCGCCGATCTCCGCCAGGGCCGACACCCATCGCACCCGCACGCCGTCCGGGCGCTCCCCGCTGTGCAGCGACTCGATGGTGATATCCCGGCCCACCGGCACCGGCGTCATCGGCGGCGGGACCATGCCGTCGGGATTGACGGCGATGAAAGGGGCTTCGCCCAGGCGGCGGAAGATGCGCACGTCCCGCTCGTTGCCGAGCATGCTCTCGAACAGCGCGGGACGCTGCTCCATCTGCCGGATGTTGTACAGGTCGTGCAGCATGTTGCGAAAGCGCTCGACCCGGCCGACCAGGGTGTAGTCCGCGCGCGTTTCCAGCGCCTGCCGGACGGAGGAATACAGGTACAGGCCCAGCCCCGACACCACCAGGCAGGACACCACGGCGAACGACAGCGCGGTGCGTACCGTTAGCGAATCCAGCGGCCAGCGCTTCAAGGCTGCTCCGCCAGGGCATAGCCGATGCCGCGCACCGTCTGGATCAGCTTGCGCGGGAAGGGCGCGTCGACCTTGGCGCGCAGGCGCTTGATGGCCACGTCCACCACGTTGGTGTCGCTGTCGAAGTTCATGTCCCAGACTTCGGAGGCGATGATGGTGCGCGACAGGGCTTCGCCATGCCTTCTGATGAGCAGGTGCAGGAGCATGAACTCCTTGTTGGTGAGGACGATGTTGGCGCCGCCGCGGCTTACCTTGCGCCGCACCGGGTCCAGCCGCAGGTCGGCGACCTGGAGCGTCTCGGCCGCGCGCGCCGCCCCGCGGCGCAGCATCGTCTGGATGCGCAGCACCAGCTCGGCGAACGAGAACGGCTTGACCAGGTAGTCATCGGCGCCCAGCCGCAGGCCCTTGATGCGGTCGGCGACATGGTCGCGCGCGGTCAGGAAGATGACCGGCACGTCGGAGTCCTTGCGTACCTCTTCGATGACCTGCCAGCCGTCCTTGCCCGGCAGCATGACGTCGAGAACCAGCACGTCGTAGCGCTGCTCGCGCAGCCGGTACAGGCCGTCGACGCCATTGCGGGCGAGATCCACGGAATAGCCCGATTCCAGCAGGCCCTTCTTCAGGTAGTCGCCAGTCTTGAGGTCGTCTTCGATGACGAGGATAGCCATAGCACGCTCCGCCGATGAGCGTTCATGTTAGCAATTCGATGCCCGCGGTTCATGACGCAAATGTCATGCAAAAGCCATGCTGCCGATAGCGCGGCATCCCTACGATGGACTGGGATCGCGGGCGTTCGGCGCGCGATCGCCAGACTTTGATTCTTCGTTTCTTTCTGGAGCACGTTCATGCAACTCACGTTGAAAGGCCCGTTTCCCGCGCGCGCCGGCCGCACCGTGGCCGCGCTGCTGCTGTGCCTGGCCGGCGGGTACGCCAGCGCGCACGGCGGCCACCATGGCGCGGACCCATCCGCGCCGCCCGCGGTCTTTGTCGCCAGCACCGCCAAGCCATTTCCGGCGTTGATGGACGACGCCATGGCGGTCATGGACGAGGGCATGCTGCGCGCGCCCATGAACGGCGAGGCCAACCATGACTTCATGACCATGATGATGCCGCACCACCAGGGCGTGGTGGACATGGCCAAGGCGGTCCTGCTCTACACCGAGGATCCCGAGGTGCGCAACCTGGCGCTGGGGATCATCACGGAGCAGCAGAACGAAATCCGCGTCATGCAGGCATGGCTGGACCGCCATGCCGCCGCGGCCGGCAAATAGGCCTCCCAGCTCGTTGGGGTCCTGCATCCCCGGGGCTTTCCATTCCGCATACATAAACAGGTGAAATCCGCATGAAGAAAACCTATCCCCTCTACGCCCTGGCGGCGCTGACCCTGCACGCGGGCGCCGCCTGGTCGCTGCCCAGCGCGCACGACCGCGTCTATACCGCCGACCAGAACAGCAACACGGTCTCGGTGGTCGACCCGTCCACCAATACGCTGCTTGGCCAGATCCGGCTTGGCAATGCACGGCCGGACCTGCTCTCGCCGCTGTACAAGGGCCAGATCAACGTGCATGGCATGGGCTTTTCGCCCGACCACAAGACCTTGCTGGTCGTGTCCAACGGCTCGAATTCGGCGACCTTCATCGATACGGCCACCAACAAGGTCAAGGGCATCACCTACCTGGGACGTTCGCCGCACGAAGGGTTCTTCACCATGGACGGCAAGGAGGCCTGGGTCGTGGTGCGCGGCGAAGACTATATCTCCGTCATCGACCCCCAGACCTTCAAGGAGACCGGCCGCATCCAGACCAACCTGGGGCCGGGCATGGTGATCTTCCATCCGGACGGCAAGCTGGCTTTCGTGGTGTCCAGCTTCACGCCGTCGGTGGACGTGATCGACGTCAAGTCGCACAAGATCATCAAGAAGATCGACGTCGTCAGCCCGTTTTCGCCCTTCCTGCAGATCACGCCCGACAACAGCGAGATATGGATGACGCACAAGGACGTGGGCAAGGTGACGCGCATCGACACGAAGTCGCTGCAGGTCACCGGCGTCATGGACACCGGCTTCATCACCAACCACATCGCCTTCGCGCCGGTGGCCGGCCAGACCCATGCGTACGTCACCATCGGCGGGGAGAACGCGGTCAAGGTGTACACCACCGGCAAGCCCGCCAAGCTGGTCGCCACCATCCCCACCGGCGCGTTGCCGCACGGCATCTGGACGTCCGATGACGGCAGCCGCGTCTACGTCGGCCTGGAGAACGGCGACGCGCTCGATGTCATCGATACGGCCAGCAACAAGGTCGTCAAGCGCGTGCCCGTGGGCCAGGCGCCGCAGGCCCTGGCTTTCGTGTCGGGCGTGGTCGCGCAAGGCAAGGGCGACCAGAACCTCGTGCCGCGCGTCAATGGCGATCCGGTCAACATCGCGCTCAAGCCGGTCGGCAAGCAAGGACGCGGGTTCGTCGTGTTGCGCAACCTGGGCGTGGTCGACGCCCTGGAGGTCAACCTGTTCGGGCTGAAATCGGAGACCGTCTACAACGTCTATCTGAACGGCGTGAAGACGCCGGTGGCCAGTTTCCGGACCGGCGCGGACGGCAAGGCCGCCGGCACCATGATCGCGCCGCTGCGCCAGCCGGCGGGGCCGCACGCCACGGCCGCGGCGGACAAGGGCGGTATCGTCATCATGGAAGGGGATGCCCCCGTCGATGCCGCGCGGGCGGTGCTGGTGGGCGCCTAGCGCCCAGGCGGAAACGGCCGGCCAGGCCTCAGGCGGCCAGCCGGGCGGCGATGGCCTCGCCCATGGCATCGGTCGAGGCCGTGCCCCCCAGGTCGCGCGTGCGCGGGCCGTGGGCCAGCACCTGTTCGATGGCCGCCACGATGGCATCGTGGGCGGCGCGGCCGGCGCCGGCGCCTTCGGTCAGGAAGTCCAGCATCAGGGCGCCGGACCAGATCATGGCGACCGGGTTGGCGATGTTCTGGCCGTAGATGTCCGGCGCCGAGCCGTGCACCGGCTCGAACAGCGACGGAAACCTGCGTTCCGGATTGAGGTTGGCCGAGGGCGCCAGGCCGATGGTGCCGGTGGTGGCCGGGCCCAGGTCCGAGAGGATGTCGCCGAACAGGTTGGAGGCCACCACCACGTCGAAGCGGTCGGGCTGCAGCACGAAGCGCGCCGACAGGATGTCGATGTGCTGCTTGTCCACCGCCACGCCGGGATACTGCTGCCCGACGGCGTCGGCGCGCTTGTCCCACCACGGCATGCTGATGGCGATGCCGTTCGACTTGGTGGCGACCGTCAGGCGCCGCCGTGGGCGGCTGTCGGCCAGCGCATAGGCGTAGTGCAGTACGCGGTCGGCGCCGTAGCGCGAGTACACCGACTCCTGGATGACGATTTCGCGCTCGGTGCCTTCGTAGATGACGCCGCCCGCCGACGTGTACTCGCCCTCGGTGTTCTCGCGCACCACCAGGTAGTCGATGTCGCCGGGCCGGCGGCCGGCCAGGGGGCAGGGCACGCCCTCGAACAGGCGTACCGGCCGCAGATTGATGTATTGGTCGAATTCGCGGCGGAACTTCAGCAGCGAGCCCCACAGCGACACGTGGTCGGGCACGGTTTCGGGCCAGCCCACCGCGCCGAAGTAGATCGCGTCCATGCCGGACAGCTGGGCTTTCCAGTCGTCGGGCATCATCTGTCCGTGCTCGCGGTAGTAGTCGCAGTGGGCCCAGTCGAAGGCGACGATTTCCAGGTCCAGTCCGAAGCGGCGCGCGGCCGCGCGCACCACGCGCAGTCCTTCGGGCATGACTTCGCGCCCGATGCCGTCCCCGGCGATGGCTGCGATGCGATAGGTACGTTGGGAAGACATGAGCGGGCTCCGACGGAAAAAACGATACCTGCTATTTTCCGGTGTTGACGGAATGACTACAATGAGTTGATTGTGAATTGATCATCAACGAATCGTGAACAATATCCCGGCCAACGAAGACCTGCGCGTATTCCTGCACGTGGCGCGCCTGTCCAGCTTTGCCGCGGCGGCCGAGGAGCTGCGCGTGTCCACCGCCTACGTCAGCAAGCGCCTGCGGGTGCTGGAAGGCGTGCTGGGCGTGCGCCTGCTGCACCGTACCACCCGCAGGGTCAGCGTCACGCGCGAAGGCGAGCGGGTCTTCCTGTGGGCGCAGCGGGTGCTCGACGACGTGGACCAGCTCATGCAGGAGGTGGCCGCCACCCGCGCCGTGCCGCGCGGCCTGCTGCGCGTCAGCTGCAGCTTCGGCTTCGGGCGCAACGTGGTAGGCCCGATGCTCTCGCGCCTGGTCGAGCGCTTTCCCGCGCTGCAGGTGCGGCTGGAAGTGTTCGACCGCCTGGTCGACGTGGCCAGCGAGGGGTTCGACCTGGATGTGCGGGTGGGCGACGATATCGCCCCTCACCTGATCGCGCGGCGGCTGGCGGACAATCACCGCCTGCTGTGCGCCGCGCCGGACTACCTGGCGCGCCGGGGGGCGCCTCGCACGCCCGAGGAGCTGGCTGGCCACGATTGCCTGGTCATCAAGGAGCGCGATCACCCGTTCGGGGTCTGGACGCTGCGCGCCGGCGCCGAAAGCCGCGCCATCAAGGTAACCGGGCCGCTGTCGGCCAACAACGGCGAGATCGCCGTGCGCTGGGCGGTGGACGGACGCGGCATCGTGCTGCGCTCGCACTGGGACGTCGCGCCGCTGCTGCGCGACGGGCTGCTCGTGCCCCTGCTGGCGCAGTGGCGCCAGGACGCCAACATCTGGGCCGTCTATCCGTCGCGGCTGGAGAATTCGGCCAAGGTGCGCGTGGCGGTGGAGTTCCTGCAGGAGGAGTTCCGGCGCTTCGCGGCGGACGCCGGCGGATAGGCGCCTGTCGCAACGGGGACGGATACCGTCTTGGCGTATGACAGGGTGCCTGTCCCGGCGGGGACAGGCACCCCTGCGCGGATCAGTCGCCGGCCGTGCCGGTCTGCCGCACGATCAGCACGTCGCAGGGCAGGGCTTCGAGCAGTTTCTCGGCCACGCTGCCGATCGCGGTGCGCAGGATGCCGGTCAGGCCGTGCGTGCCGGTCACCACCAGGTCGCAGCGGCGGTTGAACACGTATTCCGACAGCAGTGTCTCGGGCTGGCCGCTTTCCAGCACCAGCTCGGGCGCGGGGCGTCCGGCCAGCTCCGGCGTGCCGTCCAGGAAGGCGCGCGCCTTCTGGGCGGCGTCGTTGTAGAAACTGCGCACCACCGCGTCTTCGGGCGCATCCTTGCCGAACGGGACGTCATAGGCGTGGAACAGGGTCAGCGGGGCGTCGCCGGCCACCTGCAGGGCGGCCACCAGGGCCTGCCGCGAGCCCTCGGAGAAATCGGTCGCCACGACCACGTCGCGGTACGGCTTGCGCGGCCGCGCCTTGACCACCAGCACGGGCTGGCTGGCCTGGCGCGCCAGGCGCTCTACCGTGGTGCCCAGCAGCAGGCGGCTGAGGGTGGACTCGCGCGCGATGCCGGTCACGATCAGCGAGCAGCCGAAGTGCTCGGCCGTTTCGCGGATCAGCGGGACGGTTTCGCCGCTGCGCACCACCGCCGAGGTCGGCACGGGGGCATCGGCCAGGTCCTCGGCCAGCCGGCGTTCGGCCAACTGCTTGTGGTCGGCGCTCAGCCGGCGCCACACCGGCGTGGTCAGCGGCGTATTGGTGGGTTCCATGATGTGCAGCGCGACCAGGCTGGTCTGCGCCTGCGCGGCGAGCATCAGGGCCCGGTCCAGCGCGCGGTCGCTGCGCGCGCTCAGGTCGGTGGCAAGCAGGATGGGGGCGGTCTGGGCTTGCATGCGGCGTCTCCTGGTCGTGGTCGAGGCCTGGTTCCCGCACGGGGCGTGCCGGCGGGATGGAGCGTCCATTGTCCCGCAAAGCCGCGCCGGCCGCCTTGATCGCAGTCAAGCGGGCTGTACGGGCCATCCGGCCGGCGGCGTTGTCAATACAATGCCAGCGTTGTCCATCTTTTCGTCCGCGCCGCCGCCATGCCGCCAGATCCGTCCGTCCTGCTGTTGTACTCGCTCTACCTGGTGGCCATCGTGGCCGAGGCCATGACGGCGGCGCTGGCCGCCGGCCGGCGCGACATGGATTGGGTCGGCGTCTGCGTGATCGCCTGTGTCACCGCATTGGGCGGCGGGTCGCTGCGCGACGTGCTGCTGGGCCATTATCCGCTGAGCTGGGTGGCCCATCCCGAATACCTGTGGATGACCGCCGGCGCCGCGCTGCTGACGGCGCTGGGGGCGCGCGCGCTGCGGCGCCTGCGCAGCCTGTTCCTGCTGCTGGACGCCATCGGCCTGGTGGCGTTCACCGTCATCGGCTGCCAGGTGGCCCAGCAAATGGAAATGCCGCTGACCATCGTGCTGGTCAGCGGCATGATCACCGGGTGCGCCGGCGGTGTGTTGCGCGACGTGCTGTGCAACGATATTCCGCTGCTGTTTCGCAGCGAACTCTACGCCAGCGTTTCGGCCGTGACCGGCGGCCTGTACCTGGCCATGTACGGCCAGGGCGTGTCCGCCAGCGTATCGGTGCCTGTCGCGCTGCTCGTCGGGCTGGCATTTCGCCTGCTGGCGCTGCGGTTCAATTGGCAGATGCCGAAGTTCGTATACCGCGGCGACTGGCATTGATGCCGCCGCGCCGGGGCGCGGCGGCGCCGCCTCGCATCAGTACAGGCCTTGCTGGCGCATGGCGTCGGCGACCTTGACGAAGCCGGCGATGTTGGCGCCATCCACATAGTTGACGTAGTTGCCCGCGCCGTGGCCATGGCGCACGCAGTTTTCGTGGATGTCGCGCATGATGGCATGCAGCCGCGCGTCGACCTGCTCGCGCGTCCAGGGCAGGCGGGCCGAGTTCTGGCTCATTTCCAGGCCCGACACCGCGACGCCGCCGGCGTTGCTGGCCTTGCCCGGCGCGTACAGCACTTCGGCCGCGATGAAAGCCTTGGCGGCCTCCAGGGTGGCGGGCATGTTGGCGCCTTCGGCCACGCACTTCACGCCGTTGCGGATCAGCGTGCGGGCGTCGTTTTCGTCCAGCTCGTTCTGGGTCGCGCACGGCAGGGCGACATCCACCGGCACGTGCCAGGGGCGCACGCCGGCTTCGTAGCGCAGGCCGAACTGGCTGGCGTAGGCGTCCAGGCGGCCGCGCAGGTCATTCTTGATGTGCATCAGGGCCAGCAGCTTCTCGTGCGTGAAGCCGGCCTCGTCGATGACCGTGCCGCACGAGTCCGAGATCGTGATGACCTTGGCGCCCAGCGCCATGGCTTTCTCGATCGCGTACTGGGCCACGTTGCCCGAGCCCGACACCGACACGCGCATGCCGTCGAACGACAGGCCGGCGCGTTGCAGCATTTCCTGCGCGAAATAGACCGTGCCGTAGCCGGTGGCTTCCGGGCGGATCAGGCTGCCGCCGAAGCACAGGCCCTTGCCGGTGAATACGCTGGCCGCCGAGTTCGACAGCTTTTTCATCATGCCGGCCATGAAGCCGACCTCACGCGCGCCCACGCCGATATCGCCCGCGGGCACGTCGGTGTCCGGGCCCAGGTGGCGGTGCAGTTCCAGCATCAGCGCCTGGCAGAAACGCATCACCTCGGCGTCCGACTTGCCCTTGGGGTCGAAGTCGGAGCCGCCCTTGCCGCCGCCCATGGGCAGGGTGGTCAGGGCGTTCTTCAGGGTTTGTTCGAAAGCCAGGAACTTCAGCACCGACAGATTGACCGTCGGGTGGAAGCGCATGCCGCCCTTGAAGGGGCCGATGGCCGAGCTGTGCTGGATGCGGAAGGCGCGGTTGACCTGGGCCTGGCCCTGGTCATCGGTCCAGCACACGCGGAACTGGATCACGCGTTCGGGCTCGACCAGGCGCTCCAGCAGGGCGTGTTCGGCGTAGTGCGGGTGTTTTTCGATGAAGGGCCAGAGGCTCAGCATGACCTCTTGGACTGCCTGCATGAACTCGGCTTGTTGCGGATCGCGCGCGGCAACCCGGCGCAGGAAGTCGTCCAGACTCTGCAATTTCAAGATACTGCCTCCTGGCAATGCATGGCGATGGTGCAGCGCGTTGTGTTGCGGTGCAAAAGCGTAAGAAAGTGGTGCGCGGTTGCACACTTTTGGTGCGCAATTGTGGGCCAAAATTCGTCAGACGAAAAGTCGAAATCGGGCGCAAAGCCAGTGCTGGCGCGGCTTGCCACCAGGCCATATTATTGGGGACGTATTATTGCGAGGAATGCCCCGCATCCCGGAATCCGCAGGCCGGAATTCTCGGAGAAGCGCATGAAATGGGGCTTTTAAATTATGTCCCCATTTATTTGCTGTGCCAGTTGCCAGGGCGGAATGGCTATTTGCGGCACCGCAGCATGCACATTGCGGGCTCCGCCCTGGCCGGCGAAGAAATTTTCGCTATTATGCGTCCCCTTTATTTTTTGAGGCCTTTACGCATCACAACCGTGTTACAGCGCGATGTCGTAGTCCACCGTCAGCGGGGCGTGGTCGGAAAACCGCTCGTCCTTGTAGATGGAAGTGGCGCGCGCGCGTTCGGCCATGCCGGGGGTGGCGATCTGGTAGTCGATGCGCCACCCTACGTTCTTGGCCCAGGCCTGGCCGCGATTGCTCCACCAGGTGTACTGGTCGGCCCGCTCGTCCAGCTTGCGGAAGACGTCGACGAAACCGCGCCGGTCGAAGACTTCGGTCAGCCAGGCGCGCTCTTCGGGCAGGAAGCCCGAATTCTTCTGGTTGCCTTTCCAGTTCTTCAGGTCGATTTCCTTGTGGGCGATGTTCCAGTCGCCGCAGATGACGAATTCGCGTCCGGTCTTCCTGTGCTCGGCCATCAGGCCGTCCAGCCACGGGCCGAACTGGTCCAGGAAACGGTACTTGGCCTGCTGGCGCTCGTCGCCGCTCGAACCCGAGGGCAGGTAGGCGCTGATGACCGACAGGTCCTTCCAGTCGGCGCGCAGGATGCGGCCTTCCGCGTCGAACTCCTCGCAATCGAAGCCGGCCACCACGCGCTCGGCGCCGGCGCGCAGGTACATGCCCACGCCGCTGTAGCCCTTTTTCTCGGCGTGGTGGAAGTGGCCCGTATAGCCGGGCGGGTGACGCAGGTCGTCGGTCAGGTCGTCATGCGAGACCTTGATCTCCTGCAGGCACAGCACATCGGCGTTGTGGGCGGTCATCCAGGGCTGCAGGCCCTTGCGGAAGGCGGAACGGATACCGTTGAGGTTGAGCGAGGTGATACGCAGCAAGGCTGGCTCCTGAATCGGTCATCGCGGCCCCTTGCGGGCCGGCGCAAGAATGAAACTTTAACCGAGGCGCGGCGCCGCTGCGCCGCCAGGCCGATTCGCGGATAATGGCGGGGTTTGCCATTTCGCCCATCGCACGTATGTCCGCCTCCGCCTCTACCGCCGCTGATTTTGTCCGTTTTGCCCTCGACGAGGGCGTGCTGCGTTTCGGCAGCTTCAAGGTCAAGTCCGGCCGTATCAGTCCCTATTTCTTCAACGCCGGCCTGTTCAACTCGGGCCGCTCGGTCGGCGCGCTGGCCGGCTTCTACGCGCAGGCGTTGCTCGATTCCGGCGTGGCGTTCGATATGCTGTTCGGCCCGGCCTACAAGGGTATCCCGCTCGCTACCGCCACGTCGGTGGCGCTGGCCGGGCACGCCGCCATGGCCGGGCGCGACGTGCCGTTCGCGTTCAACCGCAAGGAAGCCAAGGACCATGGCGAAGGCGGCACCCTGGTGGGCGCGCCGCTGACGGGCAAGGTCGTCATCATCGACGACGTCATCACCGCCGGCACCTCGGTGCGCGAATCGGTCGAGATCATCCGCGCCGCCGGCGCCGAGCCCGCCGCGGTGCTGATCGCCCTGGACCGCATGGAACGCGCCGGTCCCGACGACGCCCTGTCGCCGCATTCCGCCGTGCAGGACGTGGCGCGCACCTACGGCATCCCGGTGGTCAGCATCGCCTCCCTGGCCGACATCATGACCCTGCTGCAGGACGACGCCCAATTCGCCCAGCACCGCGAGGCGGTGCAGGCGTACCGGAGCAAGTACGGGGTGTAGGCGCGGATCATGGGCCTGTCCCGGCAGGGGCAGGCATTCCCGTCAGCGGGAGCCTGTCCCCGCGGGGACAAGCTCCCGAGGGATCAGCTGAGCTTTTCCTTCAGCAGTTCGTTGACCTGCTGCGGGTTGGCCTTGCCCTTGGCGGCCTTCATGATCTGGCCCACCAGCGAGTTGAACGCTTTCTGCTTGCCGGCCCGGTATTCCTCGACGATGGCGGGGTTGGCCGCCAGGACTTCGTCGATCATCGCGCCGATGGCGCCGCTGTCGCTGATCTGCTTGAGGCCGCGCGCTTCGATGATGGCGTCCGCGTCGCTGCCGTTCTCGCCCGCCCACATGGCGGCGAATACGTCGCGGGCGATCTTGTTGGAAATCGTGCCGTCGATGATGCGGTTGATCAGGCCCGCCAGGGCGGCCGCCGATACGGGCGCGGCGTCGATGTCCTTCTCTTCGCGGTTCAGGGTGGCCGCCACTTCGCCCATGATCCAGTTGGCGGCCAGCTTGGCCTGGCCGGCCGGCAGGGCGCGCGCCACCGCCTCGAAGTAGCCGGCCATGGCGCGGCTGACGGTCAACTGGGCGGCATCGTAGGCGGGCAGCCCGTAGTCGGCCTCGAAGCGGGCGCGCTGGGCGGCCGGCAGTTCGGGCATGCCGGCGCGCACCGCGTCGACCCAGTCCTGGCCGATGACCAGCGGCGGCAGGTCGGGGTCCGGGAAGTAGCGGTAGTCGTGCGCGTCTTCCTTGCTGCGCATGCTGCGGGTTTCGTCGCGGTCGGCGTCGTACAGGCGGGTTTCCTGCACCACGGTGCCGCCATCCTCGATCAGCTCGATCTGGCGGCGCGCCTCGAACAGGATGGCGCGCTCCAGGAAGCGGAACGAGTTGACGTTCTTGATTTCGGTGCGGGTGCCGAATTCCTTCTGGCCCACCGGGCGCACCGAGACGTTGGCGTCGCAGCGGAAGGAGCCTTCCTGCATGTTGCCGTCGCAGATGCCCAGCCAGACCACCAGACTGTGCAGGGCGCGCGCATAGGCCACGGCCTCGGCGGCCGAGCGCATTTCGGGCTCGGTGACGATTTCCAGCAAGGGGGTGCCGGCACGGTTGAGGTCGATGCCGCTGGCCGGCGCGCCGCTGGCCAGGCTGAATTCGTCGTGCAGCGACTTGCCGGCGTCCTCTTCCAGGTGGGCGCGCGTCAGGTTGACGGTTTTTTCTTCCTCGCCGACGAAAAACGAGATCGTGCCGCCCTCGACCACCGGCAGCTCGTACTGGCTGATCTGGTAGCCCTTGGGCAGGTCGGGGTAGAAGTAGTTCTTGCGGGCGAAGACCGAGCGCGGCGCGACCTTGCCGCCGACGGCCAGGCCGAACAGGATGGCGCGTTCGGCGGCGCCGCGGTTCATGACCGGCAGGCTGCCGGGCAGCGCCAGGTCGACCGCGTTGGCCTGCGTGTTGGGGGCGGCGCCAAAGCGCGTGCTGCTACCCGAAAAGATCTTGGAGTCGGTGGAAAGCTGGGTGTGCGTTTCCAGGCCGATGACGATTTCCCAGTTCATGGTCAGGCGTCCTGCTGGACCGGCGCGCGCTGGTGCCAGTCGGTGACTTGTTGATAGCGGTCGGCCAAGGCCAGCAAGCGGCCTTCGTCGAAGTAATTGCCGATGATCTGCAGCCCGACGGGCCGGCGGCCGTCCGGGCCGCCGAAACCGCAGGGCACGGACATGGCCGGCAGGCCGGCCAGGCTGACGCCCAGCGTGTAGACGTCGGCCAGCCAGTCGGCGGTCGGGTCGTCGCGGTTGTCGCCGATGTTCTTGGCGACGGTGGGCGACACCGGCCCCATGATGACATCGCACTGGCCGGCGAAGGCGCGCTGGAAGTCCTGCGCGATCAGGCGGCGCAGGCGCTGCGCCTGCAGGTAGTAGGCGTCGTAGTAGCCGTGCGACAGCACGTAGGTGCCGATCAGGATGCGGCGCTTGACCTCGTCGCCGAAGCCTTCGGCGCGCGAGCGGCTTATCATCTCGTTGAGATCGCCGTACTGGGCGGCGCGGTGGCCGTAGCGCACGCCGTCGTAGCGCGCCAGGTTGCTCGAGGCCTCGGCGGGCGCGATGACGTAATAGGCGGGGATGGCCAGTTCGGTGCGCGGCAGCGACACGGGCACGCGTACCGCGCCCAGCTGTTCGAACTGCGCCAGGGCGGCCTCGACCGCGGCGGCCACGTCGGGGGCCAGGCCCGCGCCGAAGTATTCCTGCGGCACGCCGATGCGCAGGCCCTTGAGCGGCTGGCTGCCGGCCGCGTCGTAGCCGGCCTGGGCGGCGTCGTGGCCGCGGCGCACCCGGCCGCTTTCGTTGGCCTGGCCGTCGCAGGCCTGCAGGCTGGTGGCGTCGCGCGGGTCGAAGCCGGTCATGACGTCCAGCAGTTCGAGCAGGTCGCGGCTGCTGGGCGCCAGCGGGCCGGCCTGGTCCAGGCTGGAGCCGAAGGCGATCATGCCGTAGCGCGACACCGTGCCGTAGGTGGGCTTGATGCCGCTGACGCCGCACAGGGCGGCGGGCTGGCGCACCGAGCCGCCGGTGTCGGTGCCGGTGGCCGCGGCCACCAGGCGGGCGGCCACCGCGGCGGCCGAGCCGCCCGACGAGCCGCCGGGCACCGCCTGGGTGTCCCAGGGGTTGCGCACCGGGCCGTAGGCCGAGTTCTCGTTGCCCGAGCCCATGGCGAACTCATCGCAGTTCAGCTTGCCCAGCGATACCGCGCCGGCCTCGGCCAGGCGTTCGACCACGGTGGCGTCGAACGGGCTGGCATAGCCGGCCAGCATCTTGCTGCCGGCGGTGGTGCGCCAGCCGCGGGTGACGAAGGCGTCCTTGTGGGCGATGGGGATGCCCGCCAGCGGGCCGGCCGTGCCGGCGGCCAGGGCGGCGTCGGCGGCGCGGGCCTGCGCCAGCGTGAGATCGGGGTCGATGTGCAGGAAGGCGTTCAGGCCGCTGGCGGCCTGGGCGGCGTCCAGGCCGCTTTGCGCCAGCTCGACCGCGCTGACCTGGCGTCGGGCCAGGGCGTCGCGCAAGGCGGCAATGCCGCCGAATTCGGTATGCAGGGCGGATTGGGTCATGACTATTCGATTACTTTCGGGACCAGGAACAGGCCGTCGGCCGATTCGGGGGCGTTGGCCAGCAGTTCGGCGCGGCGCGCCTCGGTGGCCTGCTCGCTGACGGCGTCCTCGCGCAGGCGTAGGGTGATGTCCTCGTGGGCCGACAAGGGGTGCGCGAGCGGCTCGACGCCCTGCGTATCGACCGCCTGCAAGCGCTCGATGAGGTGCAGGATGCCGTTGAGTTCGGCCTGGGCCCGGCCACGCTGGTCGGGGGTCAGTTCGATGCGGGCCAGCCGGGCGATGCGGGCCACGTCTTGTTCGTTGAGCGCCATGGGGAATACCGGAAAAAATCGAGGGCGTAGCGGAGGAAGGGAACCTGGCAGTATGCACAGGCCGAAGGCGTTACAAAGCTTGAATAGGCCGCATTTATGCGCTATTTCCGGGGAAATTATAAGTTATGATTCACGGTTTAATCGTTGCGGTCGGGCCAGCCTCCTGTCAGTCGAGGCGGCGTCGGCGTTCCCGCAGCATGCCTCCCCACTCCTGAATCTAGCTGAGCTCCCATGTTCGGATTCCTGCGCAGTTACTTTTCCAGCGATATGGCGATCGACCTCGGTACCGCCAATACGCTGATCTACGTCCGCGGCAAGGGCATCGTGCTGGATGAACCCTCGGTCGTCGCCATCCGCCACGAAGGCGGCCCCAATGGCAAGAAAATCATCCAGGCCGTCGGCCACGAGGCCAAGCAGATGCTGGGCCGCGTTCCCGGCAACATCGAAGCCATCCGCCCCATGAAGGATGGCGTGATCGCCGACTTCACTGTCACCGAGCAGATGCTCAAGCAGTTCATCCGCATGGTGCACCCGCGCAATATGCTGGCTCCCAGCCCGCGCATCATCGTCTGCGTGCCGTGCGGCTCGACCCAGGTCGAACGGCGCGCCATCCGCGAGTCGGCGCTGGGCGCCGGCGCCTCCCACGTCTACCTTATCGAAGAGCCCATGGCCGCGGCCATCGGCGCCGGCCTGGCCGTCTCGGACGCCAGCGGCTCCATGGTGGTCGACATCGGCGGCGGCACGACCGAAGTGGCCGTCATCTCGCTGGGCGGCATGGTGTACAAGGGGTCGGTCCGCGTCGGCGGCGACAAGTTCGACGAGGCCATCGTCAACTACATCCGCCGCAATTACGGCATGCTGATCGGCGAGCCCACCGCCGAACTCATCAAGAAGGAAATCGGCTCGGCGTTTCCCGGCTCCGAAGTGCGCGAAATCGAGGTCAAGGGCCGTAACCTGGCCGAAGGCGTGCCGCGCAGCTTCACGGTCTCGTCCAACGAGATCCTCGAATCGCTTACCGATCCGCTCAACCAGATCGTCTCGGCCGTCAAGATCGCGCTCGAACAGACGCCGCCCGAGCTGGGCGCTGACATCACCGACAAGGGCATCGCCCTGACCGGCGGTGGCGCGCTGCTGCGCGACCTGGATCGTCTGCTGCAGGAAGAAACCGGTCTGCCGGTGGTGGTGGCGGACGACCCCTTGACCTGCGTGGTGCGCGGCTGCGGCGAAGCGCTTGAGCATCTTGAGAAACTCGGCGCCATCTTCATCAACGACTGAGCCTGTCTCGCGGCCCGGCGGCCTGCACGCAGCAGGCCGGCCCGGCCCGCGAAGCAGCTGCGGGCCGGCAGGCCCGGGCTGATTATCCATGCAACGACAAGCGACCCCTCCGCTGTTTCGGCGCGGCCCGCCGGCCGAGGTGCGGCTGGCCGTGCTGGTCATCCTGGCGCTGGCCCTGTTGATCGTGGATTCCCAGCTGCGCGTGCTCGAACCGGTGCGGCGCGCCGTCTCGGTGGCGCTGTATCCCTTCCAGCGCGCCGTCATGGCGCCGCGCGACCTGGTGCAGCAGGTCGATGAATGGATCAACGCCGCCAGCCTCATCCGCAGCGAGAATGAAGCCCTGCAGCGTCAGCGCATCGAGCTGGCGCAGGTGGCCACGCACGCGGCGCAGCTGGCCGCCGAGAACGCCCAGTTGCGGCGCCTGCTGGGCGTGACCGACACGGTCGCGCAGTCGGCGGTGGTGGTCGAGGTGCTGTACGAGCCGCCCAACGCGTTTCACCAGCGCCTGGTATTCAACAAGGGCGCCAAGTCGGGCCTGGCGCCCGGCATGCCGGTCATCGACGAGGGCGGCGTGGTCGGCCAGATCGTGCGCGTCACCCCCATGACCGCCGAAGCCGCCCTGGTCACCGATGAGCGCGTGTCGATTCCGGTGCAGGTGCTGCGCAACGGCCTGCGGCTGATCGCCTTCGGCGCCAATACCCCCGGCGTGATCGAGGTGCGCTATCTGGCTGCCAACGCCGACATCAAGGTTGGCGATACCATAGTCACCAGCGGCGTCGGGGGGCTGTTCCCGGCCGGGCTGCCGGTGGCCAAGGTCGCTTCGGTCGAGCGCGATACCGCTTCAGGCTTCGCGCGCGCCCTGGGCGAGCCGTTGGCGCATCCCGAGCGCTACCGCCATTTCCTGGTCCTGCAGGTCGATGTGGACCAGGCCGAATCCAACCGCCAGGAGGCCGATGTCGATGGAACGGACTAAGGTTTCCGTCCCGGCTCGACGCAAGCTGGGCACGCCCAGCAACGTCGAACCCGAACGCCTGGCGCGCCCCGCGCACGGCGTCTTCGTGTGGGGCACGGTGCTGCTGGTCTGGCTGCTGTCGCTGCTGCCCTGGCGGCAATGGCCGGGCTCGCCCGACGTGCTGGTGCTGGTCATCGCATTCTGGTGCGTGCACGAGCCGCGTCGCGTGGGCCTGCTGACCGCCTTCGTGTTCGGGCTGCTGCTCGACGTCCACGACGCCGGCCTGCTGGGCGGCCACGCGCTGTCCTACACCCTGACGGCCTATGGGGCGATCGCGCTGCACCGCCGCCTGCAGCGCTTCGACCTCTGGAGCCAGGCCATGCACATGCTGCCCGTGTTCTTCGTGGCCCAACTGGTCACGCAGATCATCCTGGCCTGGCTGGCGGGCAAGTGGCCGGGCTGGCAATGGGCCGTGAGCGTCGGCCTGACCGCCGCCATCTGGCCGCTGGCCGGCTGGGTGCTGCACATGCCGCAGCGACGCTACGACGACGTCGAATCTTCCGCCGTCTGATCCGGGCGGGCGCATGTTCGAATTCAAGAAAACCGGCCAGCAGCAGAAGCAGCGCTTTCGCCTGCGCGCGTGGGTGGGCGGCCTGTTCGCGCTGGCCTGCTTCGGCGTGCTGGCGGGCCGGTTCTGGTACCTGCAGGTCGACCGCTACGAGGGTTTCTCCGAGCGGGCGGACAGGAACCGTATCGCTGTCGTGCCCATCCCGCCGCGGCGCGGCGAGATCCTGGACCGTAACGGAGAAGTGCTGGCGCGCAACTATCGCACCTATACCCTGGAGGTCGTGCCGGCCCAGGCCGGCAACCTGGACCAGCTGTTCGATCGCCTGGCGCGGGTCGTGTACATCAGTCCGTCCGACCAGCGCCGCTTCAAGCGCCGGGTCGGCGAATCCAGCCGCTACGCCAGCCTGCAGCTGCGCAACAATCTCAACGACACCGAGGCCGCCTGGTTCTCGGCGCATTCGTTCGAGTTTCCGGGCGTCGAATTGCGCGCCCGCTGGGTGCGCGAGTATCCGCAGGGCGAGGCCGCGGCGCACGTGGTCGGCTTCATCGGCCGGATCGCCGAGAACGACATCGAAGAGCTGGACAAGGCCGGCCAGCTGGGCAATTACCGCGGCACCGACGTCATCGGCAAGAAGGGCATAGAGAAAACCTGGGAAGCCGCCTTGCATGGCCGCACCGGCCTGGAGGAGGTCGAAGTCACGGCTGGCGGACGCCCCATGCGCACCTTGCGCCGTATCGACCCGGTGCCGGGCTCGGACATCATGCTGTCGATCGACCTGGAGCTGCAGAAGCTGGCGGAGCAGGCCTTCGAGGGGCGGCGCGGCGCGCTGGTGGCGCTCGATCCCGACACCGGCGAAGTCCTGGCGTTCGTTTCGCAGCCCTCGTTCGACCCCAACCTGTTCGTCGACGGCATCGACGTCGAGAATTGGCGCCGCCTGAACGAGTCGCCCGACCATCCGCTGATCAACCGGCCGCTGTACGGCACCTATCCCATCGGCTCGACCTACAAGCCGTTCGTGGCCCTGGCCGCGCTGGAGCTGGGCAAGCGGCGCGCCACCGACCGCATGCCCGATCCGGGCTATTTCGAGTTCGGCGGCCAGAAATTCCGCAACGCCGGCGGCGCCGCCTATGGCATGACGGACATGCACCGCGCCATCGTGGTGTCGTCCGATACCTATTTCTATTCGCTCGGCCCCGAGATCGGCGTGAACGCGCTGCACGATTTTTCCAAGCAGTTCGGTTTCGGGCAGATCACCGGCATCGACCTGGAGGGCGAGAAGGCCGGGGTGCTGCCGTCCACCGAATGGAAGCGCAAGGCCTACAAGGATCGCGATCGCCAGCGCTGGTATGCCGGCGAAACGATTTCCGTGGCGGTCGGGCAGGGCTACAACTCGTTCACCTTGCTGCAATTGGCGCAGGCCACCTCGACCCTGGCCAACAGCGGCCTGTATCGGCGTCCGCACCTGGTGCACGCCATTCGCGACTCGCGCTCGGGTTCGGTCAATCCGACCGAGATCGCGCCCGACTACCGCATCCCGCTCAAGCAGGAGAACGTCGACGTGATCAAGCGCGCCATGGCCGACGTGGTGCGCGCCGGCACGGCGCGGCGCGCCTTCGCCGGCGCGCCCTACCAGGCCGCCGGCAAGACCGGCACCGCGCAGGTATTCAGCCTGCGCGGCGGGCAGTATCGCGCCAGCGCCATCGACGAGCGCCTGCGCGACCACGCCTTGTTCATGGGGTTCGCGCCGGTCGAGCAGCCGCGCATCGCCGTGGCCCTGATCGTGGAGAACGCCGGCTGGGGGGCCAGCGCCGCGGCGCCCATCGCGCGCACCCTGTTCGACAATTGGCTCGGCCGGGCCGACGCGCCGTCGGTGGTGCGGGCCGGCGCCAAGCCGGTCGCCGCCGAGCCCGAGGCCGCCGCCCTGGAGCTGGGCGCCACCGATGGTCCCATGCAGGAGCGCCGCCAATGAAACGCCTGGGCCTGATCCTGCTACGCGTGTTCACCGCCTTCGACTGGCCGCTGCTGCTGATCCTCATCCTGTTCACCCTGCTGGGGCTGACCGTCATGCATTCGGCGGTGGGCAGCACCGACTGGCGTTTCGCCGAGCAGTCGCGCAATTTCCTGATCGCCTTCGCGGCCATGTGGGCGATGGCGCTGGTGCCGCCCAATACGCTGATGAAGCTGGCATTGCCCTTCTATGTGCTGGGCGTGATCCTGCTGCTGGGGGTGGAGTTCTTCGGCGAGACCAGCAAGGGCGCGACGCGCTGGCTCAACCTGGGCGTCACGCGCATCCAGCCGTCCGAGATGATGAAGATCGCCGTGCCCATGATGCTGGCCTGGTACTTCCAGCGCCACGACGGGGCCGTGCGGATCCGCGATTTCTTCGTGGCCGCCGCGATGCTGGCCGCGCCTTTCGTCCTGATCGTGCTGCAGCCCGACCTGGGCACCGCGCTGCTGGTGTTCGGCGCGGGATTCTTCGTCATCTACTTCGCGGGCCTGTCGTTCAAGCTGCTGGTGCCCTGCCTGCTGGCCGGCATCATCGCCATCGGCACGCTGATCTACTACGAAGACCAGCTGTGCGAGCCGGAGGTCGACTGGGTGGTGCTGCACGACTACCAGAAGCACCGCGTCTGCACCCTGCTCAATCCCAGTTCGGATCCGCTGGGCAAGGGCTTCCATACGATCCAGTCCATGATCGCGGTGGGGTCGGGGGGGCTGTACGGCAAGGGCTACATGCAGGGTACGCAGACCCACCTGGATTTCATCCCCGAGCGCACCACCGACTTCATTTTCGCCGTGTACGCCGAGGAGTTCGGCCTGTACGGCGGGGTGGCGCTGCTGGTGCTGTATGGCCTGTTCATGGCGCGCGGCCTGGCGATCGCCGCGCGGGCCACGTCGCAGTTCGGCCGCCTGCTGGCCGGCGCCATCACGATGATGATGTTCATCTATGTGTTCGTGAACGTCGGCATGGTGACCGGCATCCTGCCGGTGGTGGGGGTGCCGCTGCCGTTCATGAGCTATGGCGGCACCGCCTTGCTGACCATGGGCATTGCCTGCGGCATCCTCATGAGCATCAGCCGCCGCCGCCCCGCGCCGGCCTGAACCGGCGGCCGGGGCGCGGCCTCAGGCGCCCGGCAGGGCGTCGGTTACGCCCAGGTCCTGCGCCAGCCTGGCCAGGCTGTCCCAGATGGCGCCTTCGAACTCGATGGCCTCGGCATGGCGCGCGCGGTTCATCGCCTCATATTCGCCCGGATACTGCACGCGGTCCACGCCGGGTTGCGGCGGGCATGCATGCAGGTAGTCGATGAAGGCGCCGACTTCCTGGGTGCGCCAGTCGGCGTTGAAATCCACTTGCGGGTCCAGCAGGATGGCGAACATGTTGTTGGTCGCCACGCCATTGCGGGGATGTTCCGGCTGGATGGTGCCGCCGCCCGACAGCACGCCCGCCAGCAGCTCGGCGACCAGGCCCATGGCGTAGCCCTTGTGGCCGCCGAACGGCAGCAGCGCGCCGGGCGGGTCGGCGAACAGCGCGTTCGGGTCGCTGGTCGGGTTGCCCTGCGCGTCAATCAGCGCGCCGTCGGGGGCCGGCTCGCCCTTGGCCGCCAGCACGCGCGCCTTGTTGACCGCGATCGAGCTGGTGGCCATGTCCACCAGGAACGGCGGGCGGCCGCCCGGCAGTGGGCCGGCGAAGCACAGCGGGTTGGTGGTCAGGCAGGCCTGCGCGCCGCCGTAGGGCGCCACCGTGGGCGGGCGGTTGACGACGTTGGTGAACGCCAGCAGGATCAGCCCGGCCTCGGCGGCCATTTCGCCGTAGTAGCCCATGCGCCCCAGGTGGTGCGTGCGGCGCAGCGTGACGATGCACTGGCCGTACTGGCGGGCCCGCTCGATGGCCTGTTGCATGACCGCCTTGCCGACGTGCTGGCCGAAGCCGTTGTCGCCGTCGAAGGCCAGCATGGCGCCGCGGTCGTTGAGCAGCCTGGCGCGGCCGTCGGCCTTGACGAAGCCCTCGGCCAGCACGCGGCGGTAATTGGGCAGGATGGACAGGCCGTGGCTGGTGTAGCCGACCCGGTCCGATTCGACCAGGTGCTCGGCGACGTCGCGGGCGATGTCGTCCGGCACCCCCTGGGCGGTCAGCAGGCGCTGGCCGAACGCGATGGCCTGGGCTATCGGGAGTTTCATGGCGCGCTCCTTACATCCAGCCCAGCCAGCGCCAGTACGTGACGCTCATCAGCAGCATCAGCAGGTAGCCCACGATGGTCAGCAGGATGCCGACCTTGGCGAACTGCTTGGCGGTGAAGGTTTCGGTGCCCAGGGCCACCATGTTCTGCGGCGCGTTGATCGGCAGGATGAAGCCGTAGCTCACCACGAAGCCGAGCAGCATGGTCATGCCCAGACGGTTGAAATCGCCCGGCAGCGTCTGCAGCACCGCGATGAGGATGGGCAGCATCGCCGAGGTCAGCGCGGTGGCGCTGGCAAAGCCGAGGTGGATGAGGATCAGGAAGGCCGACAGGATGGCGAAGATCCCGAGGGGGCCGAGGTGGTCCAGGCCGGTGTGCGCCACGACCTGGGCGCCCAGCCACTGGCCGGCCTGGGTGGTCAGCAGGGCCGTGCCCAGGCTGATGCCCACGCCGAACACGATCACCGTGCCCCACGGAATGCGCGTCTGCACGTCTTTCCAGGTCATGACGCCAAAGCGCGGCAGCATCAGCAGCACCAGGCCGAAGTAGGTGGTGGAGGTCGTGTCGAACCTGTGCAGCTTGCCCTCGGTGGACCAGAACAGCAGCAGCATGATCGAGACCAGCATCAGGCGTTTCTGCGCCGAGGTCATGGGACCGAGTTCGCGCAGCGAGGCTTCGACGGCCTCCTTGCCGCCGGCGATGGCATCGCTTTCGGGCGGCAGCAGCTTGAGCACCACGAAGACCAGCACCGCGGACATCAGCAGCGACCAGGGCACGCCGGCGATCAGCCAGTCGGACCATGCCACGCGCTCGCCCAGCATCTTGTCCATGAAGCCGACGGTCAGCAGGTTCTGCGCCGCGGCGGTCTGGATGCCGACGTTCCAGATGCTGGTGGCCTGGGCCACGATGATCATGATGCCGGCGGCGATGTTGGAGCGCTTGTCCACGCCGAAGGCGGCGATCACGCCCAGCATGATGGGCACCACGGCGGCGCTGCGCGCGGTGGCGCTGGGCACGACCAGGCTGAGCACGATGGTGACCGCGATGGCGCCGAGCAGGATGCGCCGCGTGCTGGTGCCCACCCGGGCCAGCGTCACCAGGGCGATGCGCTTGTCCAGCCCGGTGAAAGTCATGGCGGCGGCGATGAACAGGGCGCCGGTGACCAGCGCCAGCGCCGAGTTGGAGAACCCGGTCAGCGCCATGCTGATGGCCGCCGAGGTGCCGTACAGCACCTCGGGGTTCTTGACGCTGGGCGCGGTGCCCAGCAGGAACGCCATCAGGGTGGTGATCATGATGGCGCTGGCTTCGTACGAGACGGCCTCGGTAATCCACACCACCACCGCGAAGGCCAGGATGGCCAGCATGCGGTGGCCGGCCGGCGGCAGCTCGGCCGGCAGCGGAAGCAGCAGCACCGCCACCATGGCGACGATGCCGGCGATCAGGCCTATCGGTACCTTGACTTTCGGGGGGGATTGCGGGGCAGGGACAGCGGCTGGCGCGGTCATTTGCTTCTCCGGTTGAGGTCAGATTTACGCAACAATCGTGACAGAACTGCGGAAAACCCGTATTGATGTGCATCAAGGCAACGTTTTGTTGCGCTTGTGGCGACGTGCCGTTGGCATTATGCTGGCCGCCCCTTGCCGGGGGCAAGCCACTGCGCCTTGGGGCATGGCCGGCGTCGCCGCGCGATTGCGCCGAAGGCCGTGTAAGCCGCGACTCAGCCCAGCGCCAGCCGCAGATGCTCCTCCAGGTGGGTGGTGGGAGCGACGCGCCAGCCGCTTTGCGCATAGCGCAGCCAGCGGCCCAGCACCAGGTGCGTCAGCAGGCTGGCATGGGCCGCGATATTGGCGTCGGCGGGCAGCGCGCCATCGGACACCGCGACCCGCAGGCACTGCTTGAGCGAGGCCTCGATGCGGTCGTTGATGTGGTTGATGCGCTCCTGCAGCCGGTTGTCCTCGGTCACCAGCGCGTCGCCGGTCAGTACGCGCGTGATGCCGCGGTTGCGCTCGGCGAACGCCAGCAGCATGGAAACGGTCTTGCGCGCCTGGCCCATGCCGTAGGGTTCGGAGACGGCGATCTGGTTGACCACCGTGAAGATGCTGGTTTCGATGAACTCGATCAGCCCTTCGAACATCTGCGCCTTGCTGGCGAAATGGCGGTACAGGGCGGCCTCGGAGACCTGCATGCGCGCGGCCAGGGCCGAGGTGGTGATGCGTGCCGCGTGCGGCTGTTCGAGCATCTCCGCAAGCGTATGCAGGATCTGGGTCTTTCTCTCGCCGGGTTTGCTCGCCATGGAAGGGCCTAGGGGCAGGCTGACAGGAGGTGGAGTAGGGAACCCGTCGTCAGCCGCGCAGCGGGCGACGACGCAACAGCAAATCACTGACCGAGTTTACCCGCAAGTCCACATAGCCAGGGCGTTGGCGATGGCCGCGGGCAAACGGGGTGCCCGGATGGAACACGTGCACGGTGCGCAGGCCGACGCGCCGCGCGCTGCGCAGGTTGTCCAGCGTGTCCTCGATCAGTACGGCGCGCGCCGCCGGCACGCCCTCGCGCGCCAGCACGTAGCGCAGCAGGGCATCGGACGGCTTGGGCCGGAACTGGCCGTGCATGCGCATCTGTTCGATGGCCCAGATGCTGTCGAACTGCCGCAGCAGCCCGAGGTGGCGCAGCACCGCGCGGGCGTAGTGCTGCGGCGCGTTGGTCAGCAGCACCTTGCGGCCCGGCAGGCGGCGCAGCTTGTCGGCCAGGGCGGTCTCGGCGCGCACCAGCGGCGCGACCTCGAAGTTGTGGCTGCGATGCAGGAACGCGTCGGCGTCCACGCCATGGTGGCGCACCAGGCCGATGACGGTGGCGCCATAGCGCCGCCAGTACTCGGCGCGCAGCCGGTTGGCGGTGGCTTCGTCCACGGCCAGCGTCTCGGCCACCGCCTCGGTCATGCCGCGGTCGATGAGCGGGAAGATGGCGTGCGAGGTGTCGTGCAGCGTGTTGTCGAGGTCGAACAGCCACAGGCGCTCGGGCGCGGCCGTGGCGATGCGGCGCGAGCGGCGCAGGCGCGCCGCCGGCCGCAGCAGATACCGGCGCGCCAGCATCAATGCGAGCTGATCATCGTGCCCACGCCCTGGTCGGTGAGGATTTCCAGCAACAGGCAGTGCGGCACGCGGCCGTCGACGATATGCACCGAATTCACGCCATTCTTGGCCGCGTCCAGCGACGACGAGATCTTGGGCAGCATGCCGCCCGAGATCGTGCCGTCGGCGAACAGCTCGTCGATGGTCTGGGCCGACAGGCTGCGCAGCAGCTTGCCGCCCTTGTCCAGCACGCCCGGCGTGTTGGTCATCATCAGCAGCTTCTCGGCGCCCAGCACCTCGGCCATCTTGCCGGCGACCACGTCGGCGTTGATGTTGTACGCGGTGCCGTCCTCGCCGTAGCCGATCGGGGAGATCACCGGGATGAACTGGTCATCCTGCAGGGCCTTGACCACCGCCGGCTCGACGCGCGTGATGTCGCCGACGAACCCGATGTCCAGCGGCTGGCTCGGGTCGTCCTTGTTGACCATCAGCTTCTTGGTGGCCTGGATGAGCATGCCATCCTTGCCGGTCAGGCCGACGGCCTTGCCGCCGACCTCGTTGATCATCATGACGATATCCTGCTGGACCTGGCCGCCCAGCACCCATTCGACCACTTCCATGGTTTCGGCGTCGGTCACGCGCATGCCTTGCACGAAGGTGCCCTGCTTGCCGATGCGGCGCAGCGCGTCGTCGATCTGCGGACCGCCGCCATGCACCACCACCGGGTTCAGGCCGACCAGCTTGAGCAGCACCACGTCGTGGGCGAAGCTGCGCTGCAACCGTTCTTCCGTCATCGCGTTGCCGCCGTACTTCACCACGATGGTCTTGCCGTGGAATCGTCGGATATACGGCAGGGCTTCGGAGAGCACGGCCGCCTTGACAGCGGGAGACAGGACGGCGGCAGGGTCGGGGGTGTCGGTCATGGCAACAAATATACGGACTGAATATAAAAGTGGGATGAAAGGACAGCCAGGCGCCAGGCCACGGGGGCAGCGCCAAGCATACGGCCGATTGTAGTATTCGCTGCGGGCTTATGCGGCCAACCCATGTCCATATGCCCGACAAATAGGCTTCATTCAGGTACATTTGGGGGCGTTTTTGCAACGGCGGCGCCGTTTTCCGCGCGCCAGGCCGGCATCCGGCCGGGGCCGAGGCCCGCGAACCACCCATCAAGAGGCTACATATGCGTATCAACTTTGTCCGGTCGGCCCTGCTGGCGTCGGCCCTCCTGCTGGCCGGCGGCGCCGCCCAGGCGGAAAAACTGGTCGTTGGCGCCACCCAGGTGCCGCACGCCGAGATCCTCGAGGTCGTCAAGCCGGTCCTGGCCAAGGAAGGCGTGGAGCTGGACATCAAGGTGTTCACCGACTACGTCCAGCCCAATCTGCAGCTGGCCGACAAGCAGCTCGACGCCAATTTCTTCCAGCACCAGCCGTACCTGGACACCTTCAACAAGGACCGCAAGACCGATCTGGTGTCGGTGGGCTTGGTCCACGTCGAGCCCTTCGGCGGTTATTCCAAGAAAATCAAGAGCTTGGCAGAACTCAAGGACGGCGCCACCATCGCCATCCCGAACGACCCGTCCAACAGCGGGCGCGCCTTGCTGCTGCTGCAGAAGCAGGGGCTGCTCAAGCTGAAGGATCCGGCCAACATCGTCGCCACGCCGATCGACATCGCCGAGAACCCGAAGAAGCTGAAGTTCCGCGAACTGGAGGCCGCCATGCTGCCGCGTTCGCTCGATGACCTGGATCTCGCGCTGATCAACACCAACTACGCGCTGGAAGCGGGCCTGGTGCCCACGCGCGACGCCCTGTTCATCGAAGGCGCCGACTCGCCCTACGCCAACCTGGTCGCGGCCCGCCCCGACAACAAGGACGCCCCGGCGGTGAAGAAGCTGGTCAACGCTCTGCACTCGGAAGCGGTGCGCAAGTTCATCATCGAGAAGTACAAGGGCGCGGTCGTCCCGGCCTTCTGATCCTTTGGGCGCCTGTCCCTGCATGGGGACTGGCACCCGCGGAATTCTGGGTGCCTGTCCCCGCGGGGACAGGCACCCCGTCATACGCCAGAACGCTTTACGGCCAAGACGGTATCTGTCCCCGCGGGGACAGGCACCAGTACCCGGCCCCGCCGCTTACCCGGCCAGCGCCTTCTGCACCGTGGCCTGGAATTCGGCCTTGTCGTACTCGCCCAGGTAGCGCTTGATGATCTGGCCGTGCTTGTCGATGAGGAAGGCGGTGGGCGTGAGGCGGACGTTGCCGAACGCCTGCGCCAGCTCGCCGCTGGTGTCCAGGGCCACAGGGAAGGGCAGCTTGCGCGTTTGCGCGAAGTTCAGCACGTAATTGGGCGGGTCGTAGTTCATCGCGACCGCGATGGTCTCGTAGCCCTGCGGGTGGTACTGGTTGTAGTTGGCGATGTTGTCGGGCATCTGCTTGACGCAGGTGACGCAACTGGTGGCCCAGAACTTCACCAGCACGACCTTGCCGCGCAGGTCCTGCATGGTGATTTTCTGGCCTTCGAGCGTGGTGAAGGCGACATCCGGCGCGGTCTGGGCCGGACGCCACATGAACCAGCCGCCAATGCCGGCGGCCACCGCAATGATCAGGACTAGCGCGATTTTCTTCATTTGATTGGTATGGCTTCGACGCCGCTGCTGCCGCCGCCCGCGGGTGCGGCGCCCGATTCGATCGGCGCCTTCTGCGGGGCCGTACCATCAGACGAGCCCTCGCCGGATTTGGTTCCCGAACCCGACAGGCGGATCGCCTCTTCGCGGCTGATGGTTTCGAACAGCTTGACGACCCGGACCACGCCGCCCACGCCCGCGGCCGCGTTGGCGGCGTAGTCGCCCTCGGCCTGGGTGACCTTGCCCATCAGGTAGACCACGCCGCGCGAGGTCGTCACCGAAATGGTGCCGGAAGGCACGTACTTGGTGTTGATCAGGGCCGTCTTGACCTTGGAGGTCAGCCACGTGTCGTTGGAGCGAGTGCTGAAATCGGCCGCCGGGCCGACCGTCAACTGGTTGGTGACCGCCTTGACGTTCTCGATCGACTGGGCGATGGAGGTGGCCTGCGCCTTGGCCTCTTCGGTCGGGGCGTCGCCTGTCAGCAGCACGTGGCCGCCGTAGACCATGGCATTGACGCGGGCGGTATTGCCCAGTTTCTGCGCGATCTGGCTTTCGGCCTTGAAGGCGATGTTCTGGTCTTCGAGCTGGACTCCGGAGGTGCGCCGGTCTGTGACGACGACCGCGGTGGTGGCCGCCGCGCCGCCGATGACCAGCGGGGCGCAGGCCGACAGCGTGAGCGCCGCGGCCGAGAGGGCGGCGGCCAGCAGCAGGGGGCGGGCGGCGGTTTTGGCGTCGGGCATCATTCGGTGTCTCCTAGTAGAAGGGCGTCTATGCCATCGCACAGGGCGTGCAGCAAGATGATATGGACTTCCTGGATGCGCATGGTGCGGTCGTGCGGCACACAGAGATGGACGTCGTGCGGGGTGATGAGTTCCCCCATGACCCCGCCGCCCTTGCCGGTCAGCGCGATGACATGCATTTCGCGTTCGCGCGCGGTTTCCATGGCGCGCACCACATTGGGCGAATTGCCGCTGGTCGAGATCGCCACCAGCACGTCGCCGGGCTGGCCCAGCGCATGGACCTGCCGCTCGAAGATCTCGTCGAAGCCGTAGTCGTTGCCCACCGCTGTCATGATGGAGGTGTCGGTATTGAGGGCGATGCCGGCCAGGGGCAGGCGTTCGCGCTCGAAGCGCCCCACCAGTTCGGCGATGAAATGCTGGGCATCGGCGGCCGAGCCGCCGTTGCCGCACGCCAGTATCCTGCCGTTGTTGGCCAGGGCTGCGAAAAGCAGGTCTACCGCGGCCGCCAGGGGGGCGGCCAGCGCATCCGCGCTTTGTTCGCAGAGCGCCATCGCATCGCGAAAGTGCGACGTCATGCGAGAGGTCATATCCATGGCGCGCATTATCTCACGCGCCAGTCCTCCGTATCCTGCCCGCGGCGCCTCCGCGCCGGGCCGTGCTCGGCCAGCCAGAAGGCCCCGCGCAGCCAGCGCGGACGACCCGCCTCGAAGGCCACGACATCAAAGCGCACCGGCGGCGGCGCGCCGGGCCAGTGGCGGCGCAGCAGTCCGGGCAGCAGCAGGGCCGCCGCGCGCGCCAGGCGGCCCTGCTTGGACGCGCCCACGCTGGCCGCCGCGCCGCCGTAGCCGGCGTGGGCGCGCGCCCGCACTTCGACCAGTACCAGCACCCCGCCGTCGCGCATGGCGAGGTCGATCTCGCCGGCGCGGCAGCGCAGGTTGCGCGCCAGCGGCCGCAGGCCCTGCGTGACCAGCCAGCGCAGGGCGGCGCTTTCGTGCGCCTGCCCGCGGCGCTGCGTGGGCGAGCCGCCGGCGCCGGGGCCGGTGCGCGGCGGGGGCGGCGGGCGGTGGCGCAGGCGGCGCTGGGCCTGGGCGGCGCGGTCGAAGGCCAGGCGGGTGGCGGTGTCGGTCACGGCGGTCGTCGCAAGGGGCGGGGCAGGGCTACACTGGCACAGTTTTCACCGTCGCAGCACCATGCAATGAATCAAGATGTCCTATCGCCGGCCCCGGGCGACGCCTGGAGCCGGGTGGCCGACCGGGTGGCCGCGCAGCACTGGCCGGCGGCTACCTTGTACGTGATCGCCACGCCCATCGGCAACCTGGGCGACCTGGGCCTGCGCGCGTGGCAGGCGCTGGTGCGCGCCGATGTGATCGCGGCCGAAGATACGCGCGCCAGCCGCACGCTGCTGGACGCCTGGGGCGTGACCACGCCGCTGATGGCGGCGCATCGCCACAACGAGGCCAGCGCCGCCCAGGCGATCTGCGAACGGCTTGCCCAGGGCCAGCGCGTGGCGCTGGTGTCCGATGCCGGCGCGCCGGCGGTCAGCGATCCGGGCGCGCGCATCGTGCGCGCGGTACGCGAGGCCGGCCATGCCGTGGTGCCGGTGCCCGGCCCCAGCGCCGTGATCGCGGCGCTGATGGGCAGCGGGGCGACCTCGGACGAGAATCCCGCGTTCGCGTTCGCCGGTTTCCCGCCCGCCAAGGCCGTGGCGCGCCAGCGCTGGCTGCGCCAGTGGTGCGCGCTGCCGGCGCCGGTGGTGATGTTCGAGTCGCCGCATCGGCTGGCCGCCACGCTGGCCGACCTGCGCGAGGCCGGCGGCCCGGCCCGGCTGTTGACCGTGGCCCGCGAGCTGACCAAGCGCTTCGAGGAGATCGCCACGATGCCGCTGGGCGAGGCGGCGGACTGGCTGGCCGCCGACGCACACCGTGGCCAGGGCGAGTTCGTGCTGATCGTGCACCAGGCGCCGGGCGCCCAGGACGACGAAGCCGATCCGGCCGATCCGCGCACCGATGCGCTGCTCGATGCGTTGCTGGAGTCGCTGTCGGTGCGCGATGCCGCGCGGGTGGCGGCCAAGGTGACCGGGTTGGCGCGCGATGTGCTGTACGCACGGGCGCTGGCGCGCAAGGAGCAGGCATGAATCCGCCCAGCGAACAGGCCACGGATATCCTCTATTGCGACACCGATACGCCGCTTGGGCCGATGCGGCTGGCCGCGCGCGCGCAGGCGCTGTGCGGCGCCTGGTTCGTCGACCAGCGCGATTGCCCGGCCGCCGCGGGCTGGACGCTGGACGCCGCGCATCCGGCGTTGCGGCAGGCGGCCGCCGAGCTGGAGCAATGGTTCGCGGGCCAGCGGCGCGAATTCGAGGTGGCCATGCAGCCCGAGGGCACGCCATTCCAGCGCCAGGTCTGGCAGGCGCTGCTAGAGCTGCCCTTCGGCGCGACCATCAGCTATGGCGAACTGGCGCGGCGCGTCGGCCGGCCCAAGGCGGCCCGCGCCGTGGCCGGCGCGGTGGGCAGGAATCCGATTTCCATCCTGATTCCCTGCCATCGCATCATCGGCCATGACACATCGCTGACGGGTTTCGGTGGCGGGTTGCCGCGCAAGCAGGCGCTGCTGGCCCATGAGGGGCACCGCTACCTGAGCCGCGCCGCGCGTGCGCGCCGCGTTTCCACCACGCAGATGGAACTGCCTTTCGGCGCCGTCTAGGGCGTGGCGCTCAGGCTGGGCAGGATGCCGGTGCGGTCGGCCACCGGCTGTACCGCGCCCAGCGCCGCCTCGCGCGTGGCGTAGGGGCCGATGCGTACGCGATACAGGTTGTTGGCCTGTTCAACCACCGCCGGCGGAATGCCGCTGGCCGGATCCAGTTGCCCGTTGATGCGGCTGACCAGCGATTCGGCGTTGGCTGGCTGGCTGAAGGCGCCCAGTTGCAGGTAGATGCCGCTGTCCGCGCCCGTGGCCGGGCGCGGCGGCGTCGGCGCGTTCGAGGCGAGTTGCGTCGCCGCGGGTAGTTCGACGGCGGCGGCCGCGCTGGGCGCGGCAATGGGCAGCGCCCCGCTTGCCGGGGCGGACCCGGGCCGCGGCGCCGGCGTGCCGCCATTCATGGCGAGGATCTCGGCGGGCAGGATGCGCTCGACCGTGACGGGCCCGCTGCCCGGGCCGATGATGCCCAGCTTGTGGGCCGCCACATAGGACAGGTCCATGATGCGGTCGCTGTGGAACGGCCCGCGATCGTTGACCCGCACGATGACCGTGCGCCCGTTGAGCTTGCTGGTGACGCGCGCGTAGCTGGGAATCGGCATCGTCGGATGCGCCGCCGTCATGGCGTACATGTCATACGACTCGCCGTTGGAGGTCGAGTTGCCATGGAACTTCTTGCCGTACCAGGAGGCAAGGCCCTGCTGTCGGAACGGGCGTTCGCTGGTGTCGGGCACATAGCGCTTGCCGAACACCACATAGGGCCGGTTCGGGCCGCTGGCCAGTGGTTCGAGGCGCGGCGTCGCGTCGGGTATGTTGTCGAGGTTGGACGGTGGGTTGGCGTCGGGGCCGTCGTCCTTGTAGTAGCCGCCGCGTTTCTTGCCCGGCGTGGAGCAGCCTGCGATGGCCAGCGCCAGCAGCAGTGTCGACAGGAGGGCAAGCGGACGCGAACGGATCATGCGGGGTCGTCGGGCAGTTGGGTGCGGTGGCGCACCAGCAGCGGGTCGTGGTCGGAGAAGCGCCGCGCGAGCTGTTCGACCACGTACACCGAGCGGTGCTGGCCGCCCGTGCAGCCGATGGCGACGGTAAGGTAGTTGCGCGTGTCCTGCGTGTACTGGGGCAGCCAGCGGCGGATGAAGGCGGCGATATCGTCGATCATCTGGGTCACGATATCGAAGCCTCCCAGCCAGGTGGCCACCGGCTCGTCGCGGCCGGTCAGGGGGCGCAGGGTGCGATCGTAGTAGGGGTTGGGCAGGCAGCGCACGTCGAACATCAGGTCCGCGTCGCTGGGCACGCCGCGCTTGTAGGCGAACGATTCGAAGGTCAGCACCAGCGGCGGCCGGTCGGCCTGGATGAGGTCGCGGATCCAGGCGCGCAACTGGCCGGGCGTGAGATCCGAGGTGTCGATGACGTGTTCCTGGTCGCGCAGCGGCGCCATCAGCTCGCGCTCCAGCGCGATGCACTCGGCCAGCGACGGGGTCTTGCCGCCGCGCGCCAGCCGGTCGGTCAGCGGATGGCGGCGCCGCGACTCGGAATAGCGCTGCACCAGCGTATCGGTGTTGGCGTCGAGGAAGATCACGCTCAGGCTGGTGCCCATGGCGCGCGAGGCGGTGATGACATCGGGCAGTTCGGCCAGTTCGCCGGGTGAGCGCACGTCGATGGCGACGGCGACCCGTTCCATGGCGTCATCGCGGGCATTGGCGATGAATTCGGCCAGAAAGCGCACCGGCAGGTTGTCGATGCAGGTGAACCCCGCATCTTCGAGCAGGCGCAGGGCGACCGACTTGCCGGAGCCGGAAATGCCGGTAATAAGGACGACTCTCAACATGGCTGTGATTGTGGCATGGAATTCGATCGCCCGTGCGCGCCAGCCGGCATCTGCTATGGTCTCGGCTGCCGGATCTGCGCCTGTCCCGATGGCGGGCGGGCGGGTATCCTGGCAGGCGGCCAAGCGGCCGACGTTCCGGCGGGCCGGGCCCGCGTCAACTTCGACAGTCCGATGTTAGCCTTCAAATCCGATTTGCGTATTGCAATGCGAGCCTGGCGCGCCGCGTGTGGCGCGCTGGCCGCGGCCGCCGGCATGCTGGCGATGTCCCAGGCCGCGGCCCAGGGCGAGGCCGTGCTGCGGCCCGACACCATGGCCGCCCGGGTTGCCGCCTGTACGGCCTGCCATGGCGAGCAGGGCCGCGCCGGCCCCGACGGCTACTATCCGCGCCTGGCGGGCAAGCCGCAGGATTATCTTTACCACCAGTTGCTGAACTTTCGCGACGCCCGGCGCCAGTATCCGCCCATGGAGCATCTGCTCGACGGCCTGCCCGATGCGTACCTGCGCGAGATGGCGGCGTACTTCGCCGGGCAGGACGTGCCCTATCCGGCGCCGGCGCGCATCGAAGCCTCGGCCGCCCTGGTCGAGCGCGGCCGCCTGCTGGTGCGCGAAGGCGACCCGGCCCGCGACATCCCGTCCTGTGCATCCTGCCATGGCGCATCGCTGGCCGGCGTCGCGCCGGCCATCCCGGGCCTGCTCGGCCTGCCGCGCGATTACCTCGTGGCGCAGATCGGCAGCTGGCAGAACGGCCTGCGGCGCGCCGCCGCGCCCGACTGCATGGCGCAGGTCTCGCTCAAGCTGACGCCCGAGGATATCGGCGCGGTGTCGGCCTGGCTGGCGGGGCAGCCGGTGGGGCATCCGTACACGCCGCAACCGGCCGGCTCGCTGGCGCTGCCGCTGGAGTGCGGCAGCCAGGCGGGGCATTGAGGAGGCGGCCATGAAGATCGTCAAGCGCGTCCTCGTCGTTATCATCCTGGCCCTGCTGGCCGCCGCCGCCACCCTGTATTGGCTGGGCACCCGCGACCACGTGCCCGCCGGCCCGCAGGCCGCGCCGGCCACCGGATCGGCCGACGAACTGGTCGAGCAAGGGCGCTACCTGGCGCGAGCGGGCAATTGCATGGCCTGCCACACCGCGCGCGGCGGGCAGGCCTACGCGGGCGGCACGCCCATCCCCACGCCGTTCGGCACCCTGTACGGGCCGAACATCACGCCCGACGCCGAGACCGGCATCGGCGGCTGGAGCGCCGACGATTTCTGGCAGGCGCTGCACAACGGCAAAGGCCCCGACGGGCGGCTGTTGTATCCGGCTTTCCCGTATACCGAGTACACCCGCATGACGCGCGCCGACGCCGATGCGCTGTACGCCTTCCTGCGCACGGTCGAACCGGTGCGCCAGCCGAGCCGGCCGCACGCGCTCGAGTCGCCGTACGACCAGCGCCTGCTGCTGGCGGCGTGGCGGGCGCTGTACTTCGAGCCGGGCGGGCCGCAGCCCGATCCCGGGCAGTCGCTGCAGTGGAATCGCGGGCGCTACCTGACCGAAGGGCTGGGCCATTGCGCGGCCTGCCATACGCCGCGCAACAGCCTGGGGGCCACCCGCGCCGCCGAGGCGCTGGGCGGGGGCATGATCGACGGGCTGGGCTGGTACGCGCCGCCGTTGACCGGCCAGCCGGGCACCGGCCTGGGCGACTGGAGCGCGCAGGATATCGCAGCGTTGCTGACGACCGGCATCGCGCCGCATTCGACCGTGGCCGGGCCCATGGCCGAAGTGGTGCTGGGCAGCACGCAGTATCTCAGCGACGACGACGCGCTGGCCATCGGCGCCTACCTCAAGTCCTTGCCGGCCGCGGCGCAGCCGCCCGCCAGGCGCGGCGCCCCGTCCGCGACCGTGATGGAGCTGGGCGGGAAGATGTACAGCAAGAGTTGCGCGCAGTGCCACCAGGCCGATGGCAAGGGCAGTTTCCCCGCCTGGCCCGCGCTGGCCGGCAACCCCAGCGTCATCGCGGCCGAACCGGCCAACGTGATACGCATGGTGCTCGATGGCGGCTTCGCGCCGGCGACCGCGACCAACCCGCGCCCGCATGGCATGCCGCCGTTCGCGCAGGCGCTGCCGGACAACGACATTGCCATGCTGGTTTCGTACGTGCGCAACAGTTGGGGCAACCAGGCTGGCGCGGTGACGCCGCTGGATGTGAAACGCACGCGGGAGAGCGGAGCGGGGCGGTAGGGCGGGGCTCGATGCCCTGGGTTGGGTGCCAGTCCCCGCAAGGGGGATAGGCACATGGAGATTTGCGGTGCCTGTCCCCCTTGCGGGGACTGGCACCGTGGTGTTACTTGCTGCTTTGCAGGATCGCCATGGCCTGGCGTTCCATGAATTCGCCCAGCGTGTCGATGCCGCGCAGCTTGAGGATGGTATTGCGCACGGCGGCTTCGACCAGTACGGCCAGATTGCGGCCGGCCGCCACTTGCAGCATGACTTTGCGGATCGGCAGGCCGAGCATGTCCTGGGTGATGTCCTGCAGCGGCAGGCGCTCGAACTTGTCCTGCGCGGTGGCCCGCACCAGGTGCACGATCAGTTTCAGGCGCATCTTGCGGCGCACCGAGGTCTCGCCGAAGATGGTGCGGATGTCGAGCAGGCCCAGGCCGCGTACTTCCAGCAGGTTCTGCAGCAGTTGCGGGCAATGGCCCTCGATCACGCCAGGGGCGGTGCGCGAGAGTTCGACCGCATCGTCGGCCACCAGGCCGTGGCCGCGCGAAATCAGCTCCAGCGCCAGTTCGCTCTTGCCCAGGCCCGATTCGCCGGTGATCAGCACGCCCAGGCCCAGCACGTCGAGGAAGACGCCATGCACGGTCGTGGTGGGCGCCAGCTTCTTGCCCAGGTAGATACGCAGCAGGTCGATCAGCTGCGCCGCCGCCACGGGCGTGGACAGCAGCGGCACCTGGTGCTGCGCGCATTGGTCGACCAGGTCTTGCGGCGGGGTCAGGCCGTCGGCCAGCAGGATGGCCGGCACGCCGCCGATCAGCAGCTCGTCCATGTGGTGCATGCGGCGGCGCAGGTCGAAGCGCGTGTAGTACGCCAGTTCTTCCTGGCCGAACACCTGGATGCGGGAGGGGTGGATCAGGTTCAGGTGGCCCACCAGGTCGGCGGCGGCCATGCCGTCGTCGGGAATGGCCCGGTCGGCGGCGTCATGGCCGGCGATCCAGCTGAAGGGGATTTTGTCGGCGTTGTCGTCGACCAGTTCCTGGACCGTAAGCATGGCAAGTTTCGCGTGGCGTCAGAGTTGGCCGGTGGTCAGCATGCGGTGCACCGCGGCCGGATCGATTTCGCTGGCCAGCGCTTCGCGCAGCGGCTTGTTGGACATGAGCTGGGCCAGTTCGGCCAGGATGTCCAGGTGCTGCTGCGTGGCGGCTTCGGGAACGAGCAGACAGAGCAGCATGGAAACCGGCTGGCCGTCGGGCGCGTCGAAGGGGATGGGCTGGGCCAGGCGTATGAACGCGGCCAGCGCCTGGTCCAGGCCCTTGACCCGGCCATGCGGCACGGCGACGCCCTGGCCCAGCGCTGTCGAGCCCAGCCGCTCACGCGAGAAGAGGCTATCGAACACGACCGAGCGGGCCAATCCGTGATGGTTTTCAAAAAGTAGGCCGGCCTGTTCGAACGCCCGTTTCTTGCTCGTGGCGAGCATGTCGAGCACGACATTGCCGGCGGGTAGGATGCGCGACAAGTGATTCATGCGGGTCATTATATGGTTATATGTCGCAGTGCAAAAAATCGTTGCCTTTCCTGCCTTGCGGGGACTGCGCAAGCATAGTCCGAACGGGGCGATTGTGGCAGGGCGGGCGCACGCATGCAACGCGGCATGACGAAGACCAATTGGGGGACAGGTGGGGGGGATTTGCTTGCCGATGTCCCGCGGAGTACTTCCTGGGACATCGGTCGCGAGTGGATCCGGTGGTCCGGATCACGATGGGGGCAGGCTCACGCTACGAGCGTTCGCAAGGCGCGGGACTACGGTTGCTGCGCGGCCAGCGCAGCGGCTTGTCGCTTTGCGGACTCGGCGGAGTGGCTCTGAACCTTGTCTTTGTGCTTGATGACCTGGCGGTCTATTTTGTCGACCAGTAGATCGATGGCTGCATAGAGGTTCTCGTCGACGGCTTCGCAATGGATATCCTTGCCGCGCAGACGCATGGTGATTTCGGCCTTGTGCCGCAGGGGCTCTACCGAAAGCATGACCTGGGTATCGATAACATGATCGAAATGCCGCAGCACTCGCGCCAGCTTGTTCATGACATATTCCCGGATTGCCGGGGTGACGTCGAGGTGACGACCGCAGATGCTCAGGTTCATAGTCTGCTCTCCTTCCGAAAAGAGAAAAAAGGGTGCGCATGAGCGCGGGTAATTGGGGGGCGTCCTCCTGTAGGGCAAGTGGATCCGCGTGCGGGATCCTTGAGTACTAGTGTATAGACTCTATTGGCCAATTCAAGTTGCGCTAGCGCAAGATTGTGTACGTTTGATGGCGGCCCCGGAGGGGCGCGCGAAGGGCCTAGGGCTTTCCCCGAGAAGGCGGGGCGCAGCCCCCCGCTTACATGCGGAAATGCTCGCCCAGATAGACGCGGCGCACGGCCGGGTCGCCGACGATCTCGTCGGGGTGCCCATCGGTGAGGACCTTGCCTTCGCTGATGATGTAGGCGCGGTCGCAGATGCCCAGGGTTTCGCGCACGTTGTGGTCGGTGATCAGCACGCCGATGCCGCGGCCCTTCAGGAAGCGCACGATGCGCTGGATCTCGATCACGGCGATCGGGTCGACGCCGGCGAAGGGTTCGTCCAGCAGGATGAAGCGCGGGCTGGTGGCCAGGGCGCGCGCGATCTCGACCCGGCGGCGTTCGCCGCCGGACAGCGAAATGGCGGTGTTGGCGCGGATATGGCCGATCTGCAGTTCCTCGAGCAGGGCCTCGAGGCTGTCGCGGATGCCGGCCTCGGGCAGCGGCTTGCCGTTGGGACCGAGCTGCAGCTCCAGCACGGCGCGGATGTTCTGCTCCACCGTCAGGCGGCGGAACACCGAGGCGTCCTGGGGCAGGTACGACAGGCCCATGCGCGCCCGCTTGTGGATCGGCATGGACGTGATGTTCGAGCCGTCGATCTCGATGCGGCCGGCGTCGGCCGGAACCAGGCCGACGATCATGTAGAAACTGGTGGTCTTGCCCGCGCCGTTGGGCCCGAGCAGGCCCACCACCTCGCCGCTGACCACCGACAGCGAGACATCCTGCACCACGGTGCGGCCGTTGTAGGTCTTGCGCAGCCCGGTGGCGCGCAGGCTGCCGGCGGCGCCGGCAGCGGTGGCGGTGGACAGAGTGGCTTGGGAGTCGGTCATCGTGCAACGTGATAGGAGAGGGGGGCGCGGCTCACTGCGGTTTCCTGGGCGCTTGCTTCTTGGCGCGGCATTCCGCGATCGCGGCGTCGGCCTTGGCGCGCGGCTCGGCCAGCGAGCGTACGCGCCCGCCTGCGGCCGATGAGTTCGGGCCGCCCTGCGCCTGGTAGATGCCGGTCTTCTCGTTGTAGCGCACCCGGTCGCCGCGAATCGTATCGAACGGTTTGCCACAGATATAGCGCGTGACGATGGCCTGGCCGATCAGGTCGAACTGGCTCTTGCTGCTTTCGTATTCGGCGCGCAGGCCCTTGCCCTCGATCAGCTCGAAGGTCTCAGGGCGATCCTGGCGGATGGTGACGATCTTGCCCTTGTCGGCCGTGGCGACCCCGAACTGGTTGCCCGCGGCGTCCTCGTTGACTTCCAGCTTGTCCGAGGTCAGCGTCATCAGGCCGCGCGTGAGCACGACGTTGCCCGTGAAGATGCTCTGGCGCTTGATGTCGTCGTAATGCAGCGTGTCCGAGAGGATCAGCGTGCTCGGTTCTTCGGCCGGCGCGGCCTGGCCGGATTGCGACTGCGCCTGCGCGGCGCCGGCCGCGGCCAGCAGCAGGATGCTGCACAACCGCAGCGGGGCAAGGGAAAGCCTCTGGTGGGTCATGGTTTGTTCTGGTTGGAGTTGGCGGGCGTCTCGGTGGATTGCCGCTTGCGCCCCTCGGTTCCTGCAATTTCGACGTCGGCTGCCGCCGACACGCGCAATTGCCGGGTCTTGTTGTTGTAATGCATGCCGGTGCCGTTCATGCGGGAGTTGCCCTTGTTGACCTGGGCGGGCAGGTCGGTGAACACCACGTCTTCGTCGGGCAGCAGGATCAGCTGCTGGCTGCGTACGTCCAGCGTCTCGTTGCGGGCGTCGGGCTGCCGGTGCACGTGCGCGTCGCCGTTCATGACGATGCGCTGGCCGCCCTGTTCCATGATGGCGGTTTTCGATACCCCGATGGTGATCGGGTTGCCGGCCTGCTGGCCGATGGCGCGCGGCGTGGTCACATGGTAGGAGTCGTCGTCGGGGAAGTGCTCGACATAGACGCCTTCCAGGCGGTTGATCGGGCGGCCCTGGACGTCGGTGCGCAGCATGACGAAATTGCGCGCCCACGAGTCCATCTCGTGCGTCATCCGGCGCGGCGGATCGACCTGGACGGCGCGTTGCGCATAGTCGGCCGCCCACCACGTGCCGACGACCAGCGCCAGCAGCAGGAACAAGGCGATCAGCGAGGGAAAGCGTTCTTTCATGCCTGATAACGGTTACTGGATGGCGCCGGGCCCGAGCAGGGCCGGCGTGCCCAGGAAGGCGCCCAGGCGGCCCTGGGCGGCAAGCAGCAGGTCGCAGCATTCGCGCGCCGCGCCCTGGCCGCCCGGCTGGCTGGATACCCAGTGGGCGGCCTGCGCCACGTAGCCCGGCGCATTGGCGACGCTGGCGGCGAAGCCGGCGCGCTGCATGGCCGGCAGGTCGATGATGTCGTCGCCCATATAGCCGGTCTGATTGAGTTGGACGCCCACGCGCTGGGCAAGTTCACTCAGGGCGCCGCCCTTGTCGCGTACGCCCTGCAGGACTTCGGCGATGCCCAGCTCGGCGGCGCGCCGGTCGGCGATGGGGCCGGAGCGGCCGGTGATCAGGGCCACTTTCAGGCCGCCTTCCATCAGCAGCCGCAGGCCGTGCCCGTCCAGCGCGTGGAAACGCTTGAACATTTCGCCGTGCTCGCCGTAGTACAGGCCGCCATCGGTCAGCACGCCGTCGACATCGAAGACCATCAGGCGCACGGCGGCGGCGCGTTCGCGCACCGAGGCGGGGATGCGGGCGAGCACCAGGGCTTCGGCGGGGTGCGGCACGGAAACGGTAGAGTTCTTGGTCATACTACTTTGGCTGCCATCAGGTCGTGAGTATGCAGGGCGCCGATCAGCACGCCGGCGGTGTCCACCACCAGCATCTGGTTCAGGCGGCGGTCGTCCATTTGCTGCGCGGCCTCGGCGGCCAGCGCGTCAGGCCCGATGGTACGCGGAGCGCGGGTCATGCCGTCGGCCACCGTCAGGCTGCGGATGTCGCCGACCCGCTCGATCAGGCGGCGCAGGTCGCCGTCGGTGAAGATGCCCACGGGCTTGCGCTGCGCATCGACGACCGCCGTCATGCCCATGCCCTTGGCCGAGATTTCCTCGAGCGCGCGGGGCAGGGGGGCGTCTTCGGCGACGATGGGCAGCGCCGGCCCGTGCCGCATCACGTCGCGCACATGGGTGAGCAGGCGGCGGCCCAGGGCCCCGCCAGGATGGGAGCGGGCGAAATCCTCGCGGCCGAAGCCGCGCGCCTCCAGGCAGGCGACCGCCAGGGCGTCGCCCAGGGCCAGCGCCGCCGTGGTGCTGGCGGTGGGCGCCAGGTTGAGCGGGCAGGCCTCCTGGGACACGCTGGCGTCCAGGTGCACGTCGGCCAGGCGGGCCAGCTCGGATTCGGCGTTGCCGGTAATGGCGATCAGCCCCGCGCCCATGCGGCGCACCACCGGCAGAATGGTCAGCAGCTCCTGGCCGGTGCCGGAATAGGAAATCGCGATCAGGACGTCGTCGCGGGTGATCATCCCCAGGTCGCCATGGATCGCTTCGGCGGCGTGCACGAAAAAGGCCGGCGTGCCGGTGGAGGCGAGGGTGGCGGCCAGCTTGCGGGCAATGTGCCCGGTCTTGCCTATGCCGCTGACCACGACGCGTCCGCGGCAGGCCAGCAGCATGCCGACGACCTGCACGAAGCTGTCGTCGAGCCGGGCGGCGAGGTCGGCAATGGCTTGCGCCTCGGTCTGCAGCGTGCGGCGTGCCGAGGCGAGAATGGCCTCGGGCATAGGGTCGGGATGAGCGCTCATGGGGCGGATTTTAATCGCACTGCGTCAAGTTGCCGGGTCCGGGCCCCTATGGCATGCTGGCGGCTCCTTTTTGCGCCCTTTTTCCTTTCAGGCAGGCCCGTCGTCATGTCCACCTTTCCCGCGCCGGTTCTCGGCACCCCGCTGTCTCCAACGGCCACCCGCGTCATGTTGCTGGGCGCCGGCGAACTTGGCAAGGAGGTGGTGATCGCCCTGCAGCGCCTGGGGGTGGAGGTCATCGCGGTCGACCGCTACGCCGACGCGCCGGGCCACCAGGTGGCGCATCGCGCCCACGTCGTCTCCATGACCGATCCGCAGGCGCTGCGGCGGGTCATCGAGGAGGAGCGCCCGCATGTGGTCGTGCCCGAAATCGAGGCCATCGCCACCGACCTGCTGGTCGCGCTGGAGGACGAAGGCGCCGTGCGCGTCACGCCCACCGCCCGCGCCGCCCACCTGACCATGAACCGCGAAGGCATCCGCCGGCTGGCCGCCGAGACCCTGGGCCTGCCCACCTCGCCCTACCGTTTCGTCGATACCGAGCAGGCGCTGCGCGAGGCCATCGACGGCGGCATCGGCTATCCCTGCGTGATCAAGCCGGTCATGTCGTCGTCGGGCAAGGGCCAGTCGGTCATCCGCTCGGCCGATGACGTCGCCGCCGCGTGGCGCTACGCCCAGGAGGGCGGGCGCGTGGGCGCCGGGCGCGTGATCGTCGAGGGTTTCATCGAGTTCGACTACGAGATCACCCTGCTGACGGTGCGCGCCCGCGGCGCTGATGGGAAGATCGTGACGCAGTTCTGCGAACCCATCGGCCACCGCCAGGTGGATGGCGACTATGTCGAGAGCTGGCAGCCCCATCCCATGTCGCCGGCCGCGCTGCAGCGCTCGCGCGAGATCGCCCTGGCCGTGACCGGCGACCTGGGCGGCCTGGGCATTTTCGGGGTGGAGCTGTTCGTCGCTGGCGACCAGGTCTGGTTCTCCGAAGTCAGCCCGCGTCCGCACGATACCGGCATGGTCACCCTGATTTCCCAGGTGCAGAACGAATTCGAGCTGCATGCGCGCGCGCTGCTGGGCCTGCCGGTGGACACGCGCCTGCGCCAGCCGGGCGCAAGCAGCGTCATCTACGGCGGGGTCGATGCCCGTGGCGTGGCCTTCGAGGGCGTGGCGCAGGCGCTGGCCGAGCCCGGCACCGACATCCGCCTGTTCGGCAAGCCCGAGGCTTACGCCAAGCGCCGCATGGGCGTGGGGCTGGCCGTGGCCAACGACGTGGACCAGGCGCGGGCCAAGGCGGCGCGCGTGTCGCAGGCCGTGCGCGTGCGCGCCTGAAGATTGCCTGCGCAGGCAAACGCCGCCGTCAGGCGGCGTTTTCATTTGCGCGACGGACCGGCAAGGCCGCCGCCACGGTCTTGCCTTTTCTTTCATGACGTTCGATAATTTCAGGAATTTCTGAAATCAGAGTAACAAATATTGTCGTGGCGCTTTCTCCCCAAACCGAACGGTTCGTGCTGCATTTTGGCGAAATGGGTAGCCGCTGGGGCGTGAACCGCACCGTGGGGCAGATCTATGCCCTGCTGTTCCTGTCGCCCAAGGCCCTGCATGCCGACGATATCGCCGAGGCACTGGGCTTTTCGCGTTCCAACGTCAGCATGGGCCTGAAGGAGCTGCAATCGTGGCGGCTGGTCAAGCTGGTGCATCAGGTCGGCGACCGGCGCGATTATTTCGAGACTCCCAAGGATGTTTGGGAAATCTTCCGCATCTTGATGGAAGAGAAGCGCAAGCGCGAAATCGATCCCACCCTCACACTGTTGCGCGACACCTTGCTGGAGCGGCCCGCCGACGAGGCGCAAGCCTATGCGCAGCAGCGCATGCACGAGATGCTGGAGCTGATCGAGCTGTCCACGGGATGGTTCGACGAGGTGCAGCGCCTGCCGCCCGAAACGCTGCAGAACCTCATGAAACTGGGTTCAAAAGTGCAGAAAGTGCTGGGTTTTGCCGGCAAACTGCGCGGCAAGGATTGAATCTGGCTGTTGTTTGTTGAGGATCATCCCTATGAAGTTGTACGTAACGCCCTTATCATGGCCTGCGAGCGAGCCGGGAGGCCATGTCGGCTGTCCGGGCCGGCCCACCGTCTGGGAGCGTCCCCATGATTGACCTCGATGTCGTCAACCTGTCGCGATTCCAGTTTGCCGCGACCGCGCTATACCACTTCCTGTTCGTTCCCCTCACGCTCGGCCTGTCGTTCATCCTGGCCATCATGGAAAGCGTGTACGTCATGACCGGCCGCCAGATCTGGAAGCGGATGACGATGTTCTGGGGCACGCTGTTCGGCATCAACTTCGCCCTGGGCGTGGCCACCGGCGTGGTCATGGAGTTCCAGTTCGGCATGAACTGGTCCTACTACAGCCATTACGTCGGCGACATCTTCGGCGCGCCGCTGGCGCTCGAGGGCCTGATGGCGTTCTTCCTCGAAGCCACCTTCGTCGGCCTGTTCTTCTTCGGCTGGAACCGCCTGTCCAAGGTCGGCCACCTGGTGGTGACCTGGCTGGTGGCGTTCGGCACCAACTTTTCGGCGCTCTGGATCCTGATCGCCAACGGCTGGATGCAGAACCCGGTGGGCGCGATGTTCAATCCGGACACCATGCGCATGGAAATGACCGACTTCGCCGCCGTGCTGCTCAACCCGGTGGCGCAGGCCAAGTTCGTGCACACGGTCAGCGCCGGCTACGTGGCGGGCGCGATGTTCGTGATGTCGATCAGCGCCTGGTACCTGCTCAAGGGCCGCCACATCGACCTGGCCAAGCGGTCGATGGCGGTGGCGGCCAGCTTCGGCCTGGCTTCGGCGCTGTCGGTGGTGGTGCTGGGCGACGAAAGCGGCTACCTCACCACCGAACACCAGAAGATGAAGATCGCGGCCATCGAGGCCATGTGGCATACGGAGCCGGCGCCGGCCTCGTTCAACCTGATCGCCATTCCCAACCAGGAAGAGCGCAGGAACGAGTTCGCGATTTCCATTCCGTACGTCATGGGGCTGATCGGCACGCGCTCGCTGACCACGCCGCTGCTGGGCATCGACGACCTGGTGCGGCGCGCGGAGGTGCGCATCCGCGAGGGCATCACCGCCTACGAGGCGCTGCAGCGCGTGCGCGCCAATCCCAAGGATGTCGATGCGCGCATGCTGTTCGAGCGCACCTGGCCGGACCTGGGCTACGCCCTGCTGGTCAAGCGCTACCAGCCCGACCTGTCCAAGGCCACCGACGAGCAGATCGCGCAGGCGGCGCTCGACACGGTGCCGAACGTGGCGCCGCTGTTCTGGGCGTTCCGCATCATGGTGGCGGTGGGCTTCTACCTGATCCTGTTCTTCGGCGTGGCGTTCTGGCTGGCTTCGCGCGGGCGGCTCGACAGCCGGCCCGGCCTGCTCAAGGTGGCGTTGTGGAGCCTGCCGCTGCCATGGGTGGCGATCGAGAGCGGCTGGTTCGTGGCCGAGTATGGCCGCCAGCCCTGGGTGATCGAGGGCGTGCTGCCGACCTACTACGCGGCATCCGGCCTGACCATCACGGACCTGGCGATCAGCCTGGCCATCTTCCTGGTGCTCTATACGGTGCTGCTGGTGATCGGCGTCAAGGTGATGCTGCATGCCGTCAAGGCCGGGCCGAAAGGCGAGGCGAGCGAGCCGGCCGGCCGGCGCGCCGATCCGGTCCAGGCGGCCGTCGATGCGTATTGATGGGGGAGAACGCACATGGATAGCTTGATTCCTTTCGACTATGCCACCCTGCGCGTGCTCTGGTGGCTGCTGCTGGGCGCGCTGCTGATCGGTTTCGCCGTGATGGACGGCTTCGACCTGGGCGTGGCGGCGCTCTTGCCGCTGGTCGCCAAGACCGATGTCGAGCGGCGCGTGGTGCTCAACGTGGTCGGCCCGGTATGGGAAGGCAACCAGGTCTGGCTGATTACCGCCGGCGGGGCGATCTTCGCGGCCTGGCCCTTGCTGTACGCGGCTTCGTTCTCGGGTTTCTACCTGGCCATGATGCTGGTGCTGGTCGCCCTGATCCTGCGGCCGGTGGGCTTCAAGTACCGCAGCAAGATGGAGGGCACGCGCTGGCGCAGCCGCTGGGACGCGGTGCTGTGCTTCTGCGGCGTGGTGGCCGCGCTGGTGTTCGGCGTGGCGATGGGCAACATCATCCTCGGCGTGCCGTTCGGCTTCGACGCGGCGACGCTGCGGCCCGAATACGAAGGCCATTTCTACCAGCTCTTCAAGCCGTTCGCGCTGCTGGCCGGCCTGGTCAGCGTGGCGATGATGGTGATGCATGGCGGCGTGCTGCTGGCCTGGCGCACGCATGATCCGGTGTCCTCGCGCGCGCGCAACTGGGGCCGCCTGGCGGCGCTGGCCACGGCCGCGCTGTTCGTGGCGGGCGGCTTCTGGGTGGCGTATGGCCTGGACGGGCACGTGATCACCAGCGCCGTGGACATGCATGCGCCGTCCAATCCCATGCTCAAGACCGTGGAGGTGCAGGCCGGCGGCTGGATGGCCAACTACGAGAAATGGCCGTTGACCTGGATCGCCCCGGCGCTGGGCGTGGGCGGCGCGTTGCTGGCCTGCCTGCTGCTCAGCGCGCGCGCCAACGTCCTCGCCTTTCTCGCCTCGTCGGCGTCGATCACCGGCATCATCCTCACGGTCGGCTTCGCGCTGTTTCCGTTCATCATGCCGTCGTCGAGTCGGCCCGGCGCCGGGCTGACGGTCTGGGACGGGTCGTCCAGCCTGCTGACGCTGTGGATCATGCTGCTGGCGGTGGCGTTCTTCCTGCCGATCATCACGGTCTACACGGCCTGGGTGTATCGCGTCATGCGGGGCAAGGTCACCGAGGATTCGGTGGACGGCACGCCCAACTCGTACTGATCAGGAGCCAGTCATGTGGTATTTCTCTTGGATTCTTGGCCTGAGCCTGGCGTGTGCGTTCGGCATCCTGAATGCGATGTGGTTCGAGCTGCGCGAAGGCCATGCGCACGATCCCTACAAGAAGCCGGCTGACGAGTGAGCGGCGCTTCCGGTATCGAGCATGATCCCGCCGCCGCGCTGAACAAGCCGCCCCGCGAGCATTCGCGCTGGATGGCGATGCGGGCGCGCGCGGCGCGCGTGCCGCTGGCGGTGGCCGCCGCCGCTCCGCTGGTCGGCGGCGTGCTGCTGGTCATCCAGGCCTGGCTGCTGGCCCGCGTGCTGGACCAGGCCATCGTGCAGGGCGCGCCACGCGCCGAGCTGGCCACCCCCATTGTCGCGATCGCCGCCCTCATGCTGGCGCGCGCCGCGCTGGCCTGGCTAGGCGAGCGCGCCGGCGCCGCGGCGGCCGAGCGCATCAAGCGCCAGGTGCGCGAGGCGCTGTTCGCGCGCCTGCTTGCGCTGGGCCCCCAATGGTCGCGCCAGCGCGCCTCGGGCGAATTGGCCAGCGCCATGGTCGAACAGGTCGAGGCGCTGGATGCCTACTTCGCCAAGTACCTGCCCGCCATGGGCGCGGCGGCGGTGCTGCCGGTCGCCTTCGCGGTCGTGGTGCTGCCGGTCGATGTGATTGCCGGCCTGCTGCTGCTGGCGACCGCGCCGCTGATACCCTTGTTCATGGCGCTGGTGGGCTGGGGGGCGGAGGCGGCCAGCCGCCGCCACCTGCAGGCCTTTGCGCGGCTGTCGGGTTTTTTCGCCGACCGCCTGCGCGGCCTGGCCACGCTGAAGCTGTATGGCCGCGCCGAGGCCGAGGCGCAATCGGTCGTGGCGGCCAGCGACGCCTTGCGCCAGCGCACGATGGCGGTGCTGCGCATCGCCTTCCTGTCCTCGGCCGTGCTGGAGTTTTTCGCGGCGCTGGGCGTGGCCGGCGTGGCGGTCTACATCGGCCTGACCTACCTGGGCTTTCTCGACGTGCGGGCATCGGTGCTGACCTTGCAGGGCGGGTTCTTCTGCCTGTTGCTGGCGCCCGAGGTATACGGGCCGCTGCGCCAGTTCGCCGCCCATTATCATGACCGGGCGGCCGCGCGCGCCGCGGTGGCGCAGATCGCGCGCACCTTCGACGGCCTGCCCACGCCCGAGGCGGCGGCCGCGCCGCCGGCCCATGCGCCGGCGGCGGGGCGCGGCGCGGCGCGCCTGGCCGCGAGCGGCCTGACCGTGACGCAGCCGGGCCGGCCCGCGCCGGTGCTGCGCGAGGCCGCCCTGCAACTGGATGCCGGCGCGCACGTCGCATTGCGCGGCGCCAGCGGCGCCGGCAAGACGACCTTGCTGGAGTTGCTGGCGCGCTTGCGCGATGGCGCCGGCGCCATCGCGCTGGACGGCATGCCGCTGGCCGATTGGGACGAAGCCGCGCTGCGCGAACGCGTGGTGCTGATCGGCCAAAGGCCTTATCTGTACGCCGGCTCGATCGGCGACAACATCCGCCTGGCGCGGCCTGGCGCCAGCGCCGCGCAGGTCGAGGAGGCGGCGCGCCGCGCCTGCGTCATGGAGTTCGCGCAGGCCTTGCCGCGCGGCCTGGATACGCCGCTGGGCAGCCGCGGCCATGGCCTGTCGGGAGGGCAGGCGCAGCGCGTGGCGCTGGCGCGCCTGTTCCTGCGCGACCCCGGTCTGATCCTGCTGGACGAGCCTGCCGCCCACCTGGACGCGGCGACGCAGGCGCGCGTGCTCGACGAGATCCTGGACTTCGCGCGGGGGCGCACCTTGCTGCTGGCCACGCATGCCGACGCCGTGGCGCGGCGCCTGCCGCGGCAGTGGGCGCTGGAGCAGGGCCGCCTGCGGGAGTTGCAGCCGGCATGAGTCTGTGGCGTTTACTGTCTCGTTTGTACGCGCGCCGCAAAGGCGCGCTGGCGCTGGCCCTGGCGCTGTCGCTGCTGACCGTGGCGGCGGGCGTGGGCCTGCTCGGGGTGTCGGGCTGGTTTCTTACCGGGGCGGCGCTGGCAGGCGCGGGCGCGGTGTTCAACCTGTTCGTGCCGTCCTCGCTGGTGCGCGGCCTGTCTTTCATCCGCATCGGCTCGCGCTACGGTGAGCGGCTGGCCGGCCATGCCGCCACGCTGCGCCTGCTGGCCGATCTGCGGGCCTCGGTATTCCGCTCGCTGGTGCGCCTGACGCCGCGCCAGCTGGCCCGCTACCGCGGCGGCGACCTGGTGGCGCGGCTGACCAGCGATGTCGACGCGCTGGATACGGTGTTCCTGTTCGTGCTGGCGCCGATCGCGGTGGCGCTGGCGGGCGGCGCCATCCTGACCGCGGTCATGGGGGCCTGGATTCCGGCCGCCGCGCTGGTGGTGGCCGCGGCCTTGCTGCTGTCCTGCGCCGTGGCGCCCTGGTGGCTGGCGCGCGCCGGCCGCCGGCCCGGCGCGGCGGTGCAGGAAAGCGCGGCGGCCTTGCGCGCGGCCACGCTGGACGCGGTCGAAGGCCATGCCGACATCGCGGCCCTGCACGCCGGCGCCCAGGCGCGCGCGCAGTTCGCCGACGCGTGCGAACAGTCGGCCCGGGCGCGCGCCGCGCAGGTGCGCATCGCCGCGCGCGGTCAGTGGCTGGTGCAGGTTGCCGCGGGCGCGGCGGTGCTGGCCGTGCTGTGGTTCGGGCTGGATGCGCTGGCGGCGGGCGAACTGGGCGGCCCCTTGCTGGCGGGGTTGCTGCTGGCGACGATCGGCATCTTCGAAGTGGCTGGCCCGGTCATGCGCGGCGTGTCGCGCCTGGGGGCGGCGGTGGCCGCCGCCGCGCGCATCGGCGAGATCGCCGCGCGCGAACCCGACCTGCGCGATCCGGCCGCGCCGCGCGCATTGCCGCCCGTCGGCGAGCTGGCGCTGGAGGACGTGACATTCGCCTATCCTGTGCCCGATGCCGCGGCGCATCCGGTGCTCGACGGCGCCTGCCTGCGCGTGGCGCCCGGGCAGCGCGTGGCCATCGTCGGCGCCAGCGGCGCCGGCAAGTCGACCGTGCTGCAACTATTGCTGCGCCTGGAGGATCCGCAGCGCGGCGCCGTGCGCTACGCCGGCTGCGATGTGCGCGAGTGCGCGCAGGCCGAACTGCATCGGCGCGTGGCCTTGCTGTCGCAGGATGCGCCATTGTTCCTCGGCACGGTGCGCACCAACCTGCTGATCGGCGACGCGCAGGCCGACGACGCGGCGCTGTGGCGCGCGCTGGATGCGGCGCGCCTGGGCGAGGTGGTGCGCGGCTTGCCGCAAGGGCTCGATACGTGGATAGGCGAGACTGGCGCGGGCCTGTCGGCCGGCCAGGCGCGCCGCCTTTGCCTGGCCCGCGCCTTGCTGACCGGCGCGTCGGCCATCCTGCTGGACGAGCCCACCGCGGGCCTGGACGCGGCCACCGAGGCCGAACTGCTGGCGGACCTGGCGCGCGCCACGCAGGGACGTACCGTGGTGCTCGCCACCCATGCCCGCCTGCCGCCGGGTACGGTCGATATGGTGTACACGCTGCAAGCGGGCCGGCTGCGGCGCGCAGCGCCCATGTGACTGGCCTAAGCATCGGCGCGCGGTTATAGTTCGCCTTGCTTTTGTTTCCTGGGACGTTCACCATGCAGACCGATTACGCCGAACTGGTCCGGCGCACCATCCGCAGCGTCCCCGACTGGCCCACGCCCGGCGTGACGTTTCGCGACATCACGCCCGTGCTGCAGGACCCGCGCACGTTCCGTGTCCTGATCGACCTGTTCGTCTATCGCTACATGCGCCAGCGCCTGGACCTCGTGGCCGGCGTCGATGCGCGCGGCTTCATCGTGGGCGCGGTGCTGGCGCACGAACTGAACCTCGGCTTCGTGCCGGTGCGCAAGAAGGGCAAGCTGCCGTACCGTACCGTGGCCGAAGAATATTCGCTGGAATACGGCAACGCCGCGGTCGAGATGCATACCGATTCGGTGCGCACCGGGCAGCGCGTGCTGCTGGTCGACGACCTGATCGCCACCGGCGGCACCATGCTGGCGGCCATCAAGCTGCTGCAGCGCCTGGGCGCCAACGTGGTCGAGGCCGCGGCCATCATCGACCTGCCTTACCTGGGCGGCTCGGCCCAGATCACGGCCACGGGCACGCCGCTGTACACCGTGTGCCAGTACGAGGAAGGCGACTGAGCGCGCGCCGCCTCAGGCCGCGTTCAGGCGCGGCTGGATGAAATCCAGGAAGGCCCGCGTCTTGGCGGGCACCATGCGCGAAGGCATCAGCGCGAACAAGGGGATCGGCGTCAGCGCCCAGTCGGGCAGCACGCGCACCAGGCCTGCCTGCCTGATGGCGCGTGTCATGCTGTCGCTCATGACCAGCGGCGTGATGCCCAGGCCCTGGCCGGCCAGCCGGCCCAGCATGCCGATGTTGTTGGCCGCCAGCCGGCCCGACACCTGCACCCGCTCGACCTTGTCGCCCGATTGCAGCACCCAGTACGAGAACGCGTCGCTCATGGAGGGGCGGAGGCATTCGTGATGCCCCAGGTCGGCCGGCACGCGCGGTTCGCCATGCAGGGCCAGGTATTGCGGGGCGGCGTACAGGTGCTGGGTCATCAGCACGATCTGGCGCGCGACCAGGCTGGAGTCGGGCTGTTGCCCGAAGCGCAGCACCAGGTCGAACGGATTGCTGATGGGATCGACCGGGCGCATGCTGAGGTCGAAGTCGCATTCGATATCGGGATACAGGCTACGGAACTCCGGTATCACGTCGGTCAGGAACAGCTGCGCCAGGCTGGTGGGCAGCGAAATGCGCAGCCGCCCCTTGGGCTGGGCGGCCATGTCCTGCAATTGCTCGTGCGCCACGCGCGCTTCCTCGACGATATGGCGGCAGCGCTCGAAATACAGAGCGCCGGCTTCGGTCAGGTCGATGCGGCGGGTGCTGCGGTTGAGCAGGCGCATGCCCAGGCCGCGCTCCAGCTCGCTGACACGGCGCGACAGCGTGGAGGTGGGGATGTTGAGGGCTTCGGCCGCGTGGCTGAAATTCTTGCGCTTGGCCACTTCAACGAAGAGCGCGATATCGTTGAGCTGGATATCCATCTTGGACCTCTGTTCTTATGCCGCCGGCGGGTGGGCTTGCCCATCGCATGCGCGCGGCGCGAGTCCTGCCATGATAATTGGTGGGAACATACATCTTGCTTAATCATTATCCCGTCCATGGAATGAAGTTCGCCAAAATAAGGGTTTTTACTTAGGATCGAAGCGCTGATACTTCTCCGGTCGTCATTGCGTTGACACATTGCCCCACACGGCACTGAACAACATTTAAGATTGGAGAAGTCGATGAAACGCCACGCCCTGGCCACTGCACTCATGGTTTCCGTTACGCTTGCGGGCATGTCCGCCGCCCACGCCGATGGCAAAACCCGCGAACAGGTTCGCGCCGAACTGGCTGCCGCCAAGGCCGCCGGGCAGGTGACGTCCGGCGAGCTGGACTACCCGCCCGCCGCCGAGCCCGCCGCCGGCAAGAGCCGCGCCGACGTCGCGGCCGAACTGCAAGCGGCCAAGGCCGCCGGGCAGGTAACGTTCGGCGAGCTGGACTATCCCGCGCCTGCCGCCGCGCCCGCCGCCGGCAAGACCCGCGCACAGGTGGGCGCCGAGCTGGCCGCCGCCAAGGCCGCCGGCGAAGTCACCTTCGGCGAACTCGACTACCCGCCCGCCAAGTAGGGCGCGACGTCCCGCCGCGCCCGCGCAGGGCAGGGCAAGGGCCGGCGGCCGCTGCCGTCCTTGCGGTCCATTCTTCCACTGATGGGAAAGTGTTCCCCGAAATAGGGGTTTCTCCGCTCGGGTGCAGGCCGGACACTGTTGGCGGTGCTTCGTGCGAAGCGCATGTCTTTCTTGCCATCCGTAGGGAACTGCTATGAAAAAAACACTACTGGCCGTGGCGCTGGCGACGGGTTTCGCCGGCGCCGCGCAGGCGGCCGACTCGGTGACGCTGTATGGTCTCATCGATGCCGGCCTCGGTTATGAACAGGTCAAGTTCAAGGGCCAATCGCAAAGCCGCATCGGCACGGTGCAAGGCGTCAGCAGCGGCTCGCGCTTCGGGCTGCGCGGCAGCGAGGACCTGGGCGACGGCCTGCGCGCCGTGTTCAACCTGGAGGCCGGCTTCGGCCCGCTCAACGGCAACTCGCTGCAAAGCGGCCGGCTGTTCGGCCGCCAGGCCACCGTGGGCCTGGACAGCGATTCGTGGGGCCGCCTGGAATTCGGCCGCCAGACCAACCTGGCCTCGAAGTTCTTCGGCTCGATCGATCCATTCTCGGTGAGCTACAACTCGGCGAACATGGGCACGACGTTCAGCGCCGCCAACACCATGCGCCTGGACAACATGGTGCTGTACCAGACGCCCAGCCTGGATGGTTTCAAGTTCGGCGTCGGCTACTCGTTCAACGCGGACGACACGCTGGACGACGACAGCAATTTCGCCACCGCCGGGAACAACCGCGTGCTGACCACCGGCCTGCAGTACCTGAACGGTCCGGTCAACCTCGCCCTGACGTACGACCGCTTCAATCCCAACGACGATCGCCCCGGCGGCAAGTCCGATGCGCGGGTGCAGCAGTACGCCATCGGCGGCACCTACGATTTCGAAGTGGTCAAGCTGGCCGCGGCCTTCGGCCAGACGCGCGATGGCTGGTTCGTGGGCCAGAACATGGGCAGCACGCCCGACGGGTTCAACAAGCTGAGCTCGTTCATGCTGGCCGACGGTTTTCGCGCCAATTCGTACATGATTGGCGCCACCGTTCCGCTGGGTCGCTCGGCAGTGTTCGGCTCATGGCAGCGCGCCACGCCCAACAATGACAAACTGACCGGCGACGACGCCACGTTCAACGTCTACAGCCTGGGCTACACGTACGATTTCACCAAGCGCACCAACCTGTACGCCTACGCCTCGTACGGCAAGAACTATGCATTCCAGCGCGACGCCAAGGACACGGCCGTGGCGATGGGGATCAGGCATAGATTCTGATACTCGGGAGCCTGTCCCCGAAGGGGGACTGGCTCCCGCAAACTTCGAGGGAGTCTGGCCCGAAGGGGGACTGGCACCCGCAAACTTCGAGGGAGTCTGGCCCGCAGGGGGGACAGGCACCCGCAAACTTCGAGGGAGTCTGGCCCGAAGGGGGACTGGCTCCCGCAAACTTCGAGGGAGTCTGGCCCGAAGGGGGACAGGCACCCGCAAACTTCGAGGAGTCTAGCCCGAAGGAGGACTGGCTCCCGCAAACTTCGAGGGAGTCTGGCCCGAAGGGGGACTGGCTCCCGCAAACTTCGAGAATTCTTGGTGCCTGTCCCTGCGGAGACAGGCACCGCCTTGGCAGTCAACCGTTCATGGCGTAGAGCGGTGTGCCTGTCCCTGCGGGGACAGGCACACCTCGCCGCGGATGTCAGCTCCCGTCCGGGGACAGGCACCTCTTCCCCAGGCCTACAGGAACAGCTTGTATGCCGGGTTGTCCGTTTCGTTCCAGTGCGGGTAGCCCAGTTCGGCGACGAAGCTCCTGAACAGTTTCTTGTCGGTGGGCGGAACCTGGATGCCGATCAGGATGTTGCCGTAGTCGGCGCCCTGGTTGCGGTAGTGGAACAGGCTGATGTTCCAGTCCGGGTTCATGGCATTGAGAAAGCGCATCAGCGCGCCCGGGCGCTCGGGAAACTCGAAGCGGTAGAGCAGTTCGTTGCGCGCCAGCGCCGAATGTCCGCCGACCATGTGGCGCAGGTGCGTCTTGGCCAGTTCGTCGTGCGTCAGGTCCAGGGTGTCGAAGCCGTGCCGGCGGAAGTTGGCGGCGATCTTTTCCGGCTCGGCCGGCGTGGAGACCTGCACGCCCACGAAGACGTGCGCACGCTCGGCATCGGAGATGCGGTAGTTGAACTCGGTGACGCTGCGGTTGCCGACCAGCTCGCAGAAGCGGCGGAAGCTGCCGCGCTGCTCGGGCATGGTGACGGCGAACACCGCTTCGCGCATTTCGCCCACTTCGGCGCGCTCGGCAACGAAGCGCAGCCGGTCGAAATTCATGTTGGCGCCGCATGCCACCGCGACCAGGGTCTTGCCCTTGAGCTTGTGCTCGGCCGCGTACTGCTTGGCGCCGGCCACCGCCATGGCGCCGGCGGGCTCCAGCACGCTGCGGGTGTCCTGGAACACGTCCTTGATGGCCGCGCAGATGGCGTCGGTATTGACCACCACGAAATCGTCCACGTACTGGCGCGCCAGCCGGAAGGTCTCGGCGCCCACCAGCTTGACGGCCGTGCCGTCCGAGAACAGGCCGACATCGCTGAGCTGCACGCGCCGGCCGGCGCGCACGCTGCGGACCATGGCGTCGGAGTCTTCGGTCTGCACGCCGATGATCTTGATTTCCGGCCGCAGCTGCTTGATGTAGGCGGCCACGCCGGCGATCAGGCCGCCGCCGCCGATGGCCACGAAGATCGCCTCGATCTCGCCCGGATGCTGGCGCAGGATTTCCATGCCGATCGTGCCCTGGCCGGCGATCACGTCGGGATCGTCGAAGGGATGCACGAAGGTCAGCTTTTCGCTCTTTTCCAGCTGCTGCGCGTGTTCGTAGGCGTCGGTGAAGCTGTCGCCGGCCAGCACGACCTCGCCGCCGAGCCGGCGCACGGCGTCGATCTTGACCTGCGGGCTGGTGGTGGGCATGACGATGACGGCGCGGCAGCCCAGCTTGGTGGCCGCCAGGGCCACGCCCTGGGCATGGTTGCCCGCCGAGGCCGCGATCACGCCGCGGCCGCGCGCCGCCGGCGTCAGGTTGGCCATCTTGTTGTAGGCGCCGCGCAGCTTGAAGCTGAAGACCGCCTGGGTGTCCTCGCGCTTGAGCAGCACGTTGTTCGCGATGCGCTGCGACAGCAGCGGCGCGCGCTCCAGCGGCGATTCGACGGCGACGTCGTAGACCTTGGAGGTCAGGATGCGTTTGAGGTAGTCGGTGGACATGGCGGGAGGGCGGCGCGGGAAAAAAGGCGTCGGGCAGATTACCACAGGGACATTCCGGCCGGCTGGCCCTACACTACCGGCCATCATGGAACAAAGCCTGCTCGATGCCGTCCACTGGCTGCTCGCTCTCCTGGCCCTGCCCAAGGTCGGCCTGAGCGCGGTTTTCCTCGTCAGCCTGCTGTCGGCCACCCTATTGCCGCTGGGGTCGGAGGCGGCGGTGTACGGATTCGTCAAGCTGGCGCCCGATATGTTCTGGCCTACCGTGCTGGTGGCGACCGTCGGCAATACGGCTGGCGGGGCCATCAGCTACTACATGGGGCTGTGGGCCCACCGCGCCGTCGAGCGCTGGCGCGCCCGCCACCCCCACGAGCGGCAGGACGGCTTCCAGTCGCGCCTGGGCGGGCGCTGGAACGCGCGCGCGCGGATCTGGCTGCACCGGATGGGGCCGCCGGCGCTGCTGCTGTCCTGGCTGCCGGCGGTGGGCGACCCGCTGTGCGCGGTGGCCGGCTGGCTGCGGCTCAGCTTCTGGCCCTGCGTGGCCTACATGGCCATCGGCAAGTTTCTGCGCTACGCGCTGCTGACCGGCGCCCTGCTCTGGGCTCTGCCGGAATTCCATATGTAACAATGCGCCATCGGCCTTCCGGCCCATATCTGGCGCGGTTTTGCGCGTAGATGTGGGGGTATTCGGGAGATTGGGTTGCCAATGTCTTAAAATGGCTCTTTAAGGGCCCCTCTTGTTGCTTCCATGAACGCCCCCCTCGCCAGCCAAATCCTGACCGCGGCGATACCGCCCGCACCCGGCGCGCGTTTGCGCGAAATCCCGTACAACTACACGTCGTTCTCCGACCGTGAGATCGTCAGCCGCCTGTTGGGCGAAGACGCCTGGCAGCTGGTCAGCGACCTGCGCGGCGAGCGCCGCACCGGCCGTTCGGCGCGCATGCTGTACGAGGTGCTGGGCGATATCTGGGTGGTACGGCGCAATCCCTACCTGCAGGACGACCTGCTCGACAACCCCAAGCGCCGCAAGCTGCTGATCGAGGCGCTGCACCACCGCCTGGGCGAGATCGACAAGCGCCGCGAGCCGGCCGCCGTGACCGAGGCTGGCCATGATCCGCGCCGCGATGCCAAGGTGGTCGAGCTGCTGGCGCGCGCCCGTTCGGCGGTGGCCGCGTTCGAGGGCCAGTTCGACCAGACCGCGCAGTTGCGCCGTCAGGCGCAGCGGGTGCTGGGCCGCATCACCGCGCGCGACAACATCAAGTTCGATGGCCTGTCGCGCGTATCGCACGTTACCGACGCCACCGACTGGCGGGTCGAATACCCGTTCGTGGTGCTCACGCCCGACTCCGAGGACGAGATCGCCGCGCTGGTGCGCGCCTGTATCGAGCTGGGCCTGACCATCGTGCCGCGCGGCGGCGGTACGGGCTACACGGGCGGCGCGATCCCGCTGACCTGGAAGTCGGCCGTCATCAATACCGAGAAATTCGAGACCCTGGGCGAGGTCGAGTCCTGTGTGCTGCCGGGCCTGACCGAGCCGGCCGCGGTGATCCACGCCGGCGCCGGCGTGGTCACCAAGCGGGTGGCCGAGGCCGCCGAGCGCGCCGGCTTCGTGTTCGCCGTCGATCCGACCTCGGCCGAGGCGTCCTGCGTGGGCGGCAACATCGCCATGAACGCGGGCGGCAAGAAGGCCGTGCTGTGGGGCACCGCGCTGGACAACCTGGCCTGGTGGCGCATGGTGGATCCGGACGGCAACTGGCTGGAAGTGACCCGGCTGGCGCATAACCTGGGCAAGATCCACGACGTCGACGTGGCCAGCTTCGAACTGAAATGGTTCGACGGCGCCGGCAAGCCCGGCGAGAAGCTGCTGCGCACCGAGCGCCTGGATATCGAGGGACGCAAGTTCCGCAAGGCCGGCCTGGGCAAGGACGTGACCGACAAATTCCTGGCAGGCCTGCCGGGCGTGCAGAAGGAAGGCTGTGACGGCCTGATCACGTCGGCGCGCTGGGTGCTGCACCGCATGCCGCGCCATACGCGCACGGTCTGCATGGAGTTCTTCGGGCAGGCGCGCGACGCCATCCCGTCCATCGTCGAGGTCAAGGGCTACCTGGACGGCGAGGGCAAGGCGCGCGGCGCCATCCTGGCCGGCCTGGAGCACCTGGACGAACGCTACCTGCGCGCGGTGGGCTATGCCACCAAGAGCAAGCGCGCCATGCTGCCCAAGATGGTGCTGATCGGCGACATCGTCGGCGACGACGAGGACGCGGTGGCCACCGCCGCCAGCGAAGTGGTGCGCCTGGCCAATACGCGCCACGGCGAAGGCTTCGTGGCCGTCAGCGCCGAGGCACGCAAGAAATTCTGGCTGGACCGTTCGCGCACGGCCGCCATCGCCCGCCACACCAACGCCTTCAAGATCAACGAGGACGTGGTGATCCCGCTGGATCGGATGGGCGAGTACACCGATCACATCGAACGCATCAACATCGAGCTGTCCACGCGCAACAAGCTGCGCCTGCTCGACGAGCTGGACGCCTATCTGGCCGAGCCGCTGCCCATGGGCAAGGTGGAAGACGCCGAGGATGTCGCGCTGACCCGCGCCGAGGTGCTGGCCGAGCGCACGCGCCAGGCCATCGAGCATCTGGCGCGCACGCGCCGGCGCTGGCAATGGCTGCTGGACAACCTGGACCTGCCGCTGGCCCAGGCGCTGCCCGAACTCGATGGCCTGGACATGGCCGCCCAGCGCGAGGCGCTGGCCGGGCGCGTGCAGGCGCAGCCGCAGGCCCGCGTCTTCGACGTGGTGCAGGACCACACGGTGCGCATCTCGTGGAAGACCGAGGTGCTGCCGGCGCTGCAGGGAATATTCTCGGGCAACGCCGGCAAGCTGATCCTCGACGGGCTGGTCGCCGTCCACGCCCGCGTGCTCAAGAGCCGCGTGTTCGTGGCGCTGCACATGCACGCCGGCGATGGCAACGTGCACACCAACATTCCGGTCAACTCGGACGACTACGGCATGCTGCGCGAAGCCAACCAGGCGGTCGAGCGCATCATGCAGATCGCGCGCGATCTGGACGGCGTGATTTCCGGCGAACACGGCATCGGCCTGACCAAATACGAGTTCCTGACCGAGGCCGAGCTGGCGCCGTTCCAGGAATACAAGCGACGCGTCGACCCGAACGGCCACTTCAACGCCGGCAAGCTGATGCCGGGCGCCGACCTGCGCCATGCCTGGACGCCCAGCTTCAACCTGATGGGGCACGAGTCGCTCATCATGCAACAGAGCGACATCGGCGCGATCGCCGATTCGGTCAAGGATTGCCTGCGCTGCGGCAAGTGCAAGCCGGTGTGCGCGACTCACGTGCCGCGCGCCAACCTGCTGTATTCGCCGCGCAACAAGATCCTCGCCACCTCACTGCTGGTCGAGGCCTTCCTGTACGAAGAACAGACGCGCCGCGGCATCAGCCTGAAGCATTGGGAAGAATTCGAGGACGTGGCGGACCACTGCACGGTGTGCCACAAGTGCTATACGCCCTGTCCGGTGGACATCGATTTCGGCGACGTGTCGATGAACATGCGCGCGCTCTTGCGCCGCATGGGCCGCAAATCGTTCAACCCGGGCACGGCCGCGGCCATGTTCTTCCTGAACGCCAAGGATCCGGCCGCGATCAACGCGACGCGCAAGGCCATGGTGGGCGTGGGCTACAAGGTGCAGCGCGCCGCGCACGACCTGCTGGCCAGCGTCTCGCGCAAGCAGGCCGCGCATCCGCCGGCCACGGTCGGGCGCGCGCCGCTGCGCGAACAGGTGGTGCACTTCGTCAACCGCAAGATGCCGGGCGGGCTGCCCAAGCAGACCGCGCGCAAGCTGCTGGATATCGAGGACGCCAACTACGTCCCGATCATCCGCGACCCCAAGACGACCACGGCCGATACCGAGGCGGTCTTCTATTTCCCCGGTTGCGGCTCGGAGCGGCTGTTCTCGCAGGTGGGCCTGGCCACCCAGGCCATGCTGTGGCATGCCGGGGTGCAGACCGTGCTGCCGCCGGGCTACCTGTGCTGCGGCTATCCGCAGCGGGGCAACGGCATGACGGACAAGGCCGAGCAGATCATCACCGACAACCGGGTGCTGTTCCACCGTGTGTCCAATACGCTGAACTACCTGGATATCAAGACGGTGGTGGTCAGCTGCGGCACCTGTTACGACCAGTTGGCCGGCTATGAATTCGAGAAGATATTCCCCGGCTGCCGCCTGATCGACATCCACGAGTACCTGCTGGAGAAAGGCATCAAGCTGGACGGCGTGCAGGGCGTGCGCTACATGTATCACGATCCCTGCCACACCCCCATGAAGCTGCAGGATCCGATGAAGACCGTGCGCTCGCTGGTGGGCGAGGGCGCCCAGAAGAGCGACCGCTGCTGCGGCGAGTCGGGCACCCTGGCGGTGAGCCGCCCCGACGTGTCGACCCAGGTGCGTTTCCGCAAGCAGGAAGAACTGGACCGTGGCCAGGCCGCCATGCGCGCCGACGGCTTCAGCGGCGACGTCAAGGTCCTGACTTCGTGCCCGTCGTGCCTGCAAGGCCTGTCGCGCTATGAAGGCGAGACCGGCATGGACGCCGACTACATCGTGGTCGAGATGGCGCGTCACATCCTGGGTGAAACCTGGATGGAGGATTATGTGCGCCGCGCCAACACGGGCGGCATCGAGCGCGTGCTGGTCTGACGCCGCGATCCCGCGGGGCCACGGCCCCGCGGGACGGATCCAGGGCGCCGCATTGCGCTATTTATGTTTCAATGTTTATCTAGTATCTTCTTATAATTGCAAACTCCGGCGCCCCACGGCCAAGGAATTCAGATTGGACGTCAAAGCGCCCGCCACGATCCCGTACTTCCTGAAAGAGCAGATACGGGAACTCATCGTCGACGGCACCTTCAGGCCGGGCCAGCCCCTGCGCGAACAGGATCTCGAACAGCGCTTCGGCACCAGCCGCAGCCCGATTCGCGAGGCCTTGCGCCTGCTCGAGCGCGGCGGGCTGGTGGTGCACCTGCAGCGCAAGGGTTTCCGCATCCGCCGCTACAGCCAGGCCGAGATCCGGCAGGTCTACATGCTGTACGCCGAACTGGAGGCTTACAGCATCATGCAATTGTCGGAGGCCGCCGACCTCTCGCCCCTGCTCGATGACCTGCGCCGGCACGAGGCGCGCATCGCGCAGGCGCAGGCCGGCGAAGACGTGCGCGGCTATATCGGCGCGCTGCGCGACTTTTACCTGGCCAGCGCGCGCTTTACCGGCAATGTTCCGCTTGCCGACACCTTGAGCCGCCTGTACGAACAGGTCGAGCCGCTGCGCTACAACCTGGTGCGCCGCACGCTGGCGGCCACGCCCGCGGACCAGTACCACCGCGGCATCGTCCCGGCGCTGGCGCAGCGCGATCTGGCCGGCGCGGCCCGGCAGGCGCAGGTGCTGGTGCGCGAAATGCTGCCGCGCATCCTCAGCGCCTACGAGCAATGGGCGGGCGACGCCGGCGATGAGCCGGGCGACGGCCGCCTGCGCGTCGCGTAGGCTTTCCCTCTCTCAGGACATCCTCGGAACGCCCAGCGCATGCGCAGCATGCCGGTGTGAGAGGCGCGCGACGGCCGGCGCGGGCATCAGACGATGCCGCGCGCGCGCAGCGCGCCGATCGCCGCCGGCGCCATGCCGAGTTCCGTCTGCAGCACCTCTTCCGTATGTTCCCCCAGGCAGGGCGCGGCCCTGCCATAGGCGATGGGCGTGGCCGAGTAGCGGATCGGGCTGGCGACCCCGGGCGCGTCCACCCCCGAGCCATGGGGCAGCGACAGCTTCAGGCCGCGGTGCCGCACCTGCGCGTCTTCGAACACCTGCTGCAGGTTGTTGATGGGGCCGCACGGCACGTTGGCGGCTTCGAGCAGGGGCACCCACTCCTGCATGGTGCGCGCCAGCATGGCCTGGGCGATGATGGGAATCAGCGTTTCGCGGTTGCGGCTGCGCTGCGCCATGGTCGAGAAGCGGCTGTCCGTGGCAAGCTGGGGCATGCCGATCAATCCGGCGAAGGTCACGAACTGGGTGTCGTTGCCCACCGCCACGATCACGTCGCCTTCCTTGCAGCGGAACACCTGGTACGGAACCATGTTGGAGTGCGTGTTGCCCAGCCTTTCCGGTATCTTGCCCGACAGGAAGTAATTCATGACGGCGCAGCCGGTGACGTTCACCAGGCAGTCGAGCAGCGAGATGTCGATGGCCTGTCCCTCGCCGCTGAGGTTGCGGTGCTCCAGCGCGCCGAGGATCGCCGTCGAGGCGTAGATGCCCGTGACGACATCGGTGATCGGGATGCCGGTCTTGAGCGGGCCGCCGCCGGGCTCGGCGTCGGGCAGGCCGGTGATGCTCATCAGGCCGCCCATGCCCTGGAAGATGTAGTCGTAGCCGGGCAGGTGGGCGTGCGGGCCGGTCTGGCCGAAGCCGGTGACCGAGCAATAGACGAGCCGCGGATTGATCTTGCGCAGCGACTCGTAGTCCAGGCCGAAGCGCGCCAGCGTGCCGACCTTGTAGTTCTCGACCAGCACGTCGGCGTCCTTGGCGAGTTGGCGGACGATCTCCTGGCCTTCGGCGCTGGAGATGTCCAGCGTCACGGACTGCTTGCCGCGGTTGGTGCTGAGGAAGTACGCGGCGTCGGTGGTTTCCTCGCCGTCCGCGTTCTTCAGGAACGGCGGCCCCCAGCCGCGCAGGTCGTCGCCCGCGCCGGGGCGTTCGATCTTGATGACGCGGGCGCCCATGTCGGCGAGGATCTGCGTGGCCCAGGGGCCGGCCAGGACGCGGGTGAGGTCCACGACCTTGATGTGCTCAAGTGCTTGTTTCATGATGGGGCTCGGCGTCGCCGCGGACGGCGCGCAATGGGTGATTGATGAAATCCGCCAGCTCCGCGATGGCGGCGTCGGCGGCATCCAGGCGCGCGGCGAAAAGCTGGAACACGTGCGGCATGTCCGGCCATACGCTCAGGCGTACCGCGACGCCGCTTGCGGCGGCGCGCGCCGCCAGCGCCCGCGCGTCGTCGAGCAGCGCCTCGGCCGAGCCGGCCTGCACGAGCAGCGGCGGCAGCCCGCGCAGGTCGGCGTGCTGCGCCGAGATGGCGGGCGCCTCGGGGTCGCCGTCGCGGCCGAGGTAGGCGCGCGCCATGCGCAGCACGGTGGCGCGGTTGGCGATGGGATCGGACGCCGCGTTGGCGGCGTAGCTCTCGCCCCGGGCCTGCAGGTCTATCCATGGCGACATCACGGCGCATGCGGCCGGCAACGCGGCGCCGCGCTCGCGCAGCCGCGCCAGCAGCAGCACGGCCAGCGCGCCGCCGGCGGAGTCGCCGCACAGGGCGGTCTGCCGCGCGGCCCAGCCCTGGCCGGCCAGCCAGGCATGGGCCGCGTCGACGTCCTCCAGCGCGGCCGGACAGCGCGCCTGCGGCGCCAGGCGGTACCCGATGCTCAGCACCGCCCGGCCGGAACAACCCGACAGCCGCGCCATCAGGTTGTGGTGCGAGCGGTGCGAGCCGATCTGGTAGCCCCCGCCATGGATGAACACGATCACGCGATCGCGGCTCGATGCCGGGGCTTCTATCCAATGGCACGGGACGCCGCCGGCATCGACCGGCGTGACGCGCGCGGGCAGGTGCACGGCGCCGAAGAAAGCGTCCCAGTCGCGCCGTATCCGCGCGATGTCCGCGTCCTGGTCCCAGCCGGCGTACAGTCGCCGGACCTGGGCCAGGAGCGTTTCGAGCTGTGCGGACGCCATGGCCGTCAGCGGCTGCCGGCGGCGGCCGCCTGGATGGCGTTGCCCAGGCCCTGGACGCGCGCTCGGTTGAAGCCTTCCGACAGATGGCTGAGCTGGTGCGTGTCGAAATGCGCGTCGATGGCGCTGCGCAACCCCTGCATTTCCAGGCCGCGGTTGATCGAGCGCTTGACCAGGCGCAGCGCGAACGGGTCGCACGCGGCGATGCGCTGCGCCATGCGGTCGGTTTCGGCCTGGAGGTCGGCGCGCGCGACGACCTTGTTGACCATGCCGATGGCCAGCGCTTCCCGCGCGCCCATGCGTTCGCCCAGGAACAGGAATTCCTTGGCCTTGCGTGCCCCCATGACCCACGGGTGGATCATGACCTCGACCGCCGCGGTGGCGAGCGTCTGGCAGACCGGGTCGGAGAAGAACGCGTCATCGGAGGCGACGATGAGGTCACACATGTTGGCCACCATGAATCCGCCCGCGATGCATGCGCCGCTTACCTGCGCGATCGTCGGTTTGGGGCAGTCGTAGATGTGCATCGCGTAGCCGAGGTAGTAGCGCTCCTCGAACTCCCAGCGCTGCTCCACCGTGAAGTTGCTGCGCTTGGCCGCGGCCTCCTTGAGGTCGTGCCCCGCCGAGAAGTGGTCGCCCTTGCCGGAGATGACGATGGCCTTGACCGAGGCGTCGCGCACGGCCAGGCCGAGCGCGCGGTCCAGCTCTTCGAGCAAGCCCTGGCTTTCCGCGTTGCGGGCCTGCGGGCGGTTGTGGGCGATGCGCGCGATGCCGTCGGCCGCGTGGTACTCGATGAGTTCGAAAGAGTCGGAGTTGTTCATGGTTGCTCTCGTGTGTCGGGTCACCAGGCGCGCAGGGCGCGCCAGGCGTCGTCGGTGCCCAGGGCCGCCTTGTCGGCGTCGTATCCGAACAGCCATTCCTGTTGCGGCAGGAAGGTGCCCTGATACTGGGCGTCGTAGTGGAGGAACTTCTGGTTGCGCCGCGCGACCTGCTCGGGGTCGCTCATGTGAAAGCGCTTTTCCGCCAGTTGCGACTGGGCCTGCACGCGGGCCGTGCGCTCCTTGCGCAAGGACTGGTAGCGCTCGAGCGCTGGCGCGATATCGCCGCCGCACTGCTGCAGCGTGCGGGCCAGCACCCAGGCGTCCTCCATGCTCTGCACCGCTCCTTGGGCGTGGTACGGCAGCATGGCGTGGGCGGAGTCGCCCAGCAGCGCGATGCGGCCGTTGACCCACGAGTCCAGCGGCGCGCGGTCGTACAGCGCGGTGACGAAGGGCTTGTCGGTCAAGCGGATGAGTCCGGTAACCTGCTCGTTCCAGCCGGCATACTCGCGCAGCACCTCGTCCACGGTTGTGGTGGCCGACCAGGACTCCTTGCGGTCCCCCGGACGGCTGCCGATGCAGATCCAGTTGATCTTGCGACCGCCCGAAACGTAGTAGATGACGGCGCTGCGCTCGGGCCCGAGCCAGAGGTGGGCGCTGGGCGAGATGTCCAGGTGCCGGGCGGCGTCCGCGTCGACGATGCCTCGCCAGGCGATGCAGCCGGAGGCCTGGGGCTGGTCGGCCTGGAAGTAGCGGCCGCGCACCAGCGAGTGGATGCCGTCGGCGCCGACCAGGATGTCGCCCTGTATCCGGGTGCCGTCGGCGAGCGTGGCGGTTACGTGCCGCGCGTCCTGTTCGACGTCGACGATCCTGCAGCCCAGCCGCAGCTTGGCCGGATCCAGGCGCTCGGTGAGCACGCCCAGCAGGTCGGCCCGGTGCGCGTGGTAGTAGGGCGCGCCGAAGTGCTCCTTGATGGTCGGCATCAACGGGTTGCGCATCAGCACCTTGCCCGATTGCCAGTCTCGGTAGAGCAGGTCCCGCGGTTCGAAGGCGACCTTGCTCAAGGCCTCGTGCACGCCCAGGTGCTGCAGCACGGCCACGCCGTTGGGGCTGAGCTGCACGCCCGCGCCGACCTCTTCGAGGCGGGGCGCCTGTTCCAGCACGATGTGGTCGATCCCGAACTTTTCCAGGGCGGCGGCCAGCGCGGCGCCGCCAATACCGCATCCTGCGATGATGACTCGCATAATCTTGTCCTGTTGTGTGGGGGAGGGACGGCCCGGCCAGGCCGTCGCGCGGTCGCGGCCGCCCTATTGGGGCTGCAGGCCGATTTCCTGGATGATGGGCCCGGACCGGGTCAGCTGGTCCTGGATGAAGCGCATCAGCTCCTGGTTCGATGGATTCCAGGGCTCCACGCCGTTGTTGTGCAGGAATTCCACGAACGCGGGCGCGGTGCTGGCCGAGCGCGTGGCGCTTTCCAGTTTGCGCATGACCGCTTCGGGCGTGCCGGGCGGGGCGAAGAAGGCGATCCAGACCGGCATGCCCGAGTTCTTCGAGCCGACCTCGACGGTGGTCTGGATGTCGGGAAAGGCCGAGAGGCGGTCGTTCTGCAGCACGCCCAGCGCCTTGAATTCGCCGGCCCGGATGCGCGCCTGGGCCGAGAACAGCGTGATATAGGCGATGTCCACTTCCTTGGCCTTCAGCGCCAGCAGGCCCTGCGCATCGCCGCGGTAGGGGATGTGCATGATGTTCAGGCCCAGGTCGCTTTTCATGATCTCCATGCCCAGATGCGCGCTGGTGCCGATGCCGAACGAGCCATAGTTCAGCTTGCCGGGGTTGTCCTTGATGTACTTGATCAGCTCGGTCAGATTGCTGGCGGGGAAGTCGGGCCTGGCCAGCAGCACGGTGGGCGCCGTGTTGATCGGCGCGATCGGCTGCAGCGTGTCGATCCGGAAGGGCAGGTTCCTGTACATGTGCGGGGCGACCGTAAAGCCGGTGTTCGAACCCAGCAGGATCGTGTAGCCGTCGGGCGCGGCCTGGGCCACCGTCTGCATGGCCACGATGTGGCCGGCGCTGGGCTTGTTCTCGATGATGACCGGTTGCCCCAGTTTCTCCGCCATGCCCAGCGCGGCCTGGCGCGCGATGAGGTCCGTGATGCCGCCGGGGCCGAAGGGCACGATCAGCCGGATCGGCCGGCTGGGGAAGGTATCGGCCTGCGCCGACGAGGCCGCCATGAGCAGTGCAATCGTGGCGATACGGCGCAGCAAGCTGAATGGTTTCATGGTTTGTCTCCTCGAAGGCCCGAATGCTAATCCGGCCTGTTTAGAATGGGCGACAAACCTTGCTATGCTGCACACTGTTTTGACATGCAAAACATCGAGGGCGGCACAGGAGACCGAAAATGAGCGCGCCGAAAGCAAGCCGCCCCGCGCGGGACCGGCAGTTCGCCAGCACGCTGGCCCATGGCCTGCAACTGCTCAGGTGCTTCACGCCGGAGGCGGCGATCCTGAGCAACCGCCAATTGTCCGAGCTGTCGGGGCTGTCCAAGCCGACGGTGTCGCGCTATACCTACACGCTGATCGAACTGGGCTATCTCAAGGTCGATCCTGTATCCGGCAAGTTCCAGTTGGGCAACGCCGTGCTCACGCTGTCCTATCCGTTGCTGGCCAATATCGCGCTGCGGCAGGTCGTGCGCTCGCCGATGCGCGAACTGGCGGAGCGACTGGGCTGCTCGGTGTCGCTGTGCATGCGGGAGCGCCTGAGCATGGTCTATGTGGAGACCAGCCGGTCGCGCTCACTGCGCGCGCAGCGCTACTCCGACATCGGCATGTCGCATCCCATCATCGCCACCTCCAATGGCCGCGCCTATCTCGCCGCGTGCAGCGCGGACGAGCGCAATACGCTGTTCAACCAGATCCGCGTGAAGACCCCCGGCGACTGGGAGCGCTGGGGCGAATCGGCGCTGGACATGATCCAGTTCTGGGGCCGGCACGGGTTCTGTTATTCGCACGGCGAATACCGGCCGGACGTCGCGACGGTCGGCGTGCCGTACCGGCCGTCGTCCGGCGGCGAGCTTTATGTATTCAACTGCGTGCTCGGCGCGCAGTTCGTCAAGCCCGGCCAGCTGGAAAACGAGGTCGGGCCCGCCCTGCTGGAGATGACTTCGGTCCTGCCGTACGCATGACGGCGCTGCCCATGGCGGCGCGGCCTTACGCGGCCTGGATGGCGATGCCGTTGCGTTCGAGCGCCTGGCGGATGCCGCGGGCGAAAGCCGGCGCATCGGGCTGGTCGCCGTGGATGCACAGCGTGTCGGCCTGCAACGCCACGGTCCGTCCGCCGGGCGTGCGCACGCTGCCCTCGCGCACCATTCCCAGCACCTGGGCGATGGCCTGGTCGAGGTCGGTGATCATGGCGTCGGGCTGGCTGCGCGGCGTCAACTGGCCGTCGGCCTGGTAGGTCCGGTCGGCGAACACTTCCTGCGCCGCGCGCAGGCCGCTGGCGCGGGCGGCGTCGATCAAGGCGCTGCCGGCCAGTCCGTACAGCACCAGGTCGCTGTCGACATCGCGCACCGCCTGGCAGATCGCGCGCGCCAGCGCCGCGTCCCTGGCCGCCATGTTGTAGAGCGCCCCGTGCGCCTTGACGTGGTGCAGGCGCGCGCCTTGCGAGGCGGCCACGCCGGCCAGCGCGCCGACCTGGTACACCACCAGGTCGTAGGCTTCCTGCGGCGTGATCTGCATGGCGCGGCGCCCGAAGCCGGCAAGGTCCGGCAGGCTGGGGTGGGCGCCCAGCGCCACCCCGTGCGCCAGCGCCGCGGCGACGGTCTGGCGCATGGTGGAGGGGTCGCCGCCGTGAAAGCCACAGGCGATATTGGCCGAGGTGACGAACCGCAGCACCGCTTCGTCGTTGCCCATGCGCCAGGCGCCGTAGCTTTCGCCCATGTCGCAATTCAGGTCGATGGCGGGATTCATGGCGTGGGCTCCTGGAAGTCGCGCAGCAGGCCGCGCAAGGCGTCGAGTCGATCGGTCAGTTGGGCGAAGGCGGCTTCGCGGGCTGCGTCCAGCCGTTGCGCCTGCTCAAGCTCCGTGAGGGCAAAGCGCAGCGCCTGCCCCGGCATGGCCTGCGCCAGCGACGGCAGGTCCACCGTGGCGACCTGCGCCAGCTTGGGGTAGCCGCCGGTGGTCTGGCGGTCGGCCATCAGCACGATGGGCGCGCCGTCGGCCGGCACCTGCAGGGTGCCGAAGCAGGTGGCCTCCGACAGCATCTCGCGCGGCTCGGACAGACGCAGCCGCGGCCCTTCCAGACGATAGCCCATGCGGTCCGATTGCGCACCGATGCGAAAAGGCTGCTTCAGCAAGGCCCGGCGCGAGGCGGCGTCGAAAGCCTCCCAGTGGGGGCCGGGCAGTATGCGCAGCACGTCGCGCGGCGGGCTGCTCAGGGTGGCGGGAAGATAGAAGCGCAGTTGCCACAGCTGTTGCGCCAGCTCGTCCAGGCGCGCCGCGTCGTTGGCCAGGGGCCGGCGCAGGCTTACCTGGTCGCCCCTGGCCAGGGCGCGTCCGTGGTGGCCGCCGAAGGCGCTGCGCAGGTAGGTGCTCTGGCTGCCCATGACCATGGGCAGGTCGTAGCCGCCGTGCACCGCCAGGTAGGCGCGCGCGCCCTGGCCGGGCCGGGCGAAGGACAGCTCGTCGCCGGCGCGCGCCACCAGCGGGCGCAGCACGGGCGCGGGCAGGCCGCCGAGCGTGGCGCCGAGGTCGGCGCCGCCCAGCGCCACGCAGGCCGGCGCCTCGAAGCGCAGCGTGGGGCCGGCCACGGTGATCTCCAGCGTGGCGGTGTCGGCGGGGTTGCCGGCCAGCAGGTTGGCCAGCCGGTGCGCGCGGGCGTCCATGGCGCCGGCCACCGGAATGCCCTGGTGCTGGTAGCCGTGGCGGCCGCCGTCCTGGAAGGTCGACAGCATGCCGGGCTTGATGACGGCCAGGCTCATTGCGCCTCCCGCAGGCGATCGAACTCGGCGGCGTCGATCGGCACGAAGCGGATGCGGTCGCCGGGTTGCAGCAGCGCGGCGGGTTCGCGGGCCGGGTCGAACAGGTTCAGCGGCGTGGCGCCGATGATGTTCCAGCCGCCGGGCAGGCGCGCGGGATAGATGACGGTCTGCCGGTTGGCGATGGCGACCGAGCCGGCCGGCACCGCCGTGCGCGGCGTGGCGCGGCGCGGCAGGTCCAGGCGCGCGTCGTGCACGCCGATATAGGAATGGCCGGGCGCGAAGCCCAGCATGTAGACCATGCTGCCGGGCGCGCCATGCAGCGCGACCAGCGCTTCGGGCGTCAGGCCCGCGGCGCGCGCGGCTTCTTCGAGGTCGGGGCCATGCTCGCCGCCGTAGCACACGGGGATTTCCATTTCCCGGCCGGCGCTGTCGTCGACCGGGATGCCGCCGGCCAGCAGGCTTTCAACCCGCGCCGCCAGCGTGGCATGGTCGGGCGCGCCGTCCGGGCCGGGGCGATAGTGCACCGCCACCGCCGCGAACGAGGGCACCACGTCGGTCACGCCCGCCAGGCCGGCGGCGCGCAGCAGGCCGGCCGCCGCCAGGCAGGCGCGGCCGATGCCGGCGTCGATCCGGTCGCCGAACCACACGATCAGGCACCGGTCGCCCTGCGGCAGGATGCGCCAGCCGGCGGGCGCCGATGAAGGAGGCGGGGGCGATTCGGTCAACGGCAATACCTGCTGCGAAGGAAGTTACTTGGCAAACAGGGATTCTATGTTCTTGAAGGCCTTGAATTCCAGTGCATTGCCCGACGGATCGAGGAAGAACATGGTGGCCTGCTCGCCCACCTCGCCCTTGAAGCGGATATAGGGTTCGATCACGAATTCGGTGCCGGCATCGGTCAGCTTGCCGGCCAGGGCTTCCCACTGGTCCATGGACAGCACCGCGCCGAAATGGCGCACCGGCACGTTGTGCGCGTCCACCGCGTTGGTGGCGGCCGAGCCGCATTCCTGGGGCGCCAGGTGGGCCACGATCTGGTGGCCGTAGAAATCGAAGTCGATCCACTCGGGCGAGCTGCGTCCTTCCGGACAGCCCAGCAAGGCGCCGTAGAAATCACGGGCCTCGGCCAGGTCGCGAACCGGGAAGGCGAGGTGGAACGGAGGAATGGGGGACGGGGTGGACATGCAAGCTCCTGACGGCATTGAAGATTCAGGACATAGTGTATTAGTTGTTTTTGTGATAGAAAAACGATAAATATTCGGGCTAAGCATCAATAAAATCGATTGTGATCCGCGAATTCAAAACCTTCATCGCCGTCGCGCGCGGCGGCACCTTCACGGGGGCCGGGCGCCAGCTCGGCCTGACCCAGTCGGCCGTCAGCGCGCAGATCAAGCGCCTGGAAGAACACCTGGGCGTGGCGCTGTTCGAACGGACCGGCAAGTCGGCCAGCTTGAACCATCATGGCCGCAGCCTGCTGCCGCAGGCCGAGGCGCTGGTCGCCATGGCCGACCGCGTGGTGGGCATGGCCGGCGCCGGCCGGGTCAGCGGCCTGTTGCGCGTGGGCGCGATTGCGTCGGTGCAACAGGATCTGCTGGTGCGGGCCCTGGCGGCCCTGCGCGCCGAACACCCGGATGTGCGCGTGCGCATCGTGCCGGGCGTGTCGCTTACGCTGCTGGGCCAGGTCGACGCCGGCGAAGTCGACCTGGCGGTACTGATCCGGCCGCCCTTCGCGCTGCCGCCGGAGCTGGAATGGCAGCCCCTGCTGCGCGAGCCCATGGTGCTGGCCGTGCCCGAGGCGGCGCCGGACGCGCCCTGGCGCGACCTGTTGGCCGGCCAGCCCTTCATCCGCTATGACCGCGCCTCGTTCGGCGGCCGGCTGGTGGACATGTTCCTGAAGCGGCACCGGCTGGATGTGCGCGAAGCCATCGAACTCGACGAAATCGACGCCATCGCCAACCTGGTGCGCCACGGACTGGGCGTGGCCCTGCTGCCGCATACGCGGCACCTGGATGCGCGCGGGCTGCGCCTGCTCGAACTGGACGACCAGGTCCGCTTTGCCCGCGAAATCGGCATCATCGTGCGCCAGCCGCTGGGGCAGTCGCCGCTGGCGCAACGGTTGGCGCAATGCCTGCGGGCGGCCGTGAGTTTCGGGGAGGCGTAGGGGAGGGGAATTGGTGCCAGTCCCCGTTCGGGGACAGGCAGAGAAGTCAGTGGGTGCCAGTCCCCCTTCGGGGACAGGCACCCAGGGGTTACAGCTTTTCGCACCTCACGGTGACCGGGTGGCTGCGCAGGTCGGCGAGGACGGTGTCGGTGACGTCGCCGTCGACGTCGGTGACGGCGTAGCCGATCTGGCCCTTGGTCTGCAGGCTCTGGCTGACGATGTTCAGGCCGTGCTGGGCCATCAGGTTGTCCAGCGCGCCCAGCGCGCCGGGGGCGTTGCGGTGCACGTGGATGATGCGCGAGCCGCCCACGGGCGCCTGGTACGACAGCTCGGGGAAGTTGACGGCGCTCTTGGTGGTGCCCGCCTGCAGGAAGCGCACCAGTTTCTCGGCCACTTCGCGGCCGATGTTTTCCTGGGATTCCTGCGTGCTGCCGCCGATGTGCGGGGTGAGCAGGACGTTGGGCATGCCGATCAGCGGGCTGGCCAGGGGCTCGTCGGCGCTCTTGGGCTCGGTGGGAAACACGTCCAGGGCCGCGCCGGCCAGGTGGCCGCTGGCCAGCGCGCCGTGCAGCGCCTGGATGTCGACCACCGTGCCACGCGAGGCGTTGATGAGAATGGCGCCGCGCTTCATGCGCGCCAGGGTGTCGGCGTTGATGATGTTCTGGGTGGACTTGCCGCCGGGCACGTGCAGGGTGACGACGTCGGCCTGCTCCAGCAGTTCGACCAGCGAGGCGGCGGCGCGCGCGTTGCCCAGCGGCAGCTTGGCCTCGACGTCGAAGAACACCACGCGCATGCCGATGGCCTCGGCCAGGGTGCTGATCTGCGAGCCGATGTTGCCGTAGCCGACGATACCCAGCGTCTTGCCGCGGGCCTCGTAGGCGCCGGCGGCGCTCTTGTCCCAATGCCCGAGGTGGACGCGGGCGTTCTTTTCGGGGATCCGGCGCAGCAGCAGGATGGCTTCGCCCAGCACCAGCTCGGCCACCGAGCGGGTATTGGAGAACGGCGCGTTGAAGACGGGCACCCCGCGCATCATGGCGGCGTCCAGGTCGACCTGGTTGGTGCCGATGCAAAAGCACCCCACCACGCGCAGGTCCGGATTGGCAGCCAGCAGGTCGGCGTCCAGATGCGTGCGCGATCGGATACCCACCACCTCGGCGCCGCGCAGGGCCTCGCGCAGCTCACCCGGCGGCAGAGCCGCCGCGTGGGCGGCGATGTCGGTATAGCCGGCCGCGCTGAAGACGGCGCGGGCGCTGGGGTGGATATTCTCGAACAGAACAATCTGGGCCATGTTGGTGTGCCTGTACAACGAGGGTTGGAAACTCCCCCATTGTGGACCAGATCGGGCGGCGCCCGGGCAGTGCCCATTGCGCCGTTGTGGCGAAGCGCGCGTCAGCGGTACGCCTGGAACACCCGGGCCGAGCCGTCCGGCTGCACCAGCAGCACATCGTAGGCGTCGCGCCGGCCGCCGTAGGCCGGGCCGTCCATGCCGGGCGAGCCGATGGGCATGCCGGGCGCGGTCAGGCCCACGGCGCGCGGCTTGTCGCGCAGCAGGCGACGAATGTCGGCCGCCGGTACATGGCCTTCGACGGTATAGCCCTGCACGCGCGCGGTGTGGCACGAGCCATACCGGGCCGGCATGCCGGCCTGGCTGCGTACCGGCGCGGTGTCTTCGACCATGTGGGCGCGGACTTCGAAGCCGTTGTCGCGCAAGTGCTGCAGCCAGTCTTCACAGCAGCCGCAGGTGGGCGTGCGCCAGACTTCGATGGGGATCGATGTGTTGGCCAGGGCCGCGGCCGGCGCCAGGAGCAAGGCCCCCAGCAGGGCGCGGCGAAGCGTGGATACGTGGGACATGAAAGCCTGTGTACGGGAAGTTCAAGGGGCGGGAACGCGCCGGCCAAGCGTAGCACGCGTGCGGGGGCGCGAAAGTCGGGCCGACGATAGCAGGGCGGGGCTGACCTCAGTCTGTCGCCCGGATTACGCGTGTGTCATCTTGCGCGGAGCGCGCCCCGAGGGAGAAGCCGATCTCGGTGCCCGCCGGGCCGCTGGCCGCCGTCACGCCGCCGTTGTGCATGCGCGCGATGGCGCGCACGATGGCCAGGCCCAGGCCGTGGCCTTCGCCGCGCGGCGGCCGGGCGCCGCCGCTGCGGAAGAAGCGGTCGAAGATGCGCGGCAGGTCCGCGGCCGGGATGGGCGGGCCCGGGTTGTGCACCGTCAGGCGCGCCGCGCCGTCGGGCAGGGCGGCGCAGCGCACGGTAATGGTGGCGCCGCGCGGCGTGGCGCGTATCGCGTTGGCCAGCAGGTTGGCCAGGGCGCGGCGCACCAGCCCGGGGTTGGCGGCGCAGGTGGCGCAGCCTTGCACCGCCACCTGCAGCGCCTGCGCCTCCAGCGTGGCTTCGAAATACTCCGCCACGCGCAGGGCTTCCTGTTCGAGCCGCGCCGGCGCCAGGTCGGCGGCCTGCTCGCCGCGGTCGGCGCGCGCCAGGAACAGCATGTCGTTGACCAGCGTCTTGAGGTCTTCGAGCTCTTCGAGATGGGAGGTCAGCGCTTCACGCAGCTCCTCTTCCGAGCGGGGCGACGACAGCGTGACCTGGGCGCCGTTGATCAGGGTGGCCAGGGGCGTGCGCAGCTCGTGCGCGACGTCGGCGTTGAAGCCCTCCATTTGCTGGTACGCCTCCTGCAGGCGGTCCAGGGTGCGGTTGAACGAGGCCACCAGGTCGCTCAGCTCGCGGTCGATGCCCATGACCGGCAGGCGCACGTCCAGGTGCTCGGGCTGGATGCTGGCCGCCTGGCCGGAAAGCCGCCGCACCGGCGCCAGCGTGCGGCGCACGGCCCAGGCGGCCAGCACCACGGTGGCGCCGATCCACAGCGCGCAGATCAGCAGCAACGCCGTGCCATAGGCATAGAGAAAGCGCGCGTTGGCCAGGGTGTTGACCGCCACCGTCAGCGTTGCGCCGGCCTCGGGCGGGCCCGGCAGCGTCAATCGCACGCCGCGCATGCGGGTGTCGTCGGCGTTGCGCAGCAGCACTTCGTCGCCGCCCGTGGCGCTCAGCACCTCGGGCGCGGCGTTGCCGTAGCGCAGCGTGCCGTCCGGGCTGGTGATCCAGATGCCCAGGTGGCCATGGCCGGCCTGGATGCCGTCGAGCATGTCGCTGAGCGCCTGCGGCGTATGGGACTGCATGCCCACCAGATGCTCGATGAGCTCGGCCTTGCCGCGCGCCTCGGTGATCTCCTGCCGCTGCACTTCCTGCTTCAGCGTCCAGAACAGCAGCGCCCCGGCCATGCTGGAGGCCAGCAGGGCGATGACGCCCAGCCACAGCGTCAGCCGCCGCTGCATCGATGGCGCGCGCAGCCTCATGGCGAACGCGATTCCAGCACATAGCCCATGCCGCGCACGGTATGCAGCAGCTTGGCCTCGTAGGGGTCGTCCAGCTTGCCGCGCAGCCGGCGGATGGCGACGTCGATCACGTTGGTGTCGCTGTCGAAGTTCATGTCCCAGACCTGCTCGGCCAGCGTGGTGCGCGACAGGACCTGGCCCTGGCGGCGCAGCAGCAGCGCCAGCAGCGAGAATTCCTTGGCGGTCAGGTCCAGGCGGCGTCCGGCACGCTGCGCCTTGCGGCTGGCCAGGTCCAGCTCCAGGTCGGCCAGGCGCAGCAGGGTGGACTCCTGGCTGCGCCCGCGCCGCTGCAGCGCGTGTACGCGCGCCAGAAGCTCGGAAAACGCGAACGGCTTGACCAGGTAGTCGTCGGCGCCGCCTTCGAGCCCGCGCACGCGGTCCTCGACCCGGTCGCGCGCGGTCAGCATCAGCACCGGCGTGTTGCGCGCGGCCGCGCGCAGCGCCGCCAGGACCGCGAAGCCGTCGATGTCGGGCAGCATCACGTCGAGGATGACCAGTTCGTAGTCGCCTTCGAGCGCCAGGTGGCGGCCGTTGATGCCGTCGCGCGCGACGTCGACGATATGGCTTTGCTCGGACAGGCCCTTGTGCAGGTAGTCGGCCAGCTTGGGCTCGTCTTCGATAACGAGGATGCGCATGGGGGCGGATGCAGGATGTCGGGATCCTGCATTATGCGCTGGATCGTCCGCCGCCTCAGCGGGCCGGGTCGTCGCCGGTCACGCGCTCGGCCGGAAAGCGCAGCGTGAAGGTGCTGCCCTTGCCGGGCTCGCTGTCTATCAGCAGGTCGGCGTCGTGGCGCATGGCAATGTGCTTGGTGATGGCCAGGCCCAGGCCGGTGCCGCCGGCCGCGCGCGAGCGGCCCCGGTCGACCCGGTAGAAGCGTTCGGTCAGGCGCGGCAGATGGCGCGCCGGAATGCCGATGCCGGTGTCCTGCACGCTGTAGAGCGCCTCGCCATCGGCGCCGCGTCGCCAGCGCACGGCGATGCGCCCGCCGTCGGGGGTGTAGCGCACCGCGTTGGTCAGCAGGTTGGACAGGGCCGAAGCCAGCTCGGTGCCGCTGCCCAGCACATCCAGCCCTTCCTCGATATCCCACTCGAACGCATGCCGGCCGTTCGACAGCGCCTCGACCTGCTGGCGCGCGGTCCGCAGCAGCGCGCCGACATCGACCGCCAGCGGGTCGGCCTCGGGCGAGGATTCGAGCGTGGACAGGGTCAGCAGGTCTTCCACGATGGCCTGCATGCGCCGGGCCTGCTCGTGCATCATGGCCATGTACTGATCGCGCTGCTCGGCGGGCAGCGCCTCGGCCGGCAGCTCGCGCAGCGTCTCCAGGAAGCCGGCCAGCACCGTCAGCGGGGTGCGCAGCTCGTGCGAGACGTTGGCGACGAAGTCGCGCCGGGTGGTTTCCAGGCGCTCGATCTGGGTCACATCGCGGGAAATCAGCAGGCGCTGGTTGCTGGCGTAGCCGGCCAGCTGGATCATCATGACCCGCTCCTGGCCGTTCAGGCTCAGGCGCACCAGGATGGGTTCCGGCCAGTGTCCGCGATGCGCATAGGCGACGAACTCGGGCGCGCGCAGCAGGTTCAGCAGGTTGTGGCCGCGGTCGGCCGGCAGGCGCAGGCCCAGGTGGCGCCGCGCCATGCGGTTGGCCCAGTCGATCTGGAAGTCTTCGTTGAGCGTGACCACGCCGTCGGGCAGCGCCTGCGCGGCGGCCAGCATGCTTTGCATGGCTTCGCGCGTTTCGGTCAGCTCGCGCGCGCGCGCCCGCGTGTAGCGATACAGCGGCGCCAGGATGTCGTCCCAGGGGCCGACGGCCGCCGGCGGCGCCGATTCGGGGTCATGGGCCCAGCGCGAAACCAGGTGCAGGCGCCAGCTGCGCCACAGCAGCATGACCGCCATGGCCGCGCCGAACAGCAGCCAGCCGGCCGGGTCGCCGATCAGCCATTGGGCGAGCAGGGCCATGACCGCCCAGAAGGCGATCATGAAAAGGGTGCGCAGCCAGATCATCGTGCGGTTTTTTAGCGCGCCGGCACCTGGGCTGTAAACCGGTAGCCGCTGCCGCGCACCGTCTCGACGTGCACGTCATGGCCGCTGGGTTCCAGCGCCTTGCGCAGGCGGCGGATATGGACGTCCACCGTGCGCTCTTCCACGAACACGTGGTCGCCCCATACCTGGTCGAGCAGCTGCGAGCGGGAAAACACCCGCTCCGGGTGGGTCATGAAGAAGTGCAGCAGGCGGAACTCGGTCGGTCCGATGGACAGCGACTGGCTGTGGCCGGACAGGCGGTGGGTGACCGGGTCCAGCTTCAGCCCGGCGACGTCGATGATGTCGTCGGTCAGCTGCGGGGCGCGGCGGCGCAGCACCGCCTTGATGCGCGCCATCAGCTCCTTGGGCGAGAAGGGCTTGGTGATGTAGTCGTCGGCGCCCGCTTCCAGGCCGTCGACCTTGTCCTGTTCGGCGCCCTTGGCCGTCAGCATGATGACCGGGACGGCGCGGGTGCGCTCTTCGTCGCGCAGCTTGCGGGCCAGCGACAGGCCCGAGGCCCCGGGCAGCATCCAGTCGAGCAGGATGAGGTCGGGCAACTCGGCGCGGATCAGGGTCTGGGCCTGCTCGGCGTCGAACGCGCGCAGGACCTTGTGGCCCGCGAACGAAAGGTTCACGGCGATCAGTTCCTGGATGGCGGGTTCGTCTTCAACGACAAGAATGGTGCTGGACATGGTAGGCAGTGGATACGCGGCATGCGCCGGCGCGGCGCGAACATTGCGATAGTATGGCCGCAATATTTCACGTATGTGACCGTGGCCATATCCGGGCCGGGCCGTCCACGGCGGCGGGCCGCTTCCGATCGGCTACCATTGGACCATATACCGGGACTTCACCATGCAAACTCCTCATTCCCAGCCCGAATCGGCGCCGCAGGGCGAGCAATCCACGCATTTCGGCTTCCAGTCCGTGCCCGAGGCCGACAAGGCGCGCAAGGTCGCCGAAGTCTTCCATTCGGTCGCCTCGCGCTACGACGTCATGAACGATCTCATGTCGGCCGGCCTGCACCGCGTCTGGAAGGCTTTCACGATCGGTCGCGCCGCGGTCCGGCCTGGCATGAAGGTGCTGGACATCGCCGGCGGCACGGGCGACCTGGCGCGCGCCTTCGCCAAGCGCGCCGGCCCCACCGGCGAAGTCTGGCTGACCGATATCAACGAATCCATGCTGCGCGTGGGCCGCGATCGCCTGACCGACAGCGGCATGCTGGTGCCCGCCGCGGTCTGCGACGCCGAGCGCCTGCCGTTCCCGTCGCAGTATTTCGACCGGGTCAGCGTGGCCTTCGGCTTGCGCAACATGACCCACAAGGATCGCGCCCTGGCCGAAATGACCCGGGTGCTCAAGCCGGGCGGCAAGCTGCTGGTGCTGGAGTTCTCGCGCGTGGCCAAGCCCCTGGCGCCGGCCTACGACTGGTATTCCTTCAATGTGCTGCCGTGGATGGGCAAGAAAGTCGCCAACGACGAGGCCAGCTACCGTTACCTGGCCGAATCGATCCGCATGCACCCCGACCAGGAAACCCTGGCCGGCATGCTGCGCGATGCCGGGCTGGACCGCGTCCAGTACTTCAATCTGACGGCCGGCGTGGCCGCCCTGCACGAAGGCGTGCGGCTGGGCTGAAACGCACATCCCATGCGGCGCCACGGGGAACTTGTGGCGTGCTGGCTTGTCCGTTATGCTTAGATTGTTCAGTTGTCTGTAAGGTTTGCCGCGCTGGCCCCAACCGGGGCCTTTCCAGCCGCTCCCGCGGGGGGGCGACGGCGCGTACGCGAGGAGCACAAAAGCATGTCCCGATCCCGTTTTTCCCGATTTTGCGCCATGGCGCTGGTCGCCGTCGCCGGCACGGCGATGGTGGGCGCGTCGTTTGACGCGGAGGCCCGCCGCATGGGCGGCGGCTCCAGCTTTGGCCGCCAATCCACCAATATCACCCAGCAACGCCAGGCGGTAACGCCGCCGGCCGCCGGGACGGGCACCACCGCCGGCGCCACCAGCGCCGCCCGTCCGGCCACCGCCGCCGCGGGCACCGCTGCCGCGGGCACCGCCGCCAAGAGCGGCATGTCGCGCTGGCTCGGCCCCATCGCCGGCATCGCCGCCGGCCTGGGCCTGGCCGCGCTGCTGTCGCACCTGGGCCTGTCGGGCGCGTTTGCCGAGTTCATGGCCAGCATGCTGCTGATCGCCCTGGTGGTGTTCGCCGTCATCTTCATCGTGCGCCGCCTGCGCGGCGGCGCGCCGCGCCAGGCCATGCAGGGCGCCTACGGCGCGGCCGGCGGCAGCCGTCCCGGCCAGCCGGCGCAGCAGCCCATGTGGCGCGAAAGCCTGAACCCGGCGCCTGCCCAGCAACCCGCCGCGGCGCCGGTCGCAGCCGCGACGCCCGCCGCGCTGCCCAAGGCCGGCGAGGACGGCAACTGGTTCATCCCGGGTGATTTCGACACGCCGCGCTTCCTGCAGCAAGCCAAGGACCAGTTCGTGCGCATCCAGGGCATCTGGGACAGCGGCGAGGTGGAAAGCCTGCGCGACTTCCTGACCGACGACCTGATCAGCGAGCTCAAGCCGCAACTGGAAGCGCGCGGCGCCGCCGCCAACAAGACCGAAGTGGTGCTGCTCAACGCCGAGCTGCTCGGCATCGAGACGGTTTCCGATGGCCACCTGGCCAGCGTGCGCTTCTCCGGCATGCTGCGCGAAGCCCCGGGCACCGAGGCGTTCCGCTTCGAGGAAGTCTGGAACCTGTTCAAGCCGGCCGACGGCGGCTGGCTGCTGGCAGGCATCCAGCAGATTCCGGTCGAACACGCCAGCTGACCGCCACGGCGGGATGGCCAGGGCCGGTTCCCGCGCGAACCGGCCCCGCGCCCTGGCCCGACGGCCGGGCCGCACCGTGAACCGGCCCACCAGGGCCGGTTCGCTTATGGACCGGTCTTGCGCGGCATCAATGGCCGGCCGGCACACGGTGCTTTTGAACCCGTTACACTGCGCTTTTGTCTTTGTTGCTGCGGACACCCCGCGGGTGGTCCGCGCCTGTCGATTCCATGCTGCCTTTTGCTGCCCTGCCCACCTTGCCGAGGATCGCCGCGCGCGCGCTGAACGCGTTGCTCGAGCGCGAATCCTGGGCGCGCGACCGGCTGGCGCGCCACGCCGGCAAGACCGTGCGGTTCGCGCTGGGCGGGTTCGCGCTGTCGCTGACCATCGATAGCGAGGGACGGCTGCAGGAGGCCGACTCGGCGGTGGTGCCGAACGTCACGCTGTCGGCGGCCGAGTCCTTCAGCCTGGCGCGCCTGCTGCCTGGCGACGGACGCGCCGATTTCGCCGAGCTGACACATATTTCGGGCGATGCGGCGCTGGCGCAGGTGGTGGCCGACCTGGCCCGCGACCTGCGCTGGGACGCCGAGGACGAGCTGGCCCGCGTGGTCGGCGACATCCCGGCGGCGCGCCTGCTGGGCGGCGTGCGCGCGCTGGCGGGCGGCGCCCGCGAGGCCGGCGGCCGGCTGGCCCGCAACGTGTCCGAATACCTGGCCGAGGAAAGCGCGGTGCTGGTGGGCCGGCCGCAATGGGAGCAATGGCGCCTGGACCTGGCCCGCTTCGGCGCCGACAGCGACGCGCTGGCGCGTTCGGCGGCGGCGCTGGAAGCGCGCCTGGCCCGCCTGGACGCAAGGCGGGGCGCATGAACGCCATGCTGACGTTCCTGCGCCTGCTGCGCATCATGCTGGTTTCCCTGCGGTATGGGCTCGACGAGCTGGTGCTGTCGAGCCTGAACCATCCGCTGGCCACGTGCCTGCTGCGGATCATGCGGCTGGGCACCCGGCCGCGCGCGCCGCGCGGCGTGCGGCTGCGCATGGCGCTGGAGTCGCTCGGGCCCATCTTCGTCAAGTTCGGGCAGGTGCTGTCGACGCGCCGCGACCTGATTCCGGCCGATATCGCCAACGAGCTGGCGCTGCTGCAGGACCGCGTGCCGCCGTTTCCGTCGGCGCAGGCGGCAGCCAGCATCGAGGCGGCGCTGGGCGCGCCGCCGGCGCAGCTGTTCGCGCAGTTCGAGGTCGACCCGGTGGCCTCGGCCTCGATCGCCCAGGTGCACTTCGCCGTGCTGCACGACGGCCGCGAGGTGGCGGTCAAGGTGCTGCGTCCGGGCATGCTCAATGTCATCGAAAAGGACCTGGCGCTGCTGCGCGTGGTGGCCGGCGTGATCGAGCGCCTGGGCGCCGACGGCCGGCGGCTGAAGCCGCGCGAGGTGGTGGCCGAGTTCGACAAATACCTGCACGACGAACTCGACCTGGTGCGCGAAGCGTCCAATTGCAGCCAGTTGCGGCGCAACTTCGGCCCGGAGTCGGGCCGCGGCGAGATGCTGATCGTTCCCGAGGTGGTATGGGAGTACACCGCCAGCACCGTGTTCACCATGCAGCGCATGTACGGCATCCCGGTCGGCCAGGTCGACCGACTGCGCGCCGCCGGCATCGATATCCCCACACTGGCGCGCAGCGGGGTGGAAATTTTCTTCACCCAGGTCTTCACCGACGGTTTCTTCCACGCCGACATGCACCCGGGCAATATCTACGTGTCCGATGCGCCGCAGACGCTGGGCCGCTACATCGCGCTGGACTTCGGCATCGTGGGTTCGTTGTCCGAGTTCGACAAGAACTACCTGGCGCAGAATTTCCTGGCCTTTTTCCACCGCGACTATCGCCGCGTGGCCCAGCTGCACATCGAGTCGGGCTGGGTGCCGCCCGAAACCCGCGAGGAGGAGCTCGAGGGCGCGGTGCGCGCGGTGTGCGAACCCTATTTCGACCGACCGCTCGCGGAGATCTCGCTGGGCCAGGTGCTGCTGCGGCTGTTCCAGACTTCGCGCCGCTTCAACGTCGAGATCCAGCCGCAGCTGGTGCTGTTGCAGAAAACCCTGCTCAACGTCGAAGGCCTGGGGCGCCAGCTCGATCCCAACCTGGATCTCTGGAAAACCGCCAAGCCCTATCTCGAGCACTGGATGCGGCAGCGCATCGGCCTGACCGGGCTGCGCCAGAGCCTGGCCAAGGAGGCCGGCCAATGGTCGCAGATGCTGCCATCGCTGCCGCGCCTGGTGCACGAGCATCTCAGCCGCCCCAACCTGACGCCGCACCTGCTGGCCGAGATGAACCGCCTGCGCCGCGCCCAGGAGCAGGGCAACCGCCTGACGGCCGCCCTGACCGCGGTGCTGGCCTTGGCGGTGGCCGTGGCCCTGTGGGCCTTGAACCGGTAGCGCATCATGATTTGAGTCCTCCTGTCATGGTTTCGTCACCGAACTGTCATTACAGCTTCGCGCTAACCGGCGATAACTACTAGAACTCGCCCGGTCCGTGGCCGACCCGAACCGATTTTCACCATCCTATGAGCCCCAAGCGGGAATTCTGAACAAGGGCCGACTATGCTTTACCCTGAACTCTTCAAAACCATGGAAGCGGTGCGCTGGAATATGGCGTCCGATATCCCATGGGACGACTTCGACGGCAGCAAGCTGTCCGACGAGCAAGCCCACACCATCAAGATGAACGCCATCACCGAGTGGGCGGCCTTGCCGGCCACCGAGATGTTCCTGCGCGACAACCGCGGCGACAGCGATTTCTGCGCGTTCATGTCGGTCTGGTTTTTCGAAGAGCAGAAGCACTCGCTGGTCCTGATGGAGTACCTGCGCCGCTTCCGGCCGGAACTGATGCCGACCGAAGAGGAACTGCACAAGGTCCGTTTCGAGTTCGATCCGGCGCCGGAGCTGGAGACGCTGATGCTGCACTTCTGCGGCGAGATCCGGCTGAACCACTGGTACCGCTGCGCCGCCGACTGGCACACCGAGCCGGTGATCAAGGCGATCTACCGCACGGTCGCCAAGGACGAGGCGCGCCATGCGGGCGCCTACCTGCAGTACATGCGACGCGCGCTGCACGACCGTGGCGACCAGACCAGCCTGCAGGCCCGCCAGTCGTTCGCCAAGATCGGCGTGCTGATGGCTTCGGCCAGCCGCACCGCGCAGGCCATGCATCCGACCAACCTGCACGTCAACAAGGCCCTGTTCCCCAACGACACGGTGCAGTCGCGCCTGCCCGAGCCGGGCTGGCTGGAGCACTGGCTCGACACCCAGATCCGTTTCGACGGCATCTGGGAGGGCAAGGTCGCCACCCGCATCCTGCACATCCTGTCCAAGCTGCTCGATCGCCAGTTCGACAGCGTCAAGGACCTGAACCGCTACCGCAAGGAGCAGACCGGCCGCGTGCTGGCCCCGCAGGAAGGGCTGGTGCTGGCCGGGGCCTAGGGGCGGCGTCCTGCCAGGATGGCGCATGACGGGGTGCCTGTCCCTGCGGGGACAGCGTGAGAATGGCGCATGGCGGGGTGCCTGTCCCGGCGGGGACAGGCACCTGAGCGTGAGCCAGTCCCCATCCGGGACAGGCTCCCGTGGAAGTTTGCGTGAGCCAGTCCCCATCCGGGGCAGGCTCCCGTGGGAGTTTGCGCGAGCCAGTCCCCATCCGGGGACAGGCTCCCGTAAAATCGGCTTATGTCTTCTGCCCGTTTCGAATCCAAGATCCTGTCGCGCGCCGAGCTGGTTGCCGCCGTGGCCGCTGGCCGTTTGCCGCGTCCGCTGGTGTTCACCAACGGCGTGTTCGATATCCTGCACCGTGGCCACGTCACTTATCTGGACCAGGCCGCCCAGTTGGGCGCGACCCTGGTGGTGGCGGTCAATACGGACGAGTCCGTGCGGCGCCTGGGCAAGGGCAGCGACAGGCCGCTCAATCAGGTGCAAGACCGCGCCGCGCTGCTGGCGGCATTGGGCTGCGTCGACGCGGTGACTTCCTTTCACGAGGACACGCCGCAGGAACTCATCGGCGAGCTGCGTCCCGACCTGATCGTCAAGGGCGGCGACTACGACATGGATACCCTGCCGGAGACGGCCCTGGTCAAGAGCTGGGGCGGCCGGGCGGTGGCGATTCCGTTCGATTTCCAGCGTTCCACCACCGCGCTGCTGGGCAAGATCCGCCAGGGCTGAGCGCCTTCTTGCGGGCGCGCCGGTTCAGTTGCGTGGCAGCCGCAGCAGGCGGTTGACCGCGTCCAGGTCGGTTTCGGAGAGGATGCCGCTTACCGCTTTCAGGCGCAGGCTGTCGAGCAGGGCGCCGTAGCGCGCCTGCGCCAGGTCGCGCTGGGTGGCGTACAGCTGCTGCTGCGCGTTGAGCACGTCCAGGTTGATGCGCACCCCCAGCTCGTAGCCGGTCTGGTTGGCCTGGACGGCGGCCCGGCTGGATTTCTCGCCCGCTTCCAGCGCGCGCACGCGCGCCAGCCCGGTCAAGACGCCGTTGTAGTACAGGCGCGCCGATTGCACGGCCTGGCGCCGCGCGTTCTCGAAGTCGTGGCGGGCCTTTTGTTCCAGTTGGACTTTTTCTGTTACCTGAGAGGAGATACCGCCGCCGGCATACAGCGGGATCGACAATGTCACGCCGACGGTGTTCTCGATCGGGCGGCCCGGCCCGGTGCCCTGCAGTACGCCATCGGTCGCGCTGCCGCTGCTGGCGCGCAGATTGAGGGTGGGCATGTGGCCGCTGCGGGCGATCTGGATTTCGTGGCTGGCGATGCGGGTCTGCAGCTGCGCGCGCAGCACGTCCAGCCCCGAGGCCTCGGCCTGCGTGGACCAGTCGTTCAGGCGCGCCGGCTGCGGCGCCGGCAGCGGTATGCCTGGCGGCAGTTCGGCCAGCGCGCCGGGCGCCTCGCCCATGATGCGCGACAGCGCGTCGCGCTGGGTCTGCAGGTCGTTCTGTTGCCGCAGCTCCTCGGCCACGACCAGGTCGTAGCGCGCCTGGGCTTCGTAGGTGTCGGTGATGGTCGCGTTGCCCAGCTCGAAGGTGCGCTTGGCGGCGGCCAGCTGTTCGGCGACGGCGGCCTTCTCGGCCTCGGTGGCGGCCAGCGCGTCCTGGGCGGTGAGGATGCCGAAATAGGCATCGGCCACGCGCAGCATCAGGTCCTGGAAGGCCTGCTGCAGCTGCACTTCGACGTCGGCCACGACCAGTTTGGATTGCTCGAAGCGCTGCCAGCGCGACCAGTCGAACAGCGGCTGGGTCAGGACCAGGTCCCAGGTGCCGCGCCCGCCGCTGTGCGACACGCCCAGGCCGTGGGTGGTGCGGCTTTCGTTATACAGGCCGCCGGCTTCGCCCGAGAGGGCAGGCAGCAGTCCGGCGCGGGCTTGCGGCAGCTTTTCCTGGCCCGCCCGGTAGGCGGCGCGCGCCGCGGCGAATTGCGGATCGTTGGACAGGCCGGCCCGCCAGGCTTGCATCAGGTCCTGCGCGCTGGCGTTCGCGGCGCAGGCCAAGGTAAGCAACGCCGCAACCCGCCCGATACGCATGGTTCAGAATTTGAACTGGGATACGGTGGTGCCGCGCAGCGGCTTGATGACGGTCTCGAACAGCGAGACGGTCTCGAAGCTGGCGGCCGTCGTGCGCGTGATGCGGTAGGCGGTCATGATGGGCGCCTGACCGACGATGACGACCAGCCGGCCGCCGACGCGCAACTGGTATTTCAGGGCGTCGGGCACCACCGGCACCGAACCGGTGACCAGGATCGCGTCGTATTCGGTCGAGCCCCAGCCATTGCGGCCGTCGCCCGTTTCGACCTTGACGTCGGTCACATTGTTGACCTGCAGGTTCTGCTGGGCGAAGGTGGCCAGGCGGCTGTCGATTTCGACCGTGGTCACCTGCTGGGCGAGGTACGCCAGCAGGGCGGCCTGGTAGCCCGAGCCGGTGCCGATCTCCAGCACACAGTCGGTCGGCTGCAGCAGCAGCTCCTGGGCCAGGCGCGCCTCGATCTTGGGGGCCAGCATGTTCTGGCGCGTGTTGGCCGCGTTGATTTCAAGCGGGATTTCGAGGTCGGAGAAGGCCAGGGCGCGTAGCGCCGGCGGAACGAACAACTCCCGGCGCACGGCGAACAGGGCGTCCAGCACCTTGGGGTCGAGCACGTCCCAGGGGCGGATTTGCTGTTCCACCATGTTGAATCGGGCTTGTTCTACGTCGGGCAGGGTCGAAGCATTCATGACGGAAAATCGGAAACCAAATAGAGGGGAGTCAACAGACCATTGTACCGATTCGGCCGGCACTACCACCAAGCATGGAAATGATGCACCGGCCCGTGGCCGCCGCCGACCTGCAGGCGGTCGGCCTGGCGGATGGCTTCGGTCAGGTAGGCCTTGGCCCGGCGGGCCGCCTCGGGCACGTCCTGGCACTGGGGCAGCAGGGCCGCCAGGGCGGCCGACAGGGTGCAGCCCGTGCCGTGCGTATTGGGCGTTTCGATGCGGTGGCCCGGCAGTTCGATCATGCGGTCGCCGTCGTGAAGCAGGTCTATGGTCTCGCTGCCGGGCAGGTGGCCGCCCTTGACCATGACCCAGCGCTGGCCCGCGTGGGTCATGCGGTTGCGCAGCCGTTCGGCGACGCGCCGCATTTCCTTCAGCGTCTCGACCGGCCGTTCGTCCAGCAGCACGCCGGCCTCGGGCAGGTTGGGCGTGAGCAGCGTGGCCAGCGGCACCAGCGTCTCGCGCAGCGCGCCCACGGCGCGGCGCTCCAGCAGCAGGTCGCCGCTCTTGGCCACCATGACCGGGTCGAGCACGAGGTGCGCGGGCTGCCAGCGCGCCAGCTTTTCGGCCACCACCAGGGTGACGGCCTCCTGGCCCAGCATGCCCAGCTTGACGGCGTCGATGGGCACGTCGGCGAACAGCGTGTCGATCTGCAGGCCGACGAACTCGGCCGGCACCGGCGAGATGCCGGTCACGCCCTGGGTATTCTGCGCGGTCATGGCCGCGATGACGGCGCAGCCGTAGGCGCCCAGGGCGCTCATGGCCTTGACGTCGGCCAGCACACCGGCGCCGCCGGACGGGTCGACGCCGGCGATGCTCAGCGCGTGGGGGATCCGGCGCTCGCCGCGCGGCGCCGCCGAAGAGGTGGGGTGGCTCATTTGACTGCGGCGATCAGGCCTTCGGTGGGCGAACTGGGGGCCGCGCTGTACAGCTTGCGCGGCACGCGGCCGGCCAGGTAGGCCTCGCGGCCGCCCTCGACCGCCTTGCGCATCGCGCTGGCCATCAGGATCGGATCGCGCGCGCCGGCGATGGCGGTGTTCATGAGCACGCCGTCGCAGCCCAGCTCCATGGCGATGGCGGCGTCCGAGGCGGTGCCCACGCCGGCGTCGACCAGCACCGGCACGCTGCTCTGGTCGATGATCAGGCGCAGGTTCCAGGGGTTCAGGATGCCCATGCCCGAGCCGATCAGCGAGGCCAGCGGCATCACCGCGACCGCGCCCAGGTCTTCCAGCATGCGGCACTGGATGGGGTCGTCGGTGCAATACACCATGACCTTGAAGCCGTCGTCGACCAGCGTCTTGGTGGCTTTCAGGGTTTCCGGCATGTTGGGAAACAGGTTCTGCGGGTCGCCCAGCACCTCCAGCTTGACCAGGTCGTGGCCGTCGAGCAGTTCGCGGGCCAGGCGCAGCGTGCGCACCGCGTCGTCGGCGCTGTAGCAGCCGGCGGTGTTGGGCAGCAGCGTGAACTGCGACGGCGGCACGAAGTCGAGCAGGCTCGGCTCGTCCGGATTCTGGCCGATATTGGTGCGGCGGATGGCGACAGTGACGATCTGGGTGCCGCTGGCGTCCAGCGCGGCGCGCGTCTGCGCGAAATCCTGGTATTTGCCGGTGCCGACCAGCAGGCGCGATTGGTAGACGCGGCCGGCGATGGTGAGGGTGTCTTCAGTGGTCATGGCGATGCTTCGGTGGGCGGGCGCGCAGGCGCGCGTCCGCAAGAATGTTTGCGGCGGTAGGGCCAATGATAAAGCACCCCGGGGCTGGCCGGCGGCGCGGGCGCTAGCCGCGCGCCTCGTCCAGGCGCGCGCACAGCTGCTCGGCGGCGTCGATCAGGCGGGCGGTGGGGCGATACAGGCTGTCGGCGTCGATGCCATAGAGATGGCCGCGCAGGGCGGCCGGTACGCCGGCGGCCTGCCAGGCCCGCAGGGTGGCGGCCGCGTCGGCGCTCCCGTCCACGCCGGCCACGATGGCGTCCGGGCGCGCGGCCAGCACGCCTTCCAGGGTGACCTGGGGCGCCAGGATGGGCGCCTGGCCGTAGACGTTCACGCCGCCGCACAGGCGCAGCACGTCGCCGACGATGCTCTGGTCGTTGAGCGTGAACAGCGGATCGGTGCCCGCCTGCACGAACACCCGCACCGGCGCCTTGCCGGCGTAGCGCGCGGCCAGGGCCGCCAGGCGCGCGCGCAGGGCGGCCGCGCCGGCGTCGGCCTGCGCTTCGGTGCCGAACAGCCGTCCCAGCTGCTCGATGGCGGCCGGGATATCGGCCAGGGTACGCGGATCGCTGTAGTACAGCGCCGCGCCCAGGCGGGCCGCGATCGGGGCCAGCGCCGCGCCGGCGGCTGGTTGCCAGCCGATCAGCAGGTCGGGTCGCAGGACGGCGATGCGTTCGGGGTCCGGCTGCATGGCGTCGCCCACGCTGGGCAGCTGGCGCGCCGCGGGCGGGTAGTCGGTGCCGCGCACCGCGCCGACCAGGCGGTCGCCGGCGCCGGCCGCGTAGACCAGTTCCGCGGCATGCGGCGCCAGCACGATGGCGCGGCGCGCCGGCTGGGCCAGCTCGACGGTGCGCCGCTGGTCGTCGACCACCCGCACGGGCGCGGCGCCGGCCGCGCCCAGCGCGGTCAGCGCCGCCACGGTCAGGGCGGCCAGGCGCGGGGCGAGGCGGGCGGGGGACATGGCGGGCCTGCCTACATGCGCCACGACAGGTTGACGAAGGCGTTCGAGCCGGCCGTGTTGTAGCCGTCGGCCAAGGTGTAGCGCTGGCCGAGCACGTTGTTCCAGCGCACCTGCACCTGCATGTTGCGGCTCAGGTCGTAGGCCGCGGTCAGGTTGACCAGGCCGTAGCCGCCCAGGCGCTTTTCCTCGGGGACACCGTAGTCGTAGCGCTCGTCCGAGGCGTACCACTCGGCGCCCACCAGCAGGCGGTCGAAGCGATGGTCGACGCCGGCGCGCAGCACCGTGCGGGCGCGGCGCAGCAGTTGCTTGCCGGTGTCTTCGTTGCGCGGGTTGCTCAGGTCCAGGCTGGCGCGCAGGCGCGTGTTGCCGAAGCGGTGCGCGCCGCTGATGGTGAAGCCTTGCAGGCGGGCGCGTCCGACGTTCTCGACCGTGCTGAAGTCGTCGGTCACCTGGATCAGGTTCTTGACGCGCGTCTGGTAGTACACCAAGCCCAGTTCGCTGTCCTCGTCCTGGTATTTCAGGCCGATCTCGGCGTTGCGCGACTCTTCCGGCTTGAGGTCGGGGTTGCCGCGATAGCCGAACGCGCTGGTCGGCGTGTACAGGTCGTTGAACGACGGCGCCCGAAAGCCCGTGTTGGCGGCCACGGTGGCGCGCAGGTTGGGCGTCAGGTCGAACCCGTAAGCCAGGCCGCCGGTGGTGTGGCTGCCGAACTGCGAGTTGTTGTCGTTGCGCAGGCTGGCCTGCACGTGGTGGCGGCCGAAATCGCCCAGGTAGACGCCGGTGTACGAGTTCACGTGGCGCCGCGTCTCGGTGTAGTTGCCGATCCCGGTGGGGGTGCTCATCTGGCCGTCGGCGCGCTGGTCCAGGTGTTCGTAGGCCAGCGTCAGCGTCTGGCCGGCGGCCAGCGTGAAGTCGTTCTGCCACACGTACTGCATCTGGCGGGTCCGGAAGCGCGTGTTGGTGTCTTCGAACATGCCTTCGGCGCGCGAATCGTTCCTGTCTTCCACGTAGCCGGCGCGCAGCGTGCTCTTCCAGTAGCGGGTCAGGCGGTTTTCGCTGGCCAGCGAATAGGCCTGCAGGTCCTGGATGTAGCGGTCGTTGTAGTCGTACGAGGCCGAGGCGTCGTAGCCGCCGTTGACGCGGCTGCGGTAGACCTGCGCCACTACCTTCTGCTCGGGGCGCCATTCGTAGCCCAGCGTGCCGGTGGCGTAGTTCTGGTAGTAGCTGTCCTTGTCCGGGTTGTACGAGAACGAGCGGCGGTTGGTGGCGTTGAAGCCATGGCTCTGGCCATAGCCGGTGGACAGGCTGTAGCTGAAGCCGTCGGCCGCGCCCGACACGCCGGCGTCGTAGCGGCTGGTGCCGTAGGTGCCGTAGCCGGCGTTGGCATAGGCCGACAGCGGCTTGTCGCCGGGCTCGCGGGTAATGATGTTGATCACCCCGCCGATCGCGTCGGCCCCGTACAGGCTGCTGGCCGCGCCGCGCACGATCTCGATGCGTTCGATGGCCTCCGGCGGCAGCGCGTTCAGCGCAATGCCGCCGCCGTTGGCGTTGTTGATGCGCTGGCCATTGAGCAGGACCAGGGTCTGGTTGCTGTTGGCCCCGCGCATGAACAGGCTGGTGACGCTTTGCGGGCCGCCGCTGTCGGCGAATTCGATGCCATGCTGCTGCGCCAGCACTTCGGCCAGGCTGGACTGGCCGGCGCGCGCCAGCGTATCGCGCTCGATCACGCTGGCGTCGGCCAGCACATTCCTGAGCAGCTGGGGCGAGCGCGCGGCGGTGACGACGACGGGATCGAGTTCGGGGATGGGTTGGCCGGCGGCGGCGCCGGTCTGGGCGTGGCCGGTCAACGGAGCGACACAGGCCAGGACACCGGCGCAGCGCCGGAGTGAACGGGATTTCATGACGGATGGTTCTCAGTGTGACGCGCGACCCCGCACGTCGTTCACGAAAATGAGCATGGCCGCGGGCGGCGCATCCTCGCTGTCGAACCGGCCGGTATCGGGCTGCCACGGCGCGTCGCGCGCCGTGGGGACCGTTGCGGGGGCAGCACAGGCTGGGCAGGGCCTTCCTGTTTCCCGTTTACCTTCCGCGCAAGCGTACTTGCCGAAAGCACCGGTTCGGGGTCAGAACTGTATCACCGCGGGGCAGGGAAATGCCCATTTTGTTACCATGTCAGCTTGATTTTTGGGTCGTTTCTTGCCTTTTTGCCACACCGCGCGCCCATCCCAGGACAAACCGTGCCTTATCCCCGTATTCCCTTCCCGCTGTCCGCCTACACGCATGGCGGCGAATTCGTCCGCCAACTGGACCAGCGCATCCTGATCCTGGACGGTGCCATGGGCACGATGATCCAGCGCTACAAGCTGGGCGAGGCCGATTTCCGCGGCGAGCGCTTCGCCGAGCACCACAAGGATCTCAAGGGCGACAACGAACTGCTGTCGCTGGTGCGCCCGGACGTCATCTCGGAAATCCACCGGCAGTACCTCGAGGCCGGCGCCGACGTGATCGAGACCAACACCTTCGGCGCCACGTCGATCGCCCAGGGCGACTACGACCTGCCGGAGCTGGCCTACGAGATGAACCTGGAGTCGGCCCGCCTGGCGCGCGCCGCCTGCGACGCCTACAGCACGCCCGAGCATCCGCGCTTCGTGGCCGGGGCGCTGGGGCCGCAGCCCAAGACGGCGTCCATCTCGCCCGACGTCAACGACCCGGGCGCGCGCAACGTCACCTTCGACGAGCTGCGCGCGGCCTATGTCGAGCAGCTCAATGGCCTGCTCGACGGCGGCATCGACATCGTCCTGATCGAAACCATCTTCGATACGCTCAATGCCAAGGCGGCCATCTTCGCCGTCGAGGAAGTGTTCGAGGCGCGCGGCGTGCGCCTGCCGGTGATGATTTCGGGCACCGTGACCGACGCGTCGGGCCGCATCCTGTCCGGCCAGACCGTCGAGGCGTTCTGGAACTCGGTGCGCCATGCGCGGCCGGTCACCATCGGCCTGAACTGCGCGCTGGGCGCGGCGCTGATGCGTCCGTACGTGGCCGAGCTGTCCAAGATCTGCGACACCTACGTGTGCGTCTACCCCAACGCCGGCCTGCCCAATCCCATGGCCGAGACGGGTTTTGACGAAACGCCGGCCGATACCTCGGCCCTGCTGGAAGAGTTCGCCCAGGCCGGGCTGGTCAACATGGCCGGCGGCTGTTGCGGCACCACGCCCGAGCACATCCGCGCCATCGCCGGCAAGGTGGCCTCGCTGACGCCGCGCGCGGTGCCCGAGGTGCCGGTCAAGACCCGCCTGTCGGGCCTGGAGGCGCTCAACATCGACGACGAGACCCTGTTCGTCAACGTGGGCGAGCGCACCAACGTGACGGGCAGCAAGATGTTCGCCCGCCTGGTCCGCGAGGAGAAATACGACGAGGCGCTGGCCGTGGCGCGCCAGCAGGTCGAGAACGGCGCCCAGATCATCGACGTCAACATGGACGAGGCGATGCTGGATTCGGTGGCCTGCATGCACCGCTTCCTCAACCTGATCGCGTCCGAGCCCGATATCGCGCGGGTGCCGGTGATGATCGACAGCTCCAAGTGGGAAGTGATCGAGACCGGCCTGAAGTGCGTGCAGGGCAAGGCCGTGGTCAACTCGATTTCCATGAAGGAAGGCGAGGAGCCGTTCCGCCACCATGCGCGGCTGTGCCGCCGCTATGGCGCGGCCATGGTGGTCATGGCCTTCGACGAACAGGGGCAGGCCGACTCGCTGGAGCGCCGCAAGGAAATCTGTGGCCGCGCCTACCGTATCCTGGTCGAGGAAGAGGGCTTCCCGCCCGAGGACATCATCTTCGATCCCAACGTGTTCGCGGTGGCCACCGGCATCGACGAGCACAATCACTACGCCGTCGATTTCATCGAAGGCGCGCGCTGGATCCGCGCGAACCTGCCGCACGCGCGCATTTCGGGCGGCATCTCGAACGTCAGCTTCTCGTTCCGCGGCAACGAGCCGATGCGCGAGGCGATCCATACCGTTTTCCTGTACTACGCCATCGAGGCGGGGCTGACGATGGGCATCGTCAACGCGGGCCAGCTGGGCGTATACGCCGACCTGGCGCCGCACCTGCGCGACCTGGTCGAGGACGTCATCCTGGACCGCCCCGAGCCGGTGGGCCGCGCCGACCCGTCCGACGAGCGCTCGCCCACCGAGCGGCTGGTCCAGTTCGCCGAGACCGTCAAGGGCTCGGGCGCGAAGAAGGAAGAAGACCTGACCTGGCGCACCGGCGCGGTCGAGCAGCGCCTGGCGCATGCCCTGGTGCATGGCATCACCACTTTCATCGTCGAGGACACCGAAGAAGTGCGCCAGCAGGTCGCCGCGCGCGGCGGGCGCACCATCGAAGTGATCGAAGGCCCGCTGATGGATGGCATGAACGTGGTCGGCGACCTGTTCGGCGCGGGCAAGATGTTCCTGCCGCAGGTGGTGAAGTCGGCGCGTGTGATGAAACAGGCGGTGGCGCACCTGATTCCCTTCATCGAAGAGGAAAAGCGCCAGATCGCGGCGGCGGGCGGCGATGTGCGCGCCAAGGGCAAGATCGTCGTCGCCACCGTCAAGGGCGACGTGCACGACATCGGCAAGAACATCGTGTCGGTGGTCTTGCAGTGCAATAACTTCGAAGTCGTGAACATGGGCGTGATGGTGCCGTGCGCCCAGATCCTGCAGAAGGCCAAGGACGAGAACGCCGACATGATCGGCCTGTCCGGCCTGATCACGCCCAGCCTCGAAGAGATGGCCTACGTGGCTTCAGAAATGCAGCGCGACCCCTATTTCCGCGAACGCGCCATGCCGCTGATGATAGGCGGGGCGACCACCAGCCGGGTCCATACAGCGGTCAAGATCGCGCCCAACTACGACGGCCCCGTGATCTACGTGCCCGACGCCAGCCGCTCGGTCGGCGTGGCGACCAACCTCATGTCCGACCAGGCGCAGGCCTATCTGGCGGAGCTGGCGCAGGAGTACGAGGACGTGCGCCGCCGCCATGCCAACCGCAAGGCGGTGCCGCTGGTGTCGCTGGCCGAGGCGCGCGCGGCGCGCCCGCAGATCGACTGGTCCGGCTACCAGCCGCCGCGCCCCAAGTTCCTGGGCCGGCGCGCCTTCAAGAGCTACGACCTGGCCGAGATCGCGCGCTATATCGACTGGGGGCCGTTCTTCCAGACCTGGAGCCTGTTCGGCCCGTTCCCCGCCATCCTGGACGACAAGGTGGTGGGCGAGCAGGCGCGCAAGGTCTACGAGGAAGGCCAGGCCATGCTCAAGCGCATCATCGACGGGCGCTGGCTGACCGCCAGCGGCGTGGTCGGTTTCTATCCGGCCAACCGCGTCAATGACGAAGACATCGAGGTCTACGCGGACGAGACGCGCGGCGAGGTGCTGTTCACCTACCGCAACCTGCGCCAGCAGGGCGTCAAGCGCGAAGGCGTCAGCAACAAGTGCCTGGCCGACTACATCGCGCCGCGCGACAGCGGCCTGCTCGACTACATCGGCATGTTCGCCGTGACCGCGGGCCTGGGCATCGAGAAGAAAGAGGCCGAGTTCCAGGCGGCGCTGGACGACTACTCCAGCATCATGCTGAAGTCGCTGGCCGACCGGCTGGCCGAGGCGTTCGCCGAATGCATGCACGCGCGCGTGCGCCGCGACCTGTGGGGCTACGCGGCGGACGAGGCGCTGTCCAACGATGAGCTGATCGCCGAGAAGTACAGCGGCATCCGGCCGGCGCCCGGCTATCCGGCCTGCCCGGAGCACGTGGTCAAGACGGACCTGTTCCGCGTGCTGGACGCCGCCGACGTCGGCATGGAGCTGACCGACAGCTACGCCATGTTCCCGGCCTCCAGCGTCTCGGGGTTCTATTTCAGCCACCCCGAGTCGCAGTATTTCAACGTGGGCAACATCGGCGCCGACCAGCTGGCCGACTACGTGGCGCGCAGCGGCCGCGCCGAAGAGGACGTGCGCCGCACCCTGGCGCCGAACCTGGGCTAGCGGGGCCGGCGCGGCCTGTGCCCGGGAATCCGGATGCCTGTCCCCGCCGGGACAGGCACCCCCCGTCACGCAGTGTGCCTGTCCCCGCGGGGACAGGCGCACGCACGGGCACACGCCATGAGTCCCAGGCCTAGGCCGGGCGCACCGCCACCAGCGTCAGCGTGTCGCTGGTGAACGAGCCGTCGGGCTGGATGGCGAAGTGCCGGCGCACCGGCGCCGGCGCGATGTCCGTCATGGCGCGCAGCGCCGCCACCAGCTCGGGCGGCGTGCGCATGCGCTCGACCCACGAGGTGAATTCCAGCGGCAGCCGGCGCGCGGTCACGCCTTGCGTGACCAGTCCGGCCTCGGCGGCCATGCGCAGCCATTCGGCGGCCGAATAGTCGCGCACGTGCGAGGTGTCGCGCAGCACTTCGATGGTCTGCAGCCAGGTGTCGAGCAGGGCTTCGCCCGGGCTGACGACGTCGGCGAACACCGCGATGCCGCCGGGCTTGAGCACGCGGCAGGCCTCGCGCAGGGCCTGGCCCGGATCTTCCCAGTGATGGGTGGAATAGCGGCTCATTACCAGGTCGAACTCGCCATCGCCGAACGGCAGCGCCTCGGCCTTGCCGCGACAGGTGCGCAGGTTGGCCAGGCCGCGGCGCTCGGCTTCGCCGGCCACCACGTCCAGCATGGACTGCGACAGGTCATAGGCCACCACTTCGGCCACATGTGGCGCCACATGGAAGCTGACGTGCCCGCCGCCGGTGCCCAGGTCCAGCAGCCGCGCGCCGGGGTGTTCGCGGGCGATGGCGGCCATCTGCTGCAGGTCTTCGCCCTGGGCATGGACGGCGCTGGTCAGGTAGGCGCTGGCGCGGGGGCTGAATTGGCGTTCGACGGCGGCGTCGTGGGTGGGGGTGGCTGACATGGAAATCCTTGGTAGGCAGGGGCCGCGGATGCGGCACGAGTAAGATAGAAGGCTTCCGATACGCGTACAAGCCTATTGCTCATCCTGGTATGAACAGTGCTACCCATCTGGCCGCCCACGAAGGCTCGGCCCGGCGCCGGCAGGCGCTGGGCGAATTCGTGCGTACCGCGCGCGCCCGCATCACGCCGCAGATGGCCGGGCTGCCGGCCGGTTCGCGGCGCCGCACGCCGGGCCTGCGGCGCGAAGAAGTGGCGCAGCTGTCCGACATCAGCGTCACCTGGTACACGTGGATCGAGCAGGGCCGCGAGGTCACCGTATCGCCCGCGGTATGGGCGCGCATCGCCAACGTCCTGCACCTGGCGCGCGCCGAGCGCGCCTACCTGTTCGAGCTGGCCGAATGCGCCGACCCCCAGCAGCCGCGCGACGAGGGCGGCGATGCGCCCGTGTCGTTGCAGGCCTGCGTCGATGCCATCGACGCGCCGGCCTACGCACTGGACCGCGCCTGGAACGTGCTGGCCAGCAACGCCGCCATGCGCGAGCTGTTCGACGACTGGCCGCTGCGCGACGCCCGGCCCAACCTGCTGCGCTACATATTCCTGGACCCGGCCGCGCGCGAACTGGTGGTCGATTGGGACCAGCGCGCGCGCCGCGTGGTGGCCGAGTTTCGCGCCGACGCGGGCGCCCACCTCGACGAGGCCGACGTGGTCGCGCTGCTCGACGAGCTCAATCGCGCCAGCCCGGTCTTCGCGCACTGGTGGACGCGCCACGCCGTGGTCGAGCGCGAGGGCGGCCTGCGCGAGTTCCAGCACCCGCGCAGCGGGCGCCAGGACCTGCAGCAGATTACCTTCAGGCTTGCCACGCACCCCGAGCTCAAGCTGGTGATGCTGCTGCCCTCGTAGGGCGCGCCAGCGCTACGCCTGGCGCGGCGGCGCGGGCAAGGCGGCCAGCAGGCCGTCGAGCAGCTTGCGCACCGGCGCGGGCAGCGCGGTGGCGGGCAGTTCGGCGGGGCTGACCCAGCGTTCGGGCGTGGCCGCCTGGCGCAGCGCCGCGCCGCGCACCGTCAGGTACCAGGGCCGCACGTGCAGCCGGTAGTGGGTGAACGTGTGCGCGAAGGCGGCCAGTTCGACCGGCGCCTCGGCTTGCAGGCCCAGTTCGCGGGCCGCCGCGCCCGGGTCGTGGGCCGGGTCGCATTCGGGCAGGCTCCACAGGCCGCCCCAGATCCCCGGCGCGGGGCGCAGGCGCAGCAGGATGCCGTCCGGGCCGTGCAGCACCAGCATGGCCGTGCTGCGTTCGGGGAGGGCCTTGCGCGCCTTGGGCGTGGGCAGCTCGGCCTGGCGCCCGTCGCGGCGCGCGATACAGGACCGCGCCACCGGACAGCGCTCGCAGGCCGGCTTGCCGCGCGTGCACAGCGTCGCGCCCAGGTCCATCAGCCCTTGCGTGTAGCCGGGCATGTCCAGATCCGGCGCGGCCTGCACCTGGGCCGCGGCCAGCGCCCACAGCTGCTGTTCGACCGCGCGGCGGGCGGGGTCGCCCTCGATGCCGAAGTGGCGCGTGAAGACTCGCTTGACGTTGCCGTCCATGATGGGGCTGCGCTCGCCATAGGCGAAGGCGGCGATGGCCGCGGCGGTGGAGCGGCCGATGCCGGGCAGGGTGGCGATCTCTTCGGCGCGCGGCGGAAAGCGGCCGCCGCAGCGCTGCATGATTTCCTGCGCGCAGCGGTGCAGGTTGCGGGCGCGCGCGTAGTAGCCCAGGCCGGCCCAGTAGGGCATGACATCTTCCTGGCGCGCCGCCGCCAGGGCGGCCACATCGGGAAAACGTTCCAGGAAGCGCAGGTAATACGGGATGACCGTCGCCACCTGCGTCTGCTGCAGCATGATTTCCGAGAGCCAGATGCGATAGGGGTCGCGGGTGTTCTGCCAGGGCAGATCGTGGCGGCCATGGCGGGCCTGCCAGGCCGTGATGCGGGAGGCGAAGTCCATGGGCGCCATTATCGCATTGCCCTATTGCGGGGACGGGTCGGGCCGGGTACAAAGAGGGAAAAGAAGAAAGGCGTAGACGCGCCCGGATCTGTTGCCGTTGCCTCACAAGGGCTTGAGCGCGTGGCTGGTTCGGACACCCCTTACAAATGGAGTAGACATGAATGCCCCTCTGACGCCCGCGCAGCGCGCGGCGCTTGAGTCCGTACATCTGGACGACAAATACACCCTGACTGCCGGCCGCGCCTGGATGAGCGGCATCCATGCGCTGGTGCGCCTGCCCATGATGCAGCGCGTGCGCGACGAGCGCGCCGGGCTGAACACGGCCGGCTTCGTGTCCGGCTACCGGGGTTCGCCGCTGGGCGGGGTCGACCAGAACATGTGGAAGGCCGCCAAGTACCTGAAGCAGCACCACATCGAATTCCAGCCCGGCATCAACGAGGACCTGGCCGCCACCGCCGTGTGGGGCTCGCAGCAGGTCAACCTGTTCCCGGGCGCCAAGTACGACGGCGTGTTCGGCATGTGGTACGGCAAGGGGCCGGGCGTGGACCGCTGCGGCGACGTCTTCAAGCACGCCAATGCGGCCGGCACCTCGCGCCACGGCGGCGTGCTGGTGGTGGCCGGCGACGACCATCCGGCCAAGTCGTCGACGCTGCCGCACCAGAGCGACCACATCCTCAAGGCCTGCATGATCCCGGCGCTGTTTCCCGCCAGCGTGCAGGAAGTGCTGGACTACGGCCTGCATGGCTGGGCCATGAGCCGCTATGCCGGGGTGTGGGTCGGCATGAAATGCATCACCGACATCGTCGAGGTGTCCGCCTCGGTGGAGGTCGACCCCGAGCGCACGCGCATCGTGCTGCCCGAGGATTTCCAGCTGCCGCCCGACGGGCTGAACATCCGCCTGCCGGATACGCCGCTGCAGCAGGAGGCGCGGCTGCTGGACTACAAGCTGTACGCCGCGCTGGCCTACGCCCGCGCCAACCGCCTGAACCGCGAAATGTGGCAGGTGCCCAGCGCGCAGGCGCGCTTCGGCATCATGACCTCTGGCAAGGCCTACCTGGACACGCGCCAGGCGCTGGCCGACCTGGGGCTGGGCGAGGAAATCTGCAAGCGCATCGGGCTGCGGCTGTTCAAGGTGGGCATGGTGTGGCCGCTGGAGGCCACCGGCATGCAGCAGTTCGCCGAGGATCTCGACGAGATCCTGGTGGTCGAGGAAAAGCGCCAGGTGCTCGAGTACCAGCTCAAGGAAGAGCTGTTCAGCTGGATCGGCACCGGCAAGAAGATTCCGCGGGTGGTGGGCAAGTTCGACGACAAGGACGGCGGCGAGTGGTCGGTGCCGCAGGGCAACTGGCTGCTGCCGGCGCACTACGAGTTCTCGCCCGCCATGGTGGCCAAGGCCATCGGCGCGCGCCTGCTGCGCTTCGAACTGCCCGAGGACGTGCGCGCCGGCATCCAGGCGCGCCTGGATTTCATCGCCGAACGCGAGCAGGCGCTGGCCCGGCCACGCCTGGTGGTGGACCGCAAGCCGTGGTTCTGTTCGGGCTGTCCGCACAATACCTCCACCCGCGTGCCCGAGGGCTCGCGCGGCATGGCCGGCATCGGCTGTCACTACATGGTGACCTGGATGGGCCGCAACACCCAGGTGTTCACCCAGATGGGCGGCGAGGGCGTGCCCTGGGTGGGCCAGGCGCCGTTCACCGAGGAAAAGCACGTATTCGCCAACCTGGGCGACGGCACCTATTACCACTCGGGCCTGCTGGCGATCCGCGCCGCCGTGGCGGCCAAGGTGCCCATCACCTACAAGATCCTGTTCAATGACGCCGTCGCCATGACCGGCGGCCAGCCGGTCGACGGTCCGATCAGCGTGCCCATGATCACGCGCCAGATGGCCGCCGAAGGGATCGAGAAGATCGTCGTCGTCACCGACGAACCGGAGAAGTACCGCCACGTCACCGACCTGGCGCCGGGGGTGCCGGTCAGGCACCGCGACGAGCTGGACGCGGTCATGAAGGAGCTGCGCGCCTATCCCGGCGTGTCGGTGCTGGTCTACGACCAGACCTGCGCCACCGAGAAACGCCGCCGCCGCAAGCGCAACGCCTATCCGGACCCGGCGCTGCGCGTGGTCATCAACGAGCGCGTCTGCGAGGGCTGTGGCGATTGTTCCGAGAAGTCGCACTGCCTGTCGGTCGAGCCGCTGGAAACCGAGTTCGGACGCAAGCGCACCATCAACCAGTCCAGCTGCAACAAGGACTATTCCTGCCTGAAGGGCTTCTGCCCCAGTTTCGTCACGGTCGAGGGCGGACGCCTGCGCAAGCCGCGCGCGCTGGCGCAGCGCGACGCCATCGACCAGGGCCTGCCGGCGCCGCGCGCCGACGGGCTGGCCGGCCACTACGGCGTGTTCATCGCCGGCGTGGGCGGCACCGGCGTGGTCACCATCGGCCAGTTGCTGGGCATGGCCGCGCACCTGGAAGGCAAGGGCTGTTCGGTGCTGGACATGGCGGGCCTGGCCCAGAAAGGGGGCGCCGTGTATTCGCACGTCGTGCTGGCCCCCACGCCGGGCGAGCTGCTCAATACGCGCGTGGCCATGGGCGAAGCCGACCTGGTGCTGGCCGGCGACCTGGTCGTGGGCACCAGCCCCGAGGCCATCGCCCGCATGCGCCCGGGCCGCACGCATACGCTGCTCAACAGCGACGTGGCGCCCACGGCCGCCTTCGTCCACGACCCGGACTGGACCCTGCCAGGCTCCAACCTGCAGGCCGACCTGGCCAAGGCGTGCGGGGCGGGCAACGTGGCCACCATCGACGCCGCCGAGCTGGCGGTGGGCCTGCTCGGCGACGCGATCTACGCCAACCCGCTGATGATGGGCTATGCCTACCAGAAGGGCTGGCTGCCGCTGGGCGAGGCCGCCATGCAGCGCGCCATCGAACTCAACGGCCAGCAGGTCGAGAACAACCTGGCCGCGTTCGCCTGGGGGCGGCGCGCCGCCCACGACCTGGCGCAGGTGCAGGCGCTGATCGGCAAGGGCCAGGCGGCAAGCGATGAAGGCATCGTCGAAGTCAAGCGCGGACAGGGCGCCGTGGTGGACTTCAAGCGTCCGTCCGGCGAACTGGGCGAGCTGGCGCGGATCCGCCGCGAGTTCCTGGCGCAGTACCAGAACGAAGCCTATGCTCGGCGCTACCAGGACCTGGTAGACCAGGTGGCCGCGGCCGAGCAGGCCGCCACCGGCACCACGCGGCTGGCCGAGGCGGTGGCGCGCTATTACTTCAAGCTGATGGCGTACAAGGACGAGTACGAAGTGGCGCGCCTGTACTCGGACGGCGAGTTCCTCAAGCGCATCGACGCGCAGTTCGAAGGCGACTGGAAACTGAACTTCCACCTCGCGCCGCCGCTGTTCTCCAAGCGCGACAGCGAAGGGCATCTGGTCAAGCGCCGCTATGGCCCGGCCACGCTGCGCCTGTTCGGCGTGCTGGCGCGCCTGCGCTTCCTGAGGGGGACGGCATTCGATGTGTTCGGGCATACGGCCGAGCGGCGCGCCGAGCGCGCGCTGATCGAGCAATACCGCGAGCAGCTGGGCGCCATCCTGCCCAGGCTGAACCGCGGCAACCTGGAGCACGCCGTCGCGCTGGCCAGCCTGCCCGAGGAAATCCGCGGCTATGGCCACATCAAGGAGGCGGCCATGGCGCGCGCCGACGTGCGCCGCGCCGAACTGATGCGCGAATTCAGCGCCTCGGTGGTGCCGATCGGCGGCGGGGTGCGCGCCGCCTGACCGTGGCCAGCGCGGAGCCGGGTGCCTGTTCCCGCGGCGGGGGCGACACCTGCGACCAGGGTGCCTGTCCCCACTGGGACAGGCACACCGCTCTACGCCATGAACGCTTGACGGCCAAGACGGTATCTGTCCCAGTGGGGACAGGCACACCTTGCCGCGGATGTCGGTTTCCGTTCGGGGACAGGCGCCCTGGGGAACTACGCGCCCACCGGATCGCGGCGCCTGGGCGTGTCGAAGCGCTCGACGCGCATGCCGCCGGGACGTGTAAAGCGCTCCACGCGCGGGGCGGCGCGGGTTTCGGCCTGGACGGTCCGGGCGGCCGCGGCTTCGCGCTGGGCGATCAACGCCTCGGCCTTCTGGTGGTGCGGCGCCATCTTGCGCACCATGACGCGGCCGTCGCGGGGGAAGTAATTGATGCGCCGGGCGTGGACGTCGCCCAGGTCCTGGGCGCGCACCGGGATGCCCTCGGTCTTGAGGTAGTTCAGCACGAACTGGCCGTTGCGCTCGCCGATATTCATCAGCTGCATGGCGCTGAGCACCGCGCCGCCGCCGAACACCTTGGCTTCGAGGCGCTCGCGGACCGCGCCGGCCTTGAGCAGTTCGTTGATCAGCACTTCCATGGCGAAGGCGCCATAGCGCATGGTGGCCGAGGCCGGCGAGTGGATGTCGCCTTCGGGCAGCATGAAGTGGTTCATGCCGCCCACGCCGATCACCGGATCGTGGATACAGGCCGCCACGCAGGAACCCAGCACGGTCGACAGCATGACGTCCTCGCCGTTCGTGACGTAATACTCGTTCGGCAGGATTTTGACGGCCGGACTGTCGAACGCGCTATCGAAATAGCGGCGCGTGGCGCGGGCATCAAGTCGGGCAGGCATGGTAGGCGGGGGCTCGGCCGGCGGGCACGAAGCCGGGCGCGCCGAAGTTTTATTCAAATTGTGATTATTCCTTGCAAAAAATCGACATACAAGTGAATTTTTTGCGTTCGCGCGGATGGGTGTGTCCCTTTTTAGGCGCGAGCCCGGTTTCCCGGGCAAGTCTGGACTTTACCCGGGAATGCGCAGCCGCTTTCGGCGGAACAAGGGGCTTAAAAGCGCGTACTGCGGGTCACTGACCAGCGCGCCGACAGCGCGCCCAGCACGCCGGCGGCGATGACGGCCGCGGCCAGCACGGGCAGGCCGGGCAGGTGCAGGGCGAATTCGGCGCCGTAGCTGCGCGCCAGCCCCAGCAGTGCGTCGTTGAGCGGGGTCAGCGCCAGGGCCGCCGCGCCGATGGCGATCAGGGCCGATACGGCGCCGGTCAGGGCGCCCTGGTACAGGAACGGGCGGCGCACGAAGGATTCGGTCGCTCCCACCAGGCGCGCCACGGCGATTTCCTCGCGCTGGGTCATGGCCTGCATGCGCACGGTATTGAACACGGTGGCCAGCACCACGACGGCCACGCACGCCGCCAGGAACGCCAGCCCGATGCGGGCAAAGCGCAGCAGCGCCTCCAGGCGCTGCACCCAGGCGCTGTCCAGCTGCACCTGGTCCACGCCGTCCCATTTGCCCCAATCCTGCGCCAGCGCGCCGGCGCGCCCGGCCAGGTTCTCGCCGTCGGCCAGGGTCACCACCACCGCGTCGGGCAGCGGATTGCCGGGCAGCACGGCCAGGGCCTGCTCCCAGGCCGGGTTGTCGCGCAGCGCCGCCAGCGCCTGGTCGCGCGGCACCACCCGCACCGCGGCGATCTGGCTGGCGTAGTCGCGGCCGATGCGTTCGGCCACCGCGCCGGCCGCCGCGGCGGGGGCCTGGGTCTGCATGAATACGGTCAGTTCGGGGGTGACCGAGACCTGGCGCGCCAGGGGCTGGACCGAAACCAGGATGGCGCTGCCCAGCAGCGGCAGGGCCAGCGCCAGCGCCATGACCAGCAGGTTGGCCAGCGACGAGAACGGCTGGGCCGCCAGCCGGCGCAGGGTGATCGCCAGCGCGTAGCGGTGTTGTCGCAGCCAGGCCTTCATGCTTGGCCTCCGTGCGTATCGTGGAAGCGCCCGTGTTCGATGCTGAGCGTGCGCGTGGCGTAGCGGGCCATCAGGTCCTGGTCGTGCGAGGCGATCAGCGTGGTGACGCCGACGCGGTTGAAGTCGCGGAACACATTCATGATGCGCTGCGCGTTGTCATGGTCGAGGTTGGCGGTCGGCTCGTCGGCAATCAGGATGGCCGGCCGGTTGACGATGGCGCGGGCGATCGCCAGGCGCTGCTGTTCGCCGCCCGACAGTTCGATCGGGTTGAGATCTTCCTTGCCGGCCAGGCCGACCTTGTCCAGGGCGGCCCGGGCGCGCGCGGCGGCCGAATCGGGCGCCTGGCCGGTCACCGCCAGGGGCAGCATGACGTTCTGGAAGGCGCTGCGGTCATACAGCAGGTGGGTGTCCTGCAGGATCACCCCCACGGCGCGCCGCAGATACGGCCGGGCCCGGCCGGGCAGTTTGTCCAGCCGCTGGTTGTTGACCTGGATGGATCCGCGGCTCGGCGGCTCCAGGCCGCCGATCAGCTTGAGCAGTGTCGACTTGCCGGCGCCCGACGGCCCGGACACGAAGACGAACTCTCCAGCGCTGATGCGAAAGTTGATGTCGGCCAGGATGTTTCGGCCGCGCCCGTAAGATTTGAAGACGTGCTGGAATTCAATCATGGCGAGGTATGGGAAGAAGTCGCAATAGTAACCCCGCGCGCCCGCCCGGCGATGACAATTCGCGACAGGCGGCCGGCCTGCCGGCGCGCCGGCCCGACCGCCGGCGCCCGTGCCGTCCTGCAAGAAAGCCGCCGCAAATGGCGCGCCGCCGCATGGACGCCTACCCATGCGCACGGGACGCGCATCTCAAACAGATGTCCCCGTTTTCGTGAATTACCCTAAAAGGGATTTCCCCCATGTCCCCAAATTAATCCGAACGCTACCATCCGCCCAAGCGCGTTGGTCTACGAGGCCTCGCGTATTCGATGTTGTCCTAACAGGAGATCAACACATGAAGATGCTCAAGCTGGCCGCTGCCGGCGCGGCCCTGTTTGCCGCGGGGTCGGTCGCGCACGCAGGCGCCACGTTCGACAACGTGAAGAAGAAGGGCTTTGTGCAATGCGGCGTATCGACCGGGATCCCGGGTTTCTCGATCGCCGACAGCAAGGGTGAATGGAAGGGGCTGGACGTGGACATGTGCCGCGCCATCGCCGCCACCATGTTCGGCGATGCGTCGAAGTTCAAGGTCACGCCGCTCAATACGCAGCAACGCTTCACCGCGCTGCAGTCCGGCGAGGTCGACGTGCTGACCCGCAATACCACCGTCACGCTGACGCGCGACACGACGCTGGGCCTGATCGGGGTGGGCGTCAACTACTATGACAGCCAGGGCGTCATGGTGTCCAAGGAACTGGGCGTCAAGAGCGCCAAGGAGCTCAACGGCGCCACCGTCTGCGTGCAGCCCGGCACGACCACCGAGCTGAACCTGGCCGACTGGTTCCGCGGCAACAAGATCGAGTTCAAGCCTGTCGTGATCGACAAGTACGACGAGATCGTGCGCGCTTTCTCGGCGGGCCGTTGCGACGCCTTCACGACCGACAAGTCGCAGCTGGCCTCGACGCGCACCACGCTCGAAAAGCCCGATAACTACATCATCCTGCCGGAGGATTTCTCGAAAGAGCCGCTCGGGCCGATGGTGCGCCAGGGCGACGAGCAGTGGTTCAACGTCGTGCGCTGGTCGCTCAACGCCATGCTGGAGGCCGAGGAATACGGCATCACGTCCAAGAACGTCGACGAAATGGCCAAGAGCTCCAACCCCAACATCCAGCGCATTCTCGGCGTGACGCCGGGCATGGGCAAGAACCTGGGCGTGGACGACAAGTGGGCCTTCAACATCATCAAGCAGGTCGGCAACTATGGCGAGAGCTTCGAGGCCACGCTCGGCAAGAGCAGCGCCATGAAGCTGGAACGTGGACTGAATGCCTCGTACAAGCAGGGTGGCCTGATGTACGGCTGGCCGGTGCGCTGATCCGCTCCTGAGGCGGGCCAGGGGGCCATGGGGCCACCCTGGCCCGGTCCATGCGAGCGGGCGCAAGGCAGGCCGGCGCGTCCGCGCCGGCCGAACGTCCGACTCTGTAGATCGATTTATGACGACTACCAATCGAAACGCCCCGATTCCGGCACCGCGACGTCGTCTCAACTGGAATGATCCCGGCGTGCGCGCCGTGGTCTACCAGATCGTCGCGCTGGTCGTGGTTGCGCTGGTGGCGTGGTTTCTGGTTTCCAATACGCTGCACAACCTGTCGGTGCGCAATATCGCCACGGGTTTCGGATTCCTCGACCGCGAGGCCGGTTTCGCGATAGGCGAGACGCCCATCGCCTATTCCCCTTCAGACACGTATGGCCGCGCAATCCTGGTCGGCGTGCTCAATACGCTGCGTGTCGCCGTCATCGGCATCGTGCTCGCCACCCTGCTGGGTACCCTCATCGGCATCGGCCGGCTGTCCAAGAACTGGCTGGTCGCGCGCCTGACCTCGATCTATGTCGAAGTCATGCGCAACGTGCCGCTGCTGCTGCAACTGTTCTTCTGGTACGCGCTGATCACCGAGAACATGCCGGGGCCGCGCCAGGCGCACAACCCCTTGCCGGGCGTGTTCATCTCCAATCGCGGCGTGCGCGTACCCAGCCTGGAAGGCAACGCGCTGGACTGGATGCTGGGCGGGCTGGCGCTGGCCATCGTGGCCATCATCGTGCTGGGCCACTGGAGCCGCAAGCGCCAGGAAGCCACCGGCCGGATATTCCCGCTGGGCCGCGCGGCCATTGCCCTGCTGATCGGGCTGCCCATCGTGGGCTGGCTGGCCAGCGGCGCCTCGCTGGCGCTGGACATGCCGGCGCTCAAGGGCTTCAACTTCCAGGGCGGCCTGAACATGTCGCCCGAGTTCGCGGCGCTGCTGGCCGGGCTGGTGATCTACACCTCGGCCTTCGTCGCCGAAGTGGTGCGCTCGGGCATCCAGGCGGTCAACCAGGGGCAATGGGAGGCCGCCGGGTCGCTGGGACTGCGCCGCGCCCAGGTGCTGCGCCTGGTGGTGCTGCCGCAGGCGCTGCGCGTCATCATCCCGCCGATGACCAGCCAGTACCTCAACCTGACCAAGAACAGTTCGCTGGCGGTGGCCATCGGCTACCCGGATATCGTCTCGGTGGTCAACACCACGCTCAACCAGACCGGCCAGGCCATCGAGGGCATCCTGATCATCATGGGGGCCTACCTCACGGTCAGCCTGACGATCTCGATATTCATGAACTGGTACAACAAGCGCATCGCGCTGGTGGAGCGTTGACATGAGCAGTACTACGCATACCCCCGGCGAGGCGCTGCCTCCCCCGTCCGGCCAGGCCGGCGTCTGGCATTGGCTGCGTACCCGCCTGTTCTCCTCGCCGCTGAGCATCCTGGCCACCGTGCTGCTGGCATGGCTGGTGCTGATGGCCGTGCCGGCGCTGGTCGAATGGGCGCTGATCGGCGCCAATTTCACCGCTACCTCGGCGCAGGAATGCCGCCAGTCGAGCGGGGCCTGCTGGGCCTTCATCGTCGAGAAGCACCGGCTGATCCTGTTCGGCACCTATCCGTACGACGAGCAGTGGCGGCCGCTGCTGGCCACCGTCATCCTGATCGCCGTGATCGTGTGCAGCGGCATCCGCCGCTTCTGGAAGCCCAGCCTGGCGCTGGTCTGGATCGTCGGCCTGAGCGCGGTCGCGGTGCTGATGTGGGGCGGCGTGCTGGGCCTGACCTACGTCGAGAACGCGCGCTGGGGCGGTCTGCCGCTGACCCTGATCCTGGCCACCTTCGGCATCGCCCTGGCGTTTCCGTTCGGCGTGCTGCTGGCCCTGGGCCGGCGCTCGCGCATGCCGGCCATCAAGGCGCTGTGCGTCGTGTACATCGAGCTGATCCGCGGTGTGCCGCTGATCAGCCTGCTGTTCATGTCGTCGGTGATGCTGCCGCTGTTCCTGCCCGAGGGCTTCTCCATCGACAAGCTGCTGCGGGCGCAGATCGCCATCATCATGTTCGCGGCGGCCTATATCGCCGAGACCGTGCGCGGCGGCCTGCAGGCCATTCCCAAGGGGCAGTACGAAGGGGCGGACTCGCTGGGGCTGACCTACTGGCAGCAGATGCGCAAGGTGATCCTGCCGCAGGCGCTGAAGATCGTCATCCCGCCGCTGGTCAGCATCTTCATTGCGTTGTTCAAGGATACGTCGCTGGTCGTGATCATCGGCATCTTCGACCTGACGCTGGCCGCCAAGGCCGCGCTGTCGGATGCCGCGTGGCGCGGCTTCGGGGTCGAGGCCTATGTGTTCATCGCCCTGATCTACTTCGTGTTCTGCTTCTCGATGTCCAAGTACAGCCAGGCGCTGGAGCACCGCCTGGCGACCGGCCATCAACGCTAGCAACTTGCCGGCGCCCCGAAGCACGGGCGCCGGCGCCATTGAGGGAGTACATCCGTGACGGATGCCATCATTCGCATGCAGGACGTGAACAAGTGGTACGGCCAGTTCCACGTGCTGCGCAATATCAACCTGGACGTCGCGCCGGGCGAACGCATCGTGGTATGCGGCCCGTCGGGTTCGGGCAAGTCCACCATGATCCGCTGCATCAACCGGCTGGAAGAGCATCAGCAGGGCCACATCATCGTCGACGGCACCGAGCTCACCAACGATCTCAAGCACATCGAGGCGATCCGCCGCGATGTCGGCATGGTGTTCCAGCACTTCAACCTGTTCCCGCACCTGACCGTGCTGGAGAACCTGACGCTGGGCCCGACCTGGGTGCTGAAGAAATCGCGCGCCGAGGCCGAGGCCACCGCCATGAAGTACCTGGAGAGGGTGCGCATCCCGGAGCAGGCCACCAAGTATCCGGGGCAGCTGTCGGGCGGCCAGCAGCAGCGGGTGGCCATCGCGCGCTCGCTGTGCATGAACCCCAAGATCATGCTGTTCGACGAGCCGACTTCGGCGCTGGACCCCGAGATGGTCAAGGAAGTGCTGGACGTGATGGTGCGGCTGGCCCAGGAAAGCGGCATGACCATGCTGTGCGTCACGCACGAGATGGGTTTTGCCCGCAAGGTGGCCAACCGCGTGATCTTCATGGACCGTGGCGAGATCATCGAGCAGAACACGCCCGACGAGTTCTTCGACAATCCGCAGAACGAACGCACCAAGCTGTTCCTGAGCCAGATCCTGCACTGAGGCGACGGACCAAAGCGGCGGAAAACGGCGCGGGCGCCGGGCTTTCCGCCGGATCGCCCGGCGGGGCACTGGAGTATGCTACGGGCCGCACAGACGCCAAAAAGCACAGGAGACCCGCTTATGTCCCGCTCCCATTCCTTCGTTTCCGCCACGCGCCGCGCCCTGCTGGGCGGAGCCCTGGCCGTGGCGGCAGGCCTGTCGTGGACGGTTCCGGCCGTTGCGCAGGGCGACGCATTCCCCACCAAGCCGCTGCGCTTCGTGGTGCCTTACCCGCCCGGCGGCCCGCTCGATTCCATGGCCCGCCTGCTGGCCGAGAAAGTGCGCGAATCCCTGGGCCAGCCCATCATCGTCGAAAACCGCTCGGGCGCGGGCGGCAACATCGGCGCCGACCTGGTGGCCAAGGCCGCGCCGGACGGCTATACGCTGGTGATGGGCGCGGTCGCCACGCATGCCATCAACCCGTGGCTGTTCGCCAACCTGCCCTATGATCCGGTCAAGGACTTCGCCCCGGTCACCATCGTGGCCTCGGTGCCCAACGTGCTGGTCATGAACCTCGAGTTCGCCGAGAAGAACAACATCCAGAACCTGGGCGACCTGCTGGCCTATGCCAAGAAGAACCCCGGCCGCCTGAACTACGGCTCGGGCGGCAACGGCAGCGCCGGCCACCTGTCCGGCGAGCTGCTCAAGGCGCGCGCCGGCATCGCCGCCGAGCACATCCCCTACCAGGGCGCCGCGCCGGCCCAGCTGGCCCTGCTGTCGGGCCAGTCGGACTTCATGTTCGACAACCTGGCCGCCGCCGCGCCCCTGATCAAGGACGGCAAGGTCAAGGCGCTGGCCGTGACCACCGCCAAGCGCTCCTCGCTGCTGGCCGACGTGCCCACCGTGGAGGAGGCCGGCGTCAAGGGCTTTGACCTGGGCACCTGGTTCGGCGTGTTCACCACCGGCGGCACGCCCGCCGACGTGGTGGCCAGGCTGAACAAGGCCTATGCCGACGCCATGCGCCTGCCCGACGTGCGCCAGCGCCTGCTGACCATGGGGTCGGAGGCCGAGCCCATGACGGCCGACGCCTTCGCCGCATTCGTGAAGCAGGAAATGGCCAAATACCAGGAAATCGTCAAGATCTCGGGCGCCAGCCTGAACTGATGCCGCAAGGCCGGCCGGGCGCCCGCGGGCCCCGGCCGTCGTACCCATGTTGTATTCCTGGATCAAGATCTTGCACGTGGCGGCTGTGGCCGGCTGGACGCTGGGGCTGCTGGTGCTCAGTTCGGTCACCGCGTTTCCGGTCCGCCCGGGCCAGGCGCCCGGCCGTTTCGCGCAGGGCCTGGCGCGCTGCAACCGGTGGCTGATTGCTCCCGCCATGGCGATGGGGGTGGGGTGCGGCCTTTATCTGGCTTCGATGGCCGGGTGGTTCGGACAGCCGTGGCTGGGCGTCAAGCTGGCCCTGGTGGGCTTGCTGGCCGTGCTGCATGGAGCGCAAAGCCTGGTGCTGCGCCGCCAGCTGGCCAGCCCCGCCGCCGGCGCGCCGGCGTGGCTGGCGGCGGGCGGCGCGGTGGTGTTCTTCGCCAGCGCCGCGATCGTGCTGCTGGCCGTGGTCAAGCCGTCTTTCTGAGGCGCCGGCGCCGCGCCTCAGGCGCGGCTGGCGGCGGGGCGCGACCAGCCCTTGGACAGCTCCACCGCCTGGCGCCAGCGTTGCATGCGGGCTTCACGCACATCGGCCGGCCAGGCCGGCTCGAAGGTGCGCTCGGCCTGCCATTGGGCGCCGAACTCGTCCAGGTCCGACCAGAACCCGACCGCCAGGCCCGCCAGGCCGGCCGCGCCCAGCGCGGTGGATTCGGGCACGCGCGGGCGCACCACCGGCACGCCCAGCAGGTCGGCCTGCATCTGCATCAGCAGGTCGTTGCGCGCCGCGCCGCCGTCGACGCGCAGCTCCGACAGCGGGATGCCGCTGTCGGCGTTCATGCACGACAGCAGTTCGGCGCTTTGCAGCGCGATCGATTCGAGCGTGGCGCGCGCGATGTGGGCGCGCGTGGTGCCGCGCGTCATGCCCACCAGCGTGCCGCGCGCGTAGGGATCCCAGTGCGGCGCGCCCAGGCCGGCGAAGGCCGGCACCATGAATACGTCGTCCGTATCGGCCACGCTGGCCGCCAGGGCCTCGATGTCGGCCGAGCGCTGGATGATGCCCAGGCCGTCGCGCAGCCATTGCACCGCCGCGCCGGCCATGAACACGCCGCCTTCCACCATGTAGGTGACGTGGCTGGCGTTGCCCGCCGGCAGGCTCCAGCCCACGGTGGACAGCAGGTTGTGGCGCGAGGCCACCGGCGCGTCGCCGACGTTCATCAGCATGAAGCAGCCCGTGCCGTAGGTGTTCTTGGCCATGCCAGGCATGAAGCAGGCCTGGCCGAACGTGGCGGCCTGCTGGTCGCCGGCCACGCCGGCGATGGGTATCGAGCCGCCCAGCCACTCGGGCAGGGTTTCGCCGACGCGCGCGCTGCTGGGGGCGATGCGCGGCAATATGCCGCGCGGAATGTTCAAAAGGGCCAGGATGTCATCGGACCAGTCCTGGGTATGCAGGTCGAACAGCATGGTGCGCGAGGCGTTGCTCGGGTCGGTGCTGTGCACGGCGCCGCCGGTCAGCTGCCAGACCAGCCAGGTGTCCATCGTGCCGAAGGCCAGTTCGCCGCGCTCGGCCATCTTGCGCGCGCCCGGCACATGATCGAGCAGCCAGGCCAGCTTGGTGCCGGAAAAGTACGCGTCGACGACCAGGCCGGTGCGCTCCTGCAGCATCCGGCCGTGGCCGTCATGCAGCAGCTTTTCGCACATCGCCGCGGTGCGGCGATCCTGCCAGACGATGGCGCGGGCCAGCGGGCGGCCGGTGGCCCGCTCCCAGATCAGGGTGGTCTCGCGCTGGTTGGTGATGCCCAGCGCGGCGAGGTCGGCGGCGCTGGCGCCGGCGTTGCGCAGCGCCTCGCGCGCGACCTCGAGCTGGCTTTGCCAGATTTCGCCGGCGTCGTGCTCGACCCAGCCCGGCCGCGGGTAGTGCTGGCGGAATTCGCGCTGCCCCATGCCGCGCACGGTGCCGGCGCGGTCGAACACGATGGCGCGGGAGCTGGTCGTGCCCTGGTCCAGCGCCAGGATGAATTCATTTGCCGTCACGGGGAGCCTTGACGTTCTGAAGTTGGGCGCCGGCCGAGGGCGCCAGGCGGCGGAACGACAGCACCGAAAGCATGCACAGCGCGCCGACCACCATGAAGCCGACCACCACGTCGCCGATCGCCAGCGAGGCGGCGCCGCGCGCCGCCATGCTGACGTTGAGCGTGACGGCCGCCACGCCGACCCCCAGGCTGATCCCGAGCTGCTGCGCCATGGCGGCGAAGCTGCTGGCGCGGCTCATGCGTTCGGGGCCGATATCGGCATAGGTTAGCGTATTTACTGCCGTGAATTGCAGCGAGCGGAAGAAACCGCCGGCCAGCAGCACGGCGATCATCACCCAGGCCGGCGTCACGGGGGTGAAGGCGGCGCAGGCGACGATGAACAGGCCGGTGAGGATGGCGTTGATCGTCAGGACGCGGCGAAACCCGTAGCGGGTGACGATGGGCGTGGCCACGAATTTCATCAGCAGCGCGCCGGCGGCGCTGGCGAAGGTGATCATGCCGGCGGCGAACGGCGACAGGCCGAAGCCGACCTGCAGCAGCATGGCCAGCAGGAAAGGCACGGCGCCCACCGCGAAGCGGCACAGGTTGCCGCCCAGCACCGAAATGGCGAAGGTTGGCGTGCGCAGCAGCGACAGGTCCAGGATGGGGTGTTCGACGCGCCGCGAATGCCATACGTACAGCACGCCGCACAACAGGCCGGCGGCGATCAGCGCGCCCAGCTCCAGCGGCGGCAGCAGCCCGTGGCCCAGCGCCTCGAAGGCGCTGACCAGCGCCGCCAGGCAGATGGCGCTCAGCAGGAAGCCGGGCAGGTCCAGGCGGGGGGCGTTCTCCTCGCGGATTTCGCTGACGAAGCGCAGCACCAGCGCGATGCCCAGTATGCCGATCGGGATATTGATCAGGAAAATCCAGTGCCACGACATGTACGTGACCATGAAACCGCCGACCGGCGGGCCGATCACCGGGCCGAGCAGCGCCGGGATGGACAGGAACGACATGGCCTTGAGCAAGTCCTGCTTGGGCACGGTGCGCAGCAGGATGATGCGGCCCACCGGCACCATCATCGCGCCGGCCATGCCCTGGACGATGCGCGCGACCACCAGCTGGCCCAGGTTCTGCGACAGCGCGCAACCCACCGAGCTGAGGGTGAACAGGGCGATGGCGGCGATGAGGACGCGGCGCGCGCCGAAGCGGTCGGCGGCCCAGCCGCTGATGGGCACGAATACCGCCACCGCCAGCAGGTACGAGGTGATCGCCACGTTCAGGCGCACCGGCGTGGAGCCCAGCGCCGCGGCCATGGCCGGCAGGGCGGTGGCCACCACCGTGGAGTCCAGCATCTGCATGAACAGCGCGCACCCCACGATGAAGGGAATCATGCGGGCGGCGCGGGCGGCGTCCGGGTCGGCGAGAGGAGGGGGCGCGGCGGCTGTGGCGGGGTCTGCGGACATGTCTGGGGGACGCAAGAGGCGTCAATCGATTGTAACGCCGGCCCGGGGCCCGCCTGAAGTAAACTCCCCCTATCTGAAACCTGCTGAAGCTGTTGTCATGGCCAAAAACTACGAATCCGAGATCACCCGCTTCCTCAAGGAATACAAGACCGCGCATCCGGACACCGAGCAGCGCCAGCGCGAAGGCCGCGCCCGCCTGTGGGACAAGGCGCAGAACACCGAGCTGCTCGAAGGCTTTCGCGCCGCCCGCGTGCCGCAGAAGCCCTATGTGTATCAGGCCGACTGATACCCACGGGCCCGTGCGCGGCGCATATGGCACATAACGCCTCGATTTCCGGCGACGACCTGGCGGCGCTCGTGGAGCCACAGGTGGACAGCACGCCCGACGTGGTCGACAGCGTGGCGTTCGCGCGCCTGTACGGCGAGCCGCTGTTCCAGCTGCCCACCGACCTCTACATTCCGCCCGACGCGCTGGAAGTCTTCCTGGAGGCGTTCGAGGGGCCGCTGGACCTGCTGCTCTACCTGATCCGCAAGCAGAACTTCAATGTGCTCGACATCCCGATGGCCGATGTCACGCGGCAATACCTGTCGTATGTCGAGCAGATCCGCGTCCACAACCTCGAACTGGCGGCCGAGTACCTGCTGATGGCCGCCATGCTGATCGAGATCAAGTCGCGCATGCTGCTGCCGGTCAAGAAATCGGACACCGGCGAAGAACCCGAGGACCCGCGCGCCGAACTGGTGCGGCGCCTGCTCGAGTACGAGCAGATGAAGCTGGCGGCGCAGAAGCTGGACGCGCTGCCCCAGCTGGGGCGCGATTTCGTGCGCAGCCAGGCGGTGGCCGAGATCAGCGTCGAGCGCATGCTGCCCGACGTCAGCGTCGACGACCTGCGCGCTGCGTGGGTCGACATCATGAAGCGGGCGCGCCTGAACCAGCACCACCACATCACGCGCGAGCAGCTGTCGGTGCGCGACCACATGACCCACATCCTGAGGCGCCTGAACGACGTGCGCTTCATGGAGTTCGGCGAGCTGTTCCTCGAACGCATCAACGAGGGCGCCCCGGTGGCCGTGGTGGTCGTGCACTTCATCGCCATGCTCGAACTGGCCCGCGAATCCCTGCTCGACATCACCCAGGCCGAGCCCTACGCGCCCATCTACGTGCGCCTGGCCTACGCCAGCGTGGCCGCCGCCGCGTAAGGCGGCCGGCCACCTCCCATTCCGACCCGGCCCTTCCGGAGAATCCCCTTGAAAGTCGTACACACCATCCAGGACCTGCGGGACCAGCTGCGCGGCCAGAACCGCGTGGCGTTCGTGCCCACCATGGGCAACCTGCACGAGGGACACCTGGCGCTCATGAAGCTGGCGCGCCAGCATGGCGACCCGGTGGTGACCAGTATTTTCGTCAATCGGCTGCAGTTCGGCCCGAACGAGGATTTCGACCGCTATCCCCGCACGCTGCCCGACGATGTCGCGAAAATGGAGCGCGACCGCGACGTCTACCTGGTGTTCGCGCCCGACGAGCGCGAGATGTACCCGGAGCCGCAGAACTACCGCGTGCTGCCGCCCGACGACCTGGGCGACATCCTGGAAGGCGAGTTCCGCCCGGGCTTTTTCACGGGCGTGTGCACCGTGGTGATGAAGCTGCTGGCCTGTGTGCAGCCGCGCGTGGCGGTGTTCGGCAAGAAGGACTACCAGCAGCTGATGGTGGTGCGCAACATGTGCCGGCAATTGCAGTTGCCGGTGGAAATCCTGGCCCACGAGACCGTGCGCGCCGATGATGGCCTGGCGCTGTCCTCGCGCAACCGCTACCTGTCGGAGGCCGAGCGCGCCGAGGCGCCGGTGCTGTACGAGACGCTGCGCGGCATCGCGCAGCGCCGCGCCGGCGGCGAGCAGGACCCGGCCGCGCTCGAACGGGTGGCCGCGCAGGCCTTGGCCGAGCGTGGCTGGAAGGTCGACTACGTGGCGGTGCGCCGCCAGCGCGACCTGAAGGCTCCCGACGTGGCCGAGATGAGCGCCGGCGAGCCGCTGGTGGCGCTGGCCGCCGCGAAGCTGGGCGCCACGCGGCTGATCGACAACCTGGAGTTCTGAGCCGCCGCCGCGGCCGATCCTGTCAAATTTCACAGCTTATCGGCACAGGCCGGGTATGGCAGACTGCACTGCAATCGTAGTTTGCAAAGGAGGTCCCATGCTCCCCATGCCTGGCAACGCCTCATCCGCGCCGTCGGCTCAACCCGTTGCATCCTTCTGCCATCCGATCGCGCCGCCGGTTCGCGGCCGCGCCGGGGCTCGGCCGCCGCCAACCGCCTTGACGGCGCGCGAGCGCCAGGTGGCCGCCTATCTGGCGGCGGGCAAGGCAAACAAGGTCATCGCCATCGATCTGGGTATTTCCCGGCGTACCGCCGAAGCGCATCGCGCGCGCATCTTCCGCAAGCTGGGCGTGCGCAACGCGTTCGAGCTGGCATGCCGCATGTGCCCGCACCGGCGCGCGGCCACGTCCGTGGCGGGGCAGGGGGCTGCCCCGGCCAGGGAGTCCTGAGTCTGCGGGTTCCGATACCCGTGGGTCGCACCGCCAGCGGGCGGGCTGCGCGCGCGGCGGGCCTGCCGGCGGCGCGTCAGCGCCGCATCAGGGGCACTTGGGCGCGGCCTGCCTGTCGAGCTCGGCGATGGCGTCCAGGTCGGGCTGGCGGGTGAGGTTGTAGTTCAGATTGGGGGTGCGGCCGCCCACCGAACGTACGCGCAGCACGTTGTTGGCGGTCATGACCAGCTCGGCGCGCATGTTGCCGCTGCCGTCGAGCAGCAGTACGCGGGGCGGGCGTTCCTGGGTAGCGTCCCAGCAGCCTTGCTCGGACACGGGAGCGCTGGCCTGGGGCTGCTTGTCCAGGTAGTTGGTGCGGCTGCGCCAGCGGCCGTTGGGCGCCAGGGTCAGCGTGACGCGCTGGGCTTCGCAAGCCAGGCCGGCGGCAAAGCACGGGAAGGTGCCCTGGTAGGTTTGCGCCTGCGGGATGATGGCCTGCGCGCTGGGGCTGGCCGTTTCGGGCTGCGGTTGCGGGGCCGCCTGGCCTTCGGGCACGGCCGTGCCGTCCTCGGTGGATTGCTGGCCGGCCTGCGCCTGGGCGTTCTGCTGGCGCGCGGGCTGGTTGGGCTTGAGCTCGATCTGCAGTTGCGACGGCGCGTGCACCACCGTGCGATAGCCGGCCGCCTGGCCCTGGTACTGGGCGTCGGTGATGGTGCTGGCGCCGGGCGGGTCGTAATAGCCGGCGCTGCGCTGTTGCGCGCAGCCGGCCAGGGCCAGGGTGCCTGCCAGTACGATTCCGGTCGCAAAACGGGTATTGAGACGAAGCGCGGGCGTATCGAGTTGGGCAGACATGGCAGCGTGTCCGGTTGGTTGTTCTGTAACTGCGATTCTACGCACTTATGAGAAGATCCGATACATTGCCGCGGCTTTGCGCGCGCAAGTGCGGCGTTTGTGCAAATCGGGGCGCGCCGCAATAATGCCGCCTGCGGCGTCGCGCTGCCGCCCGACTCTTCCGGTCCCGGGCGTGCCGGGCGTCCGCCGCGTCCCCTCCTTGTCCTTCCTTTCCGTGTTCTTCCTGGCGCCATGTGGCATGTCTTTCCGCTCGATCCGGCGTTGAACGTGGTGCTGGCCGCCCTGCTGGGGTTGGCGGCCGGCAGCTGGCTCAGCGTGGTGGCGCATCGGCTGCCGCGCATGATGGAGCGCGAATGGCGCATGGCCATGCGCGAGGATGACGGCGGCGCCGAATCCGGCTATGGCCTGTGGCGGCCGGCCTGGCACTGCCCTTCGTGCCAGGCCGCCTTGCGTGGCTGGCGCGCCGTTCCGCTGGCCGGCTGGTTGCTGCAGCGCGGCCGCTGCGGGCATTGCGGGCAGCCCATCGGGCTGCGCTATCCCATGCTCGAGCTGGCCGCGGCCGTGCTGTTTGCCGCCTGCGCCTGGCGCTTCGGGCCCACGCCGATGGCGCTGGCCGCCATGGGCCTGACCGGCGCGCTGCTGGCGCTGGCCTGGATCGACCTGGAACACAGCCTGCTGCCCGACGCCGTGACCTTGCCGCTGGCCTGGGCCGGCCTGCTGGTCAACCTGGACGGCGCACTGGCGCCGCTGCCGCTGGCCGTGCTGGGCGCGGCCGCGGGCTATCTGTTCCTGTGGGTGATCTTCCATTTCTTCCGCCTGCTGACCGGGCGCGACGGCATGGGCCATGGCGACTTCAAACTGATGGCGGCGCTGGGCGCCTGGCTCGGGCTGGGAGCATTGCCGTGGTTGCTGCTGGGGGCCTCGCTGGCGGGTGTGCTGGTGGGCTGGAGCCTGCGGCTGGCCGGGCGGGTCGGCAGCGGGCAGCCGCTGCCGTTCGGTCCTTATCTGGCGGTCGGCGGTATCCTGATGCTGCTGGCGGCGGGCCGGCCCGCCTGGCTGCAGTTCTATTGAGGATGGGCATGTACAAGATCGGATTGACCGGCGGCATCGGTTCGGGCAAGTCCCGCGTGGCCGACATGCTGGCCGAATGGGGCGCCTGCGTCATCGATGCCGACGAGATTTCGCATGCGCTGACCGCGCCCGGCGGCGCGGCCATGCCGGCCATCGAGCGCGAGTTCGGCCCGCAGGCGGTGGCCGCCGACGGCGCGCTGGATCGCGCCTGGATGCGCGACCTGGTGTTTCGCGAACCCGCGGCGCGCGGCCGCCTCGAAGCCGTGCTGCACCCGCTGATCGGCCGGCACACCGAGCAGGCCGCCGCGCGGGCGCGCGGCCTGTACCTGGTTTTCGTCGTGCCCCTGCTGGTCGAATCCGGTCGCTGGCGCGACCGGGTCGACCGCATCTGCGTGGTCGATTGCGATCCGGCCACGCAGATCGCCCGGGTGCGGAAACGCAGCGGGCTGACGGAGCCGGCCATCAGGCGTATCATGGCGGCACAGGCTGCGCGGGCAACCCGGCTGGAGGCCGCGGACGATGTCATCGTCAACGATGGCGCCACTTCGCCCGATACCTTGCGCGCGCGGGCAAGAACTCTGCACGACCGCTGGCTCGCGCTGGCGGGCGCGGCCAGCCAGCCAGGCGGCAAGGCGGCCGGCACCCCTGAATAACCCCGGCCCGCGGGCCGATCACCGACGGGCCTGTGGCAAGCGTGATTCTGTACGAATACCCTTTCAACGAACGTATCCGGGCCTATCTGCGTCTGGAGTACCTGTTCGACAGGTTGTTCTTCTTCGCGCGCGAGGGCGACGCCCGGCTGCACCAGATCGCCGTCTCCTCGCTGTTCGACCTGCTCGATGCCTGCGAGCGCACCGACATCAAGGGCGCGGTGCTGCAGGACCTGGAGCGCCAGCGCATGGCCCTGGTGGGGCTGCGCGATCATCCCGGCGTGGCCCAGGATGCGCTGGAGGCCATGCTGCGCGACATGGAGCGCGTGGTGGGGGCGCTGGCGGCGCAGGGCAAGACCGGCCAGGCATTGCGCGAGAACGAATGGCTGGTCAGCCTGCGCGGCAGGCTGGCGGTGCCGGGCGGCGCCACGCAGGTGGACATGCCGTCCTACCATGCCTGGCAGAACAAGCCCGAGTCGGTGCGCTGCGCCGACCTGCAAGGCTGGCTGGCCCCCTTGCTGCCCCTGCATGCGGGCCTGTCCATGGCGCTGCGGCTGCTGCGCGAATCCGGGCGGCGCGCCGATATCGTGGCCGAGCAGGGCGGCTACCAGCAGATGCTGGCCGGCAAGGTCTACCATCTGCTGCGCGTCTGGGTCGAGCCCAGCCTCGGCGTCTTTCCCGAGATCAGCGCCAACAAGTACATGGTCTGGATACGCTTCTCGACCCAGGATGGCGAGGTCAAGCCGCAGCAGGTGTCGCGCGACGTGGCGTTCCAGATGTCCCTCTGCAGCTCCTGACCGCCCGCCGGCGCGAGCCGGCGCGGGCCGCATGGCCCCCATCCCGGCCGGGCAGCCCGTGATCGCGGGCATGCGGGCGCCGAATCCTGTTGCGGTCTATTTCAGCAGCGCCCGGAAAACGGCCAGTTTGCGCCGGTCTGGTGGAAAATAGCGGCTCCTTGCCGTCTTGCCGGATACCTCATGCCTGAAAGCCGTTCCGTTGCGCCGCCTGCCCGCCAGGGGCGCCGCCGCCTGATCGCAGCCGCGATCGCCGTCCTGGCCGTGCTGGCTCTGGCCTGGTGGCTGTGGCCGAAGGATACGGGCGGGCAGCAGGGCCGGCCCGGCGGCCGCGGCGCCATGCGCGGCGGCCCGGCCTCGATGATGAACATGGCGGTGCCGGTGCGCGTGGGCGAGGCCCGCACCCAGGATATCCAGATCGTCCTGCGGGCGCTGGGCACGGTGACCGCCTACAACACCGTGACGGTGCGCAGCCGCGTCGATGGCGAACTGGTCAAGGTGGCGTTCCAGGAAGGCCAGCACGTCCAGGCCGGCGACCTGCTGGCGCAGGTCGATCCGCGGCCCTTCGAGGTGGCGCTGGCGCAGGCGCAAGGCCAGCAGCAGCAGAATCTGGCGCAACTGGAGAATGCGCGCCGCGACTTGCAGCGCTACCAGACGCTCTACAAGCAGGATTCGATCGCCCGCCAGCAGCTCGACACGCAGGCGGCGCTGGTGCGCCAGTACGAGGGCACCATCAAGAGCGACCAGGCGGCCGTGGACAGCGCCCGGCTGCAACTGGATTTCTCGCGCATCACCGCGCCCATCGCCGGCCGCCTGGGCCTGCGCCAGGTGGACCAGGGCAACCTGATTTCCAGCGGCGACGCCAATGGCCTGGTGGTGATCACCCAGACCCAGCCCATCGCCGTGGTCTTCACGCTGCCCGAAACCCAGCTGCCCGAGGTGCTGCAGCAATTGCGCGCCGGGCGGCAGCTGCCGGTGGAGGCCTACGACCGCGCCGACACGCGCCGCATCGCCAGCGGCCAGCTCGAGACCGTCGACAACCAGATCGACGTGGCCACCGGCACGGTCAAGCTGAAGGCGCGTTTCGACAACGCCGAGGAGGCGCTGTTTCCCAACCAGTTCGTCAACGTGCGCCTGTATGTCGAGACGCGCAGCGGCATGACCGCGATTCCCAACGCGGCGGTGCAGCAGGGCTCGGCCGGCGCCTTCGTGTTCCTGGCGCAGCCCGATGACACGGTGGCGGTGCGGCAGGTCAAGCTGGGCGCGATCAACGGCGACTGGGTCGCGGTCAACGAAGGCCTGCAGCCCGGCGACAAGGTCGTGGTCGAGGGCATGGACCGGCTGCGCGCCGGCGCCAGGATAGACATCGTGACCGGCACCACGCCGGAAGCGGCCGCGCCGGTCAATACCGGGGCGCCCAGGCGGACGCCGTGAGCCCGTCGCGCCTGTTCATCCTGCGGCCGGTCGCCACCGCCTTGTCGATGGTGGCGATCCTGATCGCCGGCCTGATCGCCTATCGGCTGCTGCCCGTGTCGGCGCTGCCCGAGGTCGATTACCCGACCATCCAGGTGGTCACGCTGTATCCCGGCGCCAGCCCCGATGTGATGACGTCGCTGGTGACTTCGCCGCTGGAGCGCCAGTTCGGCCAGATGCCGGGCCTGAACCAGATGTCGTCCACCAGTTCCGGCGGGGCGTCGGTCATCACGCTGCAGTTCAGCCTGGACCTGTCGCTGGACGTGGCCGAGCAGCAGGTGCAGGCGGCCATCAACGCGGCCTCCAACCTGCTGCCCAACGATCTGCCGGTGCCGCCCACGTACAACAAGGTCAATCCGGCCGACGCGGCCGTGCTGACCCTGGCGGTGACCTCGCCCACCATGCCGCTGCCGCAGGTGCGCGACCTGGTCGATACGCGCATGGCCCAGCGGCTGTCGCAGATTCCCGGCGTAGGCCTGGTCAGCGTGGCGGGGGGGCAGCGCCCGGCGGTGCGCGTGCAGGTCAATCCGCAGGCCCTGGCCTCGGCCGGCCTGAGCCTGGCGGACCTGCGCACGGCCGTGGTCGGCGCCAACGTCAACCAGCCCAAGGGCAACCTGGACGGGCCGGTGCGCTCCACCACCATCAACGCCAACGACCAGCTGAAGTCGCCCACCGACTACAACGACCTGATCATCGCCTACCGCAACGATGCGCCGCTGCGCCTGTCCGACGTGGCGCGCGCGGTGCAGGGCGCCGAGGATATCCGGCAGGCCGCCTGGGTGGGCGACAAGCCCGCCATCCTGCTGAATGTGCAGCGCCAGCCCGGCGCCAACGTGATCGACGTGGTGGACCGCATCCATGCCTTGCTGCCGCAGCTGCGCGCCGCCATGCCGGCCACGCTGGACCTGGTGGTGGTGGCCGACCGCACGCAGACCATCCGCGACTCGGTGGCGGACGTGCAGTTCGAGATGCTGCTGGCGGTGGGGCTGGTGGTGCTGGTCACCTTCCTGTTCCTGCGCAGCCTCACGGCAACCGTGATTCCCAGCGTGGTGGTGCCGCTGTCGCTGATCGGCACCTTCGGCATCATGTACCTGGCCGGCTTCAGCATCAACAACCTGACGCTGATGGCGCTGACCATCGCGACCGGGTTCGTGGTCGACGACGCCATCGTCATGATCGAGAACATCGCGCGCCACCTGGAGGAGGGCGAGACGCCCCTGCAGGCGGCGCTCAAGGGCGCCGCGCAGATCGGCTTCACGCTGATTTCGCTGACCTTCTCGCTGATAGCGGTGCTGATTCCGCTGCTGTTCATGACCGAGGTGGTGGGGCGGCTGTTCCGCGAGTTCGCGGTGACGCTGGCCGTGGCGATCCTGATTTCGCTGGTGGTGTCGCTGACGCTGACGCCGATGATGTGCGCGCGCCTGCTGCGGCCCGAGTCCGAGCAGCGCCATGGGCGCTTCCACCAGGCCACCGGCGCGCTGATCGACCGCGTCATCGCCGGCTACGACCGCATGCTGCAGGTGGTGCTGCGCCACCAGCCGCTGACGCTGCTGGTGGCGCTGGGCACCTTCGCGCTGACGGTGCTGCTGTACATCGTGGTGCCCAAGGGCTTTTTCCCGCAACAGGACAGCGGGCTGATCCAGGCCATCACGCAGGCGCCGCAGACCATCTCGTTCGCCGCCATGTCGCAACGCCAGCAGGAGGCCGCGCGCATCATCGTGCAGGATCCCGACGTGGCCGCCGTGTCCTCGTTCATCGGCGTCGATGGCAGCAACCCCACGCTGAACAACGGCCGCATGCAGATCGCCCTCAAGCCGCAGAGCGAGCGCAGCGGCGACCTCAAGACCGTGATGGCGCGCCTGCAGGACGCGCTGCATGGCGGGGCCGACCTGGGCCTGACGGTGTACATGCAGCCGGTGCAGGACCTGACCATCGAGGACCGCGTCAGCCGCACGCAATACCAGATGACGCTGTCCAACCCCGACCTGGCCGTGCTCAGCGAGTGGGCGCCCAAGCTGGTGGACCGGCTGCGCCAGGTGCCGCAGCTTGCCGACGTCACCTACGACCTGCAGGACCAGGGCCTGCAGACCTGGGTCGAGATCGATCGCGACGCCGCCTCGCGGCTGGGCATCACCGCCGCGGTGATCGACGAGGCGCTTTACGACGCGTTCGGCCAGCGGCTGATCTCCACCGTCTTCACGCAGTCCAACCAGTACCGGGTGGTGCTGGAGGTGCTGCCGCAGTTCCGTCAATCGCCCCAGTCGCTGGACCATATCCATGTGCCGACGGCTTCCGGCGCGCAGGTGCCGCTGTCGTCGGTGGCGCGCATTTCCGAAGGGCGCACGGTGCTGGCGGTCAACCGGCTCGACCAGTTCCCCATGACCACGGTGTCGTTCAACCTGGCGCCCGGGGCCTCGCTGTCGGGCGCGGTCGAGGCGATCTCGGCGGTGCAGGCCGAGATCGGCCTGCCGCTGGCGATCGACACGCGCTTCCAGGGGGCGGCGCTGGCGTTCCAGAATTCGCTCGACAGCACGCTGTGGCTGATCCTGGCGGCGGTGGTCACCATGTACATCGTGCTGGGCATCCTGTACGAAAGCTATATCCACCCGATCACGATCCTGTCCACCCTGCCTTCGGCCGGGGTGGGGGCGCTGCTGGCCCTGCTGATCAGCGGCACCGACCTGGACATGATAGGCATCATCGGCATCATCCTGCTGATCGGCATCGTCAAGAAGAACGCCATCATGATGATCGATTTCGCCCTGGAGGCCGAGCGCAAGCGCGGGATGGCGCCGCGCGAGGCCATCCACGAGGCGGCGCTGCTGCGCTTTCGGCCCATCCTGATGACGACGCTGGCGGCCCTGTTCGGCGCGCTGCCGCTGATGCTCTCGACCGGCACCGGCGCCGAGCTGCGCCAGCCCCTGGGGCTGGTCATGGTGGGCGGGCTGCTCGTCAGCCAGGTGCTGACGCTGTTCACCACGCCGGTGATCTACCTCATGTTTGACCGCCTGGCGCGTCGTCGCGGCGGCGCCGGCGCGGCCGCGCGGCAGGCGCCATGATCCTGTCGGCGCCGTTCATCGTCCGTCCGGTGGCCACCACGCTGCTGTGCCTGGGCGTGGTGCTGGCCGGACTGCTGGCGTACCGCCTGCTGCCGGTCGCGCCCTTGCCGCAGGTGGACATTCCGACCATCTCGGTGTCGGCCAGCCTGCCCGGCGCCAGCCCCGAGACCATGGCCTCCAGCGTGGCCACGCCGCTGGAGCGCTCGCTGGGCAGCATCGCCGGCGTGACCGAGATGACCTCGCGCAGCTCGCAGGGGTCGACCCGCATCACCCTGCAGTTCGACCTGAGCCGCGACGTCGATGGCGCGGCGCGCGACGTGCAGGCCGCCATCAACGCGGCGCGCTCGCTGCTGCCCACCAGCCTGCGCAGCAACCCCACGTACCACAAGGCCAATCCGTCGGCGGCGCCCATCATGACGCTGGCCATGACCTCGGCCACGCTGGGCCAGGGCAAGCTGTACGACCTGGCCTCGACCATCGTCGCGCAGAAGCTGGCCCAGGTGAACGGCGTGGGCGAGGTGACGGTGGGCGGCAGCTCGCTGCCGGCGGTGCGCGTCAACCTCATCCCGGGCGCGCTGGCCAATCGCGGCGTGTCGCTCGACGAGGTGCGCCAGGCGCTGGCCAGCGCCAACGCCAACCGCCCCAAGGGCATGGTGGAGAACGACCGGTACCACTGGCAGGTCATGGCCAGCGACCAGCTCGACCGCGCCGAGCAATACCGGCCGCTCATCGTGGCCTGGCGCGACGGTGCGGCGGTGCGCCTGTCCGACGTGGCCACCGTGGAAGACTCGGTCGAGGACCTGTACCAGACCGGCTTCTACAACGACCGCAAGGCCATCCTGATGATCGTGCGGCGCCAGGCCGATGCCAACATCATCGAGACCGTCGACGCGGTGCGCGCCCAGTTGCCCCAGCTGGCGGCCCTGCTGCCGGGCGACGTGGACCTGACCGTGGCGCAGGACCGCACTCCCAGCATCCGCGCCTCGCTGCACGAGGCCGAGCTGACGCTGGTCATCGCGGTGGGCCTGGTGGTGCTGGTGGTGCTGCTGTTCCTGCGCCGGCTGCGCGCCGCCTTCATTCCCAGCGTGGCGGTGCCGGTATCGCTGATCGGCACTTTCTGCGTGATGTATCTATGCGGCTACACGCTGAACACCATTTCGCTCATGGCCCTGATCGTGGCCACCGGGTTCGTGGTCGACGACGCCATCGTGGTGCTGGAGAACATCATGCGGCATATCGAGCGCGGCGCCACGCCCATGCGCGCGGCGCTGCGCGGCTCGCGCGAGGTGGGCTTCACCGTGCTGTCGATGAGCCTGTCGCTGGTTGCGGTGTTCATTCCCATCCTGCTGATGGGCGGCGTGGCGGGGCGGCTGTTCCGCGAGTTCGCCGTGACCCTGTCGGCCTCCATCCTGGTGTCGCTGGTGGTGTCGCTGACGCTCACGCCCATGATGTGCGCGCGCCTGCTGCGCGCCGAACCGGCCTCGCCGCGTCCGCCCGGGCGCGCCGGGCGCCTCTGGACGCGGCTGTACGGCGGCATGCAGGGCGGCTACGAGCGCAGCCTGGGCTGGGCGCTGGCGCATGCGCGGCTGATGATGCTGATCCTGGCCGCCACCATCGGGCTCAACGTGTATCTCTACATGGTGGTGCCCAAGGGCTTCTTTCCTCAGCAGGACACCGGCCAACTGCTGGGGTTCTTCCGCGGCGACCAGGGCACGTCGTTCCAGGCCACGGTGCCCAAGCTGGAGTACTTCCGCAAGGTCATCCTGGCCGACCCGGCGGTGCAGAGCGTGACGGCCTACGCGGGCGGCCGCGGCGGCAGCAATTCCAGCTTCATGCAGATCCAGCTCAAGCCGCTCGACGAGCGCGGCGTCAGCGCCGACACGGTCATCAACCGGCTGCGCGGACGCCTGCAGAACGAACCGGGCGCGCGCATGTTCCTGGTGGCGCAGCAGGATATCCACATCGGCGGGCGGCAGAGTTCCGGCTCGTACGACTACACGCTGATGTCCGGCGACCTGGCGCTGCTGCGCGAATGGATGCCCAGGGTGCAGCGGGCCATGGCGGCACTGCCCGAGATTACCGACGTGGACGCGGATGTCGAGGACAAGGGGCGCCAGATCGACCTGGTGATCGACCGCGATGCCGCCACGCGGCTGGGCGTGAGCATGGCCACCATTTCGGCGGTGCTGAACAATTCGTTCAGCCAGCGCCAGGTCTCGGTCATCTACGGGCCGCTGAACCAGTACCACGTGGTCATGGGCGTGGATCCGCGCTTCGCGCAGGATATCGAATCGCTCAAGCAGGTGCACGTGATCGCGGCCGGCGGCCAGCGCGTGCCGCTGGCGGCCTTCGCGCAGTTGAAGGTGGCCAACGCGCCCCTGTCGGTCAGCCACCAGGGGCTGTTCGTGGCCGATACGATTTCGTTCAGCCTGTCGCCCGGCGTGTCGCTGGATCAGGCCACCGCTGCCATCGACGCGGCCGTGGCACGCATCGGCCTGCCGTCGGACCAGATCCAGGCCGGCTTCCAGGGCACTGCCGCCGAGCTGCAGAAGACGCTGGCGCGCCAGCCGTGGCTGATCCTGGCGGCGCTGGTCACGATGTATATCGTGCTGGGCATTCTGTACGAAAGCCTGGTGCACCCGCTGACCATCCTGTCCACGCTGCCGTCGGCGGGTATCGGCGCCCTGCTGGCCCTGATGCTGCTCGGCCACGAGTTCACCCTGATTGCGTTGATCGGGGTGTTCCTGCTGATCGGCATCGTCAAGAAGAACGCCATCATGATGGTCGACTTCGCGCTGGAGGCCGAGCGGCGCGATGGCCTGGACGCGCGCGCGGCGATCCTGCGCGCCTGCCTGACGCGTTTCCGTCCCATCATGATGACGACCATGGCGGCCATTTTCGGCGCCTTGCCGCTGATGTTGGCCAGCGGGCCCGGCGTGGAGATGCGCCGGCCGCTGGGCATCACCATCGTGGGCGGCCTGGTGCTCAGCCAGATCCTTACCCTGTACACCACACCGGTGGTGTACCTGTACCTGGACCGTTTCCGCCTGTGGGCCGCGCGCCGGCGCGCGGCGCGGTCCGCTCCTGATCCCACCCGCCCATGATCCGTATGCCTGGTTTCCGATTCTCCGTTTTGCCGCGCCGCCGGCTGGCCGCGGCGGCTTTGTGCGCGGCGCTGGGCGGCTGTGCGGTCGGGCCCGACTACCAGCGCCCCCCCATCGACGTGGGCGCCGCCTACAAGGAGGAGGCCGCCGCGCCGCAGCCCGGCTGGACGCCCGCGCAACCGGGCGACGAGCGCGCGCGCGGGCAATGGTGGCAGGTCTATGGCGACCCGGTGCTCGACGGCCTGGTGCGGCAACTGAACCAGGGCAACTACACCGTGGCGCAGGCCGAGGCCAATTATCGCCAGGCCCAGGCGCTGGTGCGCAACGCGCGCGCCGGCTTCTTCCCCACCATCGGCGCGGGGGCCGACGTGACGCGTTCCGGCTCGGGCGGCGGCAGCGGCGCCGGCTCGAACGGCAGCTCGGTCGGCAACCAATATTCGCTCAATGGGTCGGTCAGCTGGGAAATCGATGTGTGGGGCCGGGTGCGCCGCGAGGTCGAATCCAGCCGCGCCGAAGCGCAGGCCAGCGCCGCGGACCTGGCAGCCACCCGGCTGAGCGCGCAGGCCGCGCTGGTGCAGAACTACCTGCAGTTGCGCGTGCTCGACGAACAGAAGCGCCTGCTCGATGCCACGGTGCAGGCCTACGAGCGCTCGCTGCGCATGACGCAGAACCGCTACGAGGCCGGCGTGGTGGGCAAGTCCGACGTGGCGGTGGCGCGCACCCAGTTGGAGAACACGCGCGCCCAATCCATCGACCTGGACTGGCAGCGCGGGCAGTTCGAGCATGCCATCGCGGTGCTGATGGGGCAGGCGCCTTCGCGCTTCGCCCTGCCGGCGCAGCCGTTCGCGCAGCGGCTGCCGGACATTCCGGCGGGCCTGCCGTCGCAGCTGCTGGAGCGCCGGCCCGACGTGGCGGCCGCCGAGCGGCGCGCGGCCGCCGCCAATGCACAGATCGGCGTGGCGCAGGCGGCCTGGTTTCCGGACCTGACCTTGTCGGCCACCGGCGGCTTTCGCAGCGGCCAGTTCGCCGAGTGGCTGACCGCGCCGGCGCGCTTCTGGACGCTCGGTCCGGCGCTGGCCATGACGCTGTTCGACGGCGGGGCGCGTTCGGCGCGCGTCGAGCAGGCCCGCGCCGCCTATGACGCGCAGGCGGCAGCCTACAGGCAGAGCGTGCTGACGGCGCTGCGCGAGGTGGAGGATTACCTGGTGCAGCTGCGTGTGATGGAGCAGGAGCAGCAGGTGCAGCGCAACGCGCTCGAATCCGCGCGCGAATCGCTGCGCCTGGCGCGCAACCAGTACGAGCAGGGGTTGATCGACTACCTGAGCGTGGCGGTGCTGGAGGCCACCGCGCTCAATACCGAGCGCAACGCCATCAGCCTGCTGGGCAGCCGGCTCAACGCCAGCGTGCAGCTGATCGCGGCGCTGGGCGGTGGATGGCAGGGCCTGCCGGCCGAGGCGGCGGCCAGCGCGGCGACCGAGCCGTCCGCGCCGTCCGCGCCCTAGCGTTCTTGCGTCAGAGCAGCCCGCGGATACCGGCGATGCCGTGTGCGCCGTGCAGGCGCGCCTCGGCCAGGGTGGCGGGCGACTGGCCGCCCAGCGCGTAGACCGGCAGGCCGGCGTCGCGGATGCCGGCCGCGAAGCCGGGCCAGCCCAGCGGCGCCTGCTCCGGGTGGCTGGCGGTGGCGAGCACCGGGCCCAGCACCGCGAAATCCGCGCCGAGGTCGCGTGCATGCACGATCTCGGCGTGGCCGTGGGCGGATACGCCCACCAGCGCGCCTTCGGGCAGCGCCGGGCGCTGCTTGAACGCCTGCGCGTCGCGCGCCGTCAGGTGCACGCCGTCGGCCTCGCTCCACCAGGCCTGCGGATGGCGACTGCTGACCAGCAGGCGCGCGCCGGCGGCGCGGCATTGCGCCAGGATGGCCTGCATGGCCTCGCGCAGCGAGGAGGCATCGGCGCCGCCCGGCCAGTCGGGCTCGCGCAGCAGCACCAGCTTCAGGCCGCCCTCCAGGGCAGCCTGAAGCCGCGCGGTGAAATCGGCCAGCCCGGCCGGCGTGCCGATGGCGCCGATGGCGTAGGCGGTGGGCAGCTGCAGCCAGCGCAGCGGCGGCAGGGTGGCCGGCAGCAGGTCGCCGACCTCGTGCGCGCGCGCCGGGTCGACCCATTCCAGGCGCTGGTTTTCCAGCCCCCGTGGCTCGCCTTCCCAGCCGGTGACGTGGCAGAACGCCAGCCGCACGGTGGTGTGCGGGTAGACGTGCACATAGGTCACCCATGGGTGCGCCTCGGTCACGCGGATGCCCAGTTCTTCATGCAGTTCGCGCGCCAGGGCCTGCAGCACGGTTTCGCCCGGCTCCAGCTTGCCGCCGGGCAGCTCCCACCAGCCGGCCCAGGGCTTGCCCTCGGGGCGCTGCCCCAGCAGCAATTGGCCATCCGGGCGCAGGATCAGGCCCGCGGCGACATCGACGATTTTTTCAGACATGGCGGGCGGCCCAGTCGCGCGCGAACTGGTAGGCGACCCGGCCCGAGCGCGAGCCGCGTTCCAGCGTCCACTGCAAGGCCTCGGTGCGCGAGGCCTCGATCTGGTCGGCCGGGCAGTTCAATTCGCGCAGCCAGTGGTAGACGATGTCCAGGTAGTCGTCCTGCTTGAACGGGTAGAACGACAGCCACAGGCCGAAGCGCTCGGACAGCGAGATCTTTTCCTCGACGGTTTCGCCGGGGTGGATCTCGCCGTCGGGCTGGTGCTTGGCGGCCAGGTTCTCGCTCATGTATTCCGGCATCAAGTGGCGGCGGTTCGACGTGGCGTAGATCAGCACGTTGTCGCCCGAGGCGGCGACCGAGCCGTCGAGTACGGATTTCAGCGCCTTGTAGCCGGCCTCGCCTTCCTCGAACGACAGGTCGTCGCAGAACACGATGTAGCGTTCGGGCCGCGCCGCCACCAGTTCGACGATGTCGGCCAGGTCGCCCAGGTCGGACTTGTCGACTTCGATCAGGCGCAGGCCGCGCTCGCCGTAGGCGGCCAGCATGGCCTTGACCAGCGAACTCTTGCCGGTGCCGCGCGCGCCGGTCATCAGCACGTTGTTGGCCGGCTTGGATTCGAGGAACTGGCGCGTGTTGCGGTCGATGATGTCTTTCTGGCGCTCGATGTGCTGCAGGTCGTCGAGCTCGATGCGCGCCACGTGGCGCACGGCGTCCAGCCAGCCGCGCGAGCCGCGCTTGCGCCAGCGGTAGGCGTGGGCGGACCAGTCGATGTCGGGTGGCGCCGGCGGCAGCCAGGCTTCCAGTTGCGCCAGCACGCGCTCGGCGCGGGCGAGGAGGGGGGTGAGGTCTGTTGCGGTCACTGCGGTTCCTTGGCGGCGGCGCCCGGCGGGACGCCGCGTTTACGGTTGCTCGATGACGCCGGCACCGCGCCGCGGGATAGGGCGCGGTGGGCCGGCAGGCGCGCGGGCGGGGATGGTGCCGCGCGCTGCAGACGGGGCTTGCGGGCGCGCGGCGGCCGGGCGGCGTGCGCCGCGGCCATGCGCGCCGGGGTGTTCCGGTTCAGGAACGGTAATCGGCGTTGATGCTGACATACTCGTGCGAGAAGTCGCAGGTATATACCGTGTCGGCCACCTGGCCGCGGCCCAGCGCGATGCGCACCACGATTTCGGCCTGCTTCATGACGCGCTGGCCGTCGGCCTCCTGGTAGTCGGGGTTGCGGCCGCCGTCGACGGCCACCAGCACGTCGCCCAGCCACAGGCGCAGCCGCGAGACGTCCAGGTCGTCGATGCCGGCATAGCCGATCGCCGCCAGGATGCGGCCCAGGTTGGGGTCGGAGGCGAAGAAGGCGGTCTTGACCAGCGGCGAGTGGGCGACCGCGTAGGCTACCTTGAGGGCCTCTTCGGTACTGCCGGCTTCCTCGACGCGGATGGTCATGAACTTGGTGGCGCCCTCGGCGTCGCGGACGATCTTCTGCGCCAGGTCGGTGGCGGCGGCGGCCAGCGCATCGCGCAGGGCCGCATAGTCCGCGTCGCCGGCGCTGTCGACCGTCACGCCGGCCTGGCCGGTGGCGATCAGGATGAACGAGTCGTTGGTGGAGGTGTCGCCGTCGACCGTGATGCGGTTGAACGACACGTCGGCCAGCTCGATGGCCAGCTTGCGCAGCAGCGGCTGGGCGATGCCGGCGTCGGTGGCCAGAAAGCCCAGCATGGTGGCCATGTTGGGCCGGATCATGCCGGCGCCCTTGCTGATGCCGGTGATGGTGACGGTCTTGCCGCCGATGTCCACGCGGCGCGAATGGATCTTCGGCAGCGTATCGGTGGTCATGATGCCGTGGGCCGCGTCGTACCAGCCGTCGGCCCGCAGGCTTGCCACCGCGGCCGGCAGGCCGGCGGTCAGGCGGTCCATCGGCAGCGGTTCGAGGATCACGCCGGTGGAAAACGGCAGGATCTGTTCGGCGGGCACGTCCAGCAGCTTGCCCAGCGCCGCGCAGGTGTCCTGGGCCTTCTTCAGGCCGGGCGCGCCGGTGCCGGCGTTGGCGTTGCCGGTGTTGATGACCAGGGCGCGGATCGGGCCGCCCTGGGCCAGGTGCGCTTCGCAGACCTGCACCGGCGCGGCGCGGAAGCGGTTGCGCGTGAACACGCCGGCCACCGTGCTGCCCGGCGCCAGGCGGAACACCGTGAGGTCGCGCCGGCCGGCCTTGCGGATGCCGGCTTCGGCCACGCCGATCTCGACACCGGCGACGGGAAGGATTTCGGATTCGGAGGGAATCTGCAGATTAACGGCCATGACTTCGTCTCATAGGGCAGGGTGGCGCCTTGGGCGGCGTCTGAAGCTGGCTATTATCCCACTACTGCTAGGGAGCCATGCGCACGGCGGCGAAATCCAGCACGCCCGCGTCGCGGTTGGCCAGCACCGCGCGCACCGTGCCGTCGGGCGCCTGCAGCACCGACTTGCCGGCCACGATTTCGGCGCCCGCCGCGCGCCGGGCGGCCCGCCCGCGCGAGGGGCTGAACAGCAGGTCGCCGGCCTGCGCCCGCGCCAGGCCGGCCGGCGCGCTGGCCACCCGGGTGCCGGTGGGGTAGGTCATCTCGCCCAGGGTCAGCTCGCGCGCCAGCAGCCCTTCGAAGCTGGCCACCTGGAGCCGGGCGTCGAGCGTCATGTCCACTTTGAGCAGCGGCAGCCGGCCCACGTCCAGCGGGTCGCTGCCTTCGGTGCGCAGCAGCCACCGGCCGGACGGGCGTGCCGCCACCCAGGCGCCGGGCGGCACGGCCGCGCCGCCGACCTCGTTGCCGGCGGCCAGGTGGCAGCCGGCGAAGGCGGGCGCGCCATCGCGCACGGCCAGTTCGACCTGGTGGCCGCGCGAGCACAGCCAGCCCTCGATGCGCTGGTTGCCATCGAGCGTGACCGACCAGCCTTGCCTGCCGTCCGGGGCGGCGCCGTGGCGAACCAGGCGCGTGACGCGCAGCCCGGCCACGCGCACCGGGACCGGGAAGTCCGCGTCCTGGAAGCCGTCCAGCCGGCCCGGTTCGGTCAGCCGCAGTTCGGTGCCGGCCGGCATGTCGATGCCATCGACGCGGCGGGCGGCCTCCAGCACGGCGCGCCGGGCGGCCAGTTCGCGCGCCTCGCGCTGCGCCTGGCGCCATTGGCTGAAATGCTGGTAGGGGAAGACGGCGCCGGCCAGCGCCAGCAGCACCATCAGCGCCGGGCCCAGGCGGCGGTGCGCCGCCAGCCAGCGGCGCGCCCCGCGGTTGGCGGCCAGCGTGACCGCCCAGGTCAGCAGGGTGCTCAGGCAGAACAGCGACAGCGCCATTGCCAGGTAGAAATTGCCGCCAGGAACGGACAGGGGAATCATGGTCGAATTATGCGCCGGGCCGGCGCCGGCGTGGCCGGCCTGTCACGAGGCGCCGTCGCGCTGGGCCAGCGCGCGATGGGCCACCACCTGCAGCTTCAGTTCGCCCAGCGCCTTGTACATGGCGTGGCGACTGGCCTCGGGCAGGTCGTCGAGCATGCCGGTGACCCAGCTTTCGTGCGCGCGCGCCATGCGGGCGAAGGTGCGCTTGCCCTGCGGCGTCAATTTCAGCACCGAACTGCGCCGGTCGCTTTCCACCTTGGTGCGCACCACCAGTCCTTCCTTTTCGAGCTGGTCGGTGATGCCGGTGATGTTGCCGTTGGTGACCATCATGTGGCGCGACAGCTCGCCCATCTTCATGCCCTTGGGTGCGCGCTGCAGCTGCGCCATCAGGTCGAAGCGCGGCAGCGTGGTGTCGAACTCGGTGCGCAGCCGGCTGCGGATCTCCGATTCGATCAGGTTGCAGCAGGTCAGCATGCGCAGCCACAGGCGCAGCGCGTGATGGTCCTCGGGCGCGGCGCGCGTTTCCAGGTCGGGAGTGTCGATCATGGCTCAGCGGATAGAGGGGGTGGGCGGGGGCGCAAGGCCCATCAGCGCGAAGATCGCCTGCGTCAGCGCGCTGGCGGGCTCGTTCAGGGTCAGCACGATGTCGTAATGGTTGGTGCCGGGCATGGGGATATAGCGGCCCGGGTAGCCGAGCGCCTGCCAGTCGCGCAGGAAGTCGTCGCTCTGGCGCTTGAATTCGTCGGTCTCGGTTTCGCCGTAGCTGACCACGATGGGGCAGCCGCGCCGCGGCATGTGCAGGGCGGGGCTGTTGCGCTCGGCGTCGGCCGGGCTCATGTGCATCCATTCGTTGATATGGGTGTGCACCAGCGGGCGCAGGTCGAACAGCCCCGACAGCGGGGCGGCGCTGTGCACGATGTCCTCGGGCGCGCCGTATTGCCCGTGCCAGCCGCCGGCCAGCAGCGCGCCCACCAGGTGCCCGCCGGCCGAACTGCCGCAGATCGTGATGCGGGCCGGGTCGCCGCCGTACTCGGCGATATGGCGGTGTATCCAGGCCAGCGCGCGGCGGTTCTGGTCGACGATGCGGTCCAGGGTGACGGCCGGCGCCAGCGAGTAGTTGACCGCCACCACCAGCGCGCCGGCGCGGGTGAAGGCCGGCGCCATATTGCACGAATCGCTCTTGTTGAGCGCGCGCCAGTAGCCGCCATGGATGTAGACCAGCACCGGGGCGGCGCGCACGCCGTCGGCGGGGAAGATGTCGAGCAGTTCGTCGGGATGGTCGCCATAGGGGACGTCCTGCGTGCAGGGCAGTGCGTCGCGCGCCTGCTGGCTGGCCTCGGCATAGCGCTTGAGAATCGGCTGGATGTCGGGTACTGTCGCGCGTGCGTTGTATTGCACATCGAGCGCAGCGCGATCGTAATGACGGTAGATAATGGCGGCCATGGCGTGGTTTATTGGGAAAAACCCTAGACTTGTTTTGCGGAATACTTTAAACCTAAACTATGACGCACGCCAGTTCCTTGCCGCAAATTCTCGCGGCGGCCTCGGGCGCGCGGGGCTGTGGGTCCGTGCGTCGCGCCGGCGGCGGGCTGCGCACTGAAGCATCCGAATCGAACGTCTCATAAGAACACACCTGCCGCGCGTCAAGCGCAAGGAGCTTCCACCATGCGTCTCATCCCTTCCCTGCTGGCTGCCCTGGCGCTCGCGCCCGGCCTGGCCAACGCCGATCCGATCAAGGTCGGCATCGCCAACGATATTTCCGGACCGTTCGCGGCGCTGGGCGCCGAGGCGCGCGATGGATTCAACCTGGCCATCAAGGAACTGGGCGGCAAGCTGGGCGGCCAGCAGGCCGAATTCCTGCAGACCGACATGGGCGGCAACCCGGACCAGGCGCGCCAGTTGGTGACGCGCTACATCCAGCGCGAAAAGGTCGATTTCTTCACCGGCCCGATCGGCTCGAACGTGGCGCTGGCCGTGGGGCCCGCGCTGTTCGCCGCCAAGATTCCCTATCTGTCGAACAACCCCGGCCCCAGCCAGTACGCGGGCGCGCAGTGCAACAAGTTCTGGTTCGGCAACTCGTACCAGAACGACGCCTTCCACGAGGCCGCCGGCAAGGTGGCCGCCGACCGCGGCTACAAGAAGGTGTTCATCATGGCGCCGGACTATCCGGCCGGCAAGGACGCCCTGACCGGCTTCAAGCGCGGCTACAAGACCGCCGTGGCCGAGGAGCTCTACACCAAGCTGGGCCAGATCGACTACGCGGCCGAGCTGGCGCAGATCCGCGCCGCCAAGCCCGATGCGGTCTACATCTTCCTGCCGGGCGGCATGGGCATCAATTTCGTCAAGCAATTCGTCTCGACCGGCCTGGCGCAGGGCACCGCGCTGGTGGGGCCGGGCTTCTCGGCCGACGAGGACGTGATCCAGGCCGTGGGCGAACCGATGCTGGGCATGGTCAACACGGCGCAGTGGGCGCATGACCTGGACGTTGCGCAGAACAAGAAGTTCGTCGAGGCTTTCCGCAAGGAATACAACGGCCGCTATCCGTCGGTGTACGCCGCCCAGGCGTATGACGTGATCATGTCGATCGACGCGGCGGTCAAGCAGGCCGGCGGCAAGGCCTCCGACCGCGACGCCATCGTCAAGGCGCTCGAGAAGGCCGACTATCCGTCGGTGCGCGGCAGCTTCACCTACGGCAAGAACCACTACCCGATCCAGGCCTATTACGCGCGCGTGATCGAGAAGGACGGCAGCGGCCGCATCACCAACAAGCTGACCGGCAAGGTGTTCGACAAGTACCAGGACGTCTACGTCGGCGACTGCAAACTCTAGGACAGGCCGGGGCGGCGGCCGCGCGGGCGGCCGCCGCCGGCCAAACAGGCTCGCGGGCGGCCCGTCCGGGCGTGAGCGACGCGGGGGTGGTGTTTCATGACGTTTACGTTGATCGTCGAGCAGTTGCTGAACGGTCTGCAGTTCGGGTTGATGCTGTTTCTGATTGCCGCCGGCCTGACCCTGGTGTTCGGCATCATGGACATCATGAACCTGGCGCACGGCTCGCTGTACATGGCCGGCGCCTATGTCGCGGCCGAAACCATGCAGCGCACGGGGTCCTTCACGGCGGCGGTGCTGGTGGCCGCGCTGGCCACCGGCCTGGTGGGCGTGGTGCTCGAACTCACGCTGATTCGCAAGCTGGCGGTGCGCGACCACCTGGCCCAGGTGCTGGGCACCTACGCCATCATCCTGATCGCCAATGACCTGGTCAAGATGATCTGGGGGCCGGCGCCCGTCATGCTCAACATGCCGGCCGCCCTGTCCGGTCCGGTGCGCCTGCTGCCCGACCTGCTGTACCCGGCCTACCGGCTGATGATCATCGTGTTCGGGCTGGCGGCCGCCGCCGGCCTGTACTGGTTCGTGACGCGTACGCGCGCCGGGGTGCTGGTGCGCGCCGGCGCCTCCAACCGCCAGATGGCGACCCTGATGGGCGTGCGCGTGCCGCTGCTGTTCCTGGGCGTGTTCGTGCTGGGCGCGATGCTGGCCGCGGTGGCCGGCGCGCTGCTGGGGCCGGTGACCGCGGTGCAGATCGGCATGGGCGAGGAGATCCTGATCCTGGTGCTGGTGTGCATCGTCATCGGCGGCATCGGCTCGATTCGCGGGGCCTTCGTGGGCGCGCTGCTGGTCGGCATGGTCGACACCGCCGGCCGGGCCTTCCTGCCCATGCTGCTGCGCCAGGTGTTTCCGCCCGCCGTGGCTTCCAGCGTCGGGCCGACGCTGGCGGCCATCGCGATTTATGTCCTGATGGCGGGAGTGCTGGTGTTCCGGCCGGCCGGCCTGTTTCCGGCGCGCGGGTGAACCATGCATAGATCGACTCTGTGGACGCTGGCCCTGCTGGCCGCGCTGGCGCTGTTTCCCCTGGTTGCGCCGGCGCTGGGCCTGGATTTCTATATCTCGTTCGTGCGGCGCATACTGATCTACGCGCTGGCGGCCACCAGCCTCAACCTGATCCTGGGCTACGGCGGCATGGTGGCGCTGGGGCATGCGGCCTTCTTCGGCGCCGGCGCCTACGCCGTCGGCATCCTGGGGGCGGCCGGCATCACCTCGGCGCTGCTGGCCTGGCCGGCGGCGATCGCGCTGGCCGGCGCGCTGGCCTGGGTCACCGGCGCGATCTCGCTGCGCACGCGCGGCGTGTACTTCATCATGATCACCCTGGCCTTCGCCCAGATGGTGTATTACGTGTTCATCTCGCTGCGCCAGTACGGCGGCGAGGACGGCCTGAACCTGTCGGGCCATTCCACGCTGCCCGGGCTGGACCTGGCCAATGACCTGACTTTCTATTACCTGGTGCTGGTCCTGTTCGCCGTGCTCATGGCGGTATTCGGCCGCGTGGTCGGTTCGCGCTTCGGCGCCGCCTTGCAGGGCATACGCGAGAACGAGTCGCGCATGGAGGCGCTGGGCTACCCGGTGTACCGGCTCAAGCTGACGGCGTTCGTCATCAGCGGCGCCGCGGCCGGGCTGGCCGGCGCCCTGCTGGCCAACCACAACCTGTTCATCTCGCCCAGTCTCATGCACTGGACGCAATCGGCCAACCTGCTGATCATGGTGCTGGTCGGCGGCATCGGCCTGCGTTACGGCGGGGTGGCCGGCGCCGTGGTCATGCTGGTGCTGGAAGAAGTGCTGCGCCAATGGACCGAGTACTGGCACCTGCCGCTGGGCGTGCTGCTGCTGTGCGTGGTGCTGGGCGCGCCGCGCGGATTGGTGGGCCTGGTGGGCCCCTGGTTCGCCGGCCGCGCCGGCGCCGATTCGACGAGGGCCGGAACATGAACGCGCCTGCTGCTTCCCCCGCGCTGCGGGCCGACGGGCTGGTGCGGCGCTTTGGCGCGCTGGTGGCCACCGACTGCGTTTCGCTCACCCTGGCGCCGGGCGAGATCCACGCCCTGATCGGCCCCAATGGCGCGGGCAAGTCCACGCTGATCCACCTGCTGTCGGGCACGCTGCCGGCCGATGCCGGCAGCCTGAAAGTGGGCGAGCGCGACATCACCGCGCTCAATGCGCACCAGCGCGTGGCCGCCGGATTGTCGCGCTCCTACCAGATCACCAATATCTTCAAGTCGTTCAGCGTGCTGGACAATCTGCTGCTGGCCGTGCAGGCGCACGCCGGCAGCAGTTTCCGTTTCTGGCGCCCGCGCGCGGCCGAGCGCGAACTCTACGATGCCGCCCACGAACTGGCGCGCCAGTGCGCCATCGACACCGGTATGCTGCATCGTCCGGCCGGCACGCTGCCGCACGGCGAGCAGCGCAAGGTCGAGTTCGCCCTGGCGCTGGCGGCCCGCCCCAGCGTGCTGCTGCTGGACGAGCCCATGGCGGGCATGGGGCCGGACGAAACCCTGCGCCTGACCGAGCTGATCGAAACGCTGCGCGGCCGGGCCGCCATGCTGCTGGTCGAGCACGACATGCAGGCCGTGTTCCGGCTGGCCGACCGCATCTCGGTGCTGGTGTACGGCCGGGTGATCGCCACCGGCACGCCCGAGCAGATCCGCGCCAATCCGGAGGTGCGCCAGGCCTACCTGGGCGACGAGGAGCAGACCGCCGCGCTGGAGGGCGCCCGATGCTGAAAGTGAACGCCGCGCAAAGCGGGTATGGCGCCAGCCAGGTGCTGTTCGGCGTGGACCTGGAGATCGGCGCCGGCCAGGTGGTGACGCTGCTGGGCCGCAACGGCATGGGCAAGACCACGCTGTTGCGAACCTTGTTCGGGCAGCTGCCGTTGCGCGCCGGCTCGGTGCGGTTCGCCGGCCAGGAGATCGGCGGCTGGAGCCCGGACCGCATCGCGCGCGCCGGCCTGGCCATCGTGCCGGAGGGGCGCCAGTGTTTTCCCAACCTGACGGTGCGCGAGCACCTGACGGCCTTCGTGGCGGCGCGCAATCCGTCCATCGGCCAGCCCTGGACGCCGCAGCGCGTGTTCGAGCTGTTCCCGCGCCTGGGCGAGCGCGCCGGCAACATGGGCAACCAGCTCTCCGGCGGCGAGCAGCAGATGCTGGCCATCGGCCGCGCGCTGGTGACCAACCCGCGGCTGCTGATCCTGGACGAGGCGACCGAGGGGCTGGCCCCCAGGATCCGCGAGGAAATCTGGGCCTGCCTGGCGCGGCTGCGCGAAGCCGGCCAGACCATCCTGGTCATCGACAAATACGTCGAACGCCTGCTCAGCCTGGCCGACCACCATGTCATCCTGGAGCGCGGCAAGGTGGTCTGGAAGGGCGATTCCGCCGCGCTGGACGCCGATCGCGGCCTGTGGGAACGCTATCTGGGAGTGTAGGCGCGGCCGCGTTGCCCGACTGTTTTCCTTCCTGCGCCGGCCTGCCCGGCGCAGTGCTTTTGGGGACGGCCCGTCCCTGCGGGAAACCCGTCTTGCGAAGCCTGCCCCATGGGTATATATTTCAAGCCTAAACTATCAAGGGTTGAACATATCAGGCGCGTCCGCGCGGGACGGGGCGGCGCCTGCCACGGAGCGTGTAACGCGATGAAGATAGTCTGCCTGGGCGGTGGCCCCGCCGGCCTGTATTTCGGCCTGCTGATGAAATTGCAGGATCCGGCCAACGAAGTGACCGTCATCGAGCGCAACCGCCCTTACGACACCTTCGGCTGGGGCGTGGTGTTCTCCGATGCCACCATGGACAACCTGCGCCAGGCCGACCCGGTATCGGCCAAGACCATCGGCGATGCGTTCAACCATTGGGACGACATCGAGATCCACTACAAGGATCGCAGCATCCGCACCGGCGGCCACGGTTTCATCGGCATCGGCCGCAAGCGCTTGCTCAACATCCTGCAGGCCCGCTGCGAGGAGGTCGGCGTCAAGCTGGTTTTCGAGACCTTCGTGCAGGACGACCAGGCCCTGGCGCGCGACTACGACGCCGACCTGGTCATCGCCGCCGACGGCATCAACAGCGTGGTGCGCACCCGCTACGCCGACACCTTCAAGCCCGACATCGACCAGCGCCGCTGCCGCTTCGTCTGGCTGGGCACGACCAAGGTATTCGACGCCTTCACGTTCGCCTTCGTGCAGAATGAGCACGGCTGGTTCCAGGCCCATGCCTACCGCTTCGAGGACGGACTGTCCACGTTCATCGTCGAAACCCCCGAGGAAACCTGGCAATCCGCCGGCATCGAGGGCATGAGCCAGGAAGACGGCATCGCCTATTGCGAACGGTTGTTCGCGCCGTGGCTGGACGGCCACCGTCTGATCAGCAACGCCAGGCACATGCGCGGCTCGGCCATCTGGATCCGCTTCCCGCGCGTGATCTGCCCGCACTGGGTGCGCTGGAACCGCCTGCAGACGCCGCGCGGCGAACGCGACGTGCCGGTGGTGCTGATGGGCGACGCGGCCCACACGGCGCACTTTTCGATCGGCTCGGGCACCAAGCTGGCGCTGGAGGACGCCATCGAGCTGGCGCGCTGCCTGGACGGCCGGCGCGGCGACCTGCGCGACGCGCTGCAGCACTACGAAGACGTGCGCAGCGTGGAAGTGCTGAAAATCCAGAATGCGGCGCGCAACTCGACGGAATGGTTCGAGAACGTGCAGCGCTACGCCAATCTGGAGCCCGAGCAATTCGCCTATTCGCTGCTGACCCGCTCGCAGCGCATCTCGCACGAGAACCTGCGGCTGCGCGATGCCGCCTGGCTGCAGGGATACGAGGCCTGGATCGCCGAGCGGGCGGGGGCCGGGCCCGCGCCGGGCGCGCAGGCGCCGCTGCCCATGCTCACGCCGTTCCAGGCGCGCGGCGTGCGGCTGGCCAACCGCATCGTGGTCTCGCCCATGGCCATGTACTCCTGCGTCGACGGGGTGCCCGGCGAATTCCACCTGGTGCACCTGGGCGCGCGCGCCCTGGGCGGTGCCGGGCTGGTGATGGTCGAGATGACCTGCACCTCGCCCGACGCGCGCATTACCCCGGGCTGCCCAGGTCTGTGGAATGACGTGCAGGCCGATGCGTTCGGCCGCATCGTCGATTTCGTGCACGGCAGCAGCGCCGCGCGCATCGGCATCCAGCTCGGCCATGCCGGCCGCAAGGGCTCGACCCAGCTGGGCTGGCAGCAGATCGATCATCCACTGCCAGAGGGCAATTGGCCGCTGCTGTCGGCCTCGGCGCTGCCGTACCTGCCCGGCGTGTCGCAGACGCCGCGCGCCATGACGCGCGCCGACATGGACCGCGTGCGCGACGACTTCGCCGCCGCCACCCGGCGCGCCGCCCGGGCTGGCTTCGACTGGCTGGAACTGCATTGCGCCCACGGCTACCTGCTGTCGTCCTTCATTTCGCCGCTGACCAACCAGCGCGGCGACGAGTATGGCGGCAGCCTGGAGAATCGCCTGCGCTATCCGCTCGAAGTGTTCCGCGCCGTGCGCGAGGCCTGGCCGGCCGGCCTGCCCATGTCGGTGCGGATTTCGGCACATGACTGGGTCGAGGGCGGCATCACCGCCGACGACGCGGTCGAGATCGCCCGCCATTTCAAGGCCGCGGGCGCGGACATGATCGATTGCTCGTCGGGGCAGGTCAGCCCAGATCAGCAGCCGGTGTATGGCCGCATGTACCAGACGCCGTTCGCCGACCGGGTGCGCAACGAGGCCGGCATCGCCACCATCGCGGTGGGCGCGATCTTCGAGGCCGACCACGCCAACGGCATCATCGCCTCGGGCCGCGCCGACCTGTGCGCGCTGGCGCGCCCGCACCTGGCCGATGCCGCCTGGACGCTGCGCGAGGCAGCCCGCGTGGGTTACCGCGACGTGCGCTGGCCCGACCAGTACGTGGCCGGCAAGCGGCAGCTCGAAACCAATTTCGAACGCGCCGCGATGCTGGCGCAACTGGACATCAAATGAGCACATCCACACAGGCGCTGGCCGGCAAACACGCCCTGGTTACCGGCGGCGCGCGCGGCATCGGGCTGGCCTGCGCGCGCGCGCTGCTGGCGCGCGGCGCCAGCGTCACCCTGCTGGGCCGCGACGGCGGCGCCCTGGATGCCGCCGCAGACCAGCTGGCGCGCGCCGGCCGGGTGCAGACCGTCAGCGCCGACGTGGCCGACGCCGCTTCGGTGCGGGCGGCGTTCGAGCAGGCCGCGCGCGAACTGGGGCCGGTCGCGATCCTGGTCAACAACGCCGGCCAGGCGGTCAGCCAGCGCTTCGACCGCACCGGCGAGGCGCTGTGGCACAACATGCTGGCGGTCAACCTGACCGGCACGTTCCACTGCATCCAGGCGGCCCTGCCGGGGATGCTGGATGGCGGCTGGGGCAGGGTGGTCAACGTCGCAAGCACCGCGGGTCTGATCGGCTACGCCTACGTCAGCGCCTACTGCGCCGCCAAGCACGGCGTGGTGGGCCTGACCCGCGCGCTGGCGCTGGAGACGGCGCGCAAGGGCGTCACGGTCAACGCCGTTTGCCCGGGCTACACCGAAACCGACATCGTGCGCGGCGCGGTGGCCAACATCGTGGAGAAGACCGGCCTGAGCGAGGCCCAGGCGCGCGCCACGCTGGCCGAACGCAATCCGCAAGGACGCCTGGTCAGCCCCGACGAAGTCGCCGAAACCGTGGCCTGGCTGGCCTTGCCCGCCTCGGCATCCATCAATGGCCAGGCCATCGCCGTCGACGGCGGCGAAGTCATGACTGGCTGAGAACCCGAAAACGGAGACGAAATGACGCAATCCGAGGAAGTCCACACCATGAAGCACCACAAGCGTCCGTACGCCGGCTACGCCGCGCGCACGTTCCTGTGGCAGGTGTCCGACGACGGCAAGATCGCTGTCATCACGCTGAACCGGCCGGAACGCAAGAACCCGCTGACGTTCGACTCGTATGCCGAGTTGCGCGACCTGTTCCGCGGCCTGGTCTACGCCACCGACATCAAGGTGGTGGTGCTCACCGGCGCGGGTGGCAACTTCTGTTCGGGCGGCGACGTGCACGAGATCATCGGGCCGCTGACGCGCATGAGCATGCCCGAGCTGCTGGACTTCACCCGCATGACGGGCGACCTGGTCAAGGCCATGCGGGCCTGCCCGCAGCCTATCGTGGCGGCGGTGGACGGGGTGTGCGCCGGCGCCGGAGCGATGATGGCGCTGGCGTCGGACATGCGGCTGGGCACGCCGGCGGCGCGCACCGCCTTCCTGTTCACGCGCGTGGGGCTGGCCGGCGCCGACATGGGGGCCTGCACGCTGCTGCCGCGCATGATCGGCCAGGGCCGCGCCAGCGAGCTGCTGTACACCGGCCGCGCCATGAACGCCGACGAGGGCCTGCAATGGGGCTTTTTCAATGCGCTGCACGATCCGGCCGAGCTGCCGGGCGCGGCGCGGGCGCTGGCCGAACAGCTGGCCGCCGGTCCGACCTTCGCGCATGGCGTGACCAAGAAGCTGCTGCACCAGGAATGGAACATGGGCGTGGACGAAGCCATCGAGGCCGAGGCGCAGGCGCAGGCCATCTGCATGCAGACGCGGGATTTCCGCCGCGCCTACGATGCCTTCGTGGCCAGGCGCAAGCCGGTGTTCGAGGGGGACTGAGCATGCCGGATCTCTCCTGGCAGGACTGGCCCTTCTTCGACCCCCTCCATCGCGAACTGGCGCGCGAACTGGAGGCCTGGTGCGGCCCGGCGCTGGCGGCCATCGACCATCGCGACACCGACGCCGCCTGCCGCGCCCTGGTGCGCAGCCTCGGCCAGGCCGGCTGGCTGCAATACGCCGTGCCGGCCGGGCCGCAAGGCAGCTGGGGCGGGCGCCTGCCCAAGGTCGATTCGCGCGCGGTGTGCATCGTGCGCGAAACGCTGGCGCGCCACGATGGGCTGGCCGATTTCGCGTTCGCCATGCAGGGGCTGGGCAGCGGCGCGATTTCGCTGATGGGCGGCGATGCGCTGCGTCAGCGCTACCTGCCGCCCGTGGCGCGCGGCGAGGCGATCGCCGCTTTCGCGCTGTCCGAGCCCGAGGCCGGCTCCGACGTCGCGGCGCTGGCCTGCGAGGCGCGCGCCGACGGCGACAGCTATGTGCTCAATGGCGAGAAAACCTGGATATCCAACGGCGGCATCGCCGATTTCTATTGCGTGTTCGCGCGCACCGGCGAGGCGCCCGGCGCGCGCGGCATCAGCGCGTTCGTGGTCGATGCCGGCACGCCGGGGCTGGAGATCGCCGAGCGCATCGACCTGATCGCGCCGCATCCGCTGGCCCGGCTGCGCTTTGCCGACTGCCGTGTTCCGGCGTCCCGGCGGCTGGGCGAGGCGGGGCAGGGCTTCAAGCTGGCCATGATGACGCTGGATATCTTCCGCGCTTCGGTGGCCGCCGCCGCGCTGGGTTTTGCGCGCAGGGCGCTGGACGAGGGCCTGGCGCGGGCGCGCGGGCGCCGCATGTTTGGCCAGACCCTGGCCGACCTGCAGCTGACGCAGGCCGCGCTCGGCGACATGGCGACCGCCGTCGATGCCTCGGCGCTGCTGACCTACCGCGCCGCATGGATGCGCGACGTGCAGGAGGCGCGCACCACGCGGGAGGCGGCCATGGCCAAGATGACGGCCACCGAATCGGCCCAGGCGGTCATCGACCGGGCCTTGCAGATGTTCGGCGGCGCGGGCGTGGTGGCGGGCGCCACGATCGAGCGCCTCTATCGCGAAATCCGGGCATTGCGCATCTACGAGGGCGCCACGGAAGTGCAGAAACTGATCATCGCCCGGGAACTGCTCAAGTCCTGAGCGCGGCGAGATCCACACCATCGACACAGGGGAAACAACCATGGAACCCTCCGCACACCTGGACAGCTTTGCGCGCGACAACCTGCCGCCCGAAAGCGAGTGGCCCGAGTTCCTGCTCGACGGCCCCGACGTGGCCTATCCGAAGCGCTTCAATTGCGCCGTCGAGCTGGTCGACGCCATGGTGCGCCAGGGCCATGGAGAACGCGTGGCGCTGCGCTGGCGGCAGGGCGAGAGGGCCGAGACCATGACCTACGGCCAGCTGCGGGCGCTGACCAACCGCATCGCCCGCGTGCTGGTGGAGGACATGGGCCTGGTGCCGGGCAACCGCCTGCTGCTGCGCGGCCCCAACAACCCGATGATGGCCGCCGCCTGGCTGGGCGCCATCAAGGCCGGCATGGTGACGGTGCCCACCATGCCGCTGCTGCGCGCCAAGGAGCTCAGGCAGATCGTCGAGAAGGCCCAGGTGCAGGCCGTGCTGTGCGATGCCCGGCTCAAGGACGAGGCGCTGCACTGCGTCGCGCCGGGCCACGAGCACTATTGCCCCGGACTGGGCCAGGTCATGCTGTTCAACGATGACGCGCCCGATGCGCTGGACGCGCGGGCCGCGGCCAAGCCGGAGGATTTCCAGGCCTGCGACACGGCCGCCGACGACGTGTGCCTGATCGCCTTCACCAGCGGTACCACCGGCGCGCCCAAGGGCTGCATGCATTTCCATCGCGATGTGCTGGCCATGTGCGACCTGTTCCCGCGCCATGTCATCAAGCCGGGGCCCGATGACATCTTCTGCGGCACTCCGCCGCTTGCCTTCACCTTCGGGCTGGGCGGACTGCTGTGCTTTCCGCTGCGCGTGGGCGCCAGCGCCGTGCTGGCCGAGAAGCTGAGCCCCGACACGCTGCTGGCGCTGATCCACGATTTTCGCGCCACCATCTCGTTTACCGCGCCGACCTTCTATCGCCAGATGGCAGCGCTCGCGCCCAAGTACGACATCTCGTCGCTGCGCAAGAGCGTGTCGGCCGGCGAGGCCCTGCCCGACGCCACCCGCCAGCTGTGGCGGCAGGCCACCGGCATCGAGATGATCGACGGCATCGGCGGCACCGAGATGATCCATGTGTTCGTCTCGAGTCCGCCCGAGGAGGTCCGCCAGGGCGCCATCGGCAAGGCGGTGCCGGGCTACGTGGCCGAGGTGGTCGACGAGCAGATGCGCCCGGTGCCCAACGGCACGGTGGGGCGGCTGGCCATCAAGGGCCCCACGGGTTGCCGCTACCTGGCCGACGAGCGCCAGCAGCGCTTCGTCCAGCAAGGCTGGAACCTGCCGGGCGACACGTTCCTGCGCGACGACGACGGCTATTTCTTCTACCAGGCGCGCAACGACGACATGATCATCTCGGCGGGCTACAACATCGCCGGCCCTGAGGTCGAGGACGCGTTGCTGCGCCACGAGGCGGTGGCCGAGTGCGGGGTGGTGGGCGCGCCGGACGACGAGCGGGGACAGCTGGTCAAGGCCTATGTGGTGCTCAAGCCCGGCTACGAGCCGGACGATGCGCTGGCGGCGGCGCTGCAGGCCTTCGTCAAGGCCAACATCGCGCCGTACAAGTATCCGCGCGCCATCGAGTTCGTCGATGCGCTGCCGCGCACCGAGACGGGCAAGCTGCAGCGTTTCGCGCTGCGCCGCATGGCGGCGGAGGGTTGAAGTGGCCGTGCCGTTCGTCAGCGAGGTGGAGGTGCGGTTCCGGCATTGCGACCCGGCCGGCATCGTGTTCTATCCGCGCTATTTCGAGATGATCAATGATTTTGTCGAAGAATGGTTCGACAAGGGCATGGGCCTGCCGTTTCATGCACTGCACGTGGAGCGCCATATCGGTACGCCGCTGGCTTCGGTGCAGTGCGATTTCAGCGCGCCCAGCCGCTGGCACGAACGCCTGCGGCAGGAGCTGAGCGTGCGGCGCATCGGGGGAGCGTCGTTTCGCGCGGATGTGCGGTTTCTGGGGCCGGACGAACGCCTGCGGCTGTCGGCCGACCTGACCATCGTCACGGTGGACCTGCGCAGCATGCGCTCGACGCCGCTGCCCGATGACCTGCGCACCCGCATGCAGGCGTTCCTGTCGCCGCGGGCGCGGGACGCATAACGTCTTTACACGAGGATCCATGACATGAAAATTCTGCAACCGCCGGACTGGCTCGCGCCGCGAGGCTATTCGAACGGCACGCTGACCGAGATGGCGGTCGGCTCCAGACTGGTGTTCATCGGCGGGCAGGTAGGCTGGAATGGCCAGCAGCAGTTCGAGACCGATGATTTCGCCGAGCAGGTGCGCCAGACCCTGGTCAACATCCTGGCCATCATGGCCGAGGGCGGCGCCGGGCCGCAGCACATCGTGCGCATGACCTGGTACGTCAAGAACAAGGCGGAGTACGTGGCGTCCTATCCGGAAATCGGCCGGCACTACCGCGAGCTGATCGGCCGCCATTTCCCGGCGATGACCGCGGTAGAGGTCGCCGACCTGATCGAGGACCGCGCCAAGGTCGAAATCGAAGTCACCGCCGTGATTCCCTGACACGGCGGTTCGGGCGCCTGTCCCCGTGGGAGCCTGGAGCCTGTCCCCACCGGGACAGGCTCCGTCTTCCGGCGGGGACAGGCTCCCCACTGCCCGTCCCGTCAGCGGATCGCCAGCTCGCCCTGTTCCAGCACGGCCTTGCCGCCGACCTGGTCTTCCAGGAATTCGGTCACTTTCACGCCCAGGTGCAGCGTCACGCCGCCGAAGAAGCGCCGCGAGGCCACGATCATGGCGGTTTCCAGGGGCTGCAGCTCCTTGGCCAGGCGCGCGTCCTCGGCCTGCAGGTCCACCAGGTCGGCGCTGATCTTGGCGTGCGTCTGGCGGGCGCGTTCGCTCATGTTGTTGACGTTCTTGGCCGGGTTGTTGTGCAGGAACAGGATCAGCTTTTCCAGCTTGCCCTTTTCCTCTTCCAGCTCGCGCGTGCGCGTCTCCAGCGCGGCGCGCTTGGCGTTGGCGTGCGGATTCAGGCCGGCGCGCACCACGGTGGGAATGCCGGCCATCGAGCCCAGCGTGCCGGCGTGCACCGATTTGTACGCATGCGCCGTGCCGCCGGTGATCACGCCCTGCTGCGAGCCCGGCGGGCCGACGGTGATGGTTTCGCCGGCGGTCACCGTGCTCTGGCGGATCTCGCGTTCGGCCGCCACGTTCTTCTCGGCGCGCACTTCCGCGTTGTCGATGAAGCGCGCCTTGACCGACCCGCCGCTGGCGATGCGGGCCATGCGGTTGCCGCCGCGGCTGTCCGCGACCCCTTCGGCGCTGCCGATGATGCCGCCGTTGACGGTGACGTTGCCGCCGGCCTCGACATGGGCCGCCTCGATGGTGCCGTTGACCACGACATCGCCGGATACCCGCACGTGCATGCCGGCGGTGATGTCGCCCTTGACGCGCAGGGTGCCTTCGAAATCGATGTTGCCCGAGCTCAGGTCCACCGCGGGCACTTCCACCAGCGAATTGACCGTGACGCCATGCTGCACCAGCATGGGCGAGCCGGCGATGGCCGCGCGCAGCAGGCCGGGGTCTTCCGGATCGATCTCCACGCCATTGAGCTTGGGGGCGAAGGGCGGGTCGGCCACGGCCGGAGGCGCGACCGGACCGCCCAGCACATCGGTGCCCGGCTGGCCCGGGGTCGCCGCGGTACGGCGCATCAGCGGCGTGCCGGCCGACACCAGGGTCAGGTTGCCCAGGTTGCGGTAATCGATGATGGCGTTCTCGTCATCTTCGCTCAGGCGGGTCTTCAGCGCATCCAGCAGGCTTTCGAAGCGCGCCGGTTCGCCCGCCTGGGGCGCGGTGCCGCGTGCGATCTCCAGGTCGTCGCAGGCGCCGCGCTCCAGGGCCTGGCGCAGCGCCTCGGGGATGAGGCCATGCACGATGCCGTGCGCCTGCAGGCCGGCCAGCAGGTCGGGTTCGCCGACCGGCTTGCCGCCCTTGGGCGGGCGCAGGCTCAGCCGCGCGCTCATGCGGTCTTCGGCCACTTCCAGCTCGAACGCGCCGTTGCGCACTTCGCCGATGCAGGCCTCGACGGGGCCGGCCGTATCGCGGCACTGCTCGATGAACACGATGGCGCTGATCTGGTCGAGCACCGTGGCCGGCCATCCGCGTGCCTGTACGGCCGCCACCAGCGTGTCCCAGGTGGGCAGCGGGTCGTTCTCGCCAGTCGGGGCATAGGCGGCCGATAGGACGCACGTCGCCTCGTCCAGCTCGAGCTGGAGCGCATTTGCGATGGTCATGTCTGTTCCTCCGGATCCGGCCCGCTGCGGCGCATCGGGGCAGGGCCGGTCGGCGATCTCATAGGTGGGTAATATGTGGAAATATCGAGTTATATTAAGCCATAGATCGTGAAATCAATCGAGCCGGGGTTTCCCTGGATTTCACGCTATGTCACTGATTTTCTTGATCCAGGACAAAAAAACGAAGCCCACCGGATCGTAACAATCCGATGGGCCGGGCCGTGCCCGTGGCGCGGGATCAGGCGCGCAGGGCGGCGAACACCTGCTCGGCGGCTTCCAGGGTGGCGTCGATGACGGCGTCATCGTGCGTGGCCGAAACGAAACCGGCCTCGAAGGCGGACGGCGCGAAGTGCACGCCGCGCTCCAGCATGGCATGGAAGAAGCGCTTGAAAGCCTCGGTGTCGCAGGCCGACACTTCGGCGAACGAGGCGGGCACGCGGTCGCCGAAGTACAGGCCGAACATGCCGCCGATGGCGTCGGCCGAGAACGGCACGCCGGCCGCGCGCGCGCGCTCCTGCAGCCCCTGGGCCAGGCGCGCGGTCTGGGCCGACAGGCGTTCGTAGAACCCAGGCTCGCCGATCAGGCGCATGGTCGCCAGGCCGGCGGCCACCGCCACCGGGTTGCCCGACAGCGTGCCTGCCTGGTAGACGCCGCCCAGCGGGGCGATATGGGCCATCAGGTCGGCGCGGCCGCCGAAGGCGCCCACCGGCATGCCGCCGCCGATGACCTTGGCCAGCGTGGTCAGGTCCGGGCGCACGCCGGTCAGGCCCTGCACGCCTTGCGGTCCGACGCGGAAACCGGTCATGACCTCGTCGAAGATCAGTACCGCGCCATGGCGGGTGCACAGTTCGCGCAGGCCGGCCAGGAAGCCTTCGGCCGGCTTGATCAGGTTCATGTTGCCGGCCACCGGCTCGACGATCACGCAGGCGATTTCGGCGCCGTGCTGGCTGAATGCTGCGTCCACCGCGGCCAGGTTGTTGAATTCCAGGGTCAGGGTGTGCGCGACGAATTCCGGCGGCACGCCGGCCGAGCTGGGGTTGCCGAAAGTCAGCAGGCCCGAGCCGGCCTTGACCAGCAGACTGTCGGAGTGGCCGTGGTAGCAGCCCTCGAACTTGATGATCTTGTGGCGGCCGGTGGCGCCGCGCGCCAGGCGGATGGCCGTCATGGTGGCTTCGGTGCCCGAGCTGACCAGGCGCACCTGCTCCAGCGAGGGCAGGCGGGCGATCAGCATTTCGGCCAGCTCCACCTCGGCTTCGGTGGGCGCGCCGAACGACAGGCCGTGGACGGCCGCTTCCTGCACGGCGCGCACGACTTCGGGGTGCGCGTGGCCCAGGATGGCCGGGCCCCAGGAGCCGACATAGTCGATGTACTGCTTGCCCTCGGCGTCCCAGACGTAAGGGCCTTGCGCGCGCTGGATGAAGCGCGGGGTCCCGCCTACGGAGCGGAAGGCGCGCACGGGCGAATTGACGCCGCCGGGAATGCTGCGGCAGGCGCGATCGAAGAGTTCGGCGTTGGTGGGCATGGCGAATACGGCAGGGTTAGGGGTTGACGGAGAAGGCCGCGGCGCATGCGCGCGCGGCCGCCTGAATGTCGGGCGCCTCGAACAGGCCGCTGATGACCGCGGCCGAATCGGCCCCGGCCTGGGCCACTTGCGACACGTTGGCCGGCGTGATGCCGCCGATGGCGACCACCGCCGGGCGCGGCGCGGGGCAGGCCAGCACCCGGGCGCGGGCCTCGGTCAGGGTTTGCAGCGGCGCGTGCACGGCCTCGGGCTTGGTGGGCGAGGCGAATACCGTGCCGAAGGCGACGTAGTCGGCCCCCGCGGCCAGCAGGGCGTCGGCGCGCCGCAGGTCGTTGTAGCAGGACACGCCCAGCAGCAGGCCGGCGCCCGCCTGGGCGCGCACGGTGGCCGGGTCGGCGTCGTCGCGCCCCAGGTGCGCGCCGTCGGCGCCCACGTCCAGGGCCAGCCTCCAGTGGTCGTTGACCAGGAACACCACGCCCAGTTCGCGGCACAGCGGCGCCAGCGCGCGCGCCTGCGCCGCGCGCAGGCGCTCGTCGGCCAGCTTGCGCCGCAATTGCAGCGCCGTCATGCCGCCGGCCGCCGCGGCGCGCACGGCCGCCAGCAGCCGGTCGGTATCGTCCCATTCGGGGGTGATGCCATACAGCCCGGCGGGAAAGCGCAGCGTCTTCATGACCGGGCCACGCGGTTGGGCAGGCGGCGCCCCATGCCGGGCAGGAAGCTGGCGGCGATGGTGCGTTCGGCATGCGCCAGGGCCTGTTCCACCGCGCGCGGCATTTCCATTCCCTGCGCCAGCATGGCGGCGGCGGCGATGGCGGCGACGCCGCCCGTGTCGCCGTTGCGGTCGGGGGGCGCCTGCCACGGCCAGGTGCTGGTCTGGCCGTCCGGTCCCACCAGGATGTTGGCCTGGTGGCCGGGACGCACCGGCGAACCCAGCACCAGCGCCCATTGCGCGCCGCCGGCCAGCAAGGCGTGGGCCGGCGAGGGGGCGCCGCTGGTGTCGATGCTGCCGTCGGCCTGCCACTGCGCCAGGCGCACGTGCTCGACCACGACCAGGTCGGTCTGCGGCAGCACCAGCTCCAGCGTGGCGGCCAGCAGGTCGTCGGCGTCGTCCTGGTCGGCGGCGTCCTGCGGCAGCGGCGTGCGCTGGCCCAGGTGCAGCACCAGCGGCACATGGCTGTAGTCGGCGGCAATCTGCGCGGCCACGCTGGCTGCCTCGGCCGACAGCAGCGCGCCGACCTTGATGGCCTGCACCGACATGTCCTCCAGCAGGCAGCGTGCCTGGTCGTCGAGCAATTCGGGGGCGACCGGGTGGACTTCTTCGATGCCGGCTGTGTCCTGCACGGTCAACGCGGTGACTGCGGCCAGGGCGTGGCAGCCCAGGCGGGCACAGCTGACCGCGTCGGCGGGCAGGCCATCGGCGCCGGACGGATCCACGGGGCCGATAATGAGAACGAGGGGAGGCGTAACGGAGTCCAAGACAGGAACGACGGCGAAAAAGGGGTAATCGGGCCGCATCTTGAGCTAGCTCAGACGCTCCCGGTTGTGTTTCGGTAAGATGTGCCCATTCTAATGGATGCTTGACGGACTTGCCCCGGAGGTCGGAGCAAGCGGCGGCAGTGCAAGAGAGAACTATGCGTACTTGGATGTGTCTTATCTGTGGTTGGGTCTACGATGAAGAGGCTGGCCTGCCCGATGAAGGAATTGCCCCCGGCACCCGCTGGGAAGACGTTCCGCCTAACTGGGTCTGCCCGGAATGCGGAGCGCGCAAGGAAGATTTCGAGCTGATGGAAATCTGAGCACGCCAGGCCGTGCCGGCCGCGCCCGCGGCCGCCTTCGCCGGCTTGCCGCGACTGTCCCGACCACCCGCTACCAAGGGGGCTGCCATGACCGACTCACATCGCCCAGACGCCGACGACATCCCGGACGACGACGAGCTGTTGACCAATTTCTCCAATCAGTTCCTGCTGGCCATGCCCGGCGTGGTCGAGGGAACCCTGGCCGGCACGGTCATCTACATCTGCGAGCACACCCGGCGCGGCGCGCTGGGCCTGGTGATCAACCGGCCGACCGACCTGACGCTGGCGACGCTGTTCGAACGCATCGATCTCAAGCTGGAGATCGGCCCGGTCAAGGACGAAATGGTGTTTTTCGGCGGGCCGGTGCAGACCGACCGCGGCTTCGTGCTGCACGCGCCGGCCGGCGAATACACCTCCAGCATCAACCTCGGCGAGCTGGCCCTGACCACCTCGCGCGACGTGCTGCAGGCCGTGGCCGACGGCAACGGCCCGGCCCGCATGCTGGTGACGCTGGGCTATGCCGGCTGGGGCGCCGGCCAGCTGGAAAGCGAAATGGCGCAGAACTCATGGCTGAGCGTGGGCGCCGACTCGCACATCATTTTCGATGTCGCGCCCGAAGACCGCTATCCGGCCGCGCTCAAGCTGCTGGGCGTCGACCCGGTGATGCTGGCGGGCGGCGCCGGCCATGCCTGAGGAAACCCTGCTGGCGTTCGATTTCGGCGAAAAGAAGATCGGCATTGCCATCGGCAATACCCTGACCCGCCAGGCGCGCCCGCTGGAGATCATTTTCTCGGAGACGCGCGCGGCGCGCTTTGGCCGCATCGGCCAGTTGCTGCAGGAATGGCAGCCGCAGCGCGCCGTGGTGGGCCTGCCGCTGACCCTGGACGGACAGGAGCAGCCCGCCAGCGCGCGGGCGCGCCGCTTCGCCAACCAGTTGCATGGTCGCTTCGGCCTGGTGGTCGAGCTGGTCGACGAGCGCGGCTCCAGCATGGAGGCCCAGCAGCTGCTGGGCACGCATGCCGCCGACGATGCGGTCGCCGCGGCCGTCATATTGCAACGTTACCTGGATACCCTGCCGCAGCCCTGACCTGCCGCTGCCCATGCTCAATCCCCAACTCAATCGCCACGGCGAACTGATCCACCTGCTGTCCACCGAAGGCCTGCCGCGCCGCATCATCGAGCAGATCCTCGACCTGGCCGCCACCTTCGTGCCGGTGTCCGGGCAGGAATTCCCCAAGCTGCCCCTGCTGCACGGCAAAAGCGTGTTCAACCTGTTCTTCGAGAACTCCACCCGCACGCGCACCACCTTCGAGATCGCCGCCAAGCGCCTGTCGGCCGACGTGGTCAACCTGAACATCGCTGCGTCGTCCACGTCCAAGGGCGAATCCCTGCTCGATACCATCGCCAACCTGTCGGCCATGCAGGCCGACCTGTTCGTGGTGCGCCACGGCGCCAGCGGCGCGCCGTACCTGATCGCGCAGCACGTGGCGCCCCATGTCCATGTCATCAACGCGGGCGACGGCCGCCACGCGCATCCCACGCAGGCCTTGCTGGACATGTACACCATCCGTCACCACAAGGGCGATTTCAACCAGCTGACGGTGGCCATCGTCGGCGACGTGCTGCATTCGCGGGTGGCGCGCTCGGACATCCACGCCCTGACCACGCTGGGCGTGCCCGAAGTGCGCGTGGTGGCGCCGGCCACGCTGCTGCCCGAGGGGCTGGCGCAGATGGGCGTGCGCGTCTGCACCGACATGGAAGAAGGGCTGCGCGACGCCGACGTCGTCATCATGCTGCGCCTGCAGAACGAACGCATGCGCGGCGCGCTGCTGCCGTCGGCGCACGAATACTTCGAGCACTATGGCCTGACGCAGGCCCGCCTGGCGCTGGCCCGGCCCGACGCCATCGTGATGCACCCGGGGCCGATGAACCGCGGCGTCGAGATCGCCTCCGAAGTGGCCGACAGCGGCCAGGCCGTGATACTGGACCAGGTGACATTCGGCATCGCGGTGCGCATGGCCGCCATGAGCCTGGTCGCGGGAGTACGGCCATGACGGTGCGCACGGTACACATCGCCGGCGGCCGGCTGATCGATCCGGCCAGCGGCGCCGACGCCCGCGCCGACCTTTACCTGGCCGACGGCCGCATCGCCGCCATCGGCCAGGCGCCGGCGGGATTCCAGGCGCAGCAGCATATCGATGCGCGCGGGCTGGCGGTGCTGCCGGGCCTGGTGGACCTGTCGGCGCGCGTGCACGGCGCCGGGTTCGCGCCGCTGGCCTCCGAAATGCAGGCGGCGCTGGCCGGCGGCGTGACCCGGCTGGTCGTGCCGCCGGATACCGACCCGCCGCTGGACGAGCCGGGCCGGGTGGAAATGCTGCGCCACCGCGCTCACCAGGCCGACCAGGCACGGCTGCACCCGCTGGGCGCCCTGACCGAGGGCCTGCGCGGCGAACGGCTGACCGAGATGGCGGCCCTGGCCGAGGCCGGCTGCGTGGCCTTTTCCCAGGCCTGCATGCCGGTCGCCGATACCCGGGTGCTGTGGCGCGCCATGCAATACGCGCGCACTTTCGGGTTGGCATTGTGGCTGCGGCCCCTGGACCCGTGGATGGGCCGCGACGGCGTGGCCGCGGCCGGCGCCTATGCGTCGCGGCTGGGCCTTGCCGAGGTGCCGGTGCAGGCCGAGACGCTGGCGCTGCACACGATTTTCGAACTGCAGCGCGCCACCGGCGCGCGCGTGCACCTGATGCGCCTGTCCAGCGCCGCCGGCGTGGCGCTGGTGCGCGCCGCGCGCCGCGAGGGCCTGCCGCTTACCTGCGACGTGGCGGCCCACCAGATCCACCTGACCGATGTGGACATCGGCTTTTTCGACAGCCGCTTCCGTCTCGACCCGCCGCTGCGCGGTCAGCGCGATCGCGATGCGATCGTCGCCGGGCTGGCCGATGGCACCATCGATGCCGTCTGTTCCGACCACAGGCCCGTCGGCGATACCGGCAAGCTGCTGCCGTTCGCCGAGGCCGAGGCGGGCGCCAGCGGCCTGGAGCTGCTGTTGTCGCTGACCCTGAAATGGGCGCAGCGCGAACGCGTGCCGCTGGCGCGGGCGCTGGCCCTGGTCACCAGCGCGCCGGCGGCCATCCTGCGCGCCGCCACGGCGGCGTTGCCGTCCTGTGGCGAACTGGCGGCGGGCGCGCCGGCCGACCTGTGCCTGGTCGACCTGGAAGCCGACTGGATCGCCGCGCCGGCCGCCATGCACAGCCGCGGCGCACACACGCCGTTCGCGGGTATGATGCTGCCCGGCCGTGTACGGGCGACCCTGGTGGCGGGGCGCACGGTCTGGGAGACCCCTGCTTGAAACTGCTGCGCTTCGTTTTTCGCGTGTTCCTGGTGGTGCCCTGGGTGCTGTTCGGCCTGCTGTGCGTGACCCTGGTGTACCGTGGGCTGCGCCAGGACCAGCGGGCCCGGCTGAACCGGTACTGGTCGGCGCGCCTGATGCGGCTATGCGGCATTGCCGTGCATGTGCGCGGCGCGCCGCGCCTGCAGGGCGGCGTGCTGTGGGCCGCCAACCATGTCTCGTGGATCGATATCTTCGTGGTCAACTCGGTGCGCGCGACGTCGTTCGTGGCCAAGAGCGAGATCCGCGCCTGGCCGATCATCGGCTACCTGGCCGCCGGCGCGGGCACCTTGTTCATCGACCGCACGCAGCGCCACGCGGTGCATGCCATGGGGCAGTCCATCCATGACTGCTTCGCCCGCGGCGATGCCGTGGGCCTGTTTCCCGAGGGCACCACGACCGAAGGCTTTTCGACCCGCCCGTTCCACGCCAGCCTGTTCGAGCCGGCGCGCGCCGAAGGCGTGGATATCCAGCCGGTGGCGCTGCGGTTCATGCATCGGGGCCAGCGCAGCGGCTTTGCCGCGTTCGTCGGCGAGGAAACCCTGGTGGCCAATCTGTGGCGGGTATTGGGGACGACGGGGCTGGCGGTGGAGGTGGTGTTCCTGGAGCCTCTGCCTACGCAGCACGCCGAAGGGCATCAGCCGACCCGGCTGGAGCTCTCGCACATGGCGCGCAACGCGATCGCCGGCGAGCTGTAGCCGGACCGGGCGGGGCGCCCGCCCGCGGCGGCGGCGTTCAGTCGCCGTTGGGATCCTGAAAACGTTTGCATTTCACCTGCACGAGTTTGCGGTCCTGCAGGCGCACGGCGCTCAGCGCGCCGCCCCACACGCAACCGGTGTCCAGGCAGATGACGTCGGGACGCATCAGCAGGCCCAGCGTCGACCAGTGGCCGAACACGACAGTGACGTCGCGGGTGGCGCGGTTGGGCACGTCGAACCAGGGCACCAGGCCGGCCGGCCAGGCGCCCGGCGCGACCTTGGTGGCGAACTCCATGTGGCCGGACGGGGTGCACAGGCGGATGCGGGTCAGGGCATTGATGATGACGCGCATGCGCTTGCCGCCCGTATGGTCGTCCTTCCAGCTGGCGGGCTCGTTGCCGTACATCTTCTGCAGCGCCTTGCGCCAGTTCGGGCCGCGCAGGGCCTGCTCGACCTCGCCGGCCAGCGCCAGGGTCTTGGCGACGTCCCATTTGGCCAGCACGCCGGCGTGCACCATCAGGTGGCCCGCTTCGTAGTGGGCCAGCGGCCGGAACCGCAGCCAGTCGATCAGGTCCACGGCGTCGGGCGCCTGCAGCACTTCGTCCAGCGTGTCGGACTTGGAGGGCTTGCGCACGCCCGCGTAGGCCGCCAGCAGATGCAGGTCGTGATTGCCCAGCACGGCCGTGCAGCGCTCGCCCATGGCCATGATGCGCCGCAGCGTGGCCAGCGATTGCGGGCCGCGGTTGACCAGGTCGCCGGCAAACCAGAAACGGCTATCGGTGTCGCCGGCGATATCGGGGTGCGCCAGCAATTCTTCGAGCGGCGCGCAGCAGCCCTGCACGTCGCCTATGGTCCAGATACTGCCTTTCATGCAGGAACTTTTCTCCAGGGCCAGCGGTGTTGCATGAAACGCGCAATGGCGTGACGGTATTCCATCATCGACAGCGCGCCGAAAGCCAGCAGCAGGGCGCCGAGATTCGGCCCCAGCGCCGTGATCCAGGGCGGCCAGCGGCTGAGCATGCCGACGTTCAGCGCCAGCTGGTTGAGCATGAAGAAGCCCACGCCCAGAAGAATGCCGATGAAGACCTTGGCGCCCACGCCGCCGCGGCGAGTCTGCATGAAGCCGATGGGCGCCGCGATGGTGATCATTACCAACAGGGTAAACGGATAGACCAGCTTGCGCCACAGCGCCACGACCTGGCGGTCATACTGCAACTGGTTGTGGCGCAGGTATTCGATGTAGTCAACCAGGGTCAGCGCCGACATGCGTTCGGGCGTGAGCACCCGCGCCAGCAGGCGCTCGGGGCTTAGGGTGGTGTCCAGCTTGAGCTCGGCCACCTTGGTGACGCGCGCCGGCGGCTGCTTGGGCTGCTTGGCGTCGGCCAGGGCCGACGGGGCGTGCTCGTCGATGCGGGTTTCGGTGGCGTCGGTCAGCACCAGGTCGCCGCGGCTGAACCGGCCGTTGGGCGCGGTCCACAGCGCGGTCATCTCCAGGTCGGAGCGGAATTCGTACAGCGTGACGTCCTTGACCTGGCCGTCGGCCAGCAGCGTCTTGATATTGATGATGCGGGTGCCGTTCTGCGGGGTGGGTTCCTTGAACCAGTAGCCGCTGTTGAGCCGCCCGCCGCCGGCCTTGCCGCGGAATGTCAGGTCGGCCTCGCCGCTCTTGATCTCGGCCGCCGGCGTGACGAACTCGGACAGCAGCGTCGCGCCTATCATCAGCGGGATGGTGATGACCCACAGCATGCCCAGCAGCCGCATGCCGCTGACCCCGGAGACGCGCAGGATGACCAGTTCGTTGCGCTGCGCCAGGCCGGCCAGCGCCAGGATCGCGCCGATCAGCAGGCCGATCGGCAGCAGGTCGTACAGCCGGGTCGGCAGGGCCAGCGCCTGCATGTAGAACAGGGCCAGCATGCTGAACTTGTCGCCCACGTTGTCCAGGTCGTCGACCAGCGCGAAAAACGTGAACAGCCCCAGCAGGGCCAGCAGGACCACTGCACAGGAGCGGTAGATTTCACGGGCCAGATAACGGCGTGCGGTACGCATGGTGGGTGATGCGGCAGATGAAGCGCGGAAACGTGACAGATTAACAAAAACGCGGCGGTTGGCGCAGCCCCGGGGCAGCCGGGGCCCACACTCCTGGTCAGGGAATCTCGACCATGCGCATGCGGCGTGTCAGCGTGGCGGTGCGCGAGTTCAGATAACCGGTGTTGCGGTGGCGGTCATAGTAGCGGGGATTGGGCAGCATGGCAGCCATCCTGGCCGCCTGGCCGGCCCCCAGCCGCGCCGCGCTGGTATTGTAATAATGCCGGGCCGCCGCCTCGGCGCCGAACACCCCCACGCCCCATTCCGCGACATTCAGGTACAGCTCCAGGATGCGCTCCTTGGGCATGACATGTTCGATCATGTAGGCAAGCACCAGTTCCTGGCCCTTGCGCAGGTAGCTGCGCGATCCGGACAGGAACAGGTTCTTGGCCAGTTGCTGGGTGATGGTCGAGCCGCCGCGCATCTTGGTGCGGCCGCGCTCGGCCTGCCGCTGGTTGTACTCCCAGGCCTTGCGGATCGCATCCCACTCGACGCCGTCGTGCTCGGTGAAGTTGGCGTCCTCGGACGCCACGACCGCCTGCTTGAGGGTATTGCTGATGCGGTCGTAGGGCACCCACTGGTATTTCAGCTCGGCCTCGGGGTCGCGTTCGCGCAGGCGCGCCAGCTCCTGCCGCATGATGGCGCTGCTGCCCGGATCGCGGTAGGCATACCAGACCACCAGGGAGAACATCCACAATTGGTACAGGATGGCGATGCACAGCACCGCCATGATGACGGCGGTAATGACCCGGAACCAGTTCAGGCGGCGCGCGGTGGACTTGGGCATGGGCGGCGGCGGATCGCGGCTAGTCCGCGGCCAGCAGTTCGGTGCGCAGGGCCAGCAGCACCGGCCCGGGGTCGGGCCGCACGCCGTGCCAGATATGGAAGCTGCCGGCGGCCTGGCCGACCAGCATGCCCAGGCCGTCGGCGCAGCGCGCCGCGCCGTCGGCCTCGGCCTGGCGCATGAAGGCGGTGGGCCGCGCGCCGTACATCATGTCGTAGGCCAGGGCGTCGGGGGCGTACAGGCCGCCGGGCAGGTCCGGCGCCGCGTCCTGCAGGCCGCTGGCCGTGGCGTTGATGACCACGTTCCAGCCGCCGGGTTCGGCGGCCTCGGCCAGCGCGCCGGCGCTGACCCGCGTGCCGGTCAGCGGCGCCGCGGCGCGCCAGGCCGCCGCCAGTCCGGCGGCGCGCGCGGCGGTACGGTTGACGATATGGATGCGGGCGCAGCCGGCTTCGGCCAGGGGTTGCAGCACGCCGCGCGCGGCGCCGCCGGCGCCCACCAGCAATACCCGCGCGCCGGCCAGCGCCACGCCCAGGCGCAGCAGGTCGCTGACCAGTCCGATACCGTCGGTGTTGCAGCCGTGCCAGGCGCCGTCGCGCCACGACAAGGTGTTGACGGCGCCGGCCAGCCGCGCCCGCTCGGACAGGTGCGCCTCGGCCAGCGCGTAGGCCTCCAGCTTGAAGGGCACGGTCACGTTCAGGCCCAGCCCGCCGCTTTCGCGGAATGCCTGCACGGTGGGCAGGAAGCCGTCCACGGGCGCCAGCAGCCGCTCGTAGCGCAGCGGGCGGCCGGTCTGGGCCGAGAACATGGCGTGGATCTGCGGCGAGCGGCTGTGCGCGATCGGATTGCCGATGACGGCATAGCGGGGCGGAGAGGCCGGCTGGGTCATGGGGCGGTCGTTTCCAGGGAGTCGTTGACGAAATGCCAGGTGCGCGTGATGACCAGCACGTCCGTGTCGCGCGCCATCTCGGGCGGGAACGGCGGGAACGGCGCGGCCATCTGCACGATGCGGCGCGCCGCCTGGTTCAGCACGGCGTGCGGCGAGGGCTGGTCGATCTCGAAATCGGCCAGGCTGCCGTCGGCGCGCACCGTGACGGTGATGCGCAGCGAGCCGTAGATGCGGCCGCGCGCGTCTTCGGGGTAGTGGCGCGTGCCGATGGTTTCGATGCGGGTGCGCCAGGCGTCCAGGTAGGCGGCATGGCGCGAGGCCTGGGCGGCCGGGGCGACGAACTCCTTGCGCGGCTGGGCGTTGTAGGCCTGCACCCGGCTGGCCAGCGTGGCGATCTGGGCGTTCTGGATCACGCCGGGTTGCTCGCGCGGGTCCAGCCCGGGCTCGGAGGCGTCCGGCCATGGGTGCACCGGCTGGCGTTCCTGGCCGGTCCTGGCCTGCGACTGCAGCTGCGTCAGCAGCCGGTCCTGCTCGGCCTCCAGTTGCGCCTGGCGCTTGCGCATGGCTTCCAGCACGATGGTCTCGGCGCTGCGGCCGGTCTGCGGCAGCGGCGTGGCCGCCAGCCCGCGCGCGGCGTTGCCGCCGCCGTCGACCTGGCTTTGCGCCAGCACCTGCGCCGTGACCGGCGCGCTGTCGGTGCGGGCGTTGACCAGCACGATTTCCAGCGCCGAGGCCTGAGGGCGCGCGGGCGCCGGCCCGGCGAAGCGCCAGGCCAGCGCGCCGGCGTGCACCAGCAGCGAGATGGCCGTGCCGACCAGCAGGTAGTGCTGGGCGGGGGCGCCCAGCCAGCGCCAGAAGCGCGTCACGATCGAAGAGGAGGAAGCGGAGCGTCGCACCCGTGCATTTTAGGGCGAACCGGCCCGCGGCGTGGCTTCAGTCCGCCGGGCCCAGGTAGCGGCAGTCCAGCTCCAGCGCCAGTTCGTCCATATCCATGATGTCGATCTGCACCGCCGCGCCGCGTTCCAGCTCGGGCAGGCCGCCCACGCGCGTGACCAGCGGCGCGTTGGCCAGGCGCACCAGGTCCTCGCGCAGCACGTGGGCGGTCGTGCGGCTGACGCCCTGCTGCTTGAGCCAGCGCATGCACCAGTAGCGCTCCATGGCGTTCTGGAAATCCGCCCAGGCGGCATACTGCGCGTCGAAGGCGCCGATGATGGCGTAGAGGTCGGCGTCGCGCGGCTTGAAGGGCGCCACCAGGCGCGCCGACACGCCGTGCTCGACGGCGGCGATCAATTGCCACTGGTTGACCAGGTCGACATAGCGGCGCAGCGGCGAGGTGCTCCAGGCGTATTGGGGCACGCCGATCGCTTCGTGCGGCAGCGCCTGCGTGCTCATGCGCACCCGGCCGGCCTGTTGCGAGCGGTAGATGCCCGGCACGCCGTGCTGGTGCAGCAGGCCGCCCCACACGTTGTTGGCCAGGATCATGTACTCGGCCACCATGCGGTCCAGCGGCGCGTTGCGCTGGCGCGGCACCAGCCGCACCGGGGTATCGGGGTCGTCCGGGCTGCCGTCCAGGTAGAAACTGTATTCGACCCGCGTATTGTTCTCGGGCTTGCCGCGCACGGCTTCGCGCTGCGCGCCCAGCGCCTGCGCGAGCTGCCACAGCGGCCGCAGCCAGTGGCCATAAGGCAGGGGGGCGTCCGGATCGGCCAGCGCGGCTTCGGAAATCTGTGCGTCCAGGTCGTTGTGGCGCAGGTTCTCGCGCACCACGATGCGTTCCAGGCGGGTTTCCGAGGCTTCGATCGCGCCGGTGCGCGGGTCGGCCGTGACATACAGCGACACCGCCGGCACCGGCCGGCCGGCGTCCAGCGAAAACGCCTGGATCACGTTGTCGGGCTGCATCGGGATCTTCTCGCCCGGCATGTAGACCGTGGACAGGCGGGTGCGCGCCAGCTTGTCGTGTTCGCTGCCGCGCGTGATGGCCAGGCCGGGCGCGGCGACGTGGATGCCGACCCGGATCCTGCCGTCGGGCAGGGCGCTGACCGACAGCGCGTCGTCGATCTCCGTGGTGGTGATGTCGTCGACCGAGTAGATCTCGCCCTCGGCCAGCGGCAGCTCGCGCTCGATCGTCGGCACATCCATGGCCGGAAAGCCCACGCCCTTGGGGAAATTCACCGCCAGGAAGCGGCGCTTGTGCAGCGCCAGCGGATGCGGCCAGGCGCCCAGGTCCAGCAGCAGGCGCTCTGGCGTCTTCTGCAGCTGGGTGCAGGCGGCGTCGAACGCCTTCCATTGCATCGAATTCTTGTCCGGGCGCACCAGCAGCGATTCGGCCGCCTGGGCGATGGCCTCGGGCAGGCGGCCCTGGGCCATTTCGTCGATCCATTGCTGCTGCTGTTCCGCCTGCAGGCGCTTTTTCTCGAGCGCGGCCAGGGCGGCGGCCAGGATGTCGGGCGGGGCCGGGCGGTAGCGGCCCTTGCCGCGGCGATGGAAATAGGCCGGCGCGCCGTGCAGGCGCATCAGCAGGGCGGCCTGCTCGACCGGACCGGGGGCGTGGCCGAAGTATTCGGCCGCCAGCGCGGGCGCGTCGAATTCCTCCTGCGGCGCGCATTCCCAGAGGAACTGCAGGTCGATGTCCTCGGCCAGCGCGGCGGCCTGGGCCATCAGCGCGGCCGGCTCCGGCGCGGCGAAGGTGAACAGGGTATTGGCGCGCTTGATCTTGCTGCGCTTGCCCGTCTCCGACTCAACCTGCAGGCTGGCGTCGGTCTCGGACAGGATATTGCCGGCCTTGAAGCCGCCGTCGTCGTCGTAGAACACGTACATATTGAGAATCCATCGGGCGCGGCGGCGTCAGGAGCGCCCCGGCACGTTGCGGCCTATCCGTATATTAATAATCAGTGGGGCGAGCCCAGGGCAAATTCAAGGACCTCGGGCATCCAGCGGGGGAAGTCCGACAGGCCGTGGTCGCTGCCCTGCACGATACGCTGGCGGCAGCCGGGGTAGCGGTCGCGCATCTCCCGCCAGTCCAGCACCTCGTCGCCGGTGGCCGCCACCAGGAAGTAGCGTTCGGGATGGGTGATCGGATCCACGTACAGGGCGCGCAGTTCCTCGACATACTCGGGCAGGAAGTGGAACGGCGCGTCGGAATGATACATGCGATGCTCGCCGACCTGGGTGGCGAGATCGCGCGCCGCCTGTACCGCCGGGTTCAGCAGCACGGCCTGACAGCCCAGCCGCTCGGCCAGCCAGGTGGCGTAATAGCCGCCCAGCGACGAGCCGATCACCGTCAGCCGGCGGGGATCCTGCTGCCCGGCCAGTTGTTCCCGGGCCAGCGCCAGCGCCAGTTCGGCGGCCTGGCGCGGGCCGGCCGGCAATTGCGGGCATCGCCATTGGTCGGCCAGGCCGCGTTCGTGCATGGCTTGCGCCAGCAGGCGCGCCTTGAACGAATCGGGCGAGGAACGGAAGCCGTGCAGGTACAGGATGGGCATCGCGGCGCCTTCAGCGGGGTCGGGCCAGGGCGTCGAGCAGCTTGCCGTGCACGCCGCCGAAGCCGCCATTGCTCATGACCAGCACATGGTCGCCCGGCCGGGCCGCCGCCGCGACCGCGCGCACCAGCGCCTGCAGGTCGTCGTAGCCGGCGGCGCGCTCGCCCAGCGGCGCCAGCACCTGGGCCGGGTCCCAGCCCAGCGCGTGCTTGCCGGCGTGGTCGCCGAAGCAGAACACCAGGTCGGCGCCGGCCAGCGCCTCGGGCAGCCGCGCCGCCATGGTTCCCAGCTTCATGGTGTTCGAGCGCGGCTCGAGCACGGCCAGGATGCGGGCCGGGCCCACCTGCCGGCGCAGCCCTTCGATGGTGGTGGCGATCGCGGTGGGGTGGTGCGCGAAATCGTCGTAGACGCGTATGCCGTTGACCGTGCCGCGCAGCTCCATGCGGCGCTTGACGCCGCCAAAGCGCGACAGCGCCTCGATGCCCTCGGCCGGCGTCACGCCGACGTGCCGGGCCGCCGCCAGCGCCGCCAGGGCGTTGCGGCGGTTGTGCTCGCCGCCCAGCGTCCAGCGCACCGTGCCGGCATCGCGGCCGTCCACGCGCACTTCGAACGCGCCCTGGTCATCGGGGGCGCCGGCCTGCCATTGGCCGTCGGGGCCGAAACGCGCCACCGGAGTCCAGCAACCGCGCTCGAGCACCCGTTCGAGCGCCGGCGCGTCGGTCGGCAGCACCAGCTGGCCGTTGGACGGCACCGTGCGCACCAGGTGATGGAACTGGGTCTCGATGGCGGCCAGATCGGGGAAGATGTCGGCGTGATCGTATTCCAGGTTGTTCAGGATGGCGGTGCGCGGCCGGTAGTGCACGAACTTCGAGCGCTTGTCGAAAAAGGCCGTGTCGTACTCGTCGGCCTCGATCACGAAAGGGTGGGCGCCGGGCGCGTAGCGCGCCGACACCTGCAGGTCGGGGGCGACGCCGCCGATCAGGAAGTTGGGCTGGCGTTGCGCGCATTGCAGGATCCAGGCCAGCATGGAACTGGTGGTGGTCTTGCCGTGGGTGCCGGCCACGGCCAGCACGTGCGCGCCGGGCAGGATGTGCTCGCCCAGCCACTGCGGGCCGGATATATAGCGGGCGCCGCTGTCCAGGATGGCTTCCATCAGCGGATTGCCGCGGCTGACCACGTTGCCGATCACGAACAGGTCGGGGGCCAGCGCCAGCTGGTCGGCGCCGAAGCCTTCGATCAGCTCGATGCCCTGCTCGGCCAGCTGGGTGCTCATCGGGGGGTAGACGCCGGCGTCGCAGCCGGTGACCTTGTGGCCGGCCGAGCGCGCGATCAGCGCCAGCCCGCCCATGAAAGTGCCGCAAATACCAAGAATATGCAGGTGCATGGTGTTCTCCTGTGCGGCATTGTAGAGGCTCGCGCGGGGCGCGCCGGTATCCCCGGCGCGCCTGCGTTGTTATGATCGCGCCATGAATCGTCGTCTTTTTCTTTATGCTGGCGTGGCCGCGGCGGCCGCCGCCTCCGGCGGGTATTTCCTGGCCGAGCGCCGCAACGCGCCGCCGGCGCAGCCGGCCGCCGCGCCGGCCGCGGGCGCCGGCGACCCGCTGGCGCAGCTGCGCCAGCTCGCCCTGCCCGATCTGCAGGGCACGCCGCGCAAGCTGGCCGACTGGAGCGGCCAGCCGCTGGTGGTCAATTTCTGGGCGACATGGTGCGCGCCCTGTGTCAAGGAAATGCCCGAACTGGACGCCCTGCAGAAAAAATATCCGCAGGTGCGGTTTGTGGGCATCGGCGTCGATACTGCCGACAATATGCGCAAATTCGTCGAAAAAATACCCGTGTCCTATCCGCTGCTGGTGATGGGCGCGGGCGCCATCGATACCCTGCGCGGCCTGGGCAACCCCAGTGGCGGCCTGCCTTTTACGCTGCTTTTGTCGGCAGATGGCAGCATGAAGCGCAAAATTCTCGGCCAGATTGTCTACGAGGATCTGGATCGCAGCGTGGCGGGCCTGTCGGCTTGAATTCGGTTGGACAAATAGGCCGTTTTGGCGTTAAAAAGGCGGTTTATCGCTCGTATTGCCAACAGTTTGGCAAGCTCCATGGCGCAACGCATTCTCGTTTTGCATGGCCCCAACCTGAATCTGCTCGGTACCCGGGAGCCCCATATCTACGGCAGCCTGACGCTGGCGCAGATCGACCAGGGCTTGGCGGCGCTGGCCGGCCAGCTCGGCGTGGCGCTGACCTCGTGGCAAAGCAATCACGAAGGGGCGCTGGTCGAGCGCATCCAGGCCGCGGCGGCCGACGGCACCGATTTCATCATCATCAACGCGGCCGCCTACACGCATACCAGCGTCGCGATCCGCGATGCGCTGGCGGCGGTGGCAATACCGTTTATTGAAGTACATTTGTCCAACCTGTATAAGCGCGATTCATTCCGGCAGCATTCTTATCTGTCCGATCTGGCGATAGGCCTGATTACCGGCCTGGGCGCCGATGGCTACGAGGCGGCGCTGCGCTACGCGGCGCGCCACTGATCCTCGCCCCGGCATCTCTCACATCTACAGCAATCTGACGCGGCCCGGAAATACGGGCGCGGCCAAAACACAATCGGGAAGCAGCTTCTATGGACCTCCGAAAACTCAAAACCCTGATCGACCTCGTGGCTGAATCGGGTATCGCCGAGCTTGAAATCACCGAAGGCGAAGGCAAGGTTCGCATCGTCAAGTTCTCGCAAGCCCTGCAGCCGGTTGCCTATCACGCGCCCGAGGCCGTCGCCCCGGCCGCCGCTCCCGCGGCCGCCGCAGCGCCCGCCGCCGAGGCGGCGGCGCCCGCCGCGCCGCAGGGCCATGTGGTCAAGGCGCCCATGGTCGGCACCTTCTACCGCGCGCCCAATCCCGGCGCCGCGCCCTTCGTCGATGTCGGGCAGTCGGTCAAGGAAGGCGATCCGCTGTGCATCATCGAGGCGATGAAGCTGCTCAACGAGATCGAAGCCGACAAGGCTGGCGTGATCAAAGAAATCCTGGTCGAGAACGGCGAACCGGTCGAGTACGGCCAGCCGCTGTTCATTATTGGCTGATAGGTCAACATGTTTGAAAAGATCCTGATCGCCAATCGCGGCGAGATCGCCCTGCGCATCCAGCGCGCCTGCCGCGAGCTGGGCATCAAAACCGTCGTCGTGCACTCCGAGGCCGACCGCACCGCCAAGTATGTGCGCCTGGCCGACGAATCGGTCTGCATCGGCCCCGCGCCGTCGCGCGAGAGCTACCTCAACATGCCGGCCCTGATCTCGGCGGCCGAGGTGACCGACGCCGAGGCGATCCACCCGGGCTACGGCTTTCTGGCCGAGAACGCCGATTTTGCCGAGCGCGTCGAAAAGAGCGGCTTCGTCTTCATCGGTCCGCGTCCCGAAACCATCCGCCAGATGGGCGACAAGGTCAGCGCCAAGCGCGCCATGATCGAAGCCGGCGTGCCGGTCGTGCCGGGGTCGGAGGGCGCCTTGCCGGACGATCCGCAGGAGATCCTGCGCACCGCGCGCGAAGTGGGCTATCCGGTCATCATCAAGGCCTCCGGCGGCGGCGGCGGGCGCGGCATGCGCGTGGTGTACACCGAAGCGGCGCTGCTGAACGCGGTCAACATGACGCGCTCGGAAGCCGGCGCGGCGTTCAACAACCCCGAAGTCTACATGGAGAAATTCCTGGAGAATCCGCGCCACGTGGAGATCCAGGTGCTGGCCGACGGCGGCCGCAACGCCGTGTGGCTGGGCGAGCGCGACTGCTCGATGCAGCGCCGCCACCAGAAAGTCATCGAAGAAGCGCCGGCGCCCGGCATTCCGCGCCGGCTGATCGAGCGCATCGGCGATCGTTGCGCCGATGCGTGCCGCAAGATGGGCTACCGCGGAGCGGGCACGTTCGAGTTCCTGTACGAGAACGGCGAGTTCTATTTCATCGAAATGAACACCCGCATCCAGGTCGAGCACCCGGTCACCGAATTGATCACCGGCGTGGACGTGGTCCAGCAGCAGATCCTGATCGCCGCCGGCGAGAAGTTCACGCTGCGCCAGCGCGACATCCAGTTCAAGGGCCATGCCCTGGAATGCCGGATCAACGCCGAGGATCCGTTCCGTTTCGTGCCCAGCCCGGGCCGCATCACCAACTGGCATGTGCCGGGCGGCCCCGGCGTGCGCATCGATTCGCACGCCTTCAACGGCTACTTCGTTCCGCCCAACTACGACTCGATGATCGCCAAGGTCATCACCTATGGCGACACGCGCGAACAGGCGCTGGCGCGCATGCGCATCGCCCTGTCCGAGATGGTGGTCGAGGGCATTTCCACCAACATCCCGCTGCACCGCGAGCTGCTGCAGGATGCGCGCTTCATCGAGGGCGGCACCAGCATCCATTATCTGGAGCACAAACTGGCGCAGCGGCCCTGATTCACGGAAATCCTAGTCATGCGTGAACTGGTCCTAAATTGCCGCGAAGCGCAGGCCGACGCGCTGTCCGATGCGCTGCTGGAAGCCGGCGTGCTGTCCGTCTCGGTCGAGGACGCCGACCTCGGCACCGAGGCCGAGCGGCCGCTGTTCGGCGAGCCGGGCACCGAGCCGCAGGTCCAGGCCTGGGACCGCAATTGCGTGGTGGCCTTGCTGCCCGATGGCGCCGACCCGGCGCAGATCCTCGAACAGGCCATCGCCGCCGCCGGACTGGATCCGGAGCTGGCGCACGGCTGGTCCCTGCGCGAGGTGCCGGACGCCGACTGGGTGCGCCTGACCCAGTCGCAGTTCGGCCCCATTCCGATTTCCGAGCGGCTGTGGATCGTGCCCAGCTGGCACCGCGACGATCCCGCCGTGCCGGGCCTGGTGCCCGATGTCGCGCGCGACGCGATCCACATCGAACTCGATCCGGGCCTGGCGTTCGGCACTGGCAGCCACCCCACCACCCACTTGTGCCTGGCCTGGCTGGAAGCCGAGCTGCCCGCCGGCGCGCGCTTGCTGGACTACGGCTGCGGCTCGGGCATCCTGGCCATCGCCGCGCGCAAGCTGGGCGCGGGCGAGACCGTGGCGGTGGACATCGATCCGCAGGCCGTGCAGTCCACCATCGACAACGCCGAGGTCAACCAGGCGCGCCTGCAGGCCATGCTGCCCGATGCGCTGCCGGCTGGCGAGTTCCAGGTCGTGGTGGCGAATATCCTTTCCAATCCGCTCAAGGTGCTGGCCCCCATGCTGGCCGGGCGCGTCGCGCCGGGCGGCCATCTGGTGCTCTCGGGCGTGCTCGAACGCCAGGCCGACGAAGTGGCCGCGGCCTATGCGCCCTGGCTGACCATGACCGTCTGGCGCGAACGCGACGGCTGGGTCTGCCTGCATGGCGTAAAGGCCTGAGCGGCCGCGGGCAGGAGGCCGTCCCATGGCGCTGACCACCCGTTGCCCGCAGTGCGGCGCCGCCTTCAGGGTGGTGGCCGACCAACTGCGCGTGCGCAACGGGCTGGTGCGCTGCGGCGAATGCGCCACGGTGTTCGATGGCCGGGCCTGCCTGGTTCCGGCGCCCGATGCCGGCGCGACGCAGGCCGCGGCGCCGCCGGTCGTGTCCGCGCCGCCGTCCGATCCGCCCTTCGATCCGCCGTACACCCACCGCGCGGCGCCCGAGCCCGTGGCACCGGTCCCGGCCACGCAGCCGCCGCCGGCCGTGCTGCGCGGCCGCGCCGACATGCAGCGCGGCGACGTCCCGCCCGCGGACGAAGACGAACCCGACGCGATGGCCGATGGCGCGCCCGAGGACGAGGCCGACTGGGACGCCGCGCCGCGCCCCGAGCCCGAAGAGGCCGGCTGGCGTCCGATATTGCCGCGCGCTGCGGCGCACGACGACCGGGAGCCGGCGTTCCGGATCGGCCGCGCGGCCGCCGATGAGGCCGACGCCGATGCCGGCGCCGAGGATGCGGTACAGGTGCCGGGCGAGGTCCGTACCCGCTACTCCAACGCCGTCGACAGCGGCCGCACGCCGCCCGAGTTCCTCGACGATGACCGCACCCAGGCGCGCCAGCTGGTGCGGCGCCTGTGGGCCTACGCCTGCGTGCTGGGCGTACTGGCGCTGGCCGCGCAACTGGTCTACGTCTATCGCGGCGCCATCGCCGGGGCCGCGCCGGCCCTGCGGCCGGTGCTCGAACAGGCCTGCGTGCCGCTGCAATGCAGCGTGGACCACGCGCGCCGCATCGAACGCATCTCCATCACGTCATCGTCGCTGCGGCCGGCCGCCGGCGCCGCGCAGGGCGACGACGCCCGCTCCCGCCTCACTCTGAACGTCGTGCTGCGCAACCGCTACGACCGGCCCCAGGAATGGCCCGCGCTGGCGCTCGACCTGACCGATATCTCCGATACCGTCGTGGCGCGCAAGATCATTCTGCCCCACGATTACCTGCCCTCGCAGGCCGGGCCCGCGTTCGCGGCCGGCGGCGAGATCAACCTCGCCATCCCGATCGAAGTGTCCGGGCTGCAGGTCAACGGCTACCAACTCGATAAATTCTTCCCATGAAGGACTCCAGCATGACGGCTCCCGTACTTGTATGCGGCTCGATGGCATTCGACACGATCGCCGTGTTCGAAGGCCGTTTCAAAGAACATATCCTGGCCGAGCGCATTCAGTCATTGAGCGTTTCGTTCCTGGTGCCCGCCATGCGCAAGGAGTACGGCGGCTGCGCCGGCAACATTGCCTACAACCTCAAGCTGCTGGGCGGTCAGCCGGTGCCGGTGGCGACGGTGGGCGAGGACGCCGGCGAATACCTGGCGCGCCTGTCCGGACTGGGCATCGACGTATCGCGCATCCAGGTCGTGCCCGGCACGTTCACCGCGCAGTGCTTCATCACCACCGACCTCGAAGACAACCAGATCGCGGCCTTCCACCCCGGGGCGATGGAGTTTTCCTCGAGCAACGACTTGAGCGACGCGCAGGCCGCCTGGGCCATCATCGCGCCGGACTCCAAGGCCGGCATGTTCGCCCACGCCGAGCGTCTCCACGCGCGCGGCATCCCGTTCATCTTCGACCTCGGGCAGGCCATGCCGCTGTTCGACGGCGCGGACCTGGAGCGCATGCTCAAGCTGGCCCAGGCGCTGACCGTCAACGATTACGAAGCCGGCGTGGTCGAGCAGCGCACCGGCCGCAGCCTGGCCGAGATCGCCGGCGGGTTGCGCGCCGCGGTGGTCACGCGCGGCGCACACGGCGCCACGGTGATGACCGGCGGGCAGACCATCGAGGTGGCGCCGGTGCAGGCGCGGGCGGTCGTCGATCCCACCGGCTGCGGCGATGCGCATCGCGCCGGCCTGCTGTATGGGCTGACCAGCGGTTGGGGCTGGGCGGACAGCTGCCGCCTGGGCAACCTCATGGGCGCGATCAAGATCGCCTCGCGCGGCCCGCAGAACCATGCGCCTTCGCGCAGCGAGATCGACGCCCTGATGCGCGCGAGCTACGGCATCGGCCTGCCGGACTGAGCCGGGCAGGGGAACCCTGGCCGCGGCGGGCGATCCAACCAGTGCGTTGCGGACATGTCTATTTGTAACATAGAGGCAGTGTCAGTAGCACCCTGTTTCGCTCACCCGGCCAGCAAAATCCGGGGGCAGAGTATGATCGAGGATCATCGGTAAGTCCGATCGAGGAGCTTCAATGAACTATATGCATTCCCCCTCTGTAGTTGCCGGGCGCGCCCGCCGCCTGCTGGCGGTAGCCGCGGTGGCCGGCTCGGTGGCCATTCTGGCCGGTTGCGCCAATCCCAGCGCATCGAGTGGGGTGTACACGTACGGCCAGGCGCAGCGCGAGCAGATCGTGCGCACCGGCACGGTCACCGGCGTGCGTCCGATCACCATCCAGAACGACAAGGCCAGCGGCGTCGGCATGGTGGCTGGCGGTGCGCTGGGCGGCGTGGCCGGCAATGCCGTCGGCGGCGGCACCGGCCGCACCATCGCCACGGTGGGCGGCGTCATTCTTGGCGCGCTGGCCGGCAACGCCATCGAGAACCGCGCGGGCAAGTCTTCCGGCTACGAAATCACGGTGCGCCTGGACAACGGCGAAACCCGCGTCGTGGCGCAGGAAGCCGACGTGCCCATCAGCGTGGGCCAGCGCGTGCAGGTCATCAGCGGCGCGGGCCCGACCCGCGTGACGCCGTATTGATCGCCACCGGCTCCGGCAAAACGCCCGCTGCATGCGGGCGTTTTTTTTGCGGTGGCGGGCCGGGAGTCGGCGGGGGACAGGCGAGGAGTCAGCGGGTGCCTGTCCCGCCTGCGGGGACAGGCACCCGGGGAGGGGATTTTTGTGACCGCCGATGTTTTTTCAGGCGGCCGTCAGAATCCGGAAAGTATAGTCGCGCTCGAAACTCTGGGGGCGGGGTGTACATGCCTGACGAGGCAACCTGCACACTGACCAGCCATGCATACCGAGCAAGAACTGCACACCCGGATCGCCGACATCGTCGAGTCGATCATCCTCAAGAAAGTCGCTCCCGACACCGCCCTGATCTCCTCCGGCCTGGTCGACTCGCTGGCCGCGGTCGACATCACGCTGGCCGTCGAGTCCGAGTACGGGTGCAGCATTCCGGCGCCTGAAATCGCCGAACACCTACAGTCGGTCCGCACGCTTGCCGGCTATGTCGCTGCCAATTCGCAATAGCCGCCTGCTGTCCCACCTGGCCGCGATGGCAAGCGCCGTCGCGCTGTCGCTGGGCCTGTACTGGGGCGCCGATGGCGCGCTCAGCGCGTTGGTGCACCCGCATTCCAGCGTGGCGTCGGCGCGCGACAACTACCTGCCCAATCTCGGCCCGGACTGGGGCACGCAGAACGTCAACCTGAACCGGCTGGGCAATGCGCTGGCCGATGGCACCCTGGTCGTGCTGGGTTCGTCCGAGCTGTCCAGCCACGACCTGCGCTTCGTGCCCTATCGATTCTTCCCGCAGGAACTGAAGGTGCCGACCCTGGCGTATGGCCACGCCATGTTCCAGTCGTATGGCATCGTCAGCGTGCTGGAGGCGGTGGCCGATTCCCTCACGCCCAATACGCGCCTGGTGATCATGGTGTCGCCGGCCTGGTTCGCCTCGGGCGGGCAGCTGCCGCGCTCGGCCTTCGCCGAGCACGTCACGGGACCGGTCTGGGACCGCCTGTGGGACAAGCCCGCCACGCGCGAGCAGATGCAGGACTGGATCGCCGACAACGCCAACTGGGGGCTGCTCTGGCTGATCGCCAACGGCCAGGTGGCCGAGCTCAAGGACAAGATCGCGCTGTGGTGGAACAGCCGCGGCGAGCGCGCGCCCGACCGGCCGCGCAGCCCCCTGGCCGTGCCGGCGCACAAGTATGTGAGCTGGCCCGCGGCGGCCCGCCTGGATGCGGGGCGCTGGCACGACCTGCTGGGCCAGGCGCGCGGTATCGAGGCGGAACTGGGCGGGCACAACCCCTACGATGTGCGCGACGATTATTACCGGCAATACCTGGCGCCGCTGAACTCGCCGGCGCGCAATGAGTTTCCGGAGATGCCGCCGATGACGCGGCCCGAGCTGGGCGACCTGGCCCGCGTGATGGCGCTGCTGCAACGGCGCAAGGTGCGCGCCTATTTCGTGATCCAGCCCTTCAATCCCAAGCTGATCCTCGATGTCGAGCGCTTCGACCCGGTGGCCGATGCCATCAAGGGCATGTGCGCGCGCTACGGCATGGGCTGCCTGGATATGTACAGCGTGCCGTTCCAGCCCGGCATGGTGCGCGACGACATGCACCTGGCCGAACTGGGCTGGGCCATCGCCGACCGGGGCATTGCGGAGTACTTTTCCCGATGAAGCGCTTCTTCTGGCATTTGTGCCTGTACCTGGGCCTGATCCTGGTGTTCGTGCTGCAGGCGCAGCCCACCACGGGCAGCGGCGGACCGATCAAGGTCGAGTTCCAGTACCAGCAGTTCTGAGACGGCCATGGAACTGTTCGGCAGTTTTGCTTTCTTCGGCGGCGCGCTGTTCGGCGGCCTGGGCCTGCTGTTGTACCGCTCGCTCGGATTGCCCTGGCGGCTGGGCTACCGCCACCTGATCGGCGCGCTGTGCCTGGCGGTATGGCTGGCGGTGTTCTGGGCCCGGCCATACCAGCCGCTGGGGCTGCTGGCGGTGGCCAGCGCCGCGTTGTGGGCGATGCGGCGCGGCCACCTGCCCACCTGGGCGGCGGTGCTGCTGACCATGGCGCCCCTGTTGCTGCTCAAGTGCGGCATCACCACCATGACCGGCATGCTGGGGCTGTCGTTCGCCACGTTCCGGGCTGTCGACGTGCTGCTGTTCGCGCCCCGCAATGAGCGCATTTCGCCGCTGGACTACTTCATCTATCTGTTCTTCCCGCTGACGCTGCTGGCCGGGCCCATGTACCGCTGGCGCAACTTCCAGGCGGACCTGAAGCGCGGCTATGAAGGCGTGACGCTGGACACCTGGCTGGCCGGCCTCGAATTGCTGATTTTCGGCGTGATCCAGAAATTCGGCGTGGCCGAGGCGATCTGGCGCTATGGCCTGAATACCCTGGATGCGCACGATTACTCACTGACCGGCGTGGCGCTGAACGCCAGCCTCTACAGTTTCTACCTGTTCTTCGACTTTGCCGGGTACAGCAGCATGGCGATAGGCGTGGGCATGCTGTTCGGCTTTACCTTGCCCATCAATTTCCGCAATCCGCTGGCCAGCGCCAATCCGCAGGATTTCTGGCGCCGCTGGCATATCAGCCTGTCCGAGTGGCTGCGCGATGTGGTGTTCATGCCGATCTACAAGGCGCTCAGCAAGACGGCGTTCTTTGGCCGCCACCGGCTGGCCGCGCAGAACATCGGCATTCTCGCCACCCTGCTGGCCATGGGCGTATGGAACGGTCTGGCCCTGCATTACGTGGTCAGCGGCCTGATGTTCGGCGCCTATTCGGTGGGGCACAACCTGCTGGTGCAGCATGCGCGCACGCGGCCGGCGCTGCAGGCGTTCCTGGCGCGCCGGCCGGTGCAATGGGCCGGGCGGGCACTCACGCTCGCCCTGGCGGCGCTGGCGCTGTACGTGTTCAGCGGCCGCAGTCCTATCTGATCGCCGGGAGCACGCGGCATGCATTTCGATCTACGCAGTTCCGAATTCGTTTCCGATGCCCGCGACGAGCAGGCCAACGCCGTCGTCGGCAGCGATCGCATCCTGACCTGGCGGGCATTGCGGGAGGAGGCCGGCCAGTGGGCGGCGCGGGCGCGCGCCCACGGTATCGGGCCGGACGTGCCGGTGGTGATCCACGGCCACAAGGAGGCCGCCTTCTTCGTCGCCATGGCGGGGGCCTTGCTGGCCGGCGCGCCGTTCGTGCCCGTCGATACCATCTACCCGGCCGAGCGCGTGCGCCGCATCGTGGATATCGTGCGCGCCGCCGCGGTGTACGACACGCGGGCGGATGTCTTCCGGCCTGGCGCGGCCGAGCCCGCCGCGCTGGCCGAGCGCGGCCTGGCCTACGTCATGTTCACCTCGGGCAGCACGGGCGATCCCAAGGGCGTACAGATCGGGCGCGAGAGCGTGGCCCTGCTCGGCGATTGGCTGCGCGACGGCCTCGCGCTGGGCGAGTCGCCCGTATTCATGAACCAGGCGCCTTTCAGTTTCGATCTGTCCATGTACGAGGTATTCGGCACCCTGGCTGCCGGCGGCGCCTGCGTACTGAATGCGCGCGAGCAGATCGCCGCGTCGCAGCAGTGGCTGGCGCGCCTGGCCGGATCCGGCGTGTCGGTCTGGGTGTCGACGCCGTCGTTCGTCCACCAGCAATTGATCAACCGCGATTTCGCGCCGCAGCAGCTGCGGGCGCTGCGCACATTCCTGTTCTGCGGCGAACCGCTGCCCGTGGCGCTGGCGCGCAAGCTGCGCCAGCGCTTCCCCGAGGCCGCGATCCTCAACACGTACGGCCCGACCGAGGCCACGGTGGCGACGACCGCGCTGCTCGTCGACGATGCGGTGCTGGCCGAGCACGACCCTCTGCCGGTCGGCTACGCCAAGCCCGCCAGCCTGCTGTTCGTCGAGCACGATGAAATCTGCATCGTCGGCGATCACGTCATGCGCGGCTATCTCAACCGCCCCGATCTCAACCGGGCCAAGCTGTTCGTGCATCATGACGGGCGCCGCGGCTTTCGTACCGGCGACCTGGGACGGATGCGCGAGGATGGCTTGCTGTTTTGCCGCGGCCGCATGGACGACCAGATCAAGCTCAACGGCTACCGCGTCGAACTGGCCGAAATCGATGCGGCCCTGCACGCCCTGCCGGGCGTGGCGGGCGGCGCCTGCGCCGTACTGCGCCGGCCCGACGGCACCGCGGTGCGGGTGATCGGGTTCGTGGCGCAACGTACCATGGAGCAGGCCAGCTTCCAGTTGCCGGCGGCGCTGCAGCAATGGAAAGCGCAACTGGCGCAGCGGCTGCCGTCCTATATGGTGCCGTCGGAACTGGTGGCCTGTCCGGATCTGCCCGTATCGAACAACCACAAGATAGACCGCAAGAAACTGCTGGAAATCTACGCGGCGATTCCAGCGGCCGCGTAGTTTCGTTTCAAACGCCGAATATGCCGTAGGCCAGGCGCGCCACCATCATCAGCAGGATCTGCGCGCCGATCAGCAGCACCAGCGGCGAGAAGTCGATGGCGGTGCGCGGCAGGATGCGCCGGATGGGGTCGAGCAGCGGCGCGGTGAGCGTCTGCAGCAAGGGCATGAGCGGCGACAGCGGGTTGACCCACGACAGCACCGCCTGGATCAGCGTCATCCACACCATCAGGTTCAGCGTCCATTTCAGGACCATCAGCAGCGCCGAGCCCATGGCCGAGGGCAGGGCGCTGGCCGGCGGCAAGGCGCCTACGGCGCTCAGCCAGACCAGGATGAGGTAGAACAGCGCCGCCACCCAGGCCGCTATCAGGCTGGTCCAGTCTATCGAGCCGGTGGCTGGTATCACGCGGCGCAGCGGCAGCACCAGCCAGTTGGTCCCCTGGTAGATGGCGCGTGCCAGCGGATTGAAGGGATGCAGGCGCACGGCATGGATCCAGGCCCGCAGGATCAGGGCCGCGCCGAACAATGTGAAGGTGATTTCAAGCAGAAAGCGGATGATGTCGCCGAGCATGAGGGCAGTCGCCAAACAATAACGGCTTTTATTGTCGCATGGCGGGCGCCAAAAGATAGCGCGGGCCGTGAGCGCGGGCGCAGGTCCGGGATGGAAAAAGCCGCCTGGCGAAGCCAGGCGGCTTAAGGTACTGCTAACTGGCGAAGAGGTCCGTTACGGACGGCCGCCCGTCGGGAACGGCCACGACGCAGCGGGGTTCAGCGCAGTTTTCGCGCCCGGAGCGGCAGCGGTCGAAGGAGGCGTCGCGGGCTTCTTGGGCGCAGCCTTCTTGGCAGCCGGCTTTTTCGCGGCGGGCTTCTTGGCGGCAGGCTTCTTGGCCGCGGCAGCCTTTTTGGCGGGCGCCTTCTTGGCAGCAGCCTTCTTGGCAGGCGCCTTCTTGGCGACGGCCTTCTTGGCTACCGCCTTCTTGGCGACGGCTTTCTTGGCAACCGCCTTCTTGGCTACGGCCTTCTTGGCTACGGCCTTCTTGGCAACCGCTTTCTTGGCTACGGCCTTCTTGGCTACAGCCTTCTTGGCGACGGCCTTCTTGGCAACCGCTTTCTTGGCTACGGCTTTCTTGGCTACGGCTTTCTTCGCCACGGCCTTCTTGGCTACAGCCTTCTTGGCGACTTTCTTGGCCGCGGGTTTCTTGGCGACGGCCTTCTTGGCTACCGCTTTCTTGGCGACCTTCTTGGCAGCCGGCTTCTTCGCGGCGACCTTCTTCACCGCCGGTTTCTTGGCGGCGACCTTCTTCACAGCGACTTTCTTGACCGCAGCTTTCTTGGCCGGAGTGGCCTTCTTGGCGGCAGCCTTCTTCGCTGCGGGTTTCTTAACCGCCTTCTTGGCGGCCTTCTTGGCAGTTGCCATGGTTATGCTCCTTAGGTTCAGGGGTCCCAGAACTTAAACCCGTGTGGCAACCCCCAAAACAGGCGGATTGCACCCGGGCTATTCATCGGCGCATGCCGCTGTCCCTGACTGGCGACAGCTACTGCGGCTTGCGCTAATGAATTCAGCACAGCCATTTGATATGGCCCCCGCAACCTCGTCGGCGCGAGCCATTTCAAATGGCGCCGATAGGCGGCCTCGCCAGAGGTCGCCTACCGCTACGTTCTACGTGTCAGAACACCAGCCACCGGGGCACATCCGGCTTGCCTGCGACCGGCGCAGGCAAGCGGCATGAACGCTTATTCCCAGCTCAACGTACCGCCGGTCTGGTATTCGATCACGCGAGTTTCAAAAAAGTTGCGTTCCTTCTTAAGGTCGATCATTTCCGCCATCCACGGGAAGGGGTTTTCTTCCTGGGGGAACAGCGGTTCGATACCGATCTGCTGGCAACGGCGATTGGCGATGAAGCGCAGGTAGGACTTGAACATGGGGGCGTTCAGGCCCAGCACGCCGCGCGGCATCGTGTCTTCGGCGTAAGCGTATTCGAGTTCGACCGCTTTGCGGAAGAGTTCGCGGATTTCTTCGCGGAACTCCGGCGTCCACAAATGCGGATTCTCCAGCTTGATGGTGTTGATCAGGTCGATGCCGAAATTGCAGTGCATGGATTCATCGCGCAGGATGTACATGTACTGCTCGGCGGCGCCGGTCATCTTGTTCTGGCGGCCCAGCGCCAGGATCTGCGTAAACCCGACATAGAAGAACAGGCCTTCCATCAGGCACGCAAAGACGATCAGCGACTTAAGCAGTTTCTGATCGGCTTCGGGCGTGCCGGTATGGAAGTTCGGGTCCGCGATCGCGTCGATGAACGGAATCAGGAACTCATCCTTGGCGCGGATGGACGGAACTTCGTTATAGGCGTTGAAGATCTCGGCTTCGTCCAGATCCAGGCTTTCGACGATGTACTGATAAGCGTGGGTATGTATGGCTTCTTCGAATGCCTGGCGCAGCAGGAACTGGCGGCACTCGGGCGCCGTGATGTGGCGGTAGGTGCCCAGCACGATGTTGTTGGCGGCCAGCGAGTCGGCCGTCACGAAGAAGCCCAGGTTGCGCTTGACGATACGGCGTTCGTCCTCGGTGAGCCCGTTGGGGTTCTTCCAGAGGGCGATGTCGCGCGACATGTTGATTTCCTGCGGCATCCAGTGGTTGGCGCAGGTGGCCAGGTATTTTTCCCAGGCCCACTTGTACTTGAACGGCACCAACTGGTTGACGTCGGTCTCGCCGTTGATGATGCGCTTGTCGGCCACCTTCACGCGGCCGGCGGTGGCGTCCGAGGACGCCAGGCTGGCTGCGTGCTGGGGGGCGGTGGGCGTAGGCAGGGCTGCGTCGCCGAACACGCCGGTCGCGGCCCGCACGGCGGGCGCGTCTTCCCGCCCGCCCGCGGGCGCGGGCGAGGTGGCGGGTTTGGTGGCGATGTTCTCTTCTTCCCAATTAAGCATGATCGAATTCTCCGGTGGCGGTTATTGGCAGGCTTCGCACTCTTCGAAGCCGGGGTCGCCCGGCCGCATGGTGCAAACCGCCCCGACGATTTCGGGTTCCGGCAAAACGGGTGCTGCGGATACGGCCTGGCCCGCGCCGTGGTCGCCGGCGCTGACGGCGTTCAGCTCGCCGCCGCGGCCCGTCGACTTCTCGGCGCTGGTGGCGCCGAGGGTGCGCAGGTAGTAAGTGGTCTTCAGGCCACGCTGCCACGCCAGCTTGTAGGTGTCGTCCAGCTTCTTGCCCGATGCGCCCGCCATGTAGATGTTGAGCGACTGGGCCTGATCGATCCACTTCTGGCGGCGCGAGGCGCACTCCACCAGCCAGCTCGGTTCGACTTCGAACGCGGTGGCGTAGAGTTTGCGAAGTTCGGAAGGTACGCGATCGATACGGGACAGGCTGCCGTCGAAGTACTTGAGGTCGGCGACCATGACTTCGTCCCAGAGACCGAGTTTCTTCAGGTCACGCACGAGATAATCGTTAACGACCGTGAACTCGCCGGAGAGATTCGATTTGACGTACAAGTTCTGGAAAGTGGGTTCGATGCACGCAGATACACCAATGATATTGGAAATCGTCGCAGTTGGGGCGATTGCGATGCAGTTCGAATTGCGCATGCCGTGTTCTTTGATGCGTGAACGCAACGCATCCCAGTCCAGCGTGCTCGAATCATCGACGTCGACATTGCCGCCGCGCTCTTCGCGCAGCATCGCAAGCGTGTCTTGCGGCAGGATGCCGCGCGACCACAGCGAACCTTCATACGACTGGTAGCGGCCGCGCTCTTGCGCGAGTTCGCTCGATGCCGAATATGCGTGATAGCACACCGCTTCCATCGAGCGATCCGCGAAGTCGATGGCTTCCCGCGACGCGTACGGCACGCGCATCATGTGCAGGCAATCCTGGAAGCCCATGATGCCCATGCCCACCGGGCGATGGCGCTCGTTGGAGTTGCGCGCCTTGTCGACCGCGTAGTAGTTGATGTCGATCACGTTGTCGAGCATGCGCATGGCCACGCCGATGGTGCGCTTGAGCTTGTCGTGGTCGAGCTCGTAGCCGCCGTTGGCGCTGGGCTTCATGTGCGCCACCAGGTTCACGGAGCCCAGGTTGCACACCGCGATTTCGGTGGCGTTGGTGTTCAGCGTGATCTCGGTGCACAGGTTCGAGCTGTGCACCACGCCCACGTGCTGCTGCGGCGAGCGGATGTTGCACGGATCCTTGAAGGTGATCCACGGGTGGCCGGTTTCGAACAGCATCGACAGCATCTTGCGCCACAGCGAGACGGCCGGCATTTTCTTGAACAGCTTCAGCTCGCCGCTGGCGACCTTGGCTTCGTAGCTCGCATAGGCCTGTTCGAAGGCCTTGCCGTACTTGTCGTGCAGGTCGGGGCAGTCGGAGGGCGAGAACAGCGTCCATTCGCCGTTTTCCATCACGCGCTTCATGAACAGGTCGGGAATCCAGTTCGCCGTGTTCATGTCGTGGGTGCGGCGGCGCTCGTCGCCGGTGTTCTTGCGCAGTTCGAGGAATTCCTCGATGTCCAGGTGCCACGTTTCCAGGTACGTGCACACCGCGCCCTTGCGCTTGCCGCCCTGGTTGACCGCGACGGCGGTGTCGTTGACCACCTTGAGGAACGGCACCACGCCCTGGCTCTCGCCATTGGTGCCCTTGATGTGGCTGCGCAGCGCGCGCACGGGCGTCCAGTCGTTGCCCAGGCCGCCGGCGTACTTGGCCAGCAGCGCGTTTTCCTTGATGGCGTCGTAGATGCCTTCGAGGTCGTCGGACACCGTGGTCAGGTAGCACGACGACAGCTGCGAGTGCAGGGTGCCGGAGTTGAACAGCGTCGGGGTCGAGCTCATGAAGTCGAACGACGACAGGATTTCATAGAACTCGATGGCGCGCGCTTCGCGATCGGCCTCGCGCAGGGCCAGCCCCATGGCCACGCGCATGAAGAACACCTGCGGCAGCTCGATGCGCGTGCCGCGCACGTGCAGGAAGTAGCGGTCGTACAGGGTCTGCAGGCCCAGGTAGCCGAACTGCAGGTCGCGGCGGCCGTCCAGGGCCTTGGCCACGCGCTCCAGATCGTATTCGGCCAGCTTGGCGTCGAGCAGGCCGCCCTCGATGCCGCGCTGGATGAAGGTGGGGAAGTATTCCGCGTAGCGGGTGGCCATGTCGGCCTGCGACACTTCCTCGCCCAGCACTTCCTTGCGGATCGTATGCAGCAGCAGGCGGGCGGTGACCTGGCTGTACGCCGGGTCCTTTTCGACCAGCGCGCGCGCGGCCAGGATGGCGGACTTGAACACTTCGTCGACCGGAACGCCGTCGTAGAGGTTCTTGACCGTTTCCTTCAGGATGGCCTCGGTGTCCGTGTATTGCGTCAGGCCTTCGCCGGCGGCCTCGATGGTGGCGCGCAGCGCGGCCAGGTCGAGCGGGCGGCGCACGCCGTTGTCGACCACGTTGAGGGCCGGCTCCTGGGCGGCGGCCGGCGAGCGCTTCTCGAGCACTTCGGCGGCGGCGGCGCGCTCCTGGGCGCGGCGCTCGCGGTACAGCACGTAGGCGCGGGCCACGTCGTGCTCGCCCGAGCGCATCAGGGCCAGTTCAACCTGGTCCTGCACGTCTTCGATATGGAAGGTGCCGCCGGCGGGGCGGTTGCGCACCAGCGCGTTGACCGCTTGCGCGGTCAGCTGTTCGACCAGCTCGCGCACGCGCGCGGAGGCCGCGCCCTGGCCGCCGTTGACGGCCAGGAACGCCTTGGTCATGGCGATGGCGATCTTGCTGGGCTCGAACCCCACCACCGAGCCGTTGCGGCGGATGATGTTGTAGCTGGCCCATTGGCCGCTGTTGGGATCGGTGGAGGTCTCGGATTGGGAGGGCGGCACGGCCGTGGGCCGGGTCACAGAGGCGATCGTAGTCTGCATGGAAGCTCCTGTGCGAAAAAGCGTAGAGGAAGGCCAGGCGGGCGGCCTGGCCGGGTGCAAAAGTATTCGGTGTGAGGGGAATCGCTACGCGTGGACGCATGGTCCGGGGTGCGTGGCCGGTGGGTCCAGCGTCTTTAGCGACCACAAGATGTAGTGTACCACCCCCTCGTATGGCACTAATTCTAGTGAGCGTCCGGGTCCGGGACAAGACACTGAGCGATACAAGTTCAATTTTAGTTGTTACCAAATGCGGCGGGCGCGCCCTGCAAGGCGCGCCCGCCGAAGTGACCGCTCTGAATGAGCGTCTATGCGGTTTTGCGCAGGGAAACGTCTGGGGAGCCGGATGGTTCCTGGTAGCGCCGCAGCTGCCGTTCCAGTTCGTCGCGATATTTCCGCACGCTGGCCGCTTTGACGTGGCCATAGCCGCGCACGGTTTCGGCAAGGGCGGCGATTGTAGCCGCTTGCGCCAGCTTGTCGGCGCTCAGGCCGGCCAGCAGTTGGCCGACCATGGCGCGGTACTCGGCCACCAGCGCGCGCTCCATGCGCCGTTCGGCGGTGTGGCCGAACGGGTCGAACCAGGTGCCGCGCAGTCCCTTCAGGCGCGCCAGGCCTTTCATCAGGGTCAGGGTGCGGGGGCCCAGCGTGATCTTGCGCGGCGCGCCGGTGCGCGGGTCCTTGCGGGCCAGCAGCGGCGGGGCCAGGTGAAAGCGCAGGCTGTAGTCGCCCTCGAACTGGCTGTCGAGCTGGGCGCGAAAGGCAGCGCCGGTGTAGAGCCGCGCCACTTCGTATTCGTCCTTGTACGCCATCAGCTTGAACAGACCGCGTGCCACCGCCATGGCCAGGCGCGGCGTGCGGGCGGTCGGCGCCAGCTCGCGTTCGCGCGTGGCCACCTGTTCGACCAGATCGCGGAAATCCCGCGCGTACGCGGCGTCCTGGTAGGCGGTCAGGTCGGCGACGCGGCGTTCGACGGCGCGCTCGAACGACTCGGGAATGTGCAGTTGCACGACCTGGGCGGCCGGGCGCAGCGCCTGCTCCAGGGATTGCGGCTCGTGGGCCGCCAGCCTTCCGGCGTCGAACGCGGCGCGGTTGGCCGCCACGGCCACGCCGTTCAATTCGATGGCGCGCGCCAGCGCGGCCAGCGTGAGCGGCACGTCGCCGCGTTGCCAGGCATGGCCGAGCATGAACATGTTCGACAGGATGCTGTCGCCGAACAGGGCCTGCGCCGCCGCGTGCGCGTCCAGCGCCGCGACGTGCTCGCCGGCGGCGTGGCGGATCTTGGCCAGCAGGGCGTCGGCGCGCAGCGGCGCGTCGGGGTCGCGGGTGAAGTCAGATACCGGCGCCACATAGGTATTGACGGTGGTGCGGGTATGGTCGCGGCGCAGCGCGCCCAGCGAATCGGGTGCGACGGCGGCCACCGGATCGCACAGGATGGCGGCGTCGGCCTGCTGCCAGTCCAGCCGTACCGGGCCGGCGGCCGTGCCGGACGGCGCCAGGCGGATGTGGCTGACCACGGTGCCGCCTTTCTGCGCCAGGCCGGTGAGATCCAGCACGGCGGCCGACAGGCCTTGCAGGTGCGCGGCCATGGAGACGATGGCGCCGATGGTGATCACGCCGGTGCCGCCCATGCCGGCGACCAGCAGCCGGTACGGCGCGTCCAGCGGCGCCGGGCGCGGCTCGGGCAGCAGCGCGATGCGGGCGCGCAGGCGCTCGTGGTCGGCGGCCGGCGCGGCGCTCTTGCGCGGCTTGCCGCCCATGACCGAGACGAAGCTGGGGCAGAATCCCTCCACGCACGAATAGTCCTTGTTGCAGCTGGACTGGTCGATGGCGCGCTTGCGCCCGTAAGGGGTCTCCAGCGGCACCACCGACAGGCAATTCGACTGCACGCCGCAATCGCCGCAACCCTCGCAGACGGCGCTGTTGATCAGCAGGCGGCGCGGCGGATCCGGGAACTGGTTCTTCTTGCGGCGCCGGCGCTTCTCGGCCGCGCAGGTCTGGTCGTGGATCAGCACGGTGACGCCCGGCGTGGCGCGCAGCTCGCGCTGCACGGCGTCCAGGTCGCGGCGGTGGTGCACCGCGATGCCGGCGCCCAGGGCCACGCCGCGGTATTTCTCCGGCTCGTCGGTGGTGACGACGATGCGCGCCACGTTCTCGCCGCGCAACTGCTGGCAGATCTGCGGCACCGATATCGGACCGTCGACCGGCTGGCCGCCGGTCATGGCCACGGCGTCGTTGAACAGGATCTTGTAGGTGATGTTGGCGCGCGCGGCCACGGCCTGGCGGATCGCCAGGTAGCCCGAGTGGTAATAGGTGCCTTCGCCCATGTTCTGGAACACGTGCGGCATCTCTATATAGGGAGACAGGCCGATCCAGTCGGCGCCTTCGCCGCCCATCTGGGTCAGGCCGCCGGTGTCGCGGTCCATCCAGGCGGCCATGTAATGGCAGCCCACGCCGGCCAGCGCCTGGCTGCCTTCGGGCACCTTGGTGGAGGTGCTGTGCGGACAGCCCGAACAGAAGTAGGGACGCCGGCGCATGCCGTCGGCGTCGTTGGAAAGCGGCGCGGGGCAGGCGAACGCTTCGGGCGCCGTGCCGCTCGGCATGTGGCCGGCGCGGCGCAGCCACGCGGCCAGCGGGGCGGCCAGCAGCGACGGCCGCAATTGCCCGGCGGCCGGAATCAGCTCGGCGCCGTCCAGCCCGGTCTTGCCGGCCACGCTGGGACGGTGCGGCAGGTTGAACAGCAGATCCTTGATCTGGCTTTCGACGACCGTGCCTTTTTCCTCGATGACCAGGATGTGCCGCAGGCCTTGCGCGAATTCGATCAGGCGCGGCCCGTCCAGCGGCCAGGTCAGGCCGGGCTTGTAGATGCGTACGGGCGCCCGGGCGCCGACGGTGTCCACGCCCAGCCGCTGCAGGGCCTCCATGGCGTCCAGGTGGGCCTTGCCCACCGTGACGATGCCCAGCGTGGCGCTTGGGGCCGCGCAGACCAGCCGGTCCAGCGAATGGCGGCGCGCGAACGCGCGCACCGCGCGCAGCCGGCGGTGCATGCGCAGCTCGACCGCCGGCGACAGGAAGTCGCGCGCGGTGTATTCCAGCTGTTCGGCGGGCAGTTCCGGGTCCTCGGGCATTTCGTAGGCGGCCGGCGGCTCGAGCACGAACGACTGGCCGCACTCCACGGTTTCCGAGACCGCCTTGAACGCCACCCATGCGCCGCTGTAGCGCGACAGCGCCCAGCCCCAGAGCGCGAACGTTTCGTATTCTTCGATCGAGGCCGGATGCACCACTGGCATGTGCCAGCCGATCAGCGATGCCTCGCTGGCGTGGGGGATGGAGGAGGAAACGGCGGTATGGTCGTCGCCGACCACCACCAGCACGCCGCCATGGCGCGAGGCGCCCGCCGCGTTGCCGTGGTGCAGCGCGTCGCCGGCGCGATCCACGCCGGGGCCCTTGCCGTACCACATGGCGAACACGCCATCGACCTTGCGGTCGGCGCGCACGCCGGCCTGTTGCGTGCCCATGACGGTGGTGGCCGCCATGTCTTCATTGATGGCGGGCAGGAAGCTGACCTGGTTGTCCGCCAGCGCCTGCTTGGCCTTCCACATGGCCATGTCGACGCCGCCCAGCGGCGAGCCGCGGTACCCGGAGACGAAACCGGCGGTGTTCAGGCCGCGGTCGCGGTCGAGCCGGCGCTGCGTCAGCAGCATGCGCACCAGCGCCTGCGTGCCGGTCAGGAACACCCGCCCGCTGGCGCGGGTGAGGTTGTCGCCGAGTTGATAGTCGAGGTCGATGTGCGGGTCGACCGCCGGGGTGCCGTCCATGGCGTCTGCTCCAGTTCTTTCGACCATGATAGGTGCGTGGACCCCGGCATTCATTGCGTTTTCGGATCGTGTAATCCCTATAATGCGAAACAAACATTTCGTTTTTGGCGAAAACAGGGGGCAAGGCGATGGACAAGACCGATATCGGGATTCTGAAGGCGCTGCAGGAGGATGGGCGCGCCTCGGCACAGCAACTGTCCGACACGGTGGGCTTGTCGGCCGCGCCGGTCTGGCGGCGCGTCAAGGCGCTGGAGGCCAACAAGGTCATCACCGGCTACAGCGCGCAGGTCGACCGCGGCAAGGTGGGCCTGCAGGGGTGCATGTTCGCGCAGATCAGCCTGGAGCGGCATTCGGCCGGCACGGTGGAAACCTTCGAGCGTTCGGTGCGCGACGCGCCGGAGATACTCGAATGCTATGCCGTGACCGGCGATTCGGATTTCCTGTTGAAGATCCTGGTCGAAAGTCCGGAGGCCTACGACCGCTTCCTGCATCGCTTTCTGTTCAACCTGCCGGGTATCCGCCAGACCCGCACCATCGTGGTGCTGCGCGAACTCAAGCACGAGGTCCGCCTGCCGTTGTAGGCGCGCCGCCTCGCCATATGGACAGGGCCGTCGGACACGGCGCCGGAAGCATCTGGACACGGTGTAACTGTTGCGCAATTGCACAAGGCGCCGCGCGCCATTGCTTTGTCCGTCGCCGCTCTTTAGAGTGCGTGCTGTCGCCGCGCCGGCAGTCTCCCGCAAGCGGCGCTGTCGTGTTTGTGTCGCGTGGTTCCGAGGAAGTCATGAGTCGTGTGTCTATATCGCTGGTCGGCGCCCTGGGCGTGGCGCTGATGCTGGGCGGCTGTGCCGCTCGCAAGGAGTCTGCCGCCACCGCGCCGCGCGCGACGCCCGAGGCGCCCAAGGCGGTGGCATGCACGCCGGCCAGGGCCGGCGATCCGATGGTGGGAACCTGGTATTCGGTATCGCGCCAGCGCGGTTTTGCCGGCGACTTCCAGGCATTGACGGTGCTGTCCGCCGACGGAACGATGCGTTATGAAACGCAACTGAAAGTTGGCCGCAAGACCCGGCCGGCATTGCGCGAAACCGGCTGCTGGCATGTGGCCGATGGCATCTACACCATGCGGACCACGCAATCGAACGGCGAGCCCGTCGATGCGTCCGATCCCATCTACCAGAACCGCTACCGCGTCGAGAAGGTCGATGGCGGCAAGCTGACGCTGCGCGAACTCAAGAGCAACGGGCAGGCCGTCACGGCCCGCCGCATGCAGGCCGGCTACCGCCTGCCCGATTGAGGGCTGTCGCCAGCGGCGCGTCATTCGGGTAAGGTGGCGAACTTCCCACGTCGCCGCCGCTACCCGCCATGTCGCTGTCGTCCGAAAGTCGAGCCATCCTGCTGCTGGCGCTGGCCGCCTTCGCCAGTTCCACTGCTTTTCGCATCTGCGACCCCATGCTGCCCCAGCTGGCGGCGGATTTCGCCACCACGACGGGACAGGCCGCCTATGCGGTGACGGCGTTCGCCATCGCGTACGGCGTGCTGCAGATGTTCTTCGGCCCGCTGGGCGATCGTTACGGCAAGTATCGCGTGGTGTGCATCGCCACTTTCGCGTGTGCGCTGGGCAGCGCCGCGGCCGTGCTGGCCGGCTCCCTGGACGCGCTGGTGGCGGCGCGGGCGCTGTCGGGCGCGGCCGGCGCCGGCGTGGTCCCGCTATCGATGGCCTGGATCGGCGACAACGTGCCCTACGAGCGGCGCCAGGCCACGCTGGCGCGCTTCCTGACCGGCACCATCCTGGGCATGGCGGCAGGTCAGCTGGTGGGCGGCCTGTTCGCCGACACGGTGGGCTGGCGCTGGGCGTTCGCGGTCCTGGTGGCGATCTACCTGGTGGTGGGCACGCTGCTGTACCGTGAGCTGCGCCGCCAGGCGGCCAGCGGCCAGGCGGGCGCGGCCGACGCGGCGCGTACCGGATTCGTGGCCCAGGCGCGCCTGGTGCTGGGCACGCCGTGGGCGCGTGTCGTGCTGGCCACGGTGTTTTTCGAGGGGCTGCTGGTGTTCGGCACTCTGGCCTTCGCGCCGTCCTACCTGCACGCGCGTTTCGGCATTTCGCTGACCGCCGCCGGCGCGCTGGTGGCGTCCTATGCGTTGGGCGGCCTGCTCTACACGCTGGTGGCCGGGCCTGTGCTCAGGCGGCTGGGCGAGCGCGGGCTGGCGCTGGCAGGCGGCCTGGTGCTGAGCGTGGCGTTCCTGTGCTATTGGCTCGGGCCGCAGTGGCTGTGGAGCCTGCCCGCCGGCGTGCTGGCCGGATTCGGCTACTACCTGCTGCATGCCACCTTGCAGACCAACGCGACGCAGATGGTGCCGGCCGCGCGCGGCACCGCGGTGGCCTGGTTCGCGTCGTGCCTGTTCATGGGCCAGGCGGCCGGCGTGGCCCTGGCCGGCCTGGTGGTGGATGCGGCCGGCGCCGCCATGCTGTTCGGCATGACCGCGCTGCTGCTGCCGCTGCTGGGTTGCGGATTCGCCTGGGCGCTGCGCCGCCACGCCGCCGCGCAGGTGGCGCAGGCGGCGCGGGCGGCCTAGGCGTCAGAGCGCCTGCAGGCGCGCCAGCACGGTTTCCTTGCCCAGCAATTCCAGCACGGCGTCGACCGCCGGGGTCTGGGCCCGGCCCGTCACCGCGACGCGCAGCGGAATGCCCAGCTGCGGCATCTTCAGGCCGCGATCGGCCAGCACGGCCTTGATCAGGGCGGAGATGGCGGCGCGGTTCCATTCGGTGTCGCGTGCGCGCGCGGCGAAGTCGGCCAGGGCGGCGCGCGCCGTTTCCGTCAGGTGCTGGGCAGCCAGCTCGGCGGGGGCGGGCTGGTATTCGCCGCAGAACAGCATGGCGTCCTCGGCCAGTTGCTCCAGGGTTTCGGCGCGGTCTTTCAGCAGCCCCATGATGGCCGGCAGGTCGGCGGCCTGCGGCTTGCCGCCGCGGCGTTCGACGCGCGGCGCGACCCGGCCGGCCAGCTCGGCGTTGTCCATGCCCTTGATGTAGTGGGCGTTGACCCAGTTCAGCTTCTTCGGGTCCCATTGCGAGGCCGACTTCGACAGGTGGCGGGTGTCGAACCACTCGACCAGCTGTTCGCGCGTGAACAATTCGTCGTCGCCGTGGCTCCAGCCCAGCCGGGCCAGGTAGTTGACCATGGCCTCGGGCAGGTAACCCTGGGCGTCGTATTCCATGACATTGACCGCGCCGTGCCGCTTGGACAGCTTTTCGCCGTCCGGCCCGAGGATCATCGGGACATGGCCGTACTCGGGCAGGGTGGCGCCCAGCGCGCGCAGGATGTTGATCTGGCGCGGCGTGTTGTTGACGTGGTCGTCGCCGCGCAGCACATGGGTGATGCCCATGTCCCAGTCGTCGACCACCACGCAGAAGTTGTAGGTGGGCGTGCCGTCCGGGCGCGCGATGATCAGGTCGTCGAGCTCGCCGTTGTCGAAGCTGATCGGGCCCTTGACCATGTCGTTCCAGCTGGTGGCGCCGTCGAGCGGGTTGCGAAAGCGGATCACGGGCTTGCGGTCGGCCGGCGCCGGCGGCAGGGTCTTGCCGGGTTCGGGACGCCAGGTGCCGTCGTAGCGGGGCTTCAGGCCCTTGGCGCGGGCGGCTTCGCGCATGGCGTCCACTTCCTCTGGCGAGCAATAGCAATGGTAGGCGGTGCCGGCCTCGAGCATGCCGGCCAGCACTTCGGCGTACCGGTCCATGCGCTTCATCTGGTAGAACGGGCCCTCGTCGGGCTGCATGCCCAGCCAGTCCATGCTGTCGAGGATGGCCTGCACGGCCTCGGGCGTGGAGCGTTCGACGTCGGTGTCTTCGATGCGCAGCACGAACACGCCCTGGTGGTGGCGCGCGAAGGCCCAGGAGAACAGGGCGGTGCGGGCGCCGCCCAGGTGCAGGAAGCCGGTGGGCGAGGGCGCGAAGCGGGTGCGCATGGGACGCGTGGCGTTGGCTGTCATAAAGGCATAGGGGCGCGGCCGCTGCGGCGGACTGCGCCATCTCCATAAAAGAAGTGGCGAAACATGCGCCCGCCATGGATGTTGGCGGGCGGTATTGATACGATGGGTGCTATTTTAGATTAGCGCCCGGGATCAGATGCTGCGACACGTTCTCGCCCCGATGTTCGAGCCCGCTTCGCTCGTGGTCATCGCCGACCGCCTGCTGCCGGTGACCTCGGTGCTGCCGGCGGCCTTGAGGGCGCGCACCACGGTGGTACAGGCCGCGCCGGGAACGGCGCCCGAGCTGCCGACAGCCTGTGCCGGGGTGGCCGAAGGACAGCGGCCCGACCTGGCGCTGGTATGCGTGGCCCCCGGCGTGCTGCCCGAGACGCTGCGGCGCCTGGCGGCCCTGGCGCCGCGCGCCGTGATCCTGTTGCCCCATGAGCTGCCCGACCCGTATCCGCGCGGCACCCAGGCGCTGTGCCGCGCCTGGGCGGCCGAAAACCGCTGCGAACTGCTGGGGCCGCGTTCGTTCGGGGCGCAGCGCCCGCACATCGGCCTGAACCTCAGCCAGCACCCGTCGCTGGCGCGCGCCGGCCGGGTGGCGCTGGTGGCGCAGTCGCGCTCCATCATGGCGGCGGTGATGGACTGGGCCGAAGACGTGCACATCGGTTTTTCCATCGCGGTATCGCTGGGCGACGAAGCGGTCGTGGGGCTGTCGCAGGTGCTCGACTACCTGGCCAGCGATCCCCGCACCGACAGCATCGTGCTGTATATCGAGGACGTGGGGTCGGCGCGCGAGTTCATGAGCGCGCTGCGCGCCGCCGCCAGCGTCAAGCCCGTCATCGTGCTCAAGGCCGGCCGTGCCGACGCCAACGGCGCCGACGCCGTATTCGACGCCGCGCTGCGGCGCGCCGGAGCGGTGCGGGTGCGCTACTTCGTGCAGCTGTTCTCGGCCGTCAAGGTGCTGGGCTATAACCGGCGTCCGCGCGGCCGCCGGGTGGCGCTGTTCTCCAACGGCAGCGGCCCGCCGCAACTGGCGCTGGACCTCATCGGCCCGGACGCCGCGGTGCTGCAGGCGAAGCTGTCGCCGGCCACGCAGCGCGCGCTGGCCGACATGCTGGAGCCCGACGCCGCCACCGCCAACCCGGTCATAACCTATACGCCGCTTACGCCCGCGCGCATCCAGGCCATCCTGGACTGCCTGCTCGACGATGCCGGCGTGGACGGGGTGCTGGTGCTGCTTGCGCCCGATGCGCTGGCCGACATGCCGGCGGTGGCGCGCCAGCTGGCGCAGCTGGCGCCGCGCGCGCGCAAGCCGGTGGTCAGCTGTTTCATGGGCGACGCGGGCATGCGGCCGTTGCGCCGCATGCTCGACGATGCGGGCACCTCGGCGTTCCGCACGCCCGAATCGGCCGCCGACGCATTCGGCGTGCTGGCCACCCATCACTACAACCAGCAATTGCTGCTGCAGACCCAGCCGCCCGAACCGCCCGGCCTGCTGCCCGACAGCGCCGGCGCGCGCGCCATCATGGCGCAGGCGCGCGCGCAAGGGCGGCGCGAACTGGACTCCATCGAGGCGCGCGCGCTGCTCGATGCCTTCTATGTGCCGCTGCGCGAAGGCCCGCTGGGCGTGCGCCCGATCGAGGCCGAATCGCGTCCGATGGCGATCCGCGTGCGGCGCGATCCGCATTTCGGCCCGGTCATCCGCTTCGGCGCGGGCGGGCCCGACGCGGTCCTGTCGGGCGCCGACCGGGGCATGGACCTGCCGCCGCTCAATGGCTTCCTGGCGCGCCAGCTGATAGAGCGCAGCCGGCTGTGGCGCCGCGTGCTGGCGCCGCAAGTCACCAATGTCGCCGCCGAAGCCTTGCAGCATGCGCTGGTGCAGGTCTCGGAGATGGTGTCCGAGCTGCCCGATATCGAGTCGGTGGACATCGATCCCCTGTACGCCGGGGAAACCCAGCTGCGCGCCGGCGGCCTGCGCATCGTGCTGTGCGAGCGCGAGGCCGCCGTGTCGCCGCAGCTCAGCGGCTATGCCCACATGGCGATCCACCCCTATCCGGCGCGCCTGGTGCAGGCGCGTCGCTTCGACGATGGCACGCCCTGGGTCATCCGCCCGATCCGGCCCGAGGACGGCGAGCCGCTGCAGGAGTTCATCCGCGGCCTGTCCGAGCGTTCGCGCTACATGCGCTTCGTCTCGATGATGCGCGAGCTGACGCCGCGCATGGTGGCGCGCTATACCCAGGTGGACTATCACCGCGAACTGGCGCTGGTGGCCGCCACGCAGGTGCCCAACCCGGCCAACCGGGGCCACCCGCGCGAGGTCATCATCGGCTTCGCGCACTACCTGCGCAACCCGGACGGGCGCGGCGCCGAGTACGCGCTGGTCATCGGCGACGACTGGCAGCGCCGCAGGCTGGGCGGCCAGCTGATGAGCGCGCTCATCGACGCGGCGCGCGAGCAGGGGCTGGAATACATAGACGGGCTGGTGCTGTCGACCAACCGGCCGATGCTGACGCTGATGACGCGGCTGGGGTTTACCAACGACGCCGATCCCGAAGATCCGACCATGCGGCGCGTCTGGCTGCAGCTGCGCGAGCCGGACGCGGCGGCCTAGCCGATGCCGGCCGCCACCGTCTTGCGGTCGGCCGGCTGTTCGAAATACCACTGGGCCGCGTTGTGTACGTGGCGCGCCGCCAGCAGGCTGGCGAGGTCGGCATCGCCGGCGGTGACGGCCTGCAGGATGCCCGCGTGTTCGTCCAGGATGTCGGCCGCGCGTGTCACGCTGTTGCGGGCGAACAGCAGGGCGGTGCGGTCGCGCAGCGAGCGCATCAGGTCCTGCAGCACGGCGTTGGTGCTCACGCCGCCCAGCAATTCATGGAAATACCGGTTCTGTTCCACCAGGGCGGCGGTGTCGCCGCGCTCGCAGGCGCGCGCGCCGTCGCGGATGGCGCGATCCATGTCGGCCACTTGCTGGGGGTTGCGGCGCTGCGCGGCCAGGCGGGCGTTCAGGGCTTCGAGCGTGGCGCGCACTTCGACGATGTCGCGCGCATGCTCGGGCGACAGGCTGGCCACCGAGGCGCCGCGCCGGGGTTCGATGCGCACCAGGCCGGCGGCGGCCAGGGCGCGTAGCGCCTCGCGCACCGGGATGCGCGAAACGCCCATTTCCTCGGCAAGGTCGCCCTCGACCAGGCGTTCGCCCTGGGCATAGGCGCCGCTCAGGATGCGTTTGCGCAGGGTCTCCTGCACCAGGGCGAACAGCGGCGAATGTTGGCTGCCTAGGGTCATCGTCGTGATCCGCGCGGACCGCGGATTATCCAAGCCTGCGATGGTCGGTAGCCAAACCGTATACCGTATTCAATGAAAACGCAACAAGGGAAATCCTGATCGTTGCATTTTACCTGGCCATCTCTGTTATTAGAGAAAGATCATTGATTTTGCTGAATAAAATTACGTGCTGCCTTGTTTGATTCATTGTGTCTAAATCTGCTGTTTAAGAATATAGTATACGTTCGTAGTGATTCGCTCCGGCGCCGTTCGCGCGCCGGCCTTGTTGCACAACAAGCGCAAATCAGGGGGTAGTCATGGGCCAGCAAGTTGTCATTACTGCGGCGCATTGGATGTATCTGCTGGGCGTCGTCGTCATCGTCATCACGATGATCTTTCGCGCCAACGTCGTCGTTCCATCCCTGCTGGGCACGTTGCTGGTCGGCATCGCCTTCGGCGGCAGCATCGTCGGCGGCGTGACGGCCGTCTTCAACGCCAGCTTCATGGCGGCCAAGGAGCTCTTCAACATATTCCTGGTCATCGCATTCATGACAGCCCTGCTCAACGCGCTCAAGACGCTGGGCTCGGACGTGCGCATGGTGCAGCCCTTCCGGGCCGTCATGACCAACGGCCATATCGCATTCGTCGTGCTGGCGCTGGCCACCTATCTCATCTCGCTGTTCTTCTGGCCGACCCCGGCCGTGCCGCTGGTGGCCGCCATCCTGCTGCCCGCGGCCATCGCAGCCGGCCTGCCGCCGCTGGGCGCGGCCTGTGCCATCGCCATCGCCGGGCAGGGCATGGCCCTGTCGTCCGACTATGTCATCGGCGTCGCGCCCGGCATCAGCGCCAAGGCCGCCGGCGTGGCCACCGCCCTGGTTGCCGAACGCACGCTGATCCTGTCGCTGGTGACCGGCATCGTCGCGCTCGTGCTGGCCTACGTCGGCATGCGCCGGCAGATCCAGGCGCCCAGCGAAGCGCTGCTCGATGCCTGGCAGCGCCGCGCCGTGGTCGTGCCGGAGTCGATCGAAGAGTCGGGCACCATGGACAAGGGCGAACTGGCCGCCGCCGTCGATTACGACAGCGGCTCGGTGCCGCTGGGCAAGCAAGGCTGGTCGCGCCTGTTCGCCATCGTCACGCCGCTGGTCTTCCTGCTGGTGGTGCTGGTCATGGTGGCGCCGCGGCTGTTTCCCTCGCTGCCGCCGCTGCGCGGCGGCGAAGCGGCGGCCCTGGTGGGCGGCGCCGCGGCGCTGCTGATGGTGGCCGCCACCGCCGTGGGCGTGCCCGGACGCGATTTCCTCAACACGGCCGCCGACCACGTCACCGATGGCTTTGTCTTCGCGTTCAAGGCCATGGGCTCGGTGCTGCCCATCGCCGGCTTCTTCTTCCTCGGCGCGCCCGACCAGGCCGCCGGCATACTCGGCGTCGAGCCGGGCCATGCGCCCAACCTGCTGTTCGACCTGCTGCAGGCCGCGCAGAGCTGGATTCCCAGCAGCCACCTGGTCGTCGCCTTCGGCGTGCTCATCGTCGGCGTCATTACCGGCATCGACGGTTCGGGCTTCTCCGGCCTGCCGCTGACCGGCGCCTTGTCCGGCGCGCTGGGCGCGACCGCCGGCGCGGACGCCGCCACCCTGGCCGCGGTCGGCCAGATGGGCGCGATCTGGACCGGCGGCGGCACCCTGGTGGCCTGGTCGTCGCTGATCGCGGTGGCGGGCTTTGCCCGCGTGCCCGTGCTGGAACTGGTGCGCAAGCTGTTCGGGCCGGTGGTGCTGGGCCTGATCGTCTCCACCGTGGCGGCGGTGATGTTCATGACCTGAGGGCGCGCGGGCCGCTTGCGACGGCGCCGGGCCGGGCAGGCCGGCGCCGCCGGATGCGGCAGGCGGGGCGCATCGGCATACACTGTCGGTCGATCCTGTCTTTCGCGATCCCCTGCGATCCGCCTTATTGTGACCAACACGTCCTTTTCCTCCCTGCCCCTTCTGCCCGCCTTGCTCGACAACCTGCAAGGCCTGGGCTTCGAACAGATGACGCCGATCCAGGCGCAAAGCCTGCCGCTCATCCTGGAAGGCCGCGACCTGATCGCGCAAGCCAAGACCGGCAGCGGCAAGACCGCGGCATTCGGCCTGGGGGTGCTGCAGAACCTGCACGTCGACCGCCTGGCGCCGCAGGCGCTGGTGCTCTGTCCCACCCGCGAACTGGCCGACCAGGTGGCCCAGGAGCTGCGCCGGCTGGCCCGCCTGATCCCCAACGTCAAGGTGCTGACGCTGTGCGGCGGCGCCGCCGCGCGTCCCCAGGCCGAATCGCTGGCGCGCGGCACGCATCTGGTGGTGGGCACGCCCGGCCGCATCCAGGACCACCTGGCGCGCGGCAGCCTGGACTTGTCCGCGCTCAACGTGCTGGTGCTGGACGAGGCCGACCGCATGGTGGACATGGGGTTCTACGACGACATCGCCGCCATCGCCTCGCATTGCCCGGCCAAGCGGCAGACGCTGCTGTTCTCGGCCACCTATCCCGACAACATCCGCAAGCTGAGCGCCCGCTTCCTGCGCAATCCGGCCGAGATCAAGGTAGAGGCCCGGCATGACGCCAGCCGCATCGAGCAATTCTTCTACGAAGTCGACGAAGACCAAAGGCTGGATGCCGTGGCGACGCTGCTGGCCCACTTCCGCCCGGCATCCACGCTGGCATTCTGCAACACCAAGATCCGCAGCCACGACCTGGTCGAACGCTTGCGCGCCCAGGGGGTCAGCGCGCGGGCGCTCAACGGCGACCTGGAGCAGCGCGAGCGCGACGAAATCCTGATCCAGTTCGCCAACCAGAGCTGCGCCGTGCTGGTCGCCACCGACGTGGCCGCTCGCGGGCTGGACATCCAGAATCTGGGCGCGGTCATCAACGTGGACGTGACCAAGGACACCGAGGTCCACGTGCACCGCATCGGCCGCAGCGGTCGCGGCGACCAGAAAGGGCTGGCGCTGAGCCTGTGCTCGCCCGAGGAAATGCGCTGGGCCAACCTGATCGAGCAATACCAGGGCGCGCCGCTGAAGTGGGCCGATCTCAAGTCGCTGCGGCCCAAGTCCGACCGTCCCCTGCGCGCGCCCATGATCACCCTGTGCATACAGGGCGGCAAGAAGGACAAGCTGCGCCCCGGCGACCTGCTGGGCGCCCTGACCGGCGATGGCGGGCTGGTGTTCGAGCAGGTTGGCAAGATCAACATCACCGAATTCAACGCCTATGTGGCGCTGGATCGCCAGGTCGCCAAGCAGGCCTTCGCGCGCCTGTCCAACAGCAATATCAAGGGACGGCGGTTCCGCATGCGCTTCCTGGAAGAGTTCTGAGCACGACGCGGACGCGGCGCTAGAATGGACGGACCCACGCGCCGGGCGCGAGCGGCGCCGGCGCATGGGCAAACCGGTCACGGAGGCGACCCATGCGAATCAGACTGAACAGCATCTTTGTCGACGACCAGGACAAGGCGCTGCGTTTCTATACCGATGTGCTGGGATTCGAGAAGAAGCACGATATCCCGGCCGGCGCGGCGCGCTGGATCACCGTGGTTTCGCCGGAAGGGCCCGACGACCTCGAACTGGTGCTGGAGCCGAACGGGCACCCCGCCGCGAGCGCCTACCAGGCTGCCCTGCGCAAGGATGGGATACCGGTCACCGCGTTCGAAAGCGCGGATATCCATGCCGAGGCGCGGCGGCTCAAGGACCGCGGCGTGGCGTTCACGATCGACCCCACGCCCGCCGGCCCGGCCACGATCGCCATTTTTGCCGACACCTGCGGCAACCTGATACAGCTGTACCAGGTAAACGGCTGAGCGGCGCCGGCTCAGGCGGTGCGGCGCGCCTCCTGCGCCGCGGCCAGTCTGGCGCCGGCCTCGTCCACCGACAGCACATCGCCGAAGAACAGCATCCAGCCGTGCAGCGCGTGCTCGTGCTCGGCGGGCGTGACCGCCGCCAGGGCGTCGTCGACCATGATGGTGCGGAAGTCGCGCATCATCGCGTCGCGGGCGGTCGACTCGCAGCAGACATTGGTGACCGTGCCGGCGATCAGCAGCGTGTCGATGCCGCGGCCGCGCAGCAGCGGTTCGAGCTCCGACGAGCCGGGCGCCATGGCGCTGTAGAAGCGCTTGGTCACCCGCACGTCTTCGGGGCGGGCATCCATGTCCGGGTGCAGCGCGTAGCCCTCGCTGTCGCGCTTGAGCGTCTCGAGCCGGCGCTTGCTGCGTTCGGGCGTCAGCATGACGCCATGGTGGTGCGACCAGAACGAATCGGCATGGTCGGAGGCGGTCTGCACCCAGACCACGGCGCCGCCGGCGGCGCGCACCGCGGCGCACAGCCGGTTGATGGGCTGCACGATGGCGCGCGCGGCCGCGCATTCTCCCTGGTAGCCGGGCAGGGTGAAGTAGCGCTGCATGTCGATGACGACGGCGGCGGTGCGCGGGCCGGGCAGGCTATCGTAGGGATGCAGGCAGCCCTGGCGCGCCAGTACGCGGTCGACGACCCATTGGGGAAATTCCATGGTCAGGGTGCTCCTCAGGCGTAGCGGCGCGCAACGGCCGCTTCCAGGCGATAGATCGCCAGGTACATGACGCTGGAGATCAGCGCCAGGATGGTGATGGCGGTCATGACGATGTTCAGCTTGAAGATCTGGCTGCCGTTCATGATCAGGAAGCCCAGGCCGAGGTCGGCGGACTGGAATTCGCCCACGATCACGCCAACCAGGGCCAGCCCGATGTTCATCTTCACGGCGGCGATCAGCGTGGGTACGCTGCCGGGCAGGATGACCTTGGTCAGCACCTGCCAGCGCGAGGCGCCGAAGGTGTAGGCCAGTTTCATCTTGTTCGGATCGACGCCGCGAAAGCCCGCGTAGACCACCATGATGGTGACGAACACCGCGATCGCCACCGCCATGCCGTAGACGGCGTAGTCGGATCCCAGCCACAGGTAGAAGATCGGCACGAAGGCGATCTTGGGCATGGCGTTGGCCACAACCAGGAACGGATCGGTCACCTTGTAGAGAAAGTCCGACCACCACAGCGCCGCCGCCACGGCCACGCCGATCAGCATGCTCAGGCCGAAGCCGACCAGCGTGGCCATGACCGTGGCGGCGATGTGGCGCGGCAGGTTGCCGTGGTTCCACAGCTCGAAGAAGGTGGGCCACAGCGCGCTGGGATAGCTGGTCAGCAGCGGATTGAGGACATGCATGCGCGGCAGGATTTCCCACGCGCACAGGAACAGCACCAGCAGCGTCAGCTGGGCCAGGCGCACATGGTGTTTGCGGCGCCGGTCGCGGCGCAGGAATTCCTGGTATTTCTCGCTGGGCGCATGCGCGGGGCGCAGGGCGAGCGTGTTGGCGGCAGGCGCGGTCATGGTTACCCCTCCACGTGTACGTCGAGCTCTTCCCAGAGTTGCTCGAAATAGGTGTTGAACTCCGGCCGCGAACGCGCCTGGAACGGCGTCGGGCGCGGCTCGGCGTAGTTGATGCGGTACTGGCTCTTGAGCCGGCCGGGGCGGCGCGACAGCACGATGACGCGGTCGGTCATGGCGATGGCTTCGCCGATGTCGTGCGTCACCAGCACCACGGTCTTGTTCTCGCGGCGCAGGATGTCCACCACTTCGTCCGAGATCGCCAGGCGCGTCTGCGAGTCCAGCGCCGAGAACGGCTCGTCGAGCAGGATGACGTCGGGCTCGGTCACCAGTGTGCGCGCCAGCGCGGCGCGCTGGCGCATGCCGCCCGACAGCTGGCGCGGCGTGTGTTCCAGGAACGCGCCCAGCCCGCATTTCTCCAGCAGGTGCACGGCGCGCGCCTCGTTGCGGGCGTCGCGCCGGCCCTGGATCTCGGCGCCCAGCATGACATTGTCCAGGATGGTGCGCCACTCGAAGAGATAGTCCTGCTGCAGCATGTAGCCGATGCGTGGCGAAGGCCGCGTGACCGGCGTCCCGTCGACCAGCACGGCGCCCGAAGTCGGCGGGATCAGCCCGGCGATCAGCGACAGCAGCGTGCTCTTGCCGCAGCCGCTCTGGCCGATCAGGCTGACGAATTCGCCTGGCGCGAGCGAGAACGACACCTTGGACAGGGCCTCGGTCTCGCCCTCGGGCGTGAAGTAGCTCAGGCTGACCTCGCGCAGTTCGATCTTGGCCGCGGCCGGCGCCGGCATCAGGTTGTGCACGACCGCGCTCATGGCTTGGCCTGCCTGGCGAACTCGGGCATCACCACGTCTTCGTACTTGACGCGCGCCGCGTCCTTCATCACCGCGCTGGCGATCAGCATGTCCTGCAACTGGTTCATGGCTTCGGGCGTCACCAGCGGCGTGGTCTTCCAGATCTGGTACTGCTTGTAGCGCTCGATGGCGTCGATGATGCCCTGCTGCTCCAGGCCCGGGAAGAAGCTGGCGATCTGCGGCGCCAGCGTGGCCGCCGGCGTGTCCTGCACGTATTTCTCGGCGCGCGCCACCACGTCGGTCCAGGCCTGGATCACCTTGGGGTTGTCGCGGATGTACTTGTCGGTGGAGGTGAACACGGTGTAGTCGACCTGGCCGACTTCGTGCCCGACCGAGGCCACGATATGGCCCTTGCCGTTGCGCACCAGCTCGCCCGCCTCGGGTTCAAGAAAGATGCCGTACTCGCCCTGGCCGGCCATCCAGGCGCCGGCGCGCGCCGGAATGCCGATCTGGTTCAGCAGCTTGACGTCCTTGTGCGGATCGATGCCGTGCTTGCGCAGCACGGTCTCCAGGAAGACCAGCGGGTTGGACCCTTGCCGGAAGCCGATGATTTCCTTGCCCTTGACCATCGACCAGTCGAATTTGTCGATGGGCTTGCGCGACAGCAGGAAAAAGCCGTCGGTGGCGGTCAGGCCGGCGAATATCTTGGGCTTGACCGGCGATTCGCTGTTCTGCACGTAGATCGACGCTTCCGGGCCGATCAGCACGATGTCGGCGCTGCCCGAGAGCAGGGCGGTCATGCCCTTGTCGGTGCCCTGCGACGTCTTCATCGCGACGTCCAGCCCGGCGTCCTTGAAATAGCCCTGCGAGAGGGCCACGTACTTGGGCACGTACAGGATGGAACGCACCACTTCTTCGTAGCGGACTTTGACCGGCGGATTCAGCGGCTGGGCCGCGGCCAGGCCGGACCCGAGCAGGCCGGCCAGCATGCCGGCGGCAAGCAGCCGGCGCGCGAAAGGCGAGGATGGGGATTTCACGGACACTTCCTCCTGCGTTCTGACAGCCATGCCCGGAGTCGGCACATGGCCATACGGGGTAGAGGGATGAAACAGGAAGGCCTGGGACCGCTACTGAAGTAGGCCTGACTACATTTTGGATACTATATTCAAAAATGGCGGGCCCACAAGTATTTTGGGATTAGCGTTTTCCTCTATGGAAACCGTCTACGTCTCTAGATGGAGGGACGGAGCGGTATTTCTTACTGTATACAGTTCTGGTTCAACGCAGCACTTCCCGCAAGAAGGCGCCGATGTCGGCGACTTCTTCCAGGCAGACCGAGTGCGGCATGGGGTAGGTATGCCAGCGCACGTCGTAGCCCAGCGCCTGCAGGTGCGCGCGCGAGGCGTCGGCGCGCTCGGGCGCCACGACCGGGTCGTACAGGCCGTGGGCCAGGAAGATGGGCGTGGCCGCGTTGGCCGGATGGCGCTCGGCGGCGGCGCTGTCGACCAGCGGCAGATAGCCGGACAGGCCCACCATGCCGGCCAGTTGCCGGTCCAGCCGCAGCCCGGTGTGCAGGGTCATGGCGCAGCCTTGCGAAAAGCCGGCCAGCACGATCTTCGAGGTGGGAATGCCGCGCTCGTTCTCGCGCGCGATCAGGGCCCGCACCGCGGCCTCCGAGGCGCGGATGCCGGCGGCGTCCTCGCGGCGCACCAGGTCCGTGACCAGGATGTCGTACCACGAGCGCATCGCCATGCCGCCGTTGATGGTGACCGGCTGCACGGGGGCGTTGGGGAACACGAAGCGCACGGCGGCGCCGTCGAGCCGCAGTTCGGGCACGATGGGCACGAAATCGTTGCCGTCGGCGCCCAGTCCATGCAGCCAGATCACGGCATGCGTGGGATTGGGCGCGGTTTCGAGTTCGATGCAGTCCAGGAGATCGGTGTGGGCGGTCATGGGTCGGGGCGGCTCAGGCCGAAAGGTTCTTGAGGGCCTGGAACAGGGCCCGGTACTGTTTGCGCTGCGGCTCCTGCCCCTGCGACAGGGCGGCGTTGGCCGCGGCTTCCTTGCGGGCGGCGCGGATCAGCGCGCGCAGGTGCTGGATGTCGGCCTCGGGGTTGCGCTGCAGCACGGCGGTCAGGGCGTCGTCGTCCTTGAGCAGCCGCTCGCGCAGCGCCTCCAGGCGGTGCATGGCGGCGGTTTCCTCGCGCGAGCCATTGCGCCAGGTATCCAGCTGGGCGCGGATGGCCTCGGCCGGCGCGCTGCGCATCAGCTTGCCCACGAAGTGGATCTGGCGCCGGCGGCCTTCGCGGCCGGTGGTGCGCTGCGCCTCGCGGATCGCCTCGTACAGCCGTTCTTCGAGCGGCAGCTGGCGCAGCCGTTCGGGCGAGAGTTCGACCAGCTCCTTGCCAAGGTCCAGCAGCGCGTGCATTTCGCGCTTGACCTGGGATTTGCTGGGGCGGTCGTAGTCGGAATCGTCGAAATTTTCTTCGCCGACGGGTTCTTGGGAATGGGAACTCATGGGAAACTGCGTAGAGACGGACTTGGCTATGATAACCGTCTCAGCAAACTGGACAGCAATGGTCAATTCTTCAAACTCCTTGCCGATCGCGGCCAACCACGCGCGATTCTCCGAACTGGTCGAGCAGGTGCTCGCCTATGCCCGCCAAGCCGGCGCCAGCGACGCCGCGGCCGAAGTCTCCGAAAGCCTGGGGCTGTCGGTTTCCGTGCGCAAGAACGACATCGAGACGGTCGAACAGACGCGCGACCGCTCGCTCGACCTGACCGTCTACGCCGGCCAGAGCCGCGGCTCGGCCTCGACCTCCGATTTCTCCGAGCAGGCCCTGCGCGAAACGGTCGAGGCCGCCTGGCACATCGCCCGCCATACCGCGGCCGATCCGGCCGCCGGCCTGCCAGACGCCGACCTGCTCGCCACCGAGTTCCCGGACCTGGGCCTGCACTATCCGTGGCCGGTCACCACCGAAGAGGCGGCCGAGCTGGCGCTGCGCGCCGAGCGCGCGGCCCGCGAGGTCGACGCGCGCATCACCAATACCGACGGCGCGTCGGTGGCCTCGTACGAAGGCCAGTTCGTCATGGGCAACACCCGCGGCTTCCTGGGCGGCTATCCCTATTCGCGCCACAGCCTGTCGGTGGCGCCGATCGCCGGGCGCGGCAACAACATGCAGCGCGACTATTGGTACACGTCCGACCGCAACCCCAACCGGCTGGCCGCGCCCGAAGTGGTCGGCCGCTATGCGGCCGAGCGCACGCTGTCGCGCCTGTCGGCGCGCCGCCTGCGCACCGGCAAGTTCCCGGTGCTGTTCGAGGCTCCGCTGGCGCTCGGCCTGCTGGGCGCCTTCACCCAGGCCGCCAACGGCGGCGCGCTGTATCGCAAGGCCACCTTCCTGGTCGACGCGCTGGGCAAGCCGATCTTCGCCGACCATATCGACGTGTCCGAGAATCCGCACATCCCGGGCGCCATGGGCAGCTCGCCGTTCGACGATGAGGGCGTGCGGACGCGCGCGCGCAGCGTGGTCAGCGCCGGCGTGCTCGAAGGCTATTTCCTCTCGTCCTATACGGCGCGCAAGCTGGGCATGGCCACCACGGGCAACGCCGGCGGCTCGCACAACCTCACGCTGTCCTCGCGCCTGACGCGGCCCGGCGACGACTTCGAGGCCATGCTGCGCAAGCTGGGCACCGGCCTGCTGGTCACCGAGCTGATCGGCCAGGGGGTGAACTACGTATCGGGCGACTACTCGCGCGGCGCGTTCGGCTATTGGGTCGAGAACGGCAAGATCCAGCACGCCGTGCAGGAAATCACGATCGCCGGCAACCTGGTCGACATGTTCCGCCATGTCGTCGCCGTGGGGGCCGACGCGATCTCGCGCGGCACCAAGACCACGGGGTCCATCCTGATCGAGCAAATGTCGGTGGCGGGCACCTGATCGTCCTCCAGTGGCGCCGGCAGGGTGCCTGTCCCCGTGGGGACAGGCACTGTCTTGGCAGGCGTATGACGGGGTGCCTGTCCCGGCGGGGACAGGCACCCTCGCCATGCGGGGGCAGGCTCCTCGTCATACGCAGGCGGGCTCCTGTCGTTCCCGCGCCATACACGGCGCGCCCGCCCGGCGGAGAGACGGATTTTTGCGGCGCAGCATCGACGCGGCCTCGGCGGCGCAAGGCCGGCATCTTGATAAAACCCCATCAACAGGACGTATGACAACGTGTAATATCCGGCGGGTATTGCTTATTTCTCAAAATCCGTAGCATCAGGAGGAGCCTGAAGATGCAACGTCGTTCATTTCTCAAGCACGCCGGTCTCGGCGCGGTCGCAGGCAGCGCCGCGGTCGCCGCGCCGGTCTTCGCGCAGGACGCGCCCGCGCTGAACTGGCGGATGGCGTCCAGCTTTCCCCGCAGCCTGGACACCCTGTTCGGCACGGGCGAAATCTTCGTCAAGTTCGTATCCGAAGCCACCGGCGGCAAGTTCAATATCCGCCAGTTCCCCGGCGGCGAAATCGTCCCCGCCCTGCAGGTGATGGACGCGGTGTCGAACAACACCATCGAATGCGGCCACACCGTCTCGTACTACTACTACGGCAAGGATCCGGCCTACTGCTTCGACTCGGCCGTGCCGTTCGGCCTGAACGCGCGCCAGATGAACGCCTGGATGTTCGACGGCGACGGCATGAAGCTGACCCGCGAAATGTTCAAGCCGCTGAAGATCGTCAACTTCCCGATGGGCAATACCGGCGTGCAGATGGGCGGCTGGTATCGCAAGGAAATCAAGTCGCCGGCGGACCTCAAGGGCCTGAAGATGCGCACCGCAGGCTTTGCCGGCGAAGTGCTGTCGCGCATGGGCGTGGTGCCGCAGCAGCTGGCCGGCGGCGACGTGTACCCGTCGCTGGAGAAGGGCACGCTGGACGCGGTCGAATTCGTCGGCCCGTACGACGACGAGAAGCTGGGCTTCAACAAGGTCGCCAAGTACTACTACTACCCGGGTTGGTGGGAAGGCGGTCCCCAGGTGTCGCTGTACCTGAACGAAGGCGCCTGGGAAGGCCTGCCCAAGAACTACCAGGCCATCGTCGAGGCCGCCAGCCGCGTCGCCCACGTGGCCATGACCTCGCGCTACGACGCGCTCAACCCGCCCGCGCTGCGCAAGCTGATCGCCGGCGGCGCCGAGTTGCGCGCGTTCCCGCGCTCGGTCATGGACGCCTCCTATGAGGCCGCCCTGACCGTGTACAAGGAATTCTCGGACAAGGATCCGAAGTTCAAGGCCATCTACGAGAACTACATGGGTTTCCGCGACAGCGTGGTGCCCTGGTTCCGCCTTGCCGAAGGGTCGTACGACCAGTACCTCGGCGTGGCGATGGCCGGCAAGAAGTAAGCAGGCAGCCTTCCTGCCTGGCCAGGGGCCGCCCTTCGGGGCGGCCCCTGCTGTCTGGGCGCAACGCCCGCGGCGCGCTTGCCCATTATTTGAGCAGCTGTGCTAGAATGGCCGACTTTCCCTTTGTTTGACTTTTTGCACGGGCGGGTAATAACGCTTAGGCGGGAAGGGCATGCGACAGGGCCAGGAGGTTTGCGGGGTATTTCCCGGCAAATTTTTCCGGTACCTGGCGATTTGGGAAAAAACTTTGCCGGATGTCCTGGCAAAGCCAATATTCTTATCTAGGAACCATCATGAAGACCTTTGTGGCCAAGCCGCATGAAGTCAAGCGTGACTGGTTTGTGATCGACGCCAAGGGCAAGGTCCTCGGTCGTGTGGCCAGCGAAGTCGCACACCGTCTGCGTGGCAAGCACAAACCCGAATTCACGCCGCACGTTGATACCGGCGATTACATCGTCATCATCAACGCTGCCGATATCGTTGTCACGGGCAACAAGGCGCAAGACAAGAAGTACTTCCGCCACACCACCTACCCCGGTGGCATCCGTGAAACGAACTTCGAGAAAATGCAGCAGCGTTTTCCCGGCCGCGCTATCCAGAAGGCTGTCAAGGGCATGCTGCCCAAGGGTCCGCTGGGCTACGCCATGATCAAGAAACTCAAGGTGTACGCCGGTGCCGAGCACCCGCACACTGCTCAGCAGCCCAAGCCGCTGGAATTCTAAGGAAACGCCATGATCGGTAACTGGAACTACGGAACCGGCCGTCGCAAAACCTCGGTGGCTCGTGTTTTCATCAAGAAGGGTTCGGGCAAGATCGTCGTCAACGGCAAGCCTGTCGACGAGTTCTTCGCTCGCGAAACCGGCCGCATGATCGTGCGTCAGCCGCTCGAACTGACCGGCCATCTCGAATCGTTCGACATCAAGGTCAACGTGCACGGTGGCGGTGAAACCGGCCAGGCCGGCGCGGTGCGTCACGGCATCACGCGCGCCCTGATCGACTACGACGCGGCCCTCAAGCCCGCGCTGTCGCAAGCTGGTTTCGTCACGCGAGACGCGCGAGAAGTCGAACGCAAGAAAGTCGGCTTCCGCAAGGCACGTCGGCGCAAGCAGTTCAGCAAGCGCTAATGTCCAGCAAAAAGGCCGCGAAAGCGGCCTTTTTGCATATGGCGCCCCGGTCTTGGGCGTCTTGCAGTGCGGCGCGGAACTCCGCGCCGGTCGTCCGGTCGGAAACGGGGTGGCGGCGCGTATCCATTGCGCGGCCTGTCTCCGTTTTTTGAGCGATACAATCGTTCTACGTTTTACGGAACCTCACCATGGCCCAAGCATCGAATTCGCGCATCAAGGTTGGCATCGTCGGCGGCACCGGGTATACCGGCGTCGAGCTGCTGCGCCTGCTGTCGCAACATCCCCACGTGGAGTTGACCGCCATCACGTCCCGCAAGGAAGACGGATTGCCGGTGGCCGACATGTACCCCAACCTGCGCGGCCGCGTGAAGCTGGCGTTCTCGGCGCCCGAGAAAGCCTCGCTGACCGATTGCGACGTGGTGTTCTTCGCGACCCCGCATGGCGTGGCCATGGCGCAGGCGGCCGAGCTGCTGGCCGCCGGCACCCGCGTCATCGACCTCGCCGCCGATTTCCGCCTGCAGGACACCGCCGTGTTCGAGCGCTGGTACAAGATTCCGCACACCTGCCCCGATATCCTGGCCGATTCCGTCTACGGCCTGGTCGAGCTCAACCGCGAGGCCATTTCCAAGGCGCGCGTGATCGGCAACCCGGGCTGCTATCCCACCACGGTGCTGCTGGGCCTGGCTCCGTTGATCGAGGGCGGCAAGCAACTGGTCGACGTCCAGACCCTGATCGCCGACTGCAAGTCGGGCGTGTCGGGCGCCGGCCGCAAGGCCGAGGTGGGTTCGCTGTTCTCCGAGGCCAGCGACAACTTCAAGGCCTATGGCGTGGCCGGCCATCGCCATCATCCGGAAATCGTCGCCCAGCTCGAGAAGCTGGCCGGCGGCAAGGTGGGGCTGACGTTCGTGCCGCACCTGGTGCCGATGATCCGCGGCATGTTCTCGACGCTGTACGCCCGCATCCTGCCGCAGGCCCGCGACACCGATTTCCAGGCGCTGTTCGAGGCCCGCTATGCCGACGAGCCGTTCGTCGACGTCATGCCGGCCGGCAGCCTGCCGGAAACCCGTTCGGTGCGCGCGTCCAATAACCTGCGCATCTCGGTGCAGCGCCCCGGCGGCGGCGACCAGCTGGTCGTTCTCGTGATCCAGGACAACCTGGTCAAGGGCGCATCCGGCCAGGCCGTGCAGAACATGAACCTCATGTTCGGCCTGCCCGAATCCGCCGGCCTGGACCAGGTCGCCATCCTGCCGTAATACCCGGGCCGGGCCGCGAGGCCCTGCCGTGCAGTCATGCCTGACGATTCCGCCTCCGCCCAGCCCCACGCACCCGTTGCGCGGCCCAAGGGCCGCGCCTGGACCTGGCTGGCCCTGGTGGCGGGCCTGGCGGTGGGCGCGGTAGCCGGCTGGCGCTACGGCCTGGCGCACCAGAGCCCGGGCGACGCCGTCGTGCTGACCCGCCAGCAGGTGGCGGCGCAGGAAGCCGCCATGCAGCAGCGGGAAGCCGAGGCGCGCTTCCTGCGTGCCCAGCTGGATACGGCCGACGGCGAGATCGCCGTCGAGCGGGCGGCCCGCGCCGAACTCGAGACCCAGCTGCAAAGCGCCCAGTCGGAAGTGGGGCGGGTGCGCGACCAGCTGGCCTTCTACGAGCAATTGCTGCCGCCCGGCCCGGCCGGCTCGGTCGATATCCGCGGCGTGGCTTTCGAGCGTGAAGGCCAGGGCCTGCGCTACAAGGTGCTGCTGATGCGCAGCGGGCGCGGGGAAACGCCGTTTTCCGGCGCACTGCGCTTCCAGGCCACCGGTACGCTCAAGGGCGAGACGGTCACGCGCGATCTGGAGCCGTTGACGGTCAAGGCGGAGGGCGGGGGCGCCACCGTGCCGGAAGCCGGCGCCAGCCTGCTGGCCTTGCAGTTCGACCAATACCAGCGCAGCCAGGGCCTGCTCGATCTGCCGGATGGCTTTGTCCCCGAAACCGTGACGGTCAGTGTGCTGGAAGACACGACCGTTCGTGCGACGCGCACCGTGAAACTGGAATTTTGAGTCCTGTCGCGGCTGCGCTATAGTGATCCTATCCGGGCGGTATCGCTCCGCCCACTGGAATTCGGCCGCGATGGCCAGGAGTCAACCATGAATGCTGTTACCGAAACCGTCGATCTGCAGGCTCCGCCTCCCGTGCCGCTGGTTTTCACCGACTCGGCGGCCGCCAAGGTCAAGGACCTGTTGGCCGAAGAAGGCAACCCCGAACTGAAGCTGCGCGTGTTCGTGCAGGGCGGCGGCTGTTCCGGCTTCCAGTACGGCTTCACGTTCGATGAAGTGGTCAACGACGACGATACCGTGCTCGACAAGGAAGGCGTGCAACTGCTGGTCGACCCGATGAGCTTCCAGTACCTGGTCGGCGCCGAGATCGACTACAAGGAAGACCTCGAAGGCGCGCAGTTCGTCATTCGTAATCCCAACGCGTCCACCACCTGCGGCTGCGGTTCGTCGTTCTCGGTGTAAGCGGCGCGCGGCCCGCTCCGCGATCGAGGCCCTTCGGCAATGCGCCGAAGGGCCTTTTCGTTGGGACGCTTCAGGCGGGATAGAGCGCGCCCAGCACGCGCGCCGCGCGTGCGCCGGTGACCGTGGGCAGCCCGGCCGGAATGCGGTCCAGATGCGCCTGGGCCAGCCAGGCGAAGGCGAGCGCCTCGACCCATTGCGCCGGCACGCCGGCGTCGTCGGTGGGGTGCACCGGGCGTTGCAGGCAATAGGCCAGCTCGCGCATCAGACCCGGATTGCGGGCCCCGCCGCCGCAGACCAGCACGTCGCGCGGCGCGGCCGAGCTGGCGTCGATGGCATTGGCGACCGTGCGCGCCGTCAGGCGCTGCAGGGTGGCCTGCACGTCCTGCGGCTGCGGCGCCGGGCCGTCGAATGCCTGCAGCCGTGTCAGCAGCCAATCCAGGTTGAACAGGTCGCGTCCGGTCGATTTGGGCGGCGCCAGGGCGAACCAGGGCTCGCCGGCGATCAGGTGTTCCAGCAGGTCGGCCAGCACCTGGCCTTGCGCGGCGAACCGGCCGTCGGCGTCGTAAGGCTGGCCGGTGTGGCGCTGGCACCAGGCGTCCAGCAGGACGTTGGCCGGCCCGGTGTCGAAGCCGCGCGGGGGGCGGCCGGGTTCGAGCAGGGTGACATTGGCGATGCCGCCCAGGTTGAGCACGGCGCGCGCCTGGCCGCCGGCGAACAGCGCGGCATGGAAAGGCGGCACCAGCGGCGCGCCCTGGCCGCCGGCGGCCACGTCGCGGCTGCGGAAATCGGCCACCACGTCGATACCGGCCAGCTCGGCCAGCAGGGCCGGCGCGTTCAGTTGCAGGGTATAGCCCAGGTCGGGGCGGTGCCGGACGGTCTGGCCGTGGGCGCCGATCGCCGCCACGTCGCCGGGCTGGCGCCCGGCCTGGTCCAGCAGCTGGCGCACGGCCTGGGCATACAGGCGCGCCAGGCCGTTGGCGGCCAGCGCGGCGCGTTCCAGTTCGTTGGCGCCGGCATGGTTGAGCGCGAACAGCTCGTCGCGCAGGGCGGCGGGCATGGGCAGGCTGGCGCTGGCCAGCACTTCGGGCCGTGGCCCGTCCAGCCGCACCAGCACGCCATCGGCGCCGTCCATGCTGGTGCCGGACATCAGGCCGATGAACAAACGGCCCGGCACATGCGTGCGCGGGCCGTGCGTCGTGCTGTCCATGCGGGTCAGCGGCTGGCCACGGTGGCCGTGCCTGTCGGCAGGGTCTGCTGGAACTCGGTCAGCAGCTTGATCTGCTGCTTGTACGGCTGCACGGCCTGCGTGAAGGCACGCAGTTCGGCGGGCTCCAGCTTGCGGGCCACCGGCAGGTCGACCGCGAGCGGATCGATCGGCTGGTTATTGACGCGGAACTCGTAGTGCAGGTGCGGGCCGGTGGCCCAGCCGGTCGAGCCGACGTAGCCGACCAGTTCGCCCTGGGCGATCTTCTGGCCTTTCTTCAGGCCGGCGGCGATGCGGCTCTGATGGGCGTACAGCGTCGAGTACTTGCCGTGGTGCTTGACGATGACCACATTGCCGTAGCCGTTCTGCCAGCCCGCGAACTCGACCGTGCCGTCGGCCGTGGCGTGGATCGGGGTGCCCGTCGGGGCCGCGTAATCGACGCCCTTGTGGCCGGTCCAGGTCTTGTGGATGGGATGCATGCGCATGCCGAAGGTCGAGCTGATGCGGCTGAACTTCAGGGCGGTGCGCAGGAAGGCGCCGCGCAGGCTGGTTCCGTCGAAGTCGTAGTACGAACCGCTCTTGCCGTCGGGGCTGAACCAGACGGCGTTATAGGTCTTGTCGCCGTTGATGAATTCCAGCGCCTGCACGCGCCCGGCGCCCGCATAGCGGCCTTCGTGGGTGCGGACTTCGTACACCACGCGGAACTGGTCGCCCTGGCGCAGGTCGCGCAGGAAGTCGATCTTGGAGCTGAGGATATCGGCCATCTGCATGGTGACCGAGTCGGGGATGCCCGCCGCGTCGGTGGCGCCGAACAGCGAGGAGCGGATGGTGCCGACCGCGACGCGCGTCTGCTGCTCGGTGCCCTGGGTGACTTCCTCGGCCTTGTAGCCCTTGGCGTCGTCGGGTGCCACGTGCAGCAGCCGCGTGACCACCTGCCCGCCGGATTCGTTGCCGGGGGTGTGGATGTAGCGCAGCCAGACCAGGTCGCCGTCCTCGTTGGTGGCGGCCTGCACCGAGCGGCCCGGGTACAGCTTGTAGATGCTGCGCGCGCTGGGGTCGTGGGTCAGGAAGTTCTGCAGCCGGGGGCTGTCGATGTCCAGGCGCTGCAGCACGGCGGCCAGGGTGTCGCCGGCGCGGATGCGGGTTTCGCTGATATAGGGGGCGTTGCTGGCGTCGCTGACCTGCACCTGACCCGCCTCGAGCGGCAGGACGCTGTCGACCAGGCGCAAGGGGGGGAGTTCGGAGCGGTCGGGCTGTTGAACCATGCCCAGCGCGGCGGCGCCGGCGAACAGGCCGAGCGCGGAGACTGTCAGGGTGCGGCGGAGCAGGGCGCCGCCACGGGAGGTAGGTTCGACAGGAGGGGCGAACAGGGCGGCAACTTTGCGTTTGAAGCTGCGCACCAAACTGTTGGGGCCACGATTCATCGTGAAAAAACCTTTCAGCCTGCGTGAGATTCAAGCAAACGCTGCGCGTGCGCGCCCTCCGGCACGTTCCGGTGCGAGGGGCATACGCCTGCTAGCGTATTTCGTGAAACAAACGGGTGGATTTAGCCGGGACCGCAACCGTACGGTGACAGTTGCGTATGATTAGGGCAGTATCCTAGCGGATTCGGCTAGAATTTTCGACTTATTTCAGTAGTTTTTACACCTTTTTTTAGCCAAGATTCATCCATTTGGCCCATTGACATGTCTCACCCCGAAGCCCCAATCACTCCTGAAGTCGAGGCCGACCTGGCCATCGCACGCCGCGGCTGCGACGAATTGCTGGTGGAATCCGAGTTTGCCCGCAAGCTGGCCCGCAGCCGCGCGACCGGAGTGCCGCTGCGCATCAAGCTGGGGCTGGACCCCACCGCGCCGGACATTCACCTGGGGCACACGGTGGTGCTCAACAAGATGCGCCAGCTGCAGGACCTGGGCCACAACGTCATCTTCCTGATCGGCGATTTCACCTCGACGATCGGCGACCCCAGCGGCCGCAACTCGACCCGTCCGCCGCTGACGCGCGAACAGATCGAGACCAACGCCAAGACCTACTACGCCCAGGCCAGCCTGGTGCTGGACCCGACCCGCACCGAGATCCGCTACAACTCGGAATGGTGCGATCCGCTGGGCGCGCGCGGCATGATCCAGCTGGCCTCGCGCTATACCGTGGCCCGCATGATGGAGCGCGAGGATTTCACCAAGCGCTTCAAGGGCGGCGTGCCGATCGCGGTGCACGAATTCCTGTACCCGCTGCTGCAGGGCTATGACTCGGTCGCCCTGAAGTCCGACCTGGAGCTGGGCGGCACCGACCAGAAGTTCAACCTGCTGGTGGGCCGCGAGCTGCAGAAGGAATATGGCCAGGAGCAGCAGTGCATCCTGACCATGCCGCTGCTGGTGGGCACCGACGGCGTCGAGAAGATGTCCAAGTCCAAGGGCAACTACATTGGCATCTCGGAAACGCCCGAATCGATGTTCGGCAAGCTGATGTCGATTTCCGACACGCTCATGTGGCGTTACTACGAACTGCTGTCGTTCCGTTCGCTGGCCGACATCGCGGCGCTGAAGGCCGAGATCGACGGCGGCCGCAATCCGCGCGACGCCAAGGTGGCGCTGGCGCAGGAGATCGTGGCGCGCTTTCATTCGCCGCAGGCCGCCGAGGCGGCGCTGGCCGCGTTCGAGGCGCGCTTTCGCGACGGCGCCATTCCCGAGGACATGCCCGAGGTGACCGTGGGCGGCGCGCCCCAGGGAATTCTGCGCATCCTGCGCGAGGCCGGGCTGGTCGCCTCCGGTTCCGAAGCCCAGCGCAACGTCGAGCAGGGCGGAGTGCGGGTCAACGGCGACCGGGTCGAAGACAAATCGTTGCAATTGTCCGCCGGCACCTATGTCGTGCAGGTGGGCAAGCGCAAGTTTGCGCGTGTTAAGTTGGTGGGGTAGCCTCTTATCGAGGGTCTCACTTTCAGGAGCACGACATGAACTTATCGAGTCTGTCCTTTTCCGATAACGAGTCGATCCCCGAGCGTTACGCATTCGGCAGGATCGACGCGCAATCGCACGTCGCGCTGGCTGACAACTTCAACCCCCAGTTCTCGTGGGACGACGTGCCCGAGGGCACCCAGTCGTTCGCGCTGATCTGCCACGACCCGGACGTGCCTTCCAAGCCCGACGACGTCAACCAGGAGGGCCGCACGGTGCCCGCCGACCTGCCGCGCGTCGATTTCTTCCACTGGGTGCTGGTCGACCTGGCGGCGGACATGCGCGAAATCCAGGAAGGCGCCTTTTCCGATGGCATCACGCCGCGCGGCAAGGGCGGGCCGCTGGCGCCCAACAACGCGCGCCAGGGGGTCAACGATTACACCGGCTGGTTTGCCGCCGACCGCGACATGAACGGCGACTACTTCGGCTACGACGGTCCGTGCCCGCCCTGGAACGACGAGCGCGTGCACCATTATGTGTTCACGCTGTACGCGCTGGACGTCCCGTCGCTGAACCTGCAGGGGTCGTTCACCGGCCTGGACGCGCTCAAGGCCATGCAGGGGCACGTGCTGGCCCAGGCGTCGCTGACCGGCACCTACACCCTCAATCCGGACCTGGCGCCGCGCCAGATCGGCGCCACCACCAGTTCGTGACCGCGGCGGCCGGGCTTGCATGAGCCCGGCTCATGCCGATTTGAGGCATTTTTGCGGTAGACGGGACGTTGCGCGGTTTTTGTGCTCCGAAGCGCGAATTTGGCCTGTTTCGGGGCGCCCGCGCCCCGGCGGGGGGCCGCTGTCGCTGTACACTAGCGCAGTCGCGGCATCATTGCTGCCCTTGTTTTCCCTACCTACCCGCACCAGGAACTCCATGTTCAACCGCAACCTGACCCTCGACCAGGTGGATCCCGACGTCTGGGCCGCCATCCAGAAAGAAGACGTACGCCAGGAACAGCACATCGAGCTGATCGCGTCCGAGAACTACGCCAGCCCGGCCGTGATGCAGGCCCAGGGCACGCAACTGACCAACAAGTATGCGGAAGGCTACCCGGGCAAGCGCTACTACGGCGGCTGCGAGTACGTCGACGTGGTCGAGCAGCTGGCCATCGACCGCCTGAAGCAGATCTTCGGCGCCGAGGCCGCCAACGTGCAGCCGAACTCCGGCTCGCAGGCCAACCAGGGCGTGTACATGGCGGTGCTCAAGCCGGGCGATACCGTGCTGGGCATGAGCCTGGCCGAAGGCGGCCACCTGACGCACGGCGCGTCGGTCAACGCCTCGGGCAAGCTGTACAACTTCGTGCCCTACGGCCTGGACGCCAACGAGGTGCTGGACTACGCGCAGGTCGAGCGGCTGGCCAAGGAGCACAAGCCCAAGCTGATCGTGGCCGGCGCTTCCGCGTACGCGCTGCACATCGACTTCGAGCGCATGGCGCGCATCGCCCATGACAACGGCGCGCTGTTCATGGTGGACATCGCCCACTATGCCGGCCTGGTGGCCGGCGGCGCCTATCCCAACCCGGTGCCGCACGCCGATTTCGTCACCTCCACCACGCACAAGTCGCTGCGCGGCCCGCGCGGCGGCGTCATCATGATGAAGTCCGAGTTCGAGAAGGCCGTCAATTCGGCCATCTTCCCGGGCATCCAGGGCGGCCCGCTGATGCATGTCATCGCGGCCAAGGCCGTGGCCTTCAAGGAAGCGCTGTCGCCCGAGTTCCAGGACTACGCGCAGCAGGTCGTCAAGAACGCCAAGGTGCTGGCCGATACGCTGGTCAAGCGCGGCCTGCGCATCGTGTCGGGCAAGACCGAAAGCCACGTCATGCTGGTGGACCTGCGTCCCAAGGGCATCACCGGCAAGGAAGCGGAAGCGGTGCTGGGCCAGGCCCACATCACGGTCAACAAGAACGCCATTCCCAACGACCCGGAAAAGCCCTTCGTGACCAGCGGCATCCGCCTGGGCACCCCGGCCATGACCACCCGCGGCTTCAAGGAGGCCGAGGCCGAGCTGACCGCCAACCTGATCGCCGACGTGCTGGACAATCCCCGCGACGAAGCGAACATCGCCGCGGTGCGCGCGCGGGTCAATGAACTGACCGCCCGCCTGCCCGTCTACGGCAACTGATGCGGCCGGGCGCAGGTCGCCCGCCGCCGGCAAGACAGGCCCGCCAGGGCCTGTCTTTTTTTCATCGATGGGCGGAATTACCACGGTTTTGGCGCCGGTGCGCCCGATGCGGGCCGCGCGTTATTACAATATCCGCATCATCCGTACGGGGAGCGCGCATGAGGTGTCCATTCTGCGGCAACGCCGATACCCAGGTTGTCGACAGCAGGGTTTCGGAAGAGGGTGACACTATCCGGCGTCGCCGCCGTTGCCTGTCCTGCGACAAACGCTTCACCACCTACGAACGCGTCGAACTGGCCATGCCGTCGGTGGTCAAGCGCGACGGCAGCCGCACCGAGTATGACGCCGGCAAGGTGCGCGGCAGCCTGTCCCTGGCCTTGCGCAAGCGCCCGGTCAGCACCGACGAGGTCGACAGCGCCGTGGCGCGCATCGAGGAAACCCTGCTGGCCAGCGGCATGCGCGAAGTGCCCAGCGAGCATATCGGCGAACTGGTCATGGGCGAGCTCAAGCGCCTGGACAAGGTGGCCTACGTACGCTACGCCTCGGTCTACAAGAGCTTCGAGGACATCGGCGAGTTCGTCGAGGCGATCCGCGAGATGCAGGGGCCCTTGCTGCCGGGCAAGAAACTGCGCAAGGACTAGGGCGCCCCGGTTTCAGGCGGGGTGGCGGGCGGTGCTGGGCGAGCCCGATTCGTGGCGCCGCCAGACCCGCCGCATATGGTGGGCCGAGCCGAATCCGGCGCGCTCGGCCACGTGTTCGAGATCCAGCCGCGTTTCGCGGATCAGTTCGCGCGCCAGCGCCAGCCGCACCCGGTACAGGTAATCCATGGGCGTGCAGCCCGCGTGCTCGGCAAACAGGCGGCTGAGATGGCGCGCGCTGGTGTGGGCCTGCGCGGCCAGGGTTTGCGGCGTCCAGGCCGCCGCCGGGTTGTGCACGATGGCGTCCTGCACCCGGTGCACGCCGGGGTGCATGTGGTTGCGGCCGTCCAGCCAGGGCGAGATGGCCGGATCGGTGCCGGCGCGGCGCAGGTAGACCACCAGGTCGCGCGCCACCGCGCTGGCCACGCGCGGCCCGCACGTCCGGCTTACCAGGTAGAGCGCCAGGTCGATGCCGGCGGTGACGCCGGCGCTGGTCCAGATGCCGTCATCCTCCACGAAAATGCGATTGTCGTGAATGCGCGCGGTGGGTTCCAGCCGCGCCAGGCCGGGCAGGCAATCGTGGTGGCTGGTGCACTCGCGGTGGGCCAGCAGCCCGGCCGCGGCGGCCAGCAGCGCGCCCGAGCAGACCGACATCAGGTCGAAGCGGCCCCGCGCGCGGCATCGCGCCAGCCAGTCCACCACGGCGCGCAGCGGCGGGCGATCGAGCTGGAACGCCGCGTCGATGACGCCGGGCACCACCACCAGCGCCTGGGCCGGCAGGCTGGCCGGCAGGGGGGCGAGCCGGCTCAGGTGCAGCCCGGCCAGTCCGCATTCGACCTCGGGTTCGGGGCCGCAGTAGTGCAGCGCGAACGAGTCCGGACGCAGCTTGCTGGCGATGCGAAATGCTTCGGCGGGCCCGGCCAGGTCCAGCAGGACCAGGCCCGGAGGCACCACGAAATAGACCGGGACCATGGCGCGCCGCGCTCAGGCGGCCAGCGCGGCGGCGGCCGGCAGGACTTGCGCGAAGCGGTCCTGCAACACCAGCTCGGTGCGTTCCCGGATCTCTGCCGGCGTATAGGTCTTGCCCGAGGCGGCGCGCATGGCGAAGGTCAGGGTGGCGTCGAGCGCGAAGCGGACCTTGAAGCCGGCGTCCGAGGCGTGGCGGGTGGTGGTTTCGCAGCACTGCTCGGTGCGGATGCCGCAGACGATGACCTCGCCGATGTCGTGCGCGAGCAGCCAGTCGTGCAGGCTGTGGCCGGCCTCGTCCCGGGCATACAGGGAGGAGTGCACCGTCTTGTGGAACACGGCGGTCGGGGCGATGCGCAGTCCGCGCAGGGCGACCACATGCCCCGAGGCCAGCGCGAACGGCGAGGCCGGGTCGTTGGCGGCGTTGACATGGAACACTTGCAGCACGGGAATATCGCGTTGGCGGCAGCCGTCGATCAGCGCCTGGACTTGCGCCAGGAACGCCGGCAGTTCGCTATCGTCCCAAAACGGACGGTGACGGAAGGATTCCTGGACATCGATGACGATCAGCGCTTGTTTCATGGCGTAGGCTCCCGGGTGGCGATTTTTAGGTTGCTGAAGCGCTATTCTGCGCGCCGGCGCGAGGCCGGGCGAGATCCGTCATGGACCATCATCGGACCAATACGGACATTGTCATACGTTGCGTGCTACTGTAGCCGGAAGCGCGCCTGCCCGCGCATACAATCTCGATCGTGAATACCTCCCAGCCCACCGACGACGTTTCCTGGATGCGGCGCGCCCTGGCCCTGGCGCGTTCGGTCATGTACAGCACGGCCCCCAACCCGCGCGTGGGCTGCGTCATCGTGCGCGACGGGCAGGTGCTGGGCGAGGGCGCCACGCAGCCGCCAGGCGGCCCGCACGCCGAGGTGCGCGCGCTGCGCGAGGCCGCCGCGCGCGGCGCCTCGCTGGCGGGCGCCACGGTGTACGTGACGCTGGAGCCATGCAGCCATTTCGGCCGTACGCCGCCGTGCGTCGATGCTCTGGTGGCGGCGGCGCCGGCGCGCGTGGTGGTCGCCATGGGCGATCCCAACCCGCGCGTCAACGGCCAGGGCCTGGCGCGGCTGCGCGCCGCCGGCATCGCCGTGACCGAGGATGTGTGCCGCGACGAGGCGCTGGAATTGAACGCGGGCTTCGCGGCGCGCATGAGCCGCGGCCTGCCGTGGGTCTGGCTGAAGCTGGCCGCTTCGCTGGATGGGCGCAGCGCCCTGCACAACGGCGTGTCGCAGTGGATCACCGGCGAAGCCGCGCGCGCCGACGGCCACCATTGGCGCGCCCGCAGCGGCGTGGTGCTGACCGGCATGGGTACGGTGCTCAAGGACGATCCGCAATTGAACGTGCGCGCGGTGCAGACCAGCCATCCGCCGCGCAAGGCGGTCATCGATGGGCGCTTCGAAATTCCCGAGGACGCGCGCCTGTTCGACGACGAGGCGCAGGTGCTGATTTTCACGGCCCGTTCCGATGCGGCCAAGGCGCGCCGCATGGCCGAGCGCAATGCGCGTGTGATCGAACTGCCGGGCGCCCGCCCGGATCGCGTCGACCTGCCCGCCGTGATGCGTTGGCTGGCCGGCCAGGAAATCAACGAAGTGCACGTGGAAGCGGGGGCCGGATTGTCAGGCGCGCTGCTTGCTGAGGATTGCGTGGACGAGTTGCTGGTGTATCTGGCGCCCGTTTTGCTGGGCGACGCGGCGGGCATGGTACGACTGCCCTTGCTCGAACATCTCGATGGGGCGCGCCGCTTCGAATTCGCCGAACTGGCTGCGGTGGGCGCGGACGTGCGCCTGCGAGCCCGTGTGGCGTCGCGCTGGCGCGCGCTGCAGGACAGCGTGAGCGCCGCGTCGCGACAGCGTGGATAAACCATGCGCCCATCATGGCGGGCGCAATGAATTGTCCAAATGTGCAAAGGCGTTGCGCAATCGGAACGCCATGCGCGTGGTGCGCGTCTATCCGATAGGTTGTTAGCACTCGACGCAGGTCGCTGCCAGGCTCGCCATTGATGGCTAGAGCATATGGCGGGGTGGAAATTTGGCGATGTGCGGAACTTGTGCGCGGCGATGCAAGCCTAAACCTTACAGGGTCTGGTATCCCGTCTATTGTGTGTGGCGAAAGTACTACGTCAATATGCTGTGGTCACGCGATTTGCAAGAAATTCTGGCATGTGCGCGTCGCCGGGCACACAATGAACCAACCCGACCTGTTTAGTAGTACGTCAGGCACTGTAGGAGGGTTAGCCGTGCAAAGCATCCTCGAAGGCTTCAAGTCGCACTACGCGAGGGACCAGGAAACCGAACTTTCCCTGGAAGAGTATCTCTCGCTGGCCAAGCAAGACCCCATGGCTTACGCCAGCCCCGCCGAACGCATGCTGGCGGCCATCGGCGAGCCGGAACTCATCGATACCCGCAACGATCCCCGGCTTTCGCGGTTGTTCTCCAACCGCCTGGTCCGGCGCTATCCGGCGTTCAAGGAGTTCTACGGCCTGGAGGACGTGATCGATCAGATCGTCGCGTTCTTCAAGCACGCCGCGCAGGGGCTGGAGGAGCGCAAGCAGATTCTCTATCTGCTGGGGCCGGTGGGCGGCGGCAAGTCCTCGATCGCCGAGCGGCTGAAGGTGCTGATGGAGGCCTATCCCATCTATGCGCTGAAGGGTTCGCCCGTCAACGAATCGCCGCTGGGCCTGTTCCATCCCGAGCGCTTCGGCGATACGCTGGAGCAGGAGTACGGCATCGCGCGCCGCTACCTGAGCGGCATCATGTCGCCCTGGGCGGTCAAGCGCCTGCGTGAATTCGACGGCGACATCTCGCAGTTCCGCGTCGTGCGGCTCAACCCTTCCGTGCTGCGCCAGGTGGCCATCGCCAAGACCGAGCCGGGCGACGAGAACAACCAGGACATTTCCTCGCTGGTGGGCAAGGTGGACATCCGCAAGCTGGAGCGCTACGCCCAGGACGACCCCGACGCCTACAGCTACTCGGGCGGCCTGTGCCTGGCCAACCAGGGCCTGCTGGAATTCGTCGAGATGTTCAAGGCGCCGATCAAGATGCTGCACCCCTTGCTGACCGCCACGCAGGAAGGCAACTTCAAGGGCACCGAGGGCTTTTCGGCCATTCCGTTCAACGGCATGATCCTGGCGCACTCGAACGAATCCGAGTGGCAGACCTTCCGCAACAACAAGCACAACGAGGCTTTCCTCGACCGTATCTACATCGTGAAGGTGCCGTACTGCCTGCAGGTGTCGGAAGAGGTTTGCATCTACGAAAAGCTGCTGCGCCACAGTTCGCTGGCGCAGGCGCCGTGCGCGCCGGGAACGCTGGACATGATGGCGCAGTTCTCGGTGCTGACGCGCCTGAAGGAGCCCGAGAACTCCAGCATCTACTCCAAGCTGCGGGTCTACGACGGCGAAAGCCTCAAGGACGTGGACCCCAAGGCCAAGGCCCTGCAGGAGTACAAGGATTATGCCGGCACCGACGAGGGCATGACCGGCGTGTCCACCCGGTTCGCGTACAAGATCCTGTCCAGTGTCTTCAACTATGACCAGACCGAGGTGGCGGCCAACCCCGTGCACCTGATGTACGTGCTTGAGCAACGCATCGCCCGCGAAGACTTCCCCGAGGAAACCCGCCGGCGCTACCTGGAATTCATCAAGGGCTATCTGGCTCCGCGCTACGCCGAATTCATCGGCAAGGAAATCCAGACGGCCTACCTGGAGTCGTATTCGGAATACGGACAGAACATTTTCGACCGGTACGTAACATTTGCCGATTGCTGGATCCAGGACGAAGAGTTCCGCGACCCGGAAACCGGCGAGAGCTTCGATCGCTCCGCGCTCAACGACGAGCTGGAGAAAATCGAGAAACCGGCCGGCATCGCCAATCCGAAGGACTTCCGCAACGAGATCGTCAATTTCGTGCTGCGCGCGCGGGCCAACAACGCCGGGCGCAATCCCAACTGGACCAGCTACGAAAAGTTGCGCGAAGTCATCGAGAAGAAGATGTTCTCGAACACCGAAGACCTGTTGCCCGTGATCTCGTTCAACGCCAAGGCGTCGGCCGAAGACCGCAGCAAGCACCAGAGCTTCGTAGATCGTATGGTGGATAAGGGCTACACCGAAAAACAGGTTCGGCTTCTGTGCGAGTGGTATCTTAGAGTGAGGAAGTCTTCCTGAGCGAGGTGAATCATGAATTCGCTCATTGACCGGCGGCTCAACGGCCGCAACAAAAGCGCTGTCAACCGCGAGCGCTTTCTAAGGCGGTACAAGGATCAGATCCGCAAGGCAGTACAGGATCTGATCCGCGAACGGTCCATCTCGGACATGGACCAGGGCGGGGAAATCAACCTCCCCGCGCGCGATATCTCCGAGCCGAGCTTCCGGCACGGGGAGGGGGGCGATCGCGAGATCGTCCATCCCGGCAACCGCGAGTTCGCCAAGGGCGATACCTTCGATCGCCCGCAAGGCGGCGACGACGGCTCCGGGTCGCAGCCCGGCGAGGGCGAATCGGTGGACCAGTTCACCTTCAGCCTGTCGCGCGCCGAATTCCTCAACCTGTTCTTCGAGGATCTGGAGCTGCCGCACCTGGCGCGCACGCAGCTGGGCGACGTCAAGCAGCAACGCTGGCATCGCGCCGGCTACACCACCACCGGCTCGCCCAGCATGCTCAGCGTCAACCGCACGCTGAAGGCGTCCCTGTCGCGGCGGGTGGCGCTGGGAGTGGGCGCGCGCGCGGCGCTGGACGCGGCCGAACAGGAGCTGGAAGCGGCGCGCGAAGCCGGCGCGCCGCAGGCCGAACTGGACCGGCTGCTGGCCGAAGTCGAGAAGTGCGCCGCGCGGGTGGCGCGCGTGCCCTTCCTGGATGACCTCGACCTGCGCTATCGCAACCGCGTGGCGGTGGCGGTGCCCATGGCGCGCGCCGTCATGTTCTGCCTGATGGACGTGTCCGGGTCGATGGACGAAATGAAGAAGGACCTGGCCAAGCGCTTCTTCACGCTGCTGTACATGTTCCTGTCGCGCAAGTACGAGCATGTGGACGTGATCTTCATCCGCCATACCGACAACGCCGAGGAGGTGGACGAGCAGACGTTCTTCTACGATCCCAAGAGCGGCGGCACCATCGTGCTGTCCGCCCTCGAGCTGATGCACGAGATCGTGCAGAAGCGCTATTCGCCGGCGACCTGGAACATCTACGCGGCACAGGCCAGCGACGGCGACTCGTTTGGCGCCGATGCGGGCAAGAGCGCGCGCTTTCTGGCCGAGAACCTGCTGCCGGCCACGCGCTATTTCGCCTATATCGAAGTTCCCGACTCGCAGGAGGCGCGCAAGAGCAGCCTGTGGGCCGAATACGAACAAGAGTCGGCGTCGCATTTCGTGATGCGGCGCATATGCGAACGCGGGGAGATCTTCCCGGTGTTCCATGACCTGTTCAAGAAGGAAACCGTATGAATGCGATCACCGGTGGCGGCGAACTGCATGCGGTCGGCCGCGCGCAACCCATTTCGGAAGGCTCGGAATGGACCTTCGAGCTGATCCAGCGCTACGACGAGGCGATCTCGGAGATCGCCCGCGAGTACCGCCTGGACACCTATCCCAACCAGATCGAAGTCATCACCTCCGAGCAGATGCTCGATGCCTATGCGTCGGCCGGGCTGCCCATCGGCTATCCGCACTGGTCGTACGGCAAGGAGTTCATCCGCAACGAACAGTACTACCGCAAGGGCATGCAGGGCCTGGCGTACGAGATCGTCATCAATTCCAGCCCCTGCATCGCCTACCTGATGGAGGAAAACTCCATGGCGATGCAGGCGCTGGTGATCGCGCACGCCTGCTATGGCCACAACTCCTTCTTCAAGGGCAATTACCTGTTCCGGCAATGGACCGACGCCGACAGCATCCTCGACTACCTGGTTTTCGCGCGCAAATACGTGATGGACTGCGAAGACCGCTACGGCATCGAGGCCGTCGAGGCGGTGCTGGATTCCTGTCATGCGCTGGCGGCGCACGGCGTGGACCGCTACAAGCGGCCTGCGCCCATCTCGTACCGCGAAGAGGCGCAGCGCCAGGCCGAGCGCGCGGAGCATGCGCGCCGGCAGTACAACGATCTGTGGCGCACCGTGCCGCGCCAGGAGGCGCCGGCCGGCGCCGGCGAGCGGCGCGCCGTGTTCCCGCCCGAACCCGAGGAAAACCTGCTGTACTTCATCGAGAAGTACGCGCCCAAGCTGGAGCCGTGGCAGAAGGAGCTGGTGCGCATCGTGCGCAAGATCGCCCAGTACTTCTATCCGCAGGGCCAGACCAAAGTCATGAACGAGGGCTGGGCCACGTTCTGGCACTACACCCTGCTCAACCGGCTGCACCAGAAAGGGCGGGTCACCGACGGCTTCATGATCGAGGTGCTGCAAAGCCACACCAACGTGGTCAGCCAGCGGGGCTTCGACGAGCGCGGCTATGGCGGCGTCAACCCGTATGCGCTGGGGTTTTCGATGATGCAGGATATCCGCCGCATCTGCGAGCGGCCGGACGAGGAAGACCGCCGCTGGTTTCCGGACATCGCCGGCAGCGACTGGCTGACGACGCTGGACTTCGCCATGCGCAACTTCAAGGACGAGTCCTTCATTTCGCAGTACCTGTCGCCGCGGCTGATCCGCGAGTTCCGCTTCTTCGCGATCGCCGACCACCAGGCCAACCCCAAGCTGGAGGTCGCCGCCATTCACGACGACGAGGGCTACCGGCAGATCCGCAAGCTGCTGGCGGCCCAGCACAACCGCGACAACCAGGTGCCCGATATCCAGGTGGTGCGCTACTTCCGCGAGTCCGACCGCGCGCTGGTGCTGCGCCACCAGCAAAGCCGCGGCCGCCCGCTGGCGGGCGAGGACGCCGACAAGGTCATGAAGCACCTGGCCAGGCTGTGGGGTTTCCGGGTGCGCCTGGAAGAGGCGGCGCCGGACGGCACGGTGCTGTCGTACCGCCAGATCGAGCCTTAGCGCGGCGCGGGACGCCAGCCGCCGGCGCCGGCCCACGCCACGCCGATGATCGGCCCGGCCGCCAGCACGGCCATGACATACGGCGCCGGCAGGGCGCCGGCCAGCACGTCCAGCAACTGGATGCTGACCACGGTGATGGCAAAGCCGATGGCGTTGACCAGGGTGACGATGCTGCCGACTTGCGCCGGCGGCGACTCCTGCGCCACCAGCGCCGCGAACTGCGGCGAATCGCCCACCACCACGATGCCCCAGAACAGCAGGAAGGCCAGGAAGGCAGGCGTGGGCAGGGCAAAGCACAGCGGCGAGAGCACGCAGCACGCGCCCGACAATGACAGCTGGGTCAGCGCCACCGGCCGGCTGCCCAGCCGGCGCGACACGAAGCCGCCGCCCACGCAGCCCAGCGCGCCCAGGCCGATGATGGCGAACGCCCATAGGGAAACCGTCGGCGCCGCCATGGGCGCGCCCAGGGCCGCGGCGTGCGCGGCCACGTAGAACGGCACGAAGGTCCAGAACGCGTAGAGCTCCCACATATGCCCGAAGTAGCCGATGGCCGCGGCCCGCAGGCCGGGCAGGCTGCGCCAGGCCTGGGCCAGCGTGCTGCCGCCGGAGGATGGGGCGCGGCGCGCGTAGGGGCCGTCCGGCACCCAGGCCAGCATGGCCGCGCCGCCCAGCACCGCGATGGCCGAGGCGCTGGCCAGCACCAGGCCGCCGTCGATCCGCGCGCCCAGGGCCCGCATCAAGTGGGGAAACGAGGTGCCCAGCACCAGCGCGCCGGTCAGGAAGCCCAGCGCGTGCCCCAGTCCGGCCTGGAACCAGCTCGCCGCGGCACGGATGCCCACCGGATAGATGCCGGCCAGCGCCACGCCCACCAGGAACCGCAGGATCAGCACCGCCGCGTCGGGTTGCGACAGCGTCGCCAGGGCGAGCATGGTCAGCGGATAGTTGCAGGCCGCGCCCAGCAGGCACGAGCCGAAGAACAGCCGGGAGGCCGCGTAGCGGTCGGCGATCCGCAGCCAGGCCGAGCAAAGCGTGCCGACGATGAAGCCCAGCTGCACCGCGCTGGCTACATACGCCACGCTGTCGCCCATGCCCAGGTCGGCGCTGGCGGCGTTGCCGGCGAACCAGAGCGAGGTGCCGCAGAACTGCGCCAGTACGATGATGGGCAGGATGCGCCGCGGACGGGGTTCGCTCACGCCGCGCCGCCGGTGGCCGGTACCGTTACGGCCAGGGCGTCCAGGCCGGGCGCCGCGTCCAGGTCCAGGATGGCGTCGCGCAGCCGCGCGGCCGCGCCCACGCCGATCACCGGCGCGGCCAGGGCGTGGAACTTGGCCTGCAGGCGGGCGGCTTCGTCATCGATGCTGCCGGCCGGCACACCCGCGTCATGGCGCGCCTGCATGGCCGAGCCATCGTGGTGCTCGATCAGCATGCGCGATTCCATCATGGCGAGATCGTCGTGGAATTCGACCCGCATGCGGTCGCGCAGCTCGGCGATGGCGGGATCGGCCAGGCGGGCCGGCGTGTAGGCGTCGATGGCGCTGGCGTCCAGCCCGAGCAGGCCGAACGCGGCGTTCATGCGCAGGCTGAAGCGGGCTTCGTTGGCGGTGCGGGGCGTGGCGATATTGCACATGTTTTCGCTGCCGGGATGGGCATGCAGGGTGATCCGGGCGATGTCCTGCACGCGTGCGCCACGTTCACGCAGAATCCGGCCGCATTCGATCACGGCGTGGGTGCCATAGCAGGATGCATGGTACTTGAAGAGACGTCCGCCGAGGAAGAGTCCGCCGGGCGGCGTGGCGGTGGCCGCGGGCCAGTCGGGCGCCGGGCTCAGCACGGCCGCGAAACCCTGCGCCGCTTCCAGGCCCTGCTGGCCCGCGTCCAGTCCGCGCGCGGCCAGCCGGGCGGCCATCAGCCCGTTGCGCGCGGCCAGGCCGGCGTGCAGCGGCTTGGCCATGGTGCCGAACAGGGCTTTCAGGCCGGCGGCCTGCGTGCCGGCCAGGCACAGCGCGGAAGCGGTCTGCGCGGTGGACAGGCGCATCAGCCGGGCGCACGCCGCGGCCGCGGCCACCGCGCCGGCCGTGGCGGTGGCGTGATAGCCATGGCGGTAGTGGACGTCGCCCAGCCAGCGCCCCACGCGGCAGGCCGTTTCGTAGCCGGCCGCGAAGGCGGCCATCACTTCGCGCGCCGTGCTTCCGCGCGCCAGCGCCAGCGGCAGCAGGGCCGAGTACACGACCGCGGTCGGATGGCCGGTGATGGCCAGGTTGACGTCGTCGTAGTCCAGCCAGTGCGCCGCGGTGCCCTGGATCAGCGCCGCGGCGCCTTGCGAGACGCCGGCGGCGTGGCCGATCACCGGCGAGGCGCCGCCCGCGCCTTCCTCGAGCGCATCGTCGACCAGCGCGGCGACGGCGGGTTCGCGGCAGGCCGCCAGCGTGACCGCGTACCAGTCGAGGATGCAGTGGCGGACGATGCGCCGCGCGTCGGCGGGCAGCATGTCGTAGTCGAATCCCAGGGCGTGCTCGGCCAGCCAGCGGGTGGCTGGCGGCTGGCTGGTGGCGTGGGCGGCGGGCATGGAGGGTCCTTCTCAATCGCCGGGCTGGATGCCGGCCTGTTTCATGACCTGGCCATAGCGGCCCAGTTCGTCCTTGATGAGCGCGGCGAACTCGGCGCCGGGCATGCCGGAGATGTCGGTGCCTTGCGCCTGCAGCTTTTCCTGGACGTCGGGCATCTTCAGCACCTCGCCGACATCGGCCTGGATCCTGGCCACCACCGCTTCCGGCGTGCCGGCGGGCGCCAGCAGGCCGATCCAGGCCGCCATCTCGTAGCCGGGCAGGCCGGCCTCGCGCATGGTGGGCACGTCCGGCAGGGACGAGGAGCGCCGGGTGGTGGTGACCGCCAGCGGGCGCAGCTTGCCGGTCTTCAGGTGCGGCAGCGACAGCGCCACGGTGTCGAACATGATGTCGACCTGGCCGCCGAGCAGGTCGGCCACCGCCGGCGCGGCGCCCTTGTAGGGCACGTGCACCATGTCCACGCCCGCCTGCTCCTTGAACATTTCCCCGGCCAGGTGGATGGAGCTGCCGGTGCCCGACGAGGCGAAGGTGTACTTGCCCGGGTTCTTCTTCAGCAGGGCGATGAGCTCCTGGACCGACTTCGCCGGCACCGAGGGGTTGACTTCCAGGACGTTGGGCGCCCAGGCCAGCAAGGTCACCGGCGTGAAGCTGTTCACCGGATCCCAGGGCAGCCTGGAGGAAAGATTGGGGCCCATGGTGTGGCTGCTGGTGGTGGCGACCAGCAGCGTGTGGCCGTCCGGCGCCGAGCGCGCGACGTAGGTGGATCCGATCGAGCCGGTGGCGCCGGCGCGGTTCTCGACCACCACCGACTGCCCCCATTTTTCGCTCAGTTTCTGGGCCACGGTGCGGGCGATGATGTCGGTGGCCGCGCCGGGCGGGAACGGCACCACCATGCTGACCGGGCGGTCCGGGAAGGAGGCGGCGTCGGCGGCGCTGGCCGCCTGCGGCAGCGCGGCCGCGCCGGCGGTCAGGGCGGCGAGCGCCAGCCCGGCGGCGAGGCGGGCGCCGCGGGAGTGTAGTCGTGTATGCATGGTCTTGGTTTTCCCCTGTGGTGGTCCATGGTCCTGGCCGTCCCGGCGCCGGGCCGGAGCGCGGCTCAGCGTTTGCTCAAGGTGCGGTTGATTTCGTTGGTCATGATCATCAGGCCTTCGTCAAAGCCCAGGCCCGGCTTGGTCAGCATGCGCCAGGCGCCGAACGCCAGGCCCACGTGGATGGAGGCGCGCGACGAGATGTCGGTTTCGTTGCAGCTGCCGCCCAGGTAGGCCAGCGTGCCGTGCTCCTGGCAGCCCTGGATGGCGTCGATGGTGGTCAGCAGCGAGCCGTTGTCCGGCATCTTGATCTGCACGGCGTGGGCCGCGCCGGATGCGGCGAACGCCCGCACGTTGCCCGGCCCGTTGGCCCATTCGTCGGCGATCAGGCGGGCGTTGGGCAGGCGCGCGTCCAGCTTGGCGCGCAGCGAGCCCATCCGTTCGCGGGCCTCGCCGGCGCTGCCCGACAGCATCGGATCCTCGAAGAAGACGGTCAGCCCGGCGGCGCGCTCGCAGATGGTGGCCAGATAGTCGAGGACGCGGTCCTCGTCGTTGTCCAGCATCCGTCCCAGCGAGGAATGGAAATCGAAATGCAGGTCCGGCCGGTAGCCCGGGGCGCCCAGCTTGCGGATGCGCCCGGCGATCCAGGCGGCGTATTCCGGCAGGCGTTCGCATTCGGCGCGGCTCTGGATGGCCGATTGCGGGAACATGTCCAGGCCGCGCACGATGGCCTTTTCCACGTTGGCCTCCCAGGCGCCGCCGCACGATCCGGCAAAGCCCGGGCCCCGGGTGGGGTCGGGGCGGCCGAATTCGCGGCACAGCACGTCCACCATCCGGGTGCGGCTGGCCAGCGCCGCCGCGCCCAGCAGCGCCTGGGTCACGCCGTACTCGACCGGCAGGCGCAGCGCGTCGGCCAACGGCACCGCATCCAGGGCGCCGGCGGCTTCGCGAAAGCCGGCGAAGGTGCGTCCGGCCAGGCTTTCCTGCAGCACGGCCTGTACGGCCTGGGCATCCTCGCGCCGCAGGGGCAGGGGGCGGCCGGCATAGCCGGCGTTGGCCACCGTGGTGCAGTCGCCATGGGCCGTTTGCCCATCGGCGAGGTCCAGGCTGACCAGATAGGCCACGCTGGGCGAGCGCACCGCCGGAAAGGCCGGCGAGCTGGTCGGACCCTCGAAGAAATAGCCGTCGGCCGTGGCGCCGGTCTGCACCGCCATCTGGTCGTTGATCCAGTGGCCGCCTATGCCCGCCGTCACGCGCACGGCTTCGATACGGATGGGGGGAACGTCCTGCTGCATGGGTTTCATTGCATCCTGCGTAAGGGAAGGGCTGGGAGGGGGCGGCGGCTCCGGCCGTCGGCCTAGTGATACGCTTATGAATCGTTTTCAGTACAAAGACTAGTTGACTATGCAACCTGCGTCAAGCGCCGGGCGCCGACCCGCCGTGCCTGTCTATCTCAAGATCCGCAACGCCATCCGCGATGCGATCAGCAACGCCGCGTACGCGCCGGGCGACCTGCTGCCGTCGGAAACCGAGCTCGCCAAGCGCTACGCCACCACGCGCGCGACGGTGGTGCACGCGATCCAGCAACTGGTGTTCGAAGGCCTGGTCGAGCGCAAGCGCGGCGTGGGCAGCTTCGTCGCGCAGCCCAAGCTGTCGTCCACGGTGGACACGCACCGGGTGGCCTATTTCGAGCAGGATGCCTTCGCGCGCGATCTCACCTATGAGGTGATCGGCTACGGCAAGGCCGTGGTCGAAGACCACGTGCGCGATACGCTGCGGCTTGGGCGCGGCGAGCCGGTCTACCGGCTGCAGCGCCTGCGCCTGCTTTCGGGCAAACCGATCGCTTTCGAGCTGCGCTACCTGCCCGCGCTGGTGGGCGCGCGGCTGACCGCCGACATGCTGGCGCGGCGCTCGGTCCAGTCGCTGCTGGACGAGGAGGTCGGCATGCCGATCACGCGCTTTCTCAATGCGGTGCGGGTCGCGCTGGTGCCGGCGGCCGTGGCCAGGCACCTGCAGCTGGAGAAGGGCCGGCCCGTCATGGTGCGCACGCACACCTTCCTGGACGCGGCCGACACGCCGTTGCTGTGGGGCGAAACCCTGTACCGCGAGGAGTACCAGATCAACTACGTCCTGACGGCCATGGAAGCGCCCGACGAAGCCCTGCGCCGCGGGCCGCGCGAAGGAGCCGGCCGCGCGTAGCGGCGCGGCCACACAAGCCGGGACAAGCCGGCCCGAATCCTGCTAGAATCGCAGATTCGCTTTTCCCGCGTGCCTTGCCGCGCGGGCAAGTCGCGAATCCAGATCAGGACAGGTGGCCGAGTGGTTGAAGGCGCACGCCTGGAAAGCGTGTATACGTGATAAGCGTATCGGGGGTTCGAATCCCCCTCTGTCCGCCAGGAATTTGTTCTACCGAAGCCGGTAGCGCCCCGGAAAGCCCGCATAAACTTCAGGTTTTGCGGGCTTTTCTCATCTGGACGCCCCGAAGGCCGCGAGCGCCTGGCGCCGTTGCGGCAGCCGCCCCGCTGAAGACGCCGATGCCTGTATCGCCTTTTACCAACGGAGGAGCAAATGAAAGTCGAAGGTCGATGCCACTGTGGCGCGATTGCGTATGAAGCCGAGGTCGAGCCGGGCACCATTACGGTCTGCCATTGTGCCGATTGCCAGATGCAGTCGGGCTCGGTCTTTCGTGCAAACATTTCCGCGCCGGCGGATACGTTCGCGCTTCTGCAGGGAACGCCCAAAGAGTATTTGAAAATTGCCGCAAGCGGCGCCAGGCGCATGCATGCGTTTTGCGGCCATTGCGGCGGCCCGATCTATTCCTGCGCGGCGGAGAACCCGCAAAGCTATTCGCTGCGCGTCGGCGCGCTCGAGCAGCGCCATGCGTTGGGCAGGCCATTGCGGCAGATCTGGGCCAGGCGCCGGTTTTCCTGGTTGCCCTCGTTGGGCGGGGTCGACGAGTTCGACGGCCAGCCGTAGCTGAAGAACGGGTCAGCGAAGGCGGGCGCTATCGCGTCGAGCCGTCACATCGCGCCACGCCCTAGCGTGTCTCCTTGGCGTGGTTGACCGTGTACTTGGGGATTTCGATGGTCAGGTCCTCGCCAGCCACGATGGCCTGGCAGCTCAGGCGCGAATGCGCCTCCAGCCCCCAGGCGCGGTCCAGCAGGTCGTCCTCGCACTCCCTGGCCTCATCGAGGGAGTCGAAGCCCTCGCGCACGATGCAGTGGCAGGTGGTGCACGCGCAGCTCATGTCGCATGCGTGCTCGATCTCGATGCCATGGGCGAGCAAGGCCTCGGAAATCGAGGTGCCGGACGGCACCTCCAGCACGGCGCCGTCGGGCGCCAGGTCGGCGTGCGGAAGAACGGTGATTCTTGGCATATCGGGTTCCAGGTGTTCAATAGGACAGCGTGCGCTTGGCCAGGCGCTTGACGTCGGCGCTCTGGCGCGACCGGTCGTTCCACGGATTCAATAGATCGCCACTCTCGGCCACCGAGCAGCCGAGGTCGCGGGGGCGGCGGATGAAATGCAGCCGGTGCATGTCGGCAGGGCCATGGGCGCGGTAGCCCGACGCGGTGCGCTGCGCCGCGGCGGATCATCTTGGCCTAGATCTTGGATGGCTCAGCGATGTTCATGGCAGTCTCCCTTTTCAATGGAAGGGAAGCCTGAGGCTTGCCATTGTGGGAAGGTCAAGCGTCTTGCCGCCATCCGGCGGCCTGTCGGGCAAGCGTACGTTCGATGCGCAGATCCTGGTGCGACCGCGGCGGAACTCTCATCGATCCATACAAGATACCGCCTTGGCCGGCCAGCGTTCATGGCGTACGACGGCGTGCCTGTCCCGGCGGGGACAGGCACACCCTGCCGCGGATGTCAGTCCCCATGCCGGGGCGGACACCCGCGCATCGAGAGGTTATCGGCCCTGGAAGCGCGGCTTGCGCTTTTCCACGAAGGCGCGCGCGCCTTCCAGCCTGTCTTCGCTGTTGTAGGGGTCGGGGCCGACCGACAGCCGCAGGGCCGCCGCGGTGGGCAGGCCGATGCTCTTGAACGCCACGGCCTTCATGCGCTGCACCGACAGCGGGGCGTTGTCGGCGATGCGGCGCGCCAGGCCGGCGGTCTGCGCCATCAGCTCGGCGGGCTCGAACACGTGATTGACCAGTCCCAGCCGGTGCGCCAGCGCCATGTCGATCAGGTCGCCGGTGTAAAGCAGCTCCAGCGCCACGCCGCGCGGTATCAGCTGGGGCAGCACCACGCTGCCGAAATTGGCGCCCATGCCGACCCGGGCTTCCGGCAGGCCGATGCGCGCGGTGGATGCGGCCACGCGGATGTCGCAGGCCAGCGCCAGCTCGCACCCGCCGCCGGCGGCCACGCCATTGATGGCCGCGATGGTGGGGGTGGCCATTTCCAGCACGACCTCGTTGAGATTGCGCGCCGGGCCGCCCATGGGGTGGGTCATGCGGCCGGCCGCGTCCAGCTCTTTCAGGTCCACGCCGGCCGAGAAGGCGCGCTCGCCCGCGCCGGTATAGACCACCGCCTTGACGCCGGGGTCCTGGTCCAGTTCGAGCGAAACCTCGACCAGCCGCGCGAAGGTGGCGCGGGCCAGCGCATTCATGCGCTGCGGCCGGTTGATGGTGACCCAGGCCACCTGGTCGGCCACGCGCACATCGATGTCGTCCGCCTGCTCCATGTCAGTTGGCCGGCTGCATGTTGGCGCTGCGCATGACGTCGAGCCAGGTCTTGCGCTCGCTCTCGGCGAAGGCGGCGAACTGCGCGGCGGTCAGCGTGCTGGGCGCGACGCTGAGCGCGGCCATGCGTTTTTTCGCTTCCGGGCGCGCCGAGGCTTCGCGCATGGCCTGGTTGATGGCGTCCGCGACCTCGGGGCTGGTGTCCTTGGGCGCCCACACGGCATACCAGGCGGTCACGTCGAAGCCGGGCATGCCCATTTCGGCGATGCTGGGCACGTCGGGCAGTTCCGGCATGCGATCCTTGGTCGAGACGGCCAGCGCGCGCAGCTTGCCGGCGCGGATCTGCGACATCACGCTGGCCGCGGTGGAATACAGCAGGTCCACATGGCCGCCCATGACGTTGGTCAGCGCGGGCGCGGTGCCGCTGAACGGGACGTGGGTCATGTTCAGCTTGCCCTGCACGGCGACCCGCTCGCCGGTCAGGTGGGGCAGCGAGCCCTGGGCGCCGGAGGCGAAGGTGAGGTTGCGCGTGCGGGCCGCGTCGAGCACGTCCTTGAAGGTCTTGTACGGCGAGTGCTCGCCCGTCACCACGATGATGGGCGCCGAGCCCAGCACGCCGACCGGGCGGAAATCCTCCATCGGCCGGAACGGCAGGTTCTTGAACATGCCTTCGTACATGACGTGCTGCGACGTGTTGGCCAGCAGCGTATAGCCGTCGCCCTTGCTGGTGGCCACGAAACGCGCGCCGATGGTGCCGGCGGCGCCGGGCTTTTGCTCGACCACGATGGGCTGGCCCAGGATCGCCGCCACGTCGTCGATGATGAGGCGGGCGAAGGTTTCCGTGGTGCCGCCGGCCTGGTAGGGCGAGACCAGCGTGATCGGCCGGCTCGGGTACTTGTCCTGCGCGTGGACGGCGGGAGCGGCGGCCAGCATGGCGGCCACGCCCATCAGGGCGATGCGTTTGAACATGGTTTGTCTCCTCTGGTTTTGTGGACGCCGCGGCGGCGGGTGGCCGCGGGCGCTATGGCTGCGGTTGCATGACGATCCTGCCGATCGCTTCGCGGGAAGCGATCATGCGCAGTGCGGTGCGGAACTGCGCCAGCGGCATGACCGCGTGCGCGCGCGGCCGGATCCTGCCCTGGCGGGTCCATTCGAAGAGCTGGGCGTAGGCGGCCCGCATCCGGGCGTCGTTGCCGGGCCTGACCGGGTGGCGTCCCCAGCCGAAGTAGTAGCCCCAATACACGCCCAGGATGCTGATGTTCTTCACCAGCACGATGTTGGCCGGCACGGTCGGGATGGTGCCGCTGGCGAACCCCATCGGGATGATGCGTCCGTCTGGCGCGATGCACCGCAGCGAGGCGTCGAAGGTCTCGCCGCCGACCGGGTCGTAGATGACGTCGGCGCCGCGCTGTCCCGTCAGGCGCAGCACTTCGGCGCGCCAGTCCTGCGTGCGGTAGTTGATGGCATGGTCGGCGCCGTGCTCGCGCACGATGGCCTGCTTGGCGTCCGAGCCCACCGTGGCGATGACGGTGGCGCCCAGCGCCTTGGCCACTTCCACCGCGGCCAGCCCGCTGCCGCCGGCCGCGCCATGCACCAGCACGACCTCGCCGGGTTCCACCCGGGCGCGCCATTGCAGGGCGCCATAGGCGGTGCCGTAGATGGTGGGGAACTGGGCGCCGGTTTCGAACGGCACGTCGGCGGGCAGATCGAACACCGTGGCTTCGGGGGCCACCACTTCCTGGGCGTAGCCGCCGGATTGCACGCCGGCGATCACCCGGTCGCCGACGCGAAAGCGCGTGGCGCCCGCGCCGAGCTCGGTGACCACCCCGGCGACTTCGGTGCCCGGTATCAGGGGCAGCGGCGCGCGGTTCTGGTGCTTGCCCTCCATCACCAGCAGGCTGGCGAAGCTGGCGCTGCACGCCTGTACCTGGATGCGCACCGCGCCCGGCGCGAGGGCCGGCGCGGGCACCTCCTCGTACACGGCGACGTCCGGACCGCCATACTCCCTGCACACGACTGCCTTCATGATTCGTACCCTCTTGCCGCGCCGCTGGCGAACATCGCCCGCGTCTGTTCCTCGGTGAAACCCGCTTCCCGCAATATCTCCAGGCTGTGCTCGCCCAGCCGCGGCGCGGGTCGGGTCGCCGCCGGCTGGGTGGCCGACCAGGTGCTGGCGCACGCCATGCTGCGTATCGGTCCTTCCGTCGGGTGCTCCACGGTCTGGAAGAAGCCGGCCTGCGCCAGGTGGGGGTGCGCGGCAAGCGATGCAACGCTCTCGATCCGCGCCACCGGGATGTCGGCCGCTTCCAGGTGGGCCACCCAGTCGTCGGTGTCGCGCGTGGCCATGATCGCCGAGACGATGGCGTACAGGGCTTCCAGGTTGCGGGTGCGCTGTGCCATGGTGCCGAAGCGGGCGTCGTCCATGACTTCGGGGCGACCGACGGCACGGAAGAATTCGCGCCACTGCCGGTCGGTCAGCACCATCATGCAGAGAAAGCCGTCGCGGGTCTGGAACGGCCGGCGTATGGACGCGTAGCGGTCGAATACCGGGGGCCCGATCGGCGGCTCGAAGCTGAGCCCCGCCATATGGTCGGCCAGCACCAGCGAGGCGATCGATTCGAACATCGGGACTTCGATGTGCTGGCCGGCGCCTGTCCTGGCGCGGTGGTACAGCGCGCCCAGCACCGCGTTGGCCGCCAGGATGCCGGTGACCCGGTCGGCCAGGGCGATGGGGGCGTAGCGCGCCGGATCGCCATCGGCGCGCAGCGAGGCGATGCCCGCGGCGGCCTGGATCAGATCGTCGTAGGCCGGCTTGTCGGCATGGGTGCCCGCGCTGCCGTAGCCGACGATGTTCAGGTACACCAGCCCGGGGTTGAGCGCGGCGATATCCGCATAGGCCAGCCCCAGGCGCGCCATGGCCTTGGGGCGGGTATTGCAGACGAATACATCGGCCGTGCCGGCCAGGCGCCTGAACGCCTCGCGCCCGGCTTCCAGCTTGAGATCCAGCACGATGCTGCGCTTGCTGCGGTTGGTGTGCAGGAACATGGCGCCCATGCCGCGATGCCGGGCCGGGCCCAGGTCGCGGATGCTGTCGCCTTCGGGCGGCTCGATCTTGATCACCTCGGCGCCCATGTCCCCCAGGATCTGGGTAGCCACCGGGCCCGACAGCGCCGCCGTCATGTCCAGCACCCGTACGCCGCTCAACGGTCCGTCCATTCCTCTGCCTCTCTCCGGCTGCCAGGGCCGGTTCCGGCCTGGGCAAAAATCAACATACTACTTAGTATTCTAGTTCCGGGTATTTTTGGCAAGAGCGCGGGCCGATTCGCGTATTTTGAAAATTAATTCTTTAAATTCAATTTGTTATAAGAAAAATCGCTGGCGGCTTTGGCTCGATCTAATGGTTATCGATAGGTCATAAGATTTAAGTGATACTTGGTAGTATTTTGTTTTTGTGCAATAAGGGCAGGCTCGGCGCGTCCCAGGCCGGCGATAGTTTGCCGCTATACTGTGCACCCGGTCCGGACCACCCCTACCTGCAGACGCCGTGCTCCTTACCCCCGAACTCGAAAACTGGGTGGGCATCGACTATGACGACATGCCCGCCGTCCAACGCAAGCTGCTGGATGCGGCGGCCAAGGCGTTCACTACCTACGGGTTCGCCGCGACCTCGATCGATGTGATCGCCAGCCAGATCGGCGCGACCAAGGGCAGCGTCTACTACCACTATCGCAGCAAGACCGACCTGTTCTTCGCGGTCCACAAATGCGCGATGGTCATGAACCTGAAGGCCCAGGTGCCGGTAGCCTTCGATGCCTCGCTGGATCCGCGCGACAAGCTGTATCGCATGGCGTACCTGCACGCCATGCTGATGATGGATTCGCTCCACTACCAGCGCGTGACGGTGCAGGGCGTGGAGCTGCACCAGTCCGTCAGCACCACGCCCATGGAGCGCGAGGCGCTGGCCGAAGTCATCGCCATGCGCGACGTCTACGAGGGCCTGTTCAGCCAGGTGGTGCGCGACGGCATGGCCAGCGGGCACTTTGCCCAGGCGGACCATTCGATTGCCGCCAAGGGCATCCTCGGCATTCTCAACTGGATTACGGTCTGGTACCGGCCGCGCGAGACCGAAAGTTCGGGTTTTCGGCAGCGCGTCGCCACGCAGCTGGCCACCCAGGCCATCCAGGGCATCGCCCGCGCCGATACGCGCGCTTGAGGCCGGCGCCGCCGGCCGCCGCGCTCAGTCGGACGCCATGCCCGGCGGCAGGTTGGCCCGCACCAGCCGGCCGGCGATGGACTCGCGCATGGGGATGTCCGGCAAGGGCTCGCCCGGGCCGAACCAGCGCGCCTCGGTGATCTCGTCTTCCTGCACGCGCAGGTCGCCGCCCGCGTATTCGGCCGTGAAGGCGATCATCAGCGAATGGGGGAAAGGCCAGGACTGGCTGCCGAAATAGCGCAGGTCGCGCACGCGCAGGCCGACTTCCTCCTCCACCTCGCGGTGCACCGCCTCCTCGATGCTTTCGCCGGCCTCGACGAAGCCGGCCAGCGCCGTATAGCGGGCCGTGGCGTAGCGCGCATGGCGGGCCAGCAGGATGTGTTCGCCGCGCTTGATCAGCACCATCATGGCCGGCGAGACGCGCGGGTAGGCATGCAGCCCGCAGGCGGGGCACTGCAGGCACAGTTCGTGCCGGGCATGTTGCATGGGGGTGGCGCAGACGCCGCAGTAGCGATGGGTGCGCACCCATTCGGCGATCTGGAAGGCACGGCCGGCCAGCGGCGCCCGATCGCCCAGCTCGGACAGCAGCGCGCGCAGCTTGCGGAAGGCGTAGCCGGGCGGCGCGACGGTATCGCGCGCCACGTGCGTGGTGCGCAGTTGCGGGTCGTGCGTCAGCCAGATCTGTTGCATCAGCTCGAAGCGCACGCCCACCTGCGCACAGGTATCGTCGTCGGGCAGGTCCATGCCGCTTTCGCGCACCAGCAGTTCATCGCCGCGGAAGATGAAAATCACGAAACACCTCGTTCATGCAGGCCCGGGCGCTGGAGCGCGCAGCCACCGTGTGCGCTAGTTTACAGGGCTGCGCGATGGGCTCACAGGTCCAGCGTGAGGCTGGCGCCGCAGGCGCGCGAGACGCATACGCACACCGCGTCGCCGGCCTCGCGTTCGCGCGGCGATAGGTAGTGGTCGCGGTGGTCCGGCCTGCCCTCCAGCACCGGCGTCAGGCACATGCCGCATTCGCCGCGCCGGCAGTCATAAAGGGGCTCGACGCCCGCCTGCAGCAAGGCGTCGAGCATGGTCTGGCCGGCCGGCACGCTCACGGTGATGCCGGATTGGCGCAGCACCAGGTCGAAGGGCTGGTCGCCGCGCAGGGCCAGGGCGCCCTGGAACAGTTCGTAGTGCACGCTGGCGGGCGGCCAGCCCGCCGCGGCCGCGCCGTCCACGGTGTCGGCAATCAGCGCGCGCGGGCCGCACACATACAGGTGGCGGCCCGGCGCCGGCGCGGCCAGGATGGCCGGCAGCGCCTCCTGCAGCGGCGCGCCGTCGTCGTGGTACAGGCGGCAGGCGGCGCCCATTGCCGCGGCCTCCTCGGCGAAGGCCATGGCCGCGCGGGCGCGGCCGGCGTAATGCAGCGTGAAAGCGGCGCCCGCGCCGCGCAGATGGCGCGCCATGCTGAGAATGGGGGTGATGCCGATGCCGCCGGCGATCAGCACGTGTTCGGCGGCGTCGGCCGCCAGCGCGAAGGCGTTGACGGGCGGTTCGGCCTCGATCCGGTCGCCGACCGCCAGCCGGTGCATCCAGGCCGATCCGGCCGCGGGCTCGCGGCATTGCACGGCGATGTCATAGCTGGCGGTGGCCGAGCCGTCGCCCAGCAGCGAATACTCGCGCCGCGCCGGCGTGCCGTCGGGCAGCACGACATGCACGCTCAGGTGGGCGCCGGGGGTATAGGCGGGCAGGGCGGCGCCGTCGGGCGCGGCCAGTTCGAAGTGGCGGATTTCGGCGGTCAGCGGGGTGACGGCACGGACGACGAGTTTCATTGCGGGGCTCCTGTCGGATGGAACACGCGGTGCAGGGCGGCGGCGACGGCCAGCAGGCGGCGCTCGTCGGCCGGCCGGCCGATCAGTTGCACGCCGATGGGCATGCCGTTGGGGCCGGTCAGGCCTGGGACGTTGACGCAGGGCAGGCCCAGCAGGGTCCAGACGCGGCTGAAGACCGGGTCGCCGGTGCGGGCCAGGCCGGGCGGCGCCTCGCCGGGGGCGGCCGGGGCGATCACGGCGTCCAGGTCGCGCATGGCGTGTTCGAGATGGGCACGGCCGCGCGCGGCCAGCGCAAGCGCCTGCGCATAGGCCTGCGCGTCGCAGCCCAGGCCGGTTTCGATCAGGGCCTGCATGGCCGGGCTCAGCCGGGCGCGCGCGTCGCGCCATTCGGCGGCCAGGCTGCGCGCGGCTTCGTAGGCCATGATGGTCTGCTGGGCCTGCATCAGGCCTTGCAGCGCATCGGGCAGCACCAGCGGCGCGACCTGCGCGCCGGCCGCCGTGCACAGCGCTTGCGCCTGCGCGAAGGCCTGGGCGCCGTCGGGTTCGATGGCATGCCATTCGTGCGTGAGGCATACGCCCAGGCGCAGCGCTGCCGGTCGCACGTCCGGCAGCGGCCGGTAGTCCTCGCCGGCCAGCGCGCAGCGCATCAGCTCCAGGTCGCCGGCCTCGCGCGCCAGCCAGCCCAGCGTATCGAGCGAGGGCGCCATGGCCTTGGCGCCGGCCAGGCTGTGCAGTCCGTGCGTGGGCTTGAGCGCGAACACGCCGCAATAGGAGGCGGGCCGGATCAGCGACCCGGCCGTCTGCGAGCCGAAGGCCAGCGGCACCATCCCGGCTGCGACGGCGGCGGCCGAGCCGCTGGACGAACCGCCGGGGGTACGCGATGGATCGCGCGGGTTGGCGGTGGGGCCGGGCGTGAAATAGGCGAACTCGGTGGTGACCGTCTTGCCCAGCACCAGCGCGCCGGCGGCGCGCGCCCGCGCCACGCAATCGGCGTCGGTGCCGGCGATGCCATGCTCGTAGATCGGCGAGCCATAGCGGGTGGGAAACTGTTCGGTCAGGAAGATGTCCTTGACCGCGATGGGCACGCCGGCCAGCAGCCCGCGCGCGGCGCACGTGTCGAGCCGGCGCGCCTGGACGCGGGCGGCATCGGCGTCGAGTTCGCGCCAGGCATGCACCACCGGTTCGTGGGCGCGGATCGCCGCCAGGCAGGGTTCGAGCAGTTCGGCGCTGGCGCGGCCGCCTAGGACGGCCGCGCGGGTGGCCTGCGCCGACAGGGGCGGCGCGTGATGCAGGGATGTCATGGCAGGGCTTCCTGGCTGGTGGAAAGGGAAGGTGGGCGCAGCGGCAGCAGCGCCGCGACGCGCGGCCAGTGCGGCGGCAGTGCGCGCCAGGCGCGTTGCAGCGCCGGCGCGTCGCGGGCGGGGTCCCAGCCGGCGGCGGCCAGGCTGGTCTGGCGGCGCAGCAGTTGCGCGGCGCCGATCGGCGGGCCGGCCGGGCCATCGTGCATGCCCAGCGCCAGCACGCGCGCGCGGCGCCGTGCGCACGGCAGCGAGGCGGCGGCGTAACGGCCGGCGCTGGGGTCGAAAACCAGGTCGGCGCCGCCGTGCTCGCGCGCCAGCTCGGGCCACGGGTCGCTGTACAGCACGCCTTCGGCCGCGCCCGCGCGCAAGGCGGCGGCAATGCCCCCGGCGGTGCGCGCGGCGGCGATCACGCTGGCGTCGGCCTGGCGCGCCAGCACGGTGGCCAGCAGGCCCAGCGGCGTATCGGCTTCGTGCACCAGCACCTGCTGTCCGGCCCGCAGGCCGCCGATCTCCACCAGGGCGATCCATGCGCCGGGCCACAGCGCGGACAGCAGCAGGGCGGATTGCTCGTCCAGCCCGTCGGCCACGGACCAGGCCTGGCCGGGGTCGATCTCGATCTCGGCGCCGGGTGCGGCCGCCTGCGTGGCCAACGCCGCGACGCGCGGGCCCGGCCCGGCGCTGCCGATGAGCGCGACGCCGGGCAGCCGCAGCCCGCCGGCATCGCCCAGGCACGCCTGGACCCGCATGCGCAGGCGCCGCGCGGGGTGGCGCGGCGATGGCATCGGGGCAATACCAATAGTCATGGCCGCGCTTCCTCTATACCTTGTGCCAAACAAATTTTCCGGAACGCGCCGCACGACGGCAGCCGGAAATCCAACGGGGAAGAAACGTGGCTTCGACTGCTTCGCACACGCAGGACACGGCATTGCGGGCGCCCGATTTTTCGTTGCGGCAGCTGTCGTACTTCCTGGCGGCCGCCGAATGCGAATCCGTGCAGCAGGCCGCGCAGGCATTGCATGTGTCGGCGCCCGCGGTATCGACCGCCATCGCCCATCTCGAAACCTTGCTGGGCGTACAGCTGTTTCGCCGCCGCCATGCGCGCGGGCTGATCCTCACCGAGCAGGGCAGCGCCTTCGCCGTGCAGTGCCGCGGCATCCTCCAGGAAGCCTGGGGGTTGGGCAGCCTGCAAGGGCGCGGCGAACTGCACGGGCAGGTGCGCGTGGGCTGCCTCACCACCTTCGCGCCGTTCGTCATCCCACCCTTGCTCACCCGCGTGCAGCAGCATCTGCCCGGCGTGCGCCTGGCCTGGTTCGAGGGCCACCACGAGTACCTGCTGGAGGGCCTGCGCACTGGCACGCTCGACATCGCGGTGCTGTACGACTTCGAGATCCCGTCCGGCATCAAGCTGGTGGCCTTGCGCGCCGCGCCGCTGCAGGTGGTGCTGCCCGCCTCCCATCCGCTGGCGGCCAAGGAAACGCTGGCCACCAGCGACCTCAACACCGAGCCGCTGATCCTGCTCGACCTGCCGCGCACGCGCGAATACATGCTGACGGCCTTCAGCTCCAACGGCGCGATTCCGCGCATTGCCCATTCGGTGCTGTCGATCAATATGCTGCTGGGCATGGTGGCGGCCGGCCATGGCTTCTCGCTCCTGAATTTCTGTCCGCCCAATGCCCTGCCGGGCATGGGCGGCATCGTGTCGCGCGCATTCGAATCGCATGTGCGTCAACCCAATATCGTGGCGGCGTATTCGTTCCGCTATCACTATCCGCGCGCCGCCGCCGCGATCGTGGAGCACATCTCGGAGCTGGTCGACGAACTGGTCATCCAGTCCCATTGAGCCGGCGCGGCCGGCGCTCAGGGCGCCGCGGCCAGTTCGAACGCGCCGTTGCTGACCGTGAGCATGCGCACGCTTTCCGCCTTGGCGCCGAAGTGGTCTTCGGGGCCGTAGGCGTAGATGGCGGTCACGCCCACGTAGCGCTCGCCTTTCTCCAATTGCGCACGCAGCGCCGCCGGGTCGCTGCCGGCCGTGCGCATGGCCTGCAGCAGCAGGTTGGCCGAGTCGTAGCCGTTGCCCGAGAAGGTGGCCGGCGGCTTGCCGTATTTCTTGGTATAGGCGGCCACGAACGATTGCAGGCCGGCCTTCTGCGCGTCATCGGACGGCAACGAGCCGGCGACGTACAGCTTGGACGACGGCAGCAGGATGTCGTTGGCGGCCTCGCCGGCCAGCCGCAGGTAGTTGAAGTCGTTGGCGGCATGGGTCAGGTACAGCGGCGTATCGATGGCCAGCGCGCGATGGTTGCGGGTGGCGATGGCCAGGCCCGGGCCGGTGGCCCAGATCACGATGGCCTGGGCGGGGCTGCCGCGCAGCTTGGTCAGCTGCGGCGTCATGTCGGTGTCCGCGTGGCCGAAGGTCTCGGTGGCCACCACCTGCACGCCGTATTGGGCCGCCAGGCGGTTGAGCGTATCGCGGCCGTTGGTGCCGAACGCGACGTCCGAGTGCAGCATCGCCACCTTGGTGATGCGGCGCGCCTGCATGTCGCGCAGCATCACCGTCTGCACGATCTCGTCGGTCAGCGGCGCGATGAAGGTATAGCGCCGCTTCTCGGGCGGCAGCACGATGCCGCGGCTGGCGCCGTTGGCGATCATCGGCACCTTGGCGCGCTCGATCACGTCGGCCACGGCGAAGTTGGAGCCCGAGCTGACGGGGCCGATGACGGCGGACACCTTCTCCTGCGACAGCAGCCGGCGCGCGCCCGAGACGGTCTTGGTGTTGTCGCTTTCGCTGTTGACGTTGACCAGCACGATCTTGCGGCCCTGTATGCCGCCCGCGGCATTGGCCTGGTCGATGGCCAGCTGGGCCCCTTCCAGCGTGGGCTGCCCCAGCGAGGCGATGGCGCCCGAAGTTTCGAGCAGCGCGCCGATCCTGATGTCCTGGCCCAGCGCGATGTGCGCCGGGCCGGCGGCCAGTGCCGCGATCGCCATGATTTTCCACAGTTTCATTGTGATTCCCCTTGTTGGTGCTGCGCCATGAATTCGAGTGCGTGGACGAACAGGCCGGGGTCGGCCGTCCAGATGCCGCCGCCGATGCGCCCGGCCGTGCCCAGGCTGTCGAGCATGCCCAGCGCCACCACCGGCGCCTTGCCGGTGGCGGCAACGGCGCGCGCGGCCAGCCCCATGCGGGGATGGCTGCGTTCGAAGGCGGGATGGGCCGGGCCGAGCAGGGCGGCGCCCAGCGCGGCGGCCGGCTCGGGCATGTAGGCGCCCAGGGCCTGCTGCTGCGCCGGCGAATGCGCCATCGCCATGGCGCCCAGGCCCAGGGCCTCGACGACGGCGCTGTCGCCGATGGCCGGCAGCGGTTCCGCGCCGGACTGGCCGGGTTCCAGCGCGCCGCGCGGCGCGCCGCAGCGCCGGCTGAACCAGCGTCCCGGCAGCGCGGCCAGCTGGATGCCGGCTTCGCGCCCGTTGCCGCCCATCGCGGTCACCAGGCTGCTGCCGGCCATGCCTTCGGCCGCCGACAGCATGCATTTGGAGGCGGCCATCCACAGATTGAGGAAAAAGCCCGGCGCTTGCGCCAGGTAGACGGCCACCGCCGAGTCCTCGGGCGCATGGCCGAGCGCGCGCAGCCGTGCCGCCAGCGCCTGCGTGCCGGCCAGGGTGCGCCCATGGCAATCGTCGCCCGCGGCCAGGGCCTGGTCGGCCAGTTCGATCAGGTCGATGCCGGCCTCGCAGCCGGCCCGCAACTGTTCGGCGAAGGGGCCGTTGAGCCAGCGCAGGTGTTCGGCCACTTCCGTCTCCGGACGGCCCAGCCGGATCGGCCACTGGTTGCCGCCGTTGAGGGCGGCATGGCACGGCCCGGCGCGGCCGGCCGCGTCGCGCACCACCTGGACGTGCTGGCTGGGCGACAGGATGGCCGCCAGCGGCACGACGCAGCGGTGGTCCTGCGCCGGCGCCAGCCGGATGGCGCCGGTGCGCACGCCGTACAGCGCGTCGGCGCGGTCGACGGCCCAGCCTTCGTACAGCGCCGCGTTGACGATGGAGTTGAGCATCGGCCACGGTATCTCGCCGTTGCCGGGAAGGGGCGGGCCGGCGTGCAGCAACGTGCGCGCCGGGTACGCGAAAGCCTCGCACGCCGGCAGCAGCCCCGCCAGCACGGGGCGCACCGCCGTCACGGCGCGCCAGGCGGCCGCGTCGCGCGGATCGAGGGTGTCGAGGGAATTCATGCCTGTCTCCGGGTCGGGGTGTCGGCGCCTTCCCAGCCCAGGAAGGCTTCGCCGATGTCGCTGCGCGCCAGCAGGCTGGCGCTGGTGTCCTGCGCCACCAGCCGGCCGTTGACCAGCACATAGCCGCGGTCGGACACCTGCAGCGCGGCGCGCGCATTCTGTTCGATCAGCAGCACCGTCAGGCCACGCTCGGTCAGGCGCGGCAGCGATTCGAGGATTTCGCGCGCGATCTGCGGCGCCAGGCCGAACGACGGCTCGTCCAGCATCAGCAGCTTCGGGCGGCTCATGAGCGCGCGTCCGATCGCCAGCATCTGACCCTCGCCGCCTGACAGCGTGCCGGCCTGCTGGTGCATGCGTTCGGCCAGGCGCGGGAACAGCGCGGTGATTTCCTCCATGACCTGGTTCATCGCCGCCACGGTCTCGCGCCGCGGGGCCAGCAGCTGCATGACGCCGCCGCGCCGCACGCAGGCGTAGTGGCCCATCATCAGGTTCTCGCGCACCGTGAGGCTGGGAAACAGCGAGCGCCCCTCGGGCGCCAGCGCGATGCCCGCGCCGGTGCGGGCTTCGGCCGGCACGCCGGCCAGGTCGGTGCCGTTGAAGGCGATCCGGCCCGCTTGCGGGCGCAGCAGCCCGGCGACCGCCTTGAGCAGGGTCGACTTGCCGGCGCCGTTGGCGCCAATCAGCGACACGATCTCGCCCTGGCGCACCTGCAGCGATACGTCGGACAGCGCCTGCAGGGCGCCATAGCGCACCGACAGCCGGTCGATCTCCAGCACCGAGGCGGCCTGGGCATTGGCGGCCTCGGGACGCAGGCCCGGGCGGATCTCGGTATTGCCCAGGTAGGCGGCGATGACGGCGGGATCGGCGCGCACCGCCGCGGCCTCGCCCTGAGCCAGGATGCGGCCATGGTTCAGGACCACGATGCGGTCGGCCAGCCGGCCCACGAAGGCGAGATCATGTTCGACGAAAACGACCGTGGCGCCGTTGGCGCGGATCTGCTCGATCGCGCCGGCCAGCATGTCTTTCTCGACGCTGTTCAGGCCCGCGCCGGGTTCGTCCAGGTACAGCAGCCGGGCACCCGAGGCCAGGGCGCGCGCGGCGGCCAGCAGGCGTTGCTGGCCGGCCGTCAGCTGGGCGGCCGAGGTATCGGCCAGCGCCGCCATGCCCACCGTATTCAGGTGCGTCATGGCCTGGTCGGACAGCGTCTGCGCCGTGCCCGTCTTCCAGCCCAGGCCGGCCAGCCCGGCCAGGAAACCGCTGCCGCTGCGGCGCACGCCGGCGGCCATGACGTTCTCGCGCACCGTCAACGCGGTCAGGATCTCGGCGGCCTGGAAGGTGCGCGCCAGGCCGCGCAGGTTCACTTCATGGGCGGGCAGGCCGGTCACGTCCTCGTTCTCGAAATGGACCTTGCCCTGGCCGGGCGCGAGCGCGCCCGAGACGATGTTCAGCAAGGTCGACTTGCCGGCGCCGTTGGGGCCGATCAGGGCGAGGATTTCGCCGCGGCGGACCTGGAACGACACATCGTCCAGGGCCTGCAGCCCGCCGAACCGGATCCCCACGCGCTGGACGTCCAGCATGATTGCGGAGCTATTCATAGGACATTTGCCTTGATGACGGGCGCCTTGGCGCGGTTGGCCCGGCGGGCGAGCAGGTGGCGCAGCGGGTCGCCCAGTCTTTGCACCGGGAACAGCATGGTCAGGATCAGCAGCAGGCCGTACAGGATGACGTCCAGGTGGCCGAATGATTTCATGCCCTCGCTGACCAGCACCACGAAGAACACGCCGATCAGCGTGCGCCAGGTGCCCGTGAAGCCGCTCAGGGCCACGATCAGCAGCAGCTTGATCGAGAACGCCACGTTGAACGGGTCCGGACTGATGTAGCCCATCCAGAATGTGTAGAGGCCGCCCGACAGTCCGGCCAGCGCGCCGCTGGCCATCATGATGAGCTGCTTGACGCGCGCCGGTGCGATGCCGATGGAGCCGGCCACCAGCTCGCTTTCGCCGACCACGCGCAGGGCCAGCCCGAAGGGCGAGCGGATCAGGTTGTCGGCCAGGATCAGCGCGACGATGACGGCCAGCCAGCCCAGCACGAAAAAGGCCGGGTCCGAGGCCAGCTCCAGGCTGCCCACCTTGAGCACGCCCGCTACGCTGATGCCGTCGGGGCCGCCGGTGACGTCATGCCATTCGACCAGCACGGTGTGGACGATCATGCCCAACGCCAGCGTCGCCATGGCCAGGTGGTGGCCGCGCAGCCGGAACACCAGCTTGCCCACCGCCCAGGCGGCCGCGCACGCCAGCGCCGCGGCGAACAGCACGGCCAGCCATGGGTCCATGTCCCAGCGCTGCGAGGCGATGGCGGCGGCGTAGGCGCCTATGCCCACGAAGGCGGCGTGTCCCAGCGAGATCTGTCCGCAATGCCCGACCAGCAGCGACAGGCCGATGGCCGGCAGCGCATAGACCGCGCAGACGACGAACAGGTTGATCAGATAGGCGTTGCCGGTGGCGTAGACCGCGGCCAGCAGGGCCAGCGTGAGCAGCAGTGGAAGTTTCTTCATCGCTTCACCTTGTCGAATTCGCCGAACAGTCCACCGGGGCGCACCAGCAGGAAGGCCAGCAGCAGGACGAACGCGATGGCGTTCTTGAACCCAGAACTGATGTAGCCGGCCGAGAAGGTTTCCAGCAGCCCCAGCAGCAGGCCGCCGGCGGCCGCGCCCACCGGGTTGCCGAAGCCGCCCATGATGCAGGCGACGAAGCCCTTGATGCCCAGCGCCGCGCCGCTGTCGTACTGCATCAGCGCGATGGGCGCGATGATGATGCCGGCGATGGCGCCGACCGCGCCCGACAGGAAGAAACCCAGGCCGCGCATCACCGACGAGGGAATGCCCATCAGCGCCGCGGCCTGCGGATTCATCGCACAGGCGCGGAAACTGCGGCCCAGGTATGTGCGGGTGAGAAAGACGTACAGCACCGCCATCAGCACCACGCTGGTGCCCAGCACCCAGAACGCCTGCGGCTGCATCGACACGCCGTACACGCTGATCGGCGTCGAGCCGGAGAAGGCGGGCAGCGACTGGGCGTCGGTGCCCCAGGTCACCACGGCGAGTCCCTGCAGTACCACGCTGATGCCTATGGTGATGATGATGCCGCGGATCGCGTGGCTGCCCACCGGGCGCAGCGCGAAGCGCTCCAGCACCACCCCCAGCGCGCCGACCAGCAGCACGCAGGCGACCACGGCCAGCGGCAGGGGAACGCCGGCCGCCAGCATCGAGGCGGTCGCCAGCGCGCCCAGCATCGAGGCCTCGCCCTGCGCGAAATTGACGATGTTGGTCACGTTGTAGACGGCGGTAAAGCCGATGGCGACCAGGCCGTAGATACAGCCCACCACCAGGCCCGAGACGAGGTACTGCAGGAACTCGGTCATCATGTGGTCCTTTTGTCGGTGCCGTCGGACGGCGTCTCCATCCACGATTCCGAGAACGCCAGGAACGCGGAGCTCTTCTTGCCGCCGTCGAAGTTGCGCGTGGTGACCCGGCCGCGCAGCGGCTTGCCGTTGAGGGTGATGCTGGCGTCGGTCGCGTCGATGAACAGGCTGTACATCTCATGGCGGCCGGTCGGCCCTTTCTCGGGCGGCATGTCCACCGCGTAGGGCTCGGTCAGTCCGTCCCAGGTCAGCACCACTTCGATGTCGCGCGAGCGCAGGATCTCCTGGTAGCGCGAGCGCGTATCGCCGGCCGAGCGCGCCTCGGTCAGCGGCAGGTAGCTGATCGCTTCGGTGCCGGCCGAGACGCGGAACGAATTGAAGCGCGCGAAGAACTCCTTCATCAGGTAGCGCGCCAGCGGTTCGTTGTCGGTGATGCAGACATTGCACGCCTGCGGCAGGGTCGCGGCGATGTCGGGCTGCTCCAGCAGCAGCACGCCGCGGCCCATGCCATAGGGCGAATAATTGATGTGGAAATACGTCGCCAGGCCGGTCCATGGACCGTCGTCCTGCTCCTTCAGGTAGATGCCGGGGTTGTCGCCGGTCCATGCCACTTTGCCGGGATGTACGGGTGAGCTCATCTTGGGTGTCCTGTAGTGGGTGACGAAGGGATGCGAGGGCCGCCGCCGCGGGCGGCTCTCATTCGGAGGTTGCGGTGCTGGCCTGTTCGGCGGCGTAGGCGCGGATGCGTTCGCGCACCTGTTCGGGGCGATCGGCCTGTTCGTGGTGCTCGCCCTTGACGACGATGGCGGTGATGGCCTTGCCGATTTCGCGCACGCAGGCCGCGTCGTCGACGTCGGCGGGCGGGATGCTGACCACCGTGTCGTGGGCATAGGTGGGCGTGGCGCCGTTGGCCCGCAGCGGCGAGACGGCGGGCGCCTCGCCGTTGGCGATCTTGCGCGATTCGCGCCGCAGCAGCTGCCGCAGCATGGCCACGCCGCGGTCGCAGCGGGTGAGGTTTTCCATTGCGTGCACGGCGATCGGGCGCTGCGAAATCTGCGCGTCGTAATCGCCCGGCATGCGCTGGCGGTCGGCATAGGGCCGTTCGCCGTTCTGGCCGAAGAAATCCACCGTCTCCACGCCGCACAGGCTTTCGTCGGCCAGGCCGCGCGGGTCGGCGTCGGGGTGCATGTGGCGCCAGCCTATGATGCGGCAGGTGTGGTCGTCGATCGGCGTGGTCCAGCGCGTGATCGCCACGCGGGCGAATTCCTTGGGCGTCAGCCCGTCTTCCCAGATGTGGCCGACCTGCGCCAGGTTGGGCAGCACGATGTCGTTGGAGCGCACCCACACCTTGTCTTCCCAGCGCCGCGAGGTGACATAGATCATGCCGGTGGGCGTGGGCACGAAGTCCATCTCGGGCAGCTCGCCCCAGGCCTCGGCGAATTGCGTGAAGCTGATGCGCGTGTGCAGGAACACGGCATGCGCCGGGTCCATCACGTTCTCGTGCACTTGCAGCCAGTTGCACGGGTACGTAATACAGTAGGGCACCAGGCGATCGCCAGGGATGTCGTAGGTGTCGTAGACCGGGAACTCGGGCCGGTCCGCCGGCGGACCGAAATAGCCGAAGATGATGCCCCGGTACTCGTGCAGCGGATACGCGCCGTGGCAGACGTTGAAGCGCAGTTGCGAGTCGGGCGGGTCGCCCGGGGTTTCAAGGATCTGCCCGTCCACGCCGAACAGCCAGCCGTGGTAGCAGCAGCGCAGGCCGTTTTCCTCGCAGATGCCGAACTCCAGCGATGTGCCGCGGTGGCTGCAGTGCTTTTCGAGCAGGCCGGGCTTGCCGTTGCGCGCGCGAAACAGCACCAGGTCCTCGCCGAACATGCGCACCGCCTTGGGCAGTTCGCCCAGTTCCTCGGATAGCGCCACGGGCTGCCAGAAGCGCCGCAGGTACTCGCCCATCGGCGAGCCTTTTTCGACACGGGTCAGGTCGGCGTTCTCGGCCGGCGTCTTGTCCCGTTCGTATGCGGAATACGGTTTGACGAGTACGATTTTCTTTTCCATGTTTCGCGCCATAGGAAGGTTGCAGGAACATGGAATGCACTCTAGGAAAAAAGCGCGGCGCGCGAAAATAATTAAAACGAACCAACCAGATCCGTTTTTTTAAAGCAGCACGAAAAGGGGGATGGCGCGCCGGATATTGGTGCGCAGCAGCACCGCCGCGGTGCCCCGGGGATGGCCGCTGGCCGGCGCGCGCGCACGGCGACGCCGCGCTGCGGCGCCGCATCGGGCATGCGAATTCGCGTCAGCGTTGCGGGTTGCCCAGGTGCGAGGTGTCGAGCACGTCGTCTTCGGGCGTGATGACGCCGGGATCGCCGGGCTCGGCAATGGCCCGGCCGCGCCGGGGCATGCCGGCCACCTGGGGAGCTTCCTCGGGCATGGGCATGACGTCCGTGCCCTTGCGCGCGTTCACCGGGCGGTGTGGCCAGGATTGCGCGTGCGGGTCTGCGGGTTGGGAATCGCGTGCGGTCTTGGTCATGATGGCTGCTCCAGAAGCAGGTGCGTCATCGAGTCATGTGGGCTGTATCGGGTGCCTGTCCCCGCGGGGACAGATACCGTCTTGGCAGTCAACCGTTCATGGCGTAGAGCGGTGTGCCTGTCCCAGTGGGGACAGGCACACCTCGCCGCGGATGTCAGCTCCCGTCCGGGGACTGGCACCCGGCTCCTGCGGGACAGGCGTCGCGAGGAGCCGAGCCGGTTCCGCATACATCCCATCTTAGGCCGGCGCGCCTGTCGGTACCCAAGCGTTTTGCAAGCGGCTGTTGCAGCTTGTGCCGCCTATAATCGGGGCGCGACGCTTCCGGTCGTCCGCCGCCCGCGCCGTGGCGGCGCTATGCCTCCCGTATCCCATTCCCATCGCCTTGACCGACGCACTCGACAGATCCGTTTCCGCCGAATTGGTAGCCGTCCTGGTGGCGGTGACGCAAGGAGAGCCGCGCGTGCTTACCACCGAGGATGCCCGCGCCCTGCCGGCCGGCCCGTTCGAGCTGGCGCACCGCTCGCTGCAGGCCGGTCTGCGCGCCTGGGTGGAGACCCAGACGCATCACCCGCTGGGCTACGTCGAACAGCTCTACACCTTTGCCGACAGCGATCGTTCCAACGAGGCCGGGGCGCGCGTCATTTCGGTCAGCTACCTGGGCCTGACGCGCGAGGCCGGGGCCACCGGCGTGGCGCAGGTGGGTTGGCAGCATTGGTATCGCTATTTCCCGTGGGAAGACTGGCGCGCCGGCCCGCCGGCCATCATCGCCGACGAGATCGCGCCCCGCCTGCTGGCCTGGGCCAAGGCGGGCGCCGGCGCCGCGGCCCGGACGCAGCGCCGCCAGCGCGTCGCGCTGACTTTCGGGCTGGACGGGGCGGGCTGGAACGAGGACATGGTCCTGCAACGCTACGAACTGCTGTTCGAGGCCGGGCTGGTGCCCGAGTCGCGCCACCCGGACGCCTCGGGCCACCCGGTGGCGGGGCAGTCGATGCGGCACGACCATCGCCGCATCCTCGCCACCGGCATTGCGCGGCTGCGCGCCAAGATCAAGTACCGGCCGGTAGTGTTCGAGCTGATGCCGCCTGAATTCACGCTGCTGCAGCTGCAGATGGCCGTCGAGGCCCTGGCCGGCCGCGGCCTGCACAAGCAGAACTTCCGCCGCCTCATCGAACAGCAGGAACTGGTCGAGGAGACCGGCGACATGGCCAGCGGCGCGGCGGGGCGTCCGGCCAAGCTGTTCCGGTTCCGCCGCGACGTGCTGCTCGAGCGCGCCATCGCCGGCAGCAAGCTGCCGCTGGCGCGGCAGTTCTAGGCCGCGCGCGGCGAAAAACACTTGACAGCGCTTTATGCTCAGGAATAGCATAATTGAACACAGCCCCTGTGGCCATTTTTTTGTCTCTTAAATACTCATTATGAGCATAAATATCGGGCAGGCCGCCCCTCTCGCCACCGACGCCGCGCCGACGCTACGCACGGCGCCCGCTCCCTTGCCGCAGGTCATGCTCGAGCCGCTGGTGCGCGCGGCGCTGCTGGAGGACCTGGGCCGCGCCGGCGACATCACGACCGACGCCATCGTGCCGGCGCAGGCGCGCGCGCAGACTCGTCTGGTGGCCCGGCAGGCCGGCGTGCTGGCCGGGCTGGACCTGGCGCGCCTGGCGTTTCGCCTGATCGACCCGGAAATCGAGTTCCACGCCTTGTTGCCCGACGGCGCCGAACTGCGGCCCGGCGCCGAGATCGCGCTGATCCGCGGCCCGGCGCGCGGCATGCTGACGGCCGAGCGCACGGCCCTGAATTTTCTCTGCCACCTCAGCGGCGTGGCCTCGGCCACCGCGTCCATCGTGGCGGCCATCGGCGCCGGCCATACCAAGGTGACCTGCACCCGCAAGACCATGCCGGGCCTGCGCGCGGTGCAGAAGTACGCCGTGCGCGTGGGCGGCGGCAGCAATCACCGCTACGGCCTGGACGACGCGGTGCTGATCAAGGACAACCACGTGGCGATCGCCGGCGGCATCGACGCCGCCGTGCAGCGCGCGCGGGCGGCCATCGGCCACATGGTCAAGATCGAGGTCGAGGTCGACACGCTGGAGCAACTGCGCGCCGCGCTGCGGCTGGGCGTGGACGTGGTCCTGCTGGACAACATGGACCTGGACACCCTGCGCGAAGCGGTGGCGCTGGTCGACGGGCGCGCGGTCACCGAGGCATCGGGCCGCATCACGCCCGAGACCGCGCCGGCGGTGGCCGCCACCGGGGTGGACCTGATGGCGATCGGCTGGCTGACCCATAGCGCCCGGGTGCTGGATATCGGCCTGGACAGCTAGCCCCCCCGGGGCTGCGGCCCTTTCCCTTTCCGTTTTCTCAACCACGGCGTCCCGCCATGCGGGGCGTTGCGACCCGTTGCACCCTTGACGACCATGAAATCACGAGTCTCGATCCTGTTGGCCGGCTGCCTGCTTGGCGCCGGTGCGGCCGCCGCGCAAGCGCCGGCCTCCTATCCCGACCACGCCATCACCATTGTCGTGACCTTTCCGCCCGGCGGCGGCACCGATCTGCTGGCCCGCAAGCTGGGCGCCGCCATGCAGCAGCGGCTGGGCCAGCCGGTGGTGGTGGAAAACCGTCCCGGCGCCAGCGGCAATATCGGCGCGCGCGCCGTGGCCGAGGCGCGGCCGGACGGCTACACGCTGCTGATGGTCAACAGCTCGTTCGCGGTCAACCCGGGCGTGTTCCGCAACCTGGACTTCTCGCCGACGCGCGACTTCACGGCGGTGATCAACGTCGCGTATGTGCCTTCCGTGATCGTGACCGCCGAGCCGGCCGGCGACGCCGGCCTGCCGCAGCGGCTGCGCCAGGCGGACGCGCAGACCCGCACGCTGGCGTTCGCTTCGTGCGGCAACGGCACGCCGCAGCACCTGGCCGGCGAAATGCTGCGCCAGGCCAGCGGCGCCTGGCTGCAGCATGTGCCGTATCGGGGCTGCGGCCCGGCGCTGACCGACGTGCTGTCGCGCCAGGTGCCGCTGGGCATCGTTACCGCGTCCAGCGCGGCGCCGTTCATCCAGGCGGGCAAATTGCGCGCGCTGGCGGTGACTTCGCCGCGGCGCTCGCCGCTGCTGCCGGACGTGCCCACGGTGGCCGAGCAGGGCGCGCCCGGCTATGAACTGGACCAGTGGCATGGCCTGCTGGCGCCGGCCGGTACGCCGCCGGAGGTGGTCCGGCGCCTGTACGAAGCGTTGTCGGCCATCGTGGCCGAACCCGCCATGCGTCAGGAGCTCGAATCGCTGGGCTTCAACCCGGTCAGCGAAGGTCCGGAACGCTTCGAGGCGCTGGTGCAGGCCGACATCGCGCGCTTCGCCGCCCTGACGGCGCGCATGGGGCTGCGCGCCGACTGAAGGCTCAGGCCGCGGCCGGCACCTGCGCCTCGAGCTGTTGCTTGAGCTCGGCGGGCAGCTTGAGCTGGCGCGCCAGCTCGTCCAGGTAGGCGCGCTCCATGAAGCTCTGCTCGTCGGCCACCAGCAGGCTGGCCAGGTACATTTCGGCCCCCATTTCCGGGGTCCGGGCCTGCCGGGCGATGACGGCCGGGTCCAGCGGGCGGGCCAGCTCGGCCTCCAGCCAGGCGCGGTCGCCGGCGTCGCCGGACAGCTTGGCCAGTTCGGTTTCGAGCAGCTGGCGCTCTTCGGGGCCGATGTGGCCGTCGGCCTTGGCCGCGCCTATCATGGCCACCAGCACGGCGTTGCTGTGCTGCTCGGCCTGGGCGGGCGGCAGTCGGTCCAGGGTTTGCGGCGCCGGCGCGGCGGCGCCGCCGGCCTGGTTGCGCTGGTACTGGTCGTAGGCGCGATAGGCCAGCGCGCCCAGCGCCGCCATGCCGCCGTACATGGCGACCTTGCCGCCGATCTTGCGGGCCTTCTTGCTGCCCAGCAGCAGGCCCAGGGCGCCCGCGCCCAGCGCGCCGCCGCCCAGCCCGGCCAGGAACGAACCCTTGCCCTGGGCGGCCTGTTGCGCCTGCGCGCCGGCGCCTTGCATCAGGCTCTGGCCGGACTGCAACAATTGATCGAGTAATTGACGGGCGCTCAATGCGGACTCCTGTGTCTTGCGTGGAATTACCGTCTGACTGGCGGTCCGCCAAATAGTTCAGCCCGTTGTCAGCTGGTGTCCATGGTACAAAACCTGGACGCGCGGCCAGCGGGGCGGCGCCCGAACGGAGACATCCCATGACGATCCAAGTGCGCGCCAATACCCCCGGCGGGTTGCAGTACACGGCCACCGCCGAAGGCCACGAATTGCCGCTGGCCATGCCGCAGCCGCAGGGCGAGGGGCCGGACCCGCACGACTATTTCGACACCGCGCTGGGCGGCTGCAAGGCGTTGACGTTGATGGTGTACGCCCAGCGCAAGGGGCTGCCGCTGCAAGCGGTGGACGTGGATGTGGTGCGCGACGCCAGCGAAGAGCGCAAGGGCGTCTATCGCCTGACCGCCAAGCTGAAGCTGCACGGCGACCTGGACGACGCGCAGATCGACGAACTGCTCAAGGTGGCCGACAAGTGCCCCCTGCACAAACTCATGACCGCCACCGATATCCAGGTGTCGACGATCGTGGTGGAGTAGGGGGGACAGATACCGTCTTGGCCGTCAAGCGTCGATGGCGTACAGCAGTGTGCCTGTCCCGGCGGGGACAGGCACCCTCCCTGCGGGGACAGGCACCGGAGGTCGGATTTGGCCGGTGCCAGTCCCCCTGCGGGGACAGGCACCGGAGGTCGGATTTGGCCAGTGCCAGTCCCCCTGCGGGGACAGGCACCGGAGGTCGGATTTGGCCAGTGCCAGTCCCCCTGCGGGGACAGGCACCGGAGGGATCAGTTTTCCATTCCCGGGACGACGGTCGAGAAGCCGGCGTCGACGTGGGTGATTTCGCCGGTGATGCCGGCGGCGAGGTCGGACAGCATGAAGGCGGCGACGTTGCCGACGTCTTCGATGGTGACGTTGCGGCGCAGCGGGGCGTTGGCCTCGACGAACTTCAGGATCGACGAGAAGTCCTTGATGCCGCTGGCGGCCAGCGTCTTGATGGGGCCGGCCGAGATGGCGTTGGCGCGGATGCCGCGCGGGCCGAGGGCGGTGGCCAGGTAGCGCACGCTGGCTTCCAGCGAGGCCTTGGCCAGGCCCATGGTGTTGTAGTTGGCGACCACGCGCTCGGAGCCCAGGTAGCTCAGGGTCAGGACCGAGCCCTTGCGGCCTTCCATCAGCGGCAGCGCCGCCTTGGCCATGGCGGGGAAGCTGTAGGCCGAGATATCGTGCGCGATACGGAAGTTCTCGCGCGACAGGCCGTCGAGGAAGTCGCCGGCGATCGCTTCGCGCGGCGCGAAGCCGATGGCGTGCACCAGGCCGTCCAGGCCGTCCCAGCGCTTGCCCAGTTCGGCGAAGGCGGCGTCGATCTGGCTGTCTTCGGCCACGTCGCAGGGCAGCACGATGTCGCTGCCGAACGAGGCGGCGAATTCGGTGATGCGCTCCTTGAAGCGCTCGCCCACGTAGGTGAACGCCAGGTCGGCGCCCTGGTCGCGGCAGGCGCGCGCGATGCCGTAGGCGATGGATCGGTTGGAAAGCACCCCGGTCATGAGGATGCGCTTGCCGGCGAGAAAGCCCATGTTGATGTCCTTTGATTGCCTTGCGGAAAGGCCGCTATTGTAGGAATTTTAGCGGCTTGGCGGACAGGCGCCGGCGCGGGGCCGGCGCGCCTTGTCAGCCGCGCGTGCCGGTGCCCGGGATGCGCAATTGCGAGCCCAGCTTCAGGTTGTTGCTCTTGAGGTTGTTCAGGGCGCGCAGCGCATCGACCGAGGTGCCGTACTTGCGCGCCAGGCCGAACAGGGTGTCGCCCGAGCTGACCTTGTGGGTGCGCACGTTGGGGCGCGCATTGGCCGCGCGCGCCGGCGCCTTGCCGCGCGGCGCGGGGGCGGTGCGCGGTTCGCCCACGTTGTCCAGCGCGCCCACCGGCGGCGACAGCGACGCCAGCTGGATATTGGCTGCGCCGTCTCCGCTGGGCACGCCCGGGATCAGCAGCGCCTGGCCGGCGGCCACCTTGCGTTTGGAGCCGATGTCGTTGCTGGCGCGCAGCTTGGCCTCGCTGATGCCGAAGCGCTTGGCGATGGCGGCGTAGCTTTCGCCGCGGCGCGTATGGTAGACCTTCCAGGAACTGAGGTCGCCCTTGTAGTTCTGCAGGTTGGCGTTGAAGCGGTCGGCCCGGTCGGCCGGCAGCAGCAGCGTGGGGGCATGCTCGCCGCGGATCAGGGGACGGTTGAACGCGGGGTTGAGGGCCTTGAATTCGTCCAGCGGCATTTCGGCCAGCTTGGCCGCCAGCTCGATGTCGATGTCGCGGTTCTTCTGCACCGCGACGAAATACGGGGTGTTCTCGACCGGCGGCAGGACCACCGCGAACTTGCGCGGGTTGGCGATGATGTTCTTGATGGCCTGCAGCTTGGGCACGTAGTTGCGGGTCTCGTCGGGCATGTTCAGCGACAGGTAGTCGGTGCCCAGGCCGGCCGCCTCGTTCTTGGCCATGGCGCGCTGCACCGAGCCCTCGCCCCAGTTGTACGAGGCCAGCGCCAGGTACCAGTCGCCCTGCATCTCGAACAGCTTCTCCAGGTAGTCGAGCGCGGCGTAGGTCGAGGCGATCGGGTCGCGGCGCTCGTCGCGCCACCAGTCCTGCTTGAGGTTGAAGTGCTGGCCGGTGGTGGGAATGAACTGCCACAGGCCCGAGGCTTGCGAACGCGACAGGGCGGTGGGGTTATAGGCGCTTTCGACGAAGGGCAGCAGCGCCAGTTCGGTGGGCAGGCCGCGGCGGTTGATTTCGTCGACGATGAAATACAGGTACTTGCCGGCCCGCTCGGCCATGCGCTGCACCGACTCGGGATGCGACGCGTAGTAGTCGGTCCATTCCTGGGCCAGGTCGGTGTTCAGGTTGGGGATGGCGAAGCCGCGGCGGATGCGGTCCCAGGCGTCGCTGGGCGGGCTGGTGAGATCGACGGTGCGGGAGGTGTCTTGGGCGATGTAGCGGTTGCTGGAGGGACCGGCGGCCTGGTTCTGTTTTGCGGTGCCGGCGCAGCCGGCAAGTACGGCGAGGAACAGGGGTAGCAGGAGGCGGAGAAATCTCATGGGCGGTGGATCACTTGAAATTGTTCTTCCATTGGCGCAAAGCCGCAAAGACTTCCACGGGCGTTGCCAGGGAACGTCCGGACCAGACAGCAGCAGCGTGAGCAACAGCGGCATGCGGTGTGCGCAGGAAGGGATTGGTCTCGCGCTCCTGGCCGATCGTCGACGGCAAGGTGGGCGTTCCTTCGTTGCGCAGCTCCTGGGCCCGCTGGTACCACTGTTGCAGGGTGCGGTTGGCGGGTTCGACCGCCAGCGCCCAGCGCAAGTTCGCTAGAGTGTACTCGTGCGCGCAGCAAACCTGTGTATCCGCCGGTAAGGCAGATAATTTCTCCAATGAATCAAGCATTTGCGCCGGAGTTCCCTCGAACAGCCGGCCACAGCCGCCGGCAAACAGGGTGTCGCCACAGAAAAGCACGCGCTCGACACCGGCCGCGCGGCCGGTGTAGGCGATATGGCCGGCGGTGTGGCCGGGCACGTCCAGTACCTCCAGCGCCAGCGCCAGTTCGGGCAGCGCCACGCGGTCGCCCTCGGCCAGCCGCACGTCGCAGTGCGGCAGGGTTTCGCCGGCCGGGCCGTACACCGTCGCGCCCGTGGCCTGCACCAATTCCAGCACGCCGCCGACGTGGTCGGGGTGATGATGCGTGAGTAGAATGGCGCGCAGCGTGGCGCCGGTTGCGCGCAGCCAGCGCAGCACCGGCGCGGCGTCGCCGGGATCGACCACGGCGGCCTGGCCCTCATGGGCCAGCGCCCAGATATAGTTGTCGGAAAAGGCCGGCAAGGGCATGACGGCGGACGGGGAGGGCGCGGTATGCATATTGGAAAGGGATCGACAGCGTGGCAGAAGAAACTCCGCCGATTGTAGAACTGGCCGAATGGTTCCAGACGCCGCCGGGGCAGTACGTCCTGGCCTGGGAGCAGGCCCAGTTCGACGAGGCGGTAGCGGACATCTTCGGATATTACGCTTGGCAGGTGGGGCTGGCCGAGCCCAACCTGCTGCGCGCCAACCGCATGCCGTTCAAGGCCTGGGTAGGGGCCGGCGTGCCGCCGCCCGAGCTGGCGCAAGGCTGGCAGGCCTGTGTGGCGGCCGCGCCCGAGGCGCTGCCGTTCGAGTCGCAGAGCGTGGATCTGCTGGTGCTGCCGCATGCCTTCGAGTACGCCGAGGCGCCCCATCTGGTGCTGCGCGAGGTCGAGCGCGTGCTGGTGCCCGAGGGGCGGGTGGTGATTTCCGGCTTCAACCCCTGGAGCCTGTGGGGGGCGCGCAACCTCATGCCCGGCATGGAAGCCTGGCTGCCGCTGCCCCTGTCGGCGCAGGTCGCGCTGCCGCGCCTGAAGGACTGGTTCAAGCTGTTGTCGTTCGAGGTCGAGCGCGGGCGGTTCGGCTGCTACGCGCCCGCCTGCCGCACCGACAAGTGGCTGCGCCGCTGGCGCTTCATGGAGCGCTACGGCCAGCGCTGGTGGAGCCTGGGGGGCGCCGTGTACGTGGTGACCGCCACCAAGAAGGTCGCGGCCATGCGCCTGATCGGCCCGGCCTGGAAGACGCGCCGCAAGCGGGCCCAGGCCGCCTCGGTGGCGGTAAATCGCCAGGCCGACGATCCGGGCCGGTGATAATGCCGTACTTTCATTCCGGCGCGCCGGCCGATCCGGCGCGCCCCGATACGGACACTATGCAGAATCTAGAAGGTAGCGGCGACGGCCAGCAGGTGGAAATGTGGACCGACGGCGCGTGCAAGGGCAATCCCGGCCCGGGCGGATGGGGCGTGCTGATGCGCGCCGGCCAGCACGAGAAGACCATGCACGGCGGCGAACGCCAGACCACCAACAACCGCATGGAGCTGATGGCAGTCATCGAGGGCCTGCGGGCGCTGAAACGGCCGTGCCGCGTCACCATCCACACCGATTCCCAATATGTCATGAAAGGCATGACGGAATGGCTGGCCAACTGGAAACGGCGTGGCTGGCTCACGGCCGACAAGAAGCCGGTCAAGAATGTCGAGCTGTGGCAGGCCCTGGACGAGCAGGTCGGCCGGCACCAGGTGCAGTGGCGCTGGGTGCGCGGGCACGCTGGCGATCCGGGCAACGAGCGCGCCGATGCCCTGGCCAACCAGGGGGTGGAGGCCGCGCGCGGCCGCTGATACACCAGGGATATCCCTAAACGGGCGGCATCGCATGGCACGGCGGGCCCGAATTCCGCGAAACTGCAGGGCAGTGCTGTGCCAAGATGTAAATGCGGGTGCTACAGTGCCACACTTCCCAATTTGCTGCCGCATCACCGCGTCGGTGCGGCCTTGCCACGTTTTCGCATGAAGAAAGCCGCATTGATTGCCGCAGTCGCCGCCGGGCTGGCTGCCGGGGCCGCCCTGGGCCTCTATGTGCCGCGCTGGCTCTCCAATTCCGGCGCGCCGGTGACCCCGCTGGCCCAGCCCGGCGTGGCGCCGGCGGCGGTCCGGGTCGAAACCGCCAAGGTGGTGGAGACGCCGTTCGCGCGCGGGATCGCGGCCGTGGGCAGCCTGCGCTCGGACGAGTCGGTGGTGCTGCGCCCCGAAGTGGCGGGCCGCATCCAGCATATCGATTTCAAGGAAGGCGAGGCGGTGCGGGCCGGGCAGACCCTGGTGCGGCTGGACGACTCGGTGCCGCGCGCCGAGCTGGACCAGGCGCGCGCCAACCTGGCGCTGGCGCAAAGCCAGTTCCGGCGCGCCCAGGACCTGCAGGGCCGCGGCTTTGTCAGCCAGCAGGCCCGCGACGAGGCGGCCAGCTCGCTGAAGGTGCAGCAGGCCGCGGCCGCGCTGGCCCAGGCCCGGCTGGACAAGATGACGATACGCGCGCCGTTTGCCGGGATCGTGGGGTTGCGCGACGTGTCCGTGGGCGACTACGTCAACCAGGGGCAGGACCTCGCGCCGCTGGAGGCGATCGATCCGCTCAAGGTCGATTTCCGCGTGCCCGAGATGTATTTCAGCAAGGTGCGCGTGGGCCAGGCGCTGAGCGTGCGGCTCGATGCCCTGCCCGGCGAGCAGCGCCAGGGCGTGGTGTATGCCGTCAGCCCGCTGGTTGACGCGGGTGGCCGCTCGATCCTGCTGCGCGCCACCGTGGCCAACCCGGACAGCGTGCTGCGCCCGGGCATGTTCGCGCGCGTGCAGCTGCTGTTCGGCCAGGAAAAGGCCCTGGCGGTGCCCGAGGCGGCGTTGTCGCCGTCGGGCCAGACACAGTATGTGTTCCGCGTGCGCGATGGCGTGGCGCAGCGCGTCGAAGTGACGGTGGGCGAGCGGCGCGAAGGCCGGGTCGAGCTGCTGACCGGCGTGGGCGCCGGCGACGAGGTGGTGGTGGCCGGCCTGCAGCGGCTGACCGACGGCGCGCCGGTCACCGTCATCGCCAGCGGTTCGTAGGCGGGCCGCGCCATGGTGCTCTCGGAAATCTGCATCCGCCGGCCGGTCTTCGCGTCGGTGCTCTCGCTGATCATCGTCCTGATCGGCCTTATTTCGTATACGCGCCTGAGCGTGCGCGAATACCCCAAGATCGACGAGCCCATCGTCTCGGTCGACACCACCTACAAGGGCGCATCGCCCGAGGTGATCGAATCGCAGGTCACCAAGCCCCTGGAAGACCAGCTGGCGGGCATCGAGGGCGTGGACGTGATGACCTCGCGCAGCCGCTCCGAGCGCAGCCTGATCAACATCAAGTTCAGCCTTTCGCGCGATCCGGACGCCGCCGCGGCCGAAGTGCGCGACAAGGTGTCGCGGGCGCGCCGCTTCCTGCCCGACGAAATCGACGAGCCCATCATCGGCAAGGTCGAGGCCGACTCCCAGCCGATCATCTATATCGCGGTCGAATCCGGCTCGTACTCGGCCATCCAGACATCCGACTACATCAACCGCTACATCAAGACCCGCCTGTCGGTGCTGCCGGGCGCGGCCGAAGTGCGCGTATTCGGCGAGCGCCTGCCGTCGATGCGCATCTACGTGGACCGCGACAAGCTGGCGGCCTACGGGCTGACGGTGCAGGACGTGGAGGCGGCGCTGCGCAGCCAGAACGTGGAGATCCCGGCCGGGCGCATCGAGTCGCGCGCGCGCGAATTCTCGGTGGTGTCGTCGACCGACCTGCAGACGCCGGCCCAGTTCGAGGATGTGGTGGTGGCCAACGTCAAGGGCTATCCGGTGCGCCTGCGCGACGTGGCCAAGGTGGAGATCGGCGCGGCCAACGACCGCGTGCTGTCGCGCTACAACGGACGCTCGGCCATCAACATCGGCCTGACGCGCCAGTCCACCGCCAACCCGCTGGAGCTCTCCAAGGCGGTGCGCGCCGAGATCGTGCAGCTCAACCAGAGCCTGCCGGCCGGAATGAAGCTGAACATCGCCTATGACTCGTCGGTGTTCATCGAGCGCTCGATCGACTCGGTGTTCAAGACGATCGGCGAAGCCATCATCCTGGTGGTGCTGGTGATCTTCTTCTTCCTGCGCAACCTGCGCGCCAGCATCATCCCCATCGTCACCATCCCGGTATCGCTCGTGGGCGCCTGCGCCCTGATGTACCTGTTCGGCTTTTCGATCAACACCCTGACCCTGCTCGCGATGGTGCTGGCCATCGGGCTGGTGGTCGACGACGCCATCGTGGTGCTGGAGAACATCTTCCGGCACATCGAGGAAGGCATGCCGCGCAAGCAGGCGGCGTTCCAGGGGTCGCGCGAGATCGGCTTCGCGGTGGTGGCCATGACCCTGACCCTGGTCACGGTGTACGCGCCGCTGGCGTTCGCCACCGGCCGCACCGGGCGGCTGTTCATCGAATTCGCGCTGGCGCTGGCGGGCGCCGTGCTGGTGTCGGGCTTCGTGGCGCTGACGCTTACCCCCATGATGTGCTCGGTGCTGCTGCGGCACCAGCAAAGCCACAATCGCTGGTACAACCTGATCGAGGGCTGGCTGGAAGCGCTGGGACGCGGTTACCGGCGCATGCTGGAGCTGGCCTTGCGCCATCGCTGGACAGTGGTGGGCGTGGGCGCCGTGGTGGCGGCCGCCAGCGGGGTGCTGTTCTCGGTGGTCAAGAGCGAGCTGGCTCCGATCGAGGACCGCGGCGTCGTGTTCGGCATCGTCAGCGCGCCCGAAGGCGCCACGCTGAACTACACGCTAGACAGCATGCTGGGCATCGAACAGTTCTACGCCGCCGTCCCCGAAGCCGCCACCGCCCAGGTGACGGTGGGCTTTCCGACGGTCACCGACGGCACGGCCATCCTGCGCCTGACGCCCTGGGAGGAACGCACCCGGCGCCAGCAGCAGATCGCCCAGGAACTGCAGCCCAAGTTCGCATCGCTGCCGGGCGTGCGGGCCTTCCCGACCAATCCGCCCTCGCTGGGGCAGTCGGCCCGTTCCAAGCCGGTGGAATTCATCATCATGAGCCAGGCCTCGTATCCCGAGCTGGCCAAGCTGGTCGGCGTGTTCACCAATGCGCTGCGCGACTATCCCGGCCTGCAGAACATCGATACCGACCTGCGCCTGAACACCCCCGAGCTGCGCGTGCACGTCGACCGCGACAAGATGGCCGACGTGGGGGCCAGCGTCGAGGTGGTCGGGCGCACCCTGGAATCCATGCTGGGCGGACGGCAGGTCACGCGCTACAAGGATCAGGGCGAGCAGTACGACGTGATCGTGCAGGTGGTACAGGGCGACCGCGCCACGCCCACCGACATTTCGGGCATTTACGTGCGGGCGCGCGATGGCAGCATGGTGCAGCTGGACAACCTGCTGTCGGTGCGCGAAAGCGTGTCGCCGCAATCGCTCAACCACTTCAACCGGCTGCGCGCGGTCAAGGTCGACGCGGCGGTGGCGCCGGGCTATGCGCTGGGCGAAGTGCTGGACCACATGCACCGGGTGGCGCGCGAAGTGCTGCCCAATACCGTGATCACCGATCTCGACGGCCAGTCGCGCGAGTTCCGCGACTCGTCGGGCAGCATCTACCTGGTGTTCGCCATGGCGCTGGCCTTCATCTACCTGGTGCTGGCGGCCCAGTTCGAAAGCTGGCGCAACCCCTTCATCATCATGCTGTCGGTGCCGCTGTCGATGACCGGCGCGTTGCTGGCGCTGTGGCTGACCGGCGGCACGCTGTCCATCTACAGCCAGATCGGCCTGATCACCCTGGTGGGGCTGATCACCAAGCACGGCATCCTGATCGTCGAATTCGCCAACCAGCTGCGCGATCAGGGCAAGGCGCTGCACGAGGCCGTGGTCGAGGCCAGCGTGCTGCGCCTGCGTCCCATCCTGATGACGACAGGCGCCATGGTGCTGGGCACCGTGCCGCTGGCGCTGGCGCAGGGCGCGGGCGCCGAATCGCGCCAGCAGATCGGCTGGGTGCTGGTCGGCGGGCTGATGCTGGGTACACTACTGACTTTGTTCGTGGTGCCGGTGGCGTATTCGATGATCGCCGCGGCGCGCCCGCAAGGGCAGCGCACCGGCGCCAGCCATACCGGGCCGGCCGTCGCGCCGCCCGCCTCGGAGTAGCACCGCTTATGCGCCAGATCATTTTCGATACGGAAACCACCGGCCTGGACCCGGCCCAGGGGCATCGCATCGTCGAAATCGGTTGCGTCGAGATCGTCAACCGGATGGTCACGGGCAACAACCTGCATATCTACCTGAACCCCGACCGCGACAGCGATCCCGAGGCGCTGGCGGTGCACGGCCTGACCACCGAGTTCCTGGCCGACAAGCCGCGCTTCGCCGAAGTGGCCGAGCAGTTCCTGGCCTTTATCGCCGACGCCGAGCTGATCGCCCACAACGCCGCGTTCGACGTCAAGTTCTTCAATGCCGAACTGCAGCGCATCGGCCGCGATCCGCTGAACACCCACTGCGAGAACATCGTCGATTCGCTGCTGCATGCGCGCAGCCTGCACCCCGGCAAGCGCAACTCGCTCGACGCGCTGTGCGACCGCTACGGCATCTCCAACGCCCACCGGACCCTGCACGGCGCCTTGCTCGACTCCCAGCTGCTGGCCGAGGTCTGGCTGGCGATGACGCGCGGCCAGGACGCCTTGCTGATCGACGTCGATGACCAGGGCGCGAACGCCAATGGCGCGTTGGTGCTGGGCAAGTTCGACGCCTCGGTGCTGACCGTGCTGGCCGCCAGCGAAGCCGAACTGGCCGAGCACGCGGCCTATCTGCAGGCGCTGGACAAGGCGGTCGGCGGGGCCTGCGCCTGGCGCGCGATCGAGCCGCTGCCCGCCGAACCGGGGCAGCCTGGCTGAGCCCGCGGGCGGGCGCTTTAAGGGCGGTTTGCACGCAATGTTTTTTTCGTGCTAGAATTTCGCCTCTTTCGGGGTGGTTAGCTCAGTGGTAGAGCACTGCCTTCACACGGCAGGGGTCACAAGTTCGAAACTTGTACCACCCACCAGCATCCCAGAAGGGCCGGTCGCTTGCAAAAGCGCCGGCCCTTCTTCATTTCCGGTTGCCTTTTTGACTCGGGCGCGGGCGCCCGCGCGCCATGCCGCCTGGCTGCGGCGAGGGCGGGCCATGGATGTTGATTTGGCGCAAGCCCGCGCCATGCGGTAGAGTCCGCAAGGCAGGCATGGCAGCTAAGATGGGGCGGAATTGCCGTTTGGGGAGGCGCCGGTGGCGCGAGCGGGCCGCGCCCGGCGTGGACGCGGCCAGGTCAACCAGGGGGAACAAGAGCATGCACCCGGATACGAACACGATGCTGATCATCATCGCGGCGGCTGTCGCCCTGATGATCGTGGGCTTCGGCCTGCGCGACCGCAACCTTGGCCTGGGCCTGCTGGGCATCGGCCTGATCGCCGCGCTCGCGACCATCGCCTACAAGGCGTATATCACCTTCAACTCGTTCTACTATTGAAGCGGCCGGCTGGCCCGCGCGCACCGCATGTTAGGATGCGCCGCGCGCGGACGGCCGCTTGCTGTCTGCGCGCATCGCGGGCCTGCATGCCAGGTCCGGACTATCGTCGAACAACGACAGTGGTCCTGCGCGCCGCCCGTTCATTATCCATGGACCTCCGCGGCGCCAGGCCAGCCAACAGGAGGATGATGTGTTCAAGCTGATGTCTCGTTCAGCCGTGAAAATGGTTGAACGCTATTTGCCCGACCCTTATGTATTCGTGGTGCTGCTGACGCTGGTCGCGGCCGGGGCGGCCATGGCCATCGAGGGCCAGACCCCCATGGCCGTCGTGCGCTGGTGGGGCAATGGCTTCTGGGGGTTGCTGACTTTCGCGATGCAGATGCTGCTGGTGCTGGTCACCGGCTACATGCTGGCGAGCACGCCGCTGGTCAAGCGGATGCTGGCGCGGCTGGCCGGCCTGGCCACGAGCGCCGGCGGCGCGATCATCCTGGTCAGCGTGGTGTCGCTGGCCGCCAGCTGGCTCAACTGGGGCTTCGGGCTGGTGGTCGGCGCGCTGTTCGCCAAGCAGATCGCCCGCCAGGTGCGGGTCGATTACCGGCTGCTGGTGGCCAGCGCCTATTCCGGCTTCATCATCTGGCACGGCGGGCTGGCCGGCTCGATTCCGCTGACCATCGCCACCGAGGGTCACTTCTCGGCCGACAAGATCGGCATCATCCCCACCGGCGATACGATTTTCGCGGTCTTCAACCTGGTGATCGTGGTGGCGATGTTCGTCCTCGTGCCGCTGGTCAACCGGCTGATGCTGCCCGACGAGAAGGAAAGCGTCTATGTCGATCCGGCGCGCCTGGAAGAGGCGCCCGTGCCGGCCTCGGACGACGACAAGCGCCCGGCCGCGCGCCTGGAGAACAGCCGGGTGCTGGCCTGGCTGATCGCCGCGGGCGGGTTGGCCTACATGTTCGACTACTACGTCGTGCGCGGCGCCGGCCTGAACCTGAACGTCATCAACTTCAGCTTCCTGATCCTGGCCATCCTGCTGCACGGCACGCCGCGCCGGCTGCTGGCCAGCCTGGACGAGGCCATCAAGGGAGGCGCGGGCATCGTGATCCAGTTCCCGTTCTATGCGGGGATCATGGCCATCATGATGGATTCGGGGCTGGCGGCCACCTTGTCCGAGTGGTTCGTGTCGATCGCCTCGGCCGCCACGCTGCCGTTCTGGACCTTCATCAGCGCCGGCATCGTCAACATCTTCATCCCGTCCGGCGGCGGGCAGTGGGCGGTGCAAAGCCCCATCGTGATCAGCGCGGCGCAGGCGCTCGGCGCCGATATGCCGAGGGTGGCGATGGCCGTCGCCTGGGGCGATGCCTGGACCAACATGCTCCAGCCGTTCTGGGCCCTGCCGGTGCTGGCGATCGCCGGCCTGAAGGCCAAGGACATCATGGGCTATTGCATCATCCAGCTGGTGGTGACCGGCGTCATCATCTCGGTGGGCCTGAGCTTCTTCTAGCCCCGCGCAAGCCGCCTACCTGCTCTCGGGCAGGGGCGGCGCGCCCAGTTTCTCGAAGGCTTCCACCGCGCCGTCGTGCAGGGGAATGCTCAAGCCGCGCCCGGCGTTGGCCGCCGATACCTGCGCGCCCTGCGCGGACCCGGCGGCCAGCAGGTCCTGCCCGGCCCGGTACACCACGTTCACCACATGCGCGGCCTCGTCGCGCGTCAGGTCGGCCGTGGTGACCAGCAGCGCCGCCATGCCCACCGTGGGAATGGCGGCGGCCTGGCTGGGATAGGTGTTGGCCGGGATGTCCAGCGCCATCAGGGTCGGATCGGCCTGCACCAGCTTGCCGATCGCGGCCGGGTCCAGCGGCAGCAGCTCCAGGTGCGCCTGGGTCAGCGCCGCGCGCAAGGGCGCGGCCGGCGTGCCGATGACCTGCGCCACCGCGTCGACCCGCCCTTCGCCCAGTTGCGGCAGGGCCGCGGCGGCCGGCGTGTCGATGACTTCGTAGTCGCGCCCCGGCTGCAGCCCATGGGCTGCCAGCACCGTTTCCAGCGTGGTGCGCACCGCCGAGCCGGCCGGGCCCAGGGCAATCTTCTTGCCGCGCAGCCCGTCCACCGTGGCGATGCCTTCGTCCCGGCGCACCACGATGTGCACCAGTTCCGGATACAGGCTGCCCAGCGCGCGCAACCCGGAGAACGGCCCCTGGCTTTCGAACGGTCCCTTGCCCTCGTAGGCCAGTTGCGCGATGTCGGCCTGCGAGAGGGCGGCCACCGCCGCGCCGCTGCGCAGCATGGCCATGTTGTCGGCGCTGCCGCCGGTGATCAGCGGAATGACGCGCACCTGCCCGTTGCGCCCGACCGCGGCCAGCGCCTGGCCGAACGCCAGGTATTCGCCCTTGTCGGGGCCGGTGGCCAGCGGGTAGCCTTTCTGCAGGCGGGCAAGCCGGCCATTGATGCGCGCCACCGAGCGCTCCAGTTCCTGTTGCACCACGTGCTGGGCGGTGCTGGAGGCGCTGTAGGGCACCGAACGCGTGATCTGCTCCAGCGTCTGGAGCAGCTGGCGCGTTACCGGCGGCGGCGCGCCGGTGTCCAGCGAGGGCGCTTCGGCGGCCGTGAAACTGGCCGGCGCGACGTGCACCCATTGGTCGCCGTCGCGCTGGTAGATGGCGCTGGCGTGGGCGACGATCTGGTCGCCGGCGGCGTTGCCGCTGGACTTCACGCCCGAGATGCTGCGCGGCCCGGCGCCCAGCAGGCTGACCAGCGCGGCGGCCCCGGGCTGGTCCCACGCGCCCAGGGTGAGGTCCTTCTTCAGGCCGAGCACCACATCGTAATAGACTACCCGGCGCGTCTGGTCCGGCGGGGCGGTGCTGTCGGTGGCCGAACCCATGCGGCGCAGCGCGACGATGTCGAACAGGTCCGGGCCGTAGGTGGCGGCCAGGGTCTGGCCGACGTCGCGCTGCAGCACCTCGGCATCGGGGGCGCGGCCGCAGGCGGCCAGCAGCAGGCAGGCGGAAAGTATGAGCCAGCGGATGAACATGGTCACATGCCTCCCACGAACGGCAGGGCGATCAGCGAGGTCAGGACGATCACGTTCAGGATGTCGACCAGGAACGCCCCGGTGATCGGCACCACGATGAACGATTCGGGCGCCGGGCCGTGGCGCCGCGTCAGCGCCTGCATATTGGCGATGGCCGTCGCGGTGGCGCCCATGGCGAAGCCGCAGAACGCCGCCGCCATGACGGCCGCCTCGTAGTCGCGCTTGAGCACCCGGAACACCGCCCAGGCGGAGTACAGCGCGCACACCAGCGCCTGCGCCACCAGCATCAGCGCAAGGGGGCCGGCCAGCCGCACCACGCTGGACAGGTCCAGCGTCATCATGGTCAGGCCCAGGAACAGCGACAGGGAAATGGATCCGATGATTTCCGAGACCCGGTCGTCCAGCCGTATGCCGACGTATCCGCCGAAGTTGCGGATGATCACGCCGGTGGCCAGGCACCACAGGAAATTCGGCAGGCTGACCGGGGCGTCCTCGACCAGGCCCGCCAGGTAGCTGCCGACCACGACCGTCACGAACACCGCCGTCAGCGAGGTGATGAACGACGTGGCGGTGGGCGCCTCGGCGGTGGTCTCGACGTCGGGCAGCGCCTGGTTGGCGTCCTTGCCCGCCATGCGCGGATCCAGCTTGTGCCGGCGGATCAGCCATTCGGCGACCGGGCCGCCGATGATGCCGCCGAGCACCAGGCCGATCGTGGCGGCGGTCATGGCCAGGGCCATGACGTCCTGGATATTGTTGATGTCGGCAAAGCGCGCCGCGTAGGCGGCGCCGGTTCCGTGCCCGCCCACCAGGGTGATGGTGCCGCCGATCAGCCCCATCAGCGGATGCATGTCCAGCAGCCAGGCCAGGCCCAGGCCGACGACGTTCTGCAGCACCAGGAAGGGAACCAACGCCAGCAGGAAGGCGATCAGCCGCGGCCCGCCGCGCGCCAGCAGCTTGAGGTCGGCCGTCAGGCCGATGCAGCCGAAGAAGATCAGCAGCAGGGTGGGCTTGATATTGGTCTCGAGCGAGATCTGGATGCCCCCCCAGGTGCCCAGGGCGGTGGCCAGGACGGCGAACAGCAGGCCGCCGACGATGGGGTCGGGGATGCTGTAGCGCGACAGCACGCCGATGCGCGTGGTGAGAATGCGGCCTGCGACCAGCACCAGGCAGCAGGCCAGCAAGGACTGAACGGGCGTGAGGGAAATCATGCGAGCCTTTGGCCGTCTGGGGCCGGTTGAAACGTCAGGACGAAGTCGTGCGCCCCACGAAAGCCGCGGCCGGGCGCAACGGCGCATGCGCCTGGCCGGCTGCTCCATGGCCGGCCTGCCCGCCGGCCGGACTCCGGGGCGGCGGGCAGTCTCGCTGATTGCATATTGTGGGCCAGTTGAGCGCCGGGCTCAATATTTCAGCCGGCCAGGTCGGCACGCACCATATAGCGGGCCCCGTCGCCATAGCCGGCCAGCTTGGCGCGCAGCGCGTCCGAGTCCGCCAGGGCCTGGTAGCCGTGCCGCAGCCAATAGCCGACGGCCGGGGCCAGCGCCACCAGGCTGGCGCGCCGCAGGCCCAGGCGTCGCGCCTGCGCGCGCCCGCCGGCCAGCAGGGCCGCGGCCACGCCGCCGCCTTGCGCGGCGGGCAGCACGGCGCAATCGTGGACGAACCAGGTATCGGCGGCGCCGGGCAGGTGGTCGAGCGAGCGGTCCAGGGCAGGCGGCAGGCCTGCGTCCCAGGGATAGGCGATCAGGTAACCGATGAGATCCGGGCCGTCCAGCGCGACCTGGCAGGTGGCTGGCGAGATCTCGATGCGGTTATGGAACAGGGCGGCGCTCTCGAGCAGGCTGGACGGGTATACAGCGGCCTGGACTCGCAGCACTGCTTCCACGTCGGTCGGCCGCATTGTTCGCACAATGTAACTTTGGGGCACGTACTTCTCCGTTCGGGGTACGGCAATTTTACCCAAGACCCGGCACAAGCCCTCAAGAGCGGCGGATTTGATGAAAATTTGACGGGGCTTCACGAATACTTGCGGCCGTTCCTGTCAATTTCGCCGTGGTGTCTTCATGTATACCGAATTCCGATCCCAACTGCTTGCCGGCGCCGGCGCGTCCGTCGCCGGGCAGTCCGCGCGCATGGCGGTGCTGGCGGGGGACGGCGCCACCGGCGTACAGGTCAGCTGCGTGGTGCCGGGCCTGAACGAGGCGGCCAACCTGCGGGTGCTGGTGCCGGCCCTGCGCGCCTGCCTGGAGCAATGGTGCGCCAGCTGGGAAATCATCGTCGTCGACGACGGCAGCACCGACGATACCGCCGAGCTGATGGCGCAATGGTCCGCGGTCGAGGGCATCCGCTACGTGCAGCTGTCGCGCAATTTCGGCAAGGAGGCCGCCCTGACGGCCGGCCTGGAAGCCGCCGACGGCGACGCCGTCATCTGCCTGGACGCCGACATGCAGCATCCGCCCGAACTCATCGGCGACATGCTGGCGGCCTGGCGCAACGGCGCCGACATGGTCTACGCGGTGCGGCGCCAGCGCGACGACGAGTCGTGGTTCAAGCGCGTCGGCGCCCGCGCGTTCTACCGCCTGCTCAGCACGGCGCGCGGCGTCGAGGTGCCGCCGCACGCGGGCGACTTCCGGCTGATGGACCGGCGCGTGGTCGAGGCCCTGGTGGCGCTGCCCGAGCGCACCCGCTTCATGAAGGGGCTGTACGCCTGGGTGGGCTTCAAGTCGCAGGCCTTGCCCTATACCCCGCAAGCGCGCCGCCATGGCGCCAGCCACTTCAGCGCCTGGAAGCTGTTTCGCCTGGCCTTCGACGGCCTGACCGCCTTCACCACCTGGCCGCTGCGGCTGGTCAGCCTCATCGGCGTGCTGTTCGCGCTGCTGTCGCTGTCCTACGCCGGCTACCTGGTGGCCGACTATCTCATCAGCGGCAACGCGGTCTCCGGCTGGACCACCATCGTCACCGCGCTGCTGTTCTTTGCCGGCATCAACCTGATTTCACTGGGCGTGGTGGGCGAGTACGTGGCCCGGATCTTCGACGAAGTGAAAGGCCGGCCCCTGTTCATCGCCCGTCAACGCCGCGGGCGCGCCAAGCGCGCGGCCAAGGCGCGTTCCCAATGACTCTCGCTACCCGATCCATGCAACCCCATGCGGTTTCCCCTGGCCAGGCCAGGTCCTGGCCCCTGCCCGCGGCGGGCTGGCTGCTTCTCGCGGTCGGCGTCTGGCTGGCCTTCCTGTCCTGGATGCGGCCCCTGGCGCTGCCCGACGAAGGACGCTACGCCGGCGTGGCCTGGGACATGCTGCGCAACGGCTCGTTCGCGGTGCCGCTGATCGACGGCATGCCGTACTTCCACAAGCCGCCGCTGTACTACTGGCTGGCCGAGCTGTCGTTTCGCCTGTTCGGCGTCAACGAGTGGGCCGCGCGCCTGCCTTCGGCGCTGGCCGCCTGGGCCAGCGTCGCCGCGCTGTACCTGTTCGTGCGCCGCCATCGCGACGCCGCGTCGGCGACGCTGTGCGTGCTGGTGCTGGCCACGCTGCCGCTGTTCTTCGGCGGCGCCCAGTACGCCAACATGGACATGCTGGTGGCCGGCATGATCACGCTGTGCGTGCTGGCAGGCGCCGACACGGCGCTGCGTGCCCGCGCCGGACAGGCCTGGCGCGCCATGGCCCTGGCCACCGGCGTGTGCGCCGCACTGGCCATGCTGGCCAAGGGGCTGATCGGGCTGGTGCTGCCGGGCGCGGTCCTGCTGGCCTGGCTGGCGTGGCGGCGCGACTGGCGCGGCCTGCGGGTCCTGCTGTGGCCGCCCGCCATCCTGGCGTTCGCGGTGGTGGCCGTGCCCTGGTTCTGGCTGATGCAGGCGCGCTACCCGGGCTTTTTCGACTACTTCTTCGTCCACCAGCATTTCGAGCGCTTCGCGCAGTCCGGCTTCAACAATGTCCAGCCGTTCTGGTTCTACCTGCCCGTCATCGCCGGGCTGGCGCTGCCGTGGTCGTTGTGGGCCGGCGGCTTGCTGCGCAGGCAATTCTGGGCCGCCGACGCCGACCCGGACGGCTTGCGCCGCCTGGCGCTGGTCTGGCTGGCGGTCATCGTGGCGTTCTTCTCCATGCCTCAGTCCAAGCTGGTCGGCTACATCATGCCGGTGCTGCCGCCGCTTGCCTTCCTGCTGGCCGAAGTGGTGATGGGCGCCTTGCGCGACCCGGCGGTGGCGCGGGCCACGCGCCGCATGGCGCGCGTCAGCGCCCTGGTGGCGGCGGCCATCTGCGTGACCGCGGTGTTCGTGGCGTCGTTCAACGCCCGCGGCAGTTCACGCGAGCTGGCCCTGTCGCTGCGCGACGAACTGCGCCCGGACGACACGCTGGTGGCCCTGCATACCTACCCGTTCGACCTGCAGCTGTATGCCCATGCGTCCCGGCCGATGTGGGTGGTCGACGACTGGACCAATCCGGAAATACCCAAGCGCGACAATTGGCGCAAGGAGCTCTACGACGCGGTTCAGTTCGAGCCGGCCCTGGGCCAGCAGTTGCTGGTGTCGGCCGACGCCTTCCAGCAGCGCCTGTGCCAGGCGCCGGAGGGCAGCCGCTACTGGGTCTGGGGCACGGCGGCCGACGAGCAGGCCTACGCGCCGTTGCGCGGCCAGGCGGCGCGCTTTGCCGACGCGCGGCGCAGCCTCTGGCTGGTGCTGGTGGACGAAGCCTTCAAGGGGCGTGTCTGTGACGGAACGCCCACAGGCGGCTAGCGACGAACGTCAGGAACGCCAGCCCGGTCAATACCAGGGCCAGCAGCACGTCATAGGGCAGCGACGTGGCGTGCAGCAGCCAGGCATATGACAGCTCATTGACGGCGAAACCCAGGGCTGACACAAGGAAGAAACGCCGGGCGGCTATGGTCCAGGATGCCGCAAGGTGGCGGAAAGTGAGTCTGAAATGACCAGTGAACGATACGACGAAAGCCAGCAGCCAGCCCACCACGTTGGCCCCCAGCGGGGGCAGGCCGGCCCATTCCACGCAGGCGACCGCGACGGCCCAATGGGTGGCGGCCGCGGCGCAGCCGACGGCAATGAACCAGGCAATCTGTCGCAGCAGGCCGCGCATGTCGAAGAGGGGGCTCCCGTGAGGAATCAGGGCGGCGATGCCCGTTGCCGGCGCATCGCGGTGTGCGGCGATGATTTTGGCATGAACGAGGCCATCGATGGCGCGCTCATCGAACTTGCCGGCGCGGGGCGCCTGAGCGCGGTCAGCTGCATGCCGCTGGCGCCGGCGTTCGCCGCCGATGCGCCGGCGCTGGCGCGCCTGGACGTCGACCTGGGCGTCCATGTCGATTTCACCGAAGCCTTCGCCGGCGCCGCCCCAGCCGCGCCCGGGCTGGCGACCCTGCTGTGGCGCGCCTACGCCGGCCAGCTCGATCCGGACTGGATCGATGCGCGGCTGGCCAGCCAGTTCGATGCGTTCGAGCGGGCCTTCGGCCGCGCGCCCGACTACGTCGACGGTCATCAGCACGTGCACCAGCTGCCCGGCATCCTGCCGCGCCTGCGCGCCCTGCTCAAGCGGCGCTACGCCGGGCAACGCATCTGGCTGCGGCATACCGCGCCCGGCCTGCTGTTCGGGCTGCCGCTGGCCGAAGCCGCCAAGGCGCGGCTGATCGGCGCGCTGGGCGCCGGGGCGCTGGCGCGCGCCGCCGGCCAGGAGGGCTGGCAGACCAACCGGCGCATGCTGGGCGTCTACGATTTCACGGGCGGGCCGCGCCGTTACGCCGGGCTGCTGCATCATTGGCTGATGAACGCGCGCGACGGCGACCTGCTGATGTGCCATCCGGGCTGGCCGCAGGCCCACGGCGCGGCGCACGCGTCCCAGCGCGCCGCCGAGTACGCCGTGCTGGCGCACCCAGAGCTGGGCACGTGGCTGGCGCGCAACGGCTTGCGTGTCGTGCGCCTGAGCCAGGTCCGTGGCCGGCAGGCGAGCCAGGAATCGGGTAAGGTCCGGAATGTTCCGCATTCCGGCAGCTTCCGGCGCCTGGCAAGCCGTTTATGAGTTCTTCCTCGAAACAAACCCCCAAAACCATCAAGGAACGCTTCCTGCATGCGTTCTTCTTCGAAATCATCGCCATTGGCCTGAGCGCGCCGGTGGCGGCCTGGGCCATGGACCAGCCGCTGTTCGACATGGGCGTGCTGACCGCGGTCATCGCCTGGATCGCGCTGCTGTGGAACATGGTCTACAACGCCGGCTTCGAACGGCTGGAGCGCCGCTTCGGCGTGGTCCGCACCATGCCGGTGCGCGTGGCGCATGCGGTGGGCTTCGAGCTGGGCCTGGTGCTGATCATCGTGCCGCTGGCGGCCTGGTGGCTGGCCATCGGCTTCTGGGAAGCCTTCATGCTGGACATCGGCCTGCTGATGTTCTACCTGCCCTACGCCTTCTTCTACAACCTGGCCTATGACAAGCTGCGCGCGCGCTGGTGGGGCCGGATCGAGCCGGCCGGCGCCTGAGCCGCTCAGGCGCCGGGCCGGGAGGCCGTGAGCGGGGTCGGGGCGCCCTGGCGGCCGGCATAGCCGCGGCCGGCGTCGCGCACGAAGTCGGCCACGGCATCTTCATAGATGCGTCCGCTGCGGATCGCGCCCGAGTGCGACGCGCCTTCGATCTTCACCAGCCGCTTGAGGTCGGCCGGCACCTGTTGCGCGGCGCGATAGAGTTCGTCGCTCATGGTGTGCGGCACGACGCGGTCGGCGGTGCCATGCAGCAGCAACATGGGGGTGGTCAGCGCGGCCAGCTTGTCCACCGAGGCGAACGGTTGCGTGACCAGCAGCGTGGCGCCGGGTACCCAGCCCCACTTCATCGTACCGAGCATGGCCCCGATGCTGGTGAAACTGGATTCGACGATCAGCCCCGCGAACGGCGGCAGGTCGGGCCGCGCCGCCAGGTCGATGGCGATCGCGCCGCCCAGGCTGTGGCCGTAGATGAAGCGGCGCGCCGGGTCGGGCTGGCGGCGCGCCAGCTCCTGCAGCGCCGCGACGGCGTCCTGCGAGGCGCTTTGCTCCGAGGGCAGCAGCGGCGTCGACTGGCCGAAGCCGCGATAATCGATCGCCAGCATCGAGTAGCCCATGCGGGTCCAGCCCTCCATGCGGAACGCGCTGCCGTTGAGGTTCCAGCGCGCGCCGTGCAGGTACAGCACGGTCGGCGCGTCGCGGCGCGGGCTCTGCCAGTACCAGGCATGCACCTTGTCGCCGTTAGGCAGCGCCAGGTCGAACACCTCGGTGCCCGCCGGCGGTTCACGCCACCAGCGCTGCTGATCGGTCTGCGGCGAGAAGATGGCCTGGCGCTGCCAGGCGTCGAGCTGGTTGAAGCCCAGCGCGCCGGCCGCCAATAGCAGCACGGCGGCCATGCGGCGCCACGAGAGTCTGATGGGCAGGGAAACCATGTAACCGGAGCTTGTTCGTTTTGGAGGGCGCGCGGCGCCCCGTGCCTCCTGCTCAGACCGTGCGGCGTGCCCGCCAGTTCCCCGGCGTCAGCCGGTATACAGCGCCAGCAGGTCCAGGCCCACCGGATACAGCGACACCACCAGCAGCACGGCCATGCCGACATTGAAGCCGCGCACCGCGGCCGGGCGGTGCAGCCAGCGGCGCAGCGCCATGCCGAAGGCGGCCCACACGCCCACGCTGGGCAGGTTGACCACGCCGCACACCAGGGTCGCGATGATGAGGTTGGCGAAATAGCCATGTTGCGGCGTATAGGTCGCCACCACGCTGACGATCATGACCCAGGCCTTGGGGTTGACCCACTGGAACAGCGCGGCCTGGATGAAGGTCAGCGGCTTGCCGCGTTCGGCGCCGCTTTCCATCGGGCCCGAGGTGGCGATTTTCCAGGCCAGGTACAGCAGATAGGCGGCGCCGCCGTATTTCAGCGTCGAGTACAGCCAGGGCAGGCGCTCCAGCGTGGCGCCCAGCCCCAGGCCGACCATCAGCAGCATGATAGAAAAGCCGACCGAGATCCCCAGCAGATGGGGAATCGTGCGGCGAAAGCCGAAGGTCAGCCCCGAGGAGGCCAGCATCACGTTGTTCGGCCCGGGAGTCAGCGAGTTGACCAGCGTGAACAGCACCAGCGGCGTCAATACCGACAGCGAGGCCAGGGGCGCCTGGTCGAGGGAGGTCAGGTCGGAGCCGATCATGCTTTTCGCACCATGGCGCGCCGGCCGCCGGCGATGACAGCCACCACCGCCACGGCAAACACATAGGTAATGGGTTCGACCTGCTCATTGAACAGCAGGGCGGCCGCGACAACCGTAAGAAACGGTTGCAGCAGCTGGATCTGCCCCACCCGCGCAATGCCGCCAATGGCCAGGCCGCGATACCAGGCGAAGAATCCCAGGAACATCGAGCCGAAGGCCAGGTAGGCAAACGCGCCGGCCACCGGCAGGCTGGGCCAGGCCGCGTCGCGCGCCAGCCACAGCACGGTCGGCAGCAGCGCCGGCACGCTGACCACCAGCGCCCAGCAGATGGTGCGCCAGCCGCCCAGCGTGCGGCTGGCCCGGGCGCCCTCGGCGTAGCCCATGCCGCCCAGCACCACCGCCAGCAGCAGCCACAGGTCGCCGGGCTGCAGGGCGCCGTGGCCCTGCCGCAACGCATAGCCCGCCACCAGGACGGCGCCCAGCACCGCGAAGCCCCAGAAGGCCGGCGAGGGCCGCTCGCCGCTGCGCCACGCGGCGAATACCGCCGTCGACAGCGGCAGCAGGCCGTTGAACACCGCGCCATGCGCGGCCGGCACCGACGCCATGGCCAGCGTCGAGGCGACTGGCCAGCCCACCACGATGCCGGCGGCGGCCAGCACGATGCCGGACCATTCTGCCCGGTCGGGACGCCGGCTGCGCGTCAGCCACAGCAGCGCGGCCGCCGGCACGGCCGCCAGCAGGGCGCGGCCCAGTCCGACCAGCAGCGGCGAGAGTTCGCCGACGGCGAGCCGGGTCATGGGCAGGGTCAGGGCGAACACCAGGACACCGATCAATCCGTAGCCATAGCCTTCCCAGCTCGAGACGTGGGGGGAGGCGGACGGTGCCGATGCTTGCGCGCTAGGGGGGGACATGGGAAAGAATTGCCTCAGGATGGGGGAAACTGGCCGACCGGGGTTGCCGATCCGTTGCATTGGTGTCACTCTACGCATAGATATCGGTACAGTACCGGTACACTTTTTCATATCACTTTAATCACTGGCCTGGTAAAACCACCATGACAGTTGCGACTTCCCCCCCTTCCGGCGCCGGGTGGCAGCCGGTGCGGCAGGCCGACGCCACCCTGGTGACGCAGTTGGCCGATGACCTGGCGCGGCGCATCGACGAGCATGGCCTGCGGCCGGGCACCCGGCTGCCGTCGATACGCCGGATGGCCGAGCAAAGCGGTGTCAGCCGCTTCACCGTGGTCGAGGCCTATGACCGGCTGGTGGCGCGCGGGCTGGTGCAATCCCGGCGCGGCGCCGGGTTTTTCGTGCGGGCCCGCAGCGCCTCCCTGACCGCCCTGGCGAGCGCGCGGGCGCCGCAGGCCGCGCCCGAGACCCCGGTGCGGGTGGACGTGAGCTGGCTGCTGCGCAACATGTTCCGCGAAACCGCCGCCGGCATGCCGGGCGGCGCCGGCCTGCTGCCGCCCGAGTGGCTCGACCCCGATATGGTGGCCGCGGCGGTGCGCGCGGTGGGCCGCACGGTGCGCGGCAACCTGGTGTCGTACGGCAGCCCGCAGGGCTACGCGCCGCTGCGCCAGCAACTGGCCTCCATGCTGCAGGCCGATGGCGTGCCGGCCCATCCGGAGCGCAATCTGCTGACCACCAACGGTGTCACGCATGGCCTGGACATCGTGGCGCGCCACCTGATCAAGCCGGGCGATACCGTACTGGTCGAAGACCCGGCGTGGTTCGTCATTTTCGGGCGCCTGGCCGCGTTCGGCGCGCGCCCGATCGGCGTGTCGCGCGGCCCCGACGGCCCGGACCTGGCCATGCTCGACCGCCTGGCGGCCGAGCACAAGCCGCGGCTGTACATCATCAACGGCGCGGTCCACAACCCAACGGGCCACACCTTGTCGGCCGGCGCGGCCTACGACATCCTGCGCCTGGCCGAGCGTCATGATTTCATGGTGGTCGAGGACGACACCTATGCCGACCTGCACCCGGGCGGCGCGATGAAGCTGGCGGCGCTCGACCGCCTCGAGCGCGTGATCCTGGTGGGCGGCTTTTCCAAGATGCTGGCGGCCAGCCTGCGCGTGGGCTATATCGCCGCCGGGGCCGAGACGCTGCAGCGCCTGACCGACCTGAAAATGCTGGCCGGGCTGACCTCGCCGGAACTGGGCGAGCGGGTGGTGCACCGGGTGCTGGTCGAAGGGCAATACCGGCGCCACATCGAGCGCGTGCGCGCGCGCGTCAACGAGGCGCGCCTGCGCAGCATCCAGGCCCTGCAGCAGCTCGGGCTGTCCGTCCCGCACGAGCCGCACGCCGGCATGTTCGTCTGGGCCGACTGCGGCCGCGATTCCGAGCCGGTGGCGCGCAACGCCGCCGAGCGCGGCATGCTGCTGGCGCCAGGCACGCTGTTCTCGCCCAGCGGGGCGCCGTCTACCATGCTGCGGTTCTCGGTCGCCATGGTCGACACGCCGGGTATCTGGCAATCGATCGCGGCGGTGGTGGCGCAATAGGGCCTGCGCGCTGACCCGCAGAACTGAATATACTTTCCACAGATCCCGCCTCTCCGGCGCTTCACCATTCGAGGTTGCAACCATGTCCGCCGCTATCAAGCCCCTTACCGAGAATTTCGCCGTTGCGCCCCAGCTGGGGCCGGCCGACATGGCCGACGTGGCTGCCGCGGGTTACAAGAGCGTCATCATCAACCGGCCCGATTTCGAGGGCGGCCCCGACCAGCCCACCGCCGCCGATGTGTCGCAGGCCGCCCAGGCGCTGGGTTTGCAGGTCGAGTACCAGCCGGTGGTCGGCAGCGCGATGACCGCCGCCGATGTCGCGCGCTTCGCCGAACTGCTGCGCACGATGCCCGGCCCCGTGCTGGCCTATTGCCGTACCGGCACCCGCTGCACCAACCTGTTCGCGGCCGCCCGGCAACTGGGTTGACGCGGGTCAAGGGCGGGTCTCCCCCGGGGTGCGTCGGCGGGGGGTTTTCCGTTAGCATGGAGTCTCTTACCAGACAGGAGCAGGCAGCATGTTCAAGAAGATCCTGATTCCCACGGACGGTTCCCCGCTGTCCGCGCAAGCAGCCAATGCGGGCATCTGCTTTGCCCGCTCCACCGGGGCCGAAGTCGTCGCGCTGCATGTCACGCAGCCGTTTGCCGCCACCATCGGGTTCGATGGCATGGCCGCCGCCTACGCCATTACCGACGAAGACTACGAAAAGGCTTCGGCCGAACAGGCTGAGAAATATCTCAAGCTGATCCTCGACCGCGCCGAAACCGCCGGGGTCAAGGCCGAGTCGCGCGCTGTCTCCAATTTCAACGTGGCCGACGGCATCGTCCAGGCCGCCGGCGAGGCCGGCTGCGACCTGATCTTCATCGGCAGCCACGGTCGCAGCGGGCTGTCGCGCCTGCTGCTGGGCAGCGTCACCGCCAAGGTGCTGTCGCTGGCCCATACCGCCGTGCTGGTGTACCGGGTCAAGGAAGACAAGGACAAGAAATAGCGCTGGCCGTCCCGGCGCCGCACCAGCCCCGCTGGCCGCACAGGCCGCGGGGCTTTTTTGGGCCTGTCGTCGATGGCGTACGACAGTGTGCCTGTCCCGGCGGGGACAGGCACCTCCGGCGACAGGACGGGACAGGCGCGGGAGATGTCCTGCGCCTTGCGGCAAGCCACCCCGGCGACGCCAGGGATATCTGCCATGGGCGGCGCCAGTCGTAGTATTGTCTGCGGTAGCGCATCGGCGCCAGATCCAGCCACAGCCGATTGCAGCGCAGGTGCGCAAGGCGGCGCGGACGACCTCCGCGACGCGTGGAACAACCACGATCCCTTGCCATCAAGAGGCCATCATGACTCGCAGGACGAGCATCGAACGCTACCGCAACATCGGCATCAGCGCCCACATCGACGCGGGCAAGACCACGACCACCGAGCGCATCCTCTTCTACACCGGCATTACCCACAAGCTGGGCGAGGTGCACGAAGGCGCGGCGACCATGGACTGGATGGAACAGGAACAGGAGCGCGGCATCACCATCACGTCGGCCGCCACCACGGCGTTCTGGCGCGGCATGGCCGGCAACTATCCCGAGCATCGCATCAATATCATCGACACCCCGGGGCACGTGGACTTCACCATCGAAGTCGAGCGCTCGATGCGGGTGCTCGACGGCGCCTGTATGGTCTACGACTCGGTGGGCGGCGTGCAGCCGCAGTCCGAGACGGTCTGGCGCCAGGCCAACAAATACGGCGTGCCGCGCATCGCGTTCGTCAACAAGATGGATCGCGTCGGGGCCGACTTCTTCCGCGTGCAGCGCCAGATCGTCGAGCGGCTGAAGGGCGACGCCGTGCCGATACAGATCCCGGTCGGCGCCGAGGACCACTTCGAAGGGGTGGTGGACCTGGTCAAGATGAAGGCCATCATCTGGGACGACGCCAGCCAGGGCGTGCGTTTCGAGTACCGCGACATTCCGTCCGAGCTGCAGGCGCAGGCCGAGCAGTGGCGCGAGAAAATGGTCGAGAAGGCGGCCGAGGCCAACGAGGCCCTGCTCGAGAAATACCTGTCGGGCCAGCCGCTGAGCGAGGACGAAATCAAGAGCGGCCTGCGCGCCCGCACCGTCGCCAACGAGATCGTGCCCATGCTGTGCGGCAGCGCGTTCAAGAACAAGGGCGTGCAGGCCATGCTGGACGCCGTCATCGACTACCTGCCCTCGCCGGCGGACGTGCCCGCCATCATCGGCCACGACGAGCGCGACCGCGAGATCGAGCGCCATCCCGCCGACGACGAGCCGTTCTCGGCGCTGGCGTTCAAGATCATGACCGATCCCTTCGTGGGCCAGCTGGTGTTCTTCCGGGTCTACTCGGGCGTGGTCAAGTCGGGCGACTCGGTGCTCAACCCGCTCAAGAGCAAGAAAGAGCGGCTGGGCCGCATCCTGCAGATGCATGCCAACGAACGCCGCGAAATCAGCGAGGTATACGCCGGCGACATCGCCGCCGCGGTCGGCATCAAGGAAATCACCACCGGCGACACGCTGACCGATCCGGCGCACGTCATCATCCTCGAGCGCATGACCTTCCCCGAGCCGGTGATTTCGCAGGCCGTCGAGCCCCGCACCAAGGCCGACCAGGAAAAAATGGGCATCGCGCTCAACCGGCTGGCGCAGGAGGATCCGTCGTTCCGGGTGCGGACCGACGAAGAGTCCGGCCAGACCATTATTTCGGGCATGGGCGAGCTGCACCTGGAAATCCTGGTCGATCGCATGAAGCGCGAGTTCGGGGTCGAGGCCAACGTGGGCAAGCCCCAGGTCGCCTACCGCGAGACCATACGGTCCACCGTCACCGACGTCGAGGGCAAGTTCGTCAAGCAGTCCGGCGGACGCGGCCAGTACGGCCATGTGGTGCTCAAGCTGGAACCGCAGGAGCAGGGTAAGGGCTACGAGTTCGTCGATGCGATCAAGGGCGGCGTGGTGCCGCGCGAGTTCATCCCCGCGGTCGACCGCGGGGTGCGCGAGACGCTCAATGCCGGCGTGCTGGCGGGCTATCCGGTGGTCGACGTCAAGGTCACGCTGGTGTTCGGCTCCTACCACGATGTGGACTCGAACGAGAACGCGTTCCGCATGGCGGCGTCGATGGCCTTCAAGGAAGGCATGCGGCGCGCCAGGCCGGTGCTGCTCGAACCCATGATGCACGTGGAGGTCGAGACGCCGGAGGATTTCACGGGCAACGTGATGGGCGACCTGTCGTCGCGGCGCGGCATGGTGCAGGGCATGGAGGACATCGCCGGCGGCGGCGGCAAGCTGGTGCGCGCCGAAGTGCCCCTGGCCGAGATGTTCGGCTACTCCACGTCGCTGCGTTCGCTGACGCAGGGGCGCGCCACCTACAGCATGGAGTTCAAGCATTACGCCGAGGCGCCGCGCCAGGTGGCCGAGCAGATCATCGCCGCCCGCGGCTCGGGGGCGGCGGCGCGGGGCTAGCGCGGCGCTTGCGCGACGACCCGCTTGTCGTCGCGGGCCGCGATGCGTTTTTCCAGGCGGCGCAGCGCCGCCAGGACGAACAGGGCGATCAGCGTGCTGGCCAGCGCGGTGGCCTCGCGCCCCATGCCGGCGGCCACGCCGATCGCCGCGGTCAGCCAGATGCCGGCCGAGGTGGTCAGGCCGCGGATTTCGCCCTCGTGGCCCAGCTTGATGATGGCTCCCGCGCCCAGGAAGCCGATGCCGGCGATCACGCCCTGCAGCACGCGGCTGAGGTCGCCGACCTCCATGCCGCCTTGCAGCGGCACCAGCACGAACAGCGCCGCGCCCAGCGCCACCAGCATGTGGGTGCGCAGCCCGGCGGCCTTGCCGCTGCGTTCCCGTTCGTAGCCCAGCAGCCCGCCCAGCACCACCGCCATGCCCAGCCGCAGCACGATGCGGGTGGCCTCGGCGACGTCCGGGATGTCGGCGAATTCGTTACGCACGGTGGACCAGATTTCCATCCAGATGGTGCCCATGGCAGCGCGCTCCCAGGAAAGGAATTCCAGCATAGCAGGGCAACGCGGCGCTGTGCACGGCGGCTTCGGGTCGTTATGATCGACAAACCCGCCCGCGTTGGAGACGCCGATGGACTACCTTGTTTCGCTGGCCCAGCAACCCGCCGCCTGGGCAGCGCTGGCCACCCTCATAGCCATGGAAGTCGTGCTGGGCATCGACAACCTCATCTTCATCTCCATACTCACCAACAAGCTGCCGCCCCAGCACCAGACCAGGGCGCGGCGCATCGGGATCGGCATGGCGCTGATCCTGCGGCTGGCGCTGCTGGGCACGGTGGCGTTCATCGTGCAGCTGACGCAGCCGGTGTTCGAACTGTTCGGCCACGGGTTCTCGTGGCGCGACGTCATCCTGGTGGCCGGCGGCCTGTTCCTGGTCTGGAAGGCCACCAAGGAGATCCACCACCATGTCGACCCCAACCCGGGCGGCGACATGTTCGGCGGCAAGGCGGCCACCCTGGGCTTTGCCGCGGCGGTGGCGCAGATCCTGATGCTGGACCTGGTGTTCTCGATCGACAGCATCATCACCGCCGTGGGCATGACCGAACACATTCCCATCATGTTCGTGGCGGTCATCGTCGCGGTGGCGGTCATGCTGCTGGCGGCCGAGCCCCTGGCGCGCTTCATCGAGCGCAATCCCACGGTGGTCATGCTGGCGCTGGCCTTCCTGATGATGATAGGCATGACGCTGATCGCCGAAGGGTTCGGCGCGCATGTGCCCAAGGGCTATATCTACGCCGCGATGGCGTTCTCGGCCCTGGTCGAGGGGCTGAACATGATGGCGCGCCGCGCGCGCGAGCGGCGCGGCGCGGGGGCCGCCGGCGGGTGAGGCCGCGGCCGCGCGCCGGCAATACCCGCGATGTATCGGCCGACCCAAATATAGTATTTCCGCCGCGCCCGCTTCTTGCCTAGGATGTTCGCAACGAACATCCTAGGCAGGAGTTGCGATGCAAGCAGGCGATACTGGAAAGCGCATGGCCGGGCGCCCCGCACGCGCCGGGGCGGGGCATGGCGGAGGCGACGCATGAGCGGCCCCTTGGAGGGCGTGCGCATCCTCGACATCACGACCGTGCTGATGGGGCCGTACGCGACGCAGATACTGGGCGACCTGGGCGCCGACGTCATCAAGGTCGAACCGCCCGCCGGCGACAACGTGCGCGGCATCGGGCCCGGCCGCCATGCGGACATGGGGGGCATCTTCCTGCACGCCAACCGCAGCAAGCGCAGCATCGCCCTGGACCTGAAAAACCCCGCCGGCCGGCAGGCGCTGCTCAAGGTGGCCGCCACCTGCGATGTGCTGGTCTACAACGTGCGTCCCCAGGCGATGGCGCGGCTGGGGCTGTCCTACGCCGAGGTGGCGCAAGCCAATCCGTCGATCCTCTACGTCGGCATGTACGGCTACGACCAGCGCGGCCCCTACGCCGCCCGGGCGGCCTATGACGACCTGATCCAGGGCGCGGTGGGAATCCCGTCGCTGTCGGTCGAGGCCGGCAGCGACATCCCGCGCTACGCGCCCAGCGCCATGGTCGACCGCATCGTCGGCATCAGCGCCGCCAACGCCGTCACCGCCGGCCTGTACCACCGCGCCCGCACGGGCCAGGGGCAGGCCATCGACGTGCCCATGTTCGAAACCATGGCGCACCTGATCCTGGGCGACCACATGATGGGCCAGACTTTCGAGCCGCCCCTGGGGCCGCCCGGCTATCCGCGCATCCTGAACGCCGACCGGCGCCCCTACGCCACCAGGAACGGCCACATCTGCGTCCTGCTCTATGCGGACAAGCACTGGAAGGCATTTTTCGAGATCATGGGGCAGCCAGGCCGCGACGCGGCCGACCCGCGGTTTCGCGACATCGGCACCCGCACCCAGCATATCCACGCCATTTATCGCCTGGTCTCGGACGCCATCGCCACCCGCACCACCGAGGAGTGGCTGGCCGCGTTCGAGGCCGCCGACATCCCCGCCATGCCCGTGCACACCATGGCGTCGCTGCTGCGCGACCCGCATCTGGAGGCCATCGGATTTTTCGGCACGGTGGATCACCCCAGCGAAGGCGCGGTGCGCATGATGGCGGTGCCGTCGCGGTGGTCCGGCACGCCGCCCCAGCCGCGCGGCCACGCGCCGCGCCTGGGCGAGCACAGCGTCGACGTGCTCAAGGAAGCCGGATACGGCGACGAGGCCATCGCCGCGCTGCTGCGCGACGGAGCGGCCATTGCCGCGCCCGGCGAACTGCCAACGGAAGCCGGCCATGACTGATTTCCTGCGGCATGAACGGCATGGCGGCGTGCTGCTGTTGACGATGGACCGCGAAGGCACCCGCAACGCCCTGTCCGACGCCGACGCGGTCGAGGAGCTGGTCGAGGCCTGCGCGCGGATCGGCGCGGACTTGTCGGTGCGGGCCGTGGTGCTGACCGGCTCGCATGGCGTGTTCTCGTCCGGCGGCAACCTCAAGACGCTGTCCGATACGGTGGGCGCCGGGCTGGGCGAGCCGGTGCACAGCCGCCAGGCCTACCGCAGCGGTATCCAGCGCATCCCGCTGGCGCTGTACAACCTGGAGGTGCCGACCATCGCCGCGGTCAATGGGCCGGCCATCGGCGCCGGTTGCGACCTGGCCTGCATGTGCGATATCCGGCTGGCCGCCCGGCAGGCCAGCTTTGCCGAGAGTTTCGTCAAGCTGGGCCTGACGCCGGGCGACGGCGGGGCCTGGCTGCTGCCGCGTATCGTCGGCATGTCGCGCGCCTGCGAACTGTCGTTCACCGGCCGCAGCATCGATGCCGCGCGGGCCTGCGAACTGGGCCTGGTCTCGGAGGTGTTGGACGCCGACGCGCTGCTGCCGGCGGCGCTGGCGCTGGCCCAGGAGATCGCCCAGCATTCCGGCCATGCGCTGCGCCTGACCAAGCGGCTCCTGCGCGAGGGCCAGCATACGCGGCTGGATACCTTGCTGGAACTGTCGGCGGGTTTCCAGGCGCTGGCGCACCACACGCAGGAACATGCCGACGCGCTCGACACCTATCTGAGCCGCAAACGCGGCTGAGGCAGCGCCGCGCAGGCCTTGCGGCCGCCGCGGCATTCGACAAGACCAACAGAACGGAGACGACCATGCATCCCAGGACCCTGGCCCTTGCGGCATTGTCCGTCGTCGCGCTGGCGCAGGGCGGCAACGCCCGCGCGGAGGCCGACTATCCCGCGCATCCGGTGAAGATCATCGTGTCCCTGCCGCCGGGCAGCGGCGCGGACACGACCGCGCGGTTCCTGTCCAGGCATCTGGCGCAACGTTTCAAGCAGCCCTTCGTCGTGGAGAACCGGCCCGGCGCCAACAGCTTCATCGCCGCCCAGGCGGTGGCCACGGCGCCGCCCGACGGCTACACCCTGTTCGTCGCCAGCAATTCGCCCATGACGACCAACGCGGCCGTCTTCAAGAGCCTGCCCTACGACGCGGTCAAGGACTTTGCCCCGGTCGCGCCGATCGCCCGCTTTCCGATGGCCCTGGTCGTGCCGGCCAACTCGCCGTATCGCAGCGTCGCCGATCTGGTGGCCGCCGCGCGGGCCGCGCCCGGCCAGCTCAACTTCGCCAGCGGCACCGCGACCTACCAGGTCGTGCTGGAGCTGTTCCACGAGCAGAACGGAATCAAGGCCACCCACGTGCCGTACAAGGGCACGTCGGCCGCGCTGGCCGACGTGGCCGGGGGCGTCGTGCAATACAGCGTGGCCGACGTCAGCGCCGCGTTGCCGTTGATCCGCGGCGGCAAATTGCGGCCGCTGGCGGTGACCAGCACACGGCGCATCAAGGACCTGCCCGACGTGCCCACCATGCAGGAAAGCGGCAACAAGGGGTTCGAAGCGTATGCCTGGACCGCCGCGTTCTTTCCCGCGAAGGTCGATCCGGCCATCGTCGCGCGCGTGTCCGAAGCCGTCCAGGCGCTGGTGCGCAGCGAGGAGGGCAAGGCGTTCATGGAGAAACTGGGCGGCGAGCCTTTCGTCGGCGGCCCCGACACGCTGGCGGCGTTCCAGCGCGACGAGCTGGCGTCCATGCGGCGCATCGCCGAACTGGCCAACATCCAGCAGGAATAGCGCTTCAGGCTCAGCGCGGCAGGCCGGCGGCCGGCCCGGCCTGCATCAGGCGACACGCCATGTCGACGAAGTTGGCGGTGGTCGGCGTGGCGTTGTCGGGATGCACGGCCAGCGCGATGCCCACCTTGATGGTTTCGGCCAGCTGGGGCACGTTGACCAGGCGCACGCCGCTGCCGGCCTGCCGGCACGCCACTTTGGGCACGATGGCCAGGCCCAGCCCGCTCTCCACCAGGCTCAATATGGTCTGCACCTGGATGGCCTCCTGCGTGATCTGGGGTATTACGCCATATTGCTGGAACGCATACATGATCAGCGCATGCATGCCCGGCACGTGGGTGCGCGAATAGCCGATGAACGGTTCGTCCGCCAGTTCGTCGAGCGCGACGTCGTCGCGCTGTGCGTAGCGGCTGCCGGCGGGCACCGCCAGCATCAGATGATCGGCCTGCAGCAGCGTGATGCGGGCCGTCGACGGCTCCAGCACCGGGAAGCGCACCAGCGCGACGTCCAGGGTGTGCGCGTCCAGGCGGCGCAGCAGGTCCACGGTGGTGGACTCCTCGATGACCAGGTCCACGCGCGGATAGTCCTTGCGGAACGCCGACAGCAGCTGCGGCATCAGCGAGTAGATCGAAGAGCCGACAAAGCCCACCTTGAGCATGCCTTGCTTGCCGCTGGCGCCTTCCTGGGCGGCGCGCTGGATTTCATCGGCGTAGAACAGCGTGGCGCGCGCATAGCGCAATACCACCTCGGCCGCGGGCGTGGGCTGCAGGCCCGCGGGCAGCCGCTCGAACAGTTGCACGCCCAGTTCCTGCTCCAGTTTCTTGATCGCGGTGGAAAGAGGCGGTTGCGCCATGTGTAGCCGTTCGGCGGCCCGATGGAAATTGAGCGTTTCGGACAGGACCAACAATTGCTTGAGCTGGCGTAGCTCCACGGCGCGCCTCCGGTGATGCGCCGGGCTTGCGATATGCATGATGTATTGCCCGGTCCACATCTAATATTAGACCGTGATATGTGCTCCGTGTAGATTGTCGTGATACCCGCGCAGCCGCGCGGGCCATGGGTTTCATGGCAGCTTCAAGGACCGTGGCGCGTGCGCGGTGCCGTGCCGCCGCACGTACGGGAGCCATCTTGGGCACTATCATCGAGGCGCTGCAGCTTGCCGCCATTCCCGCGCACGACGAGGCCCTGCGTCCGGCCGTGCGCGCCTTCCTGGACGAGGCGCTGCGGGAGATGCCGGCGGATCGGCGGGCGCGCTCCTGGATGGGGTACGACGCCGAATTCAGCCGCGCGCTGGCGCGACAGGGCTGGCTGGGCCTGACGCTGCCCGTCGAATACGGCGGCGCGGGCCGCAGCAATTTCGCGCGCTTCGTGCTCAGCGAGGAACTGCTGGCCGCCGGCGCGCCGGTGTCGGCGCACTGGATCGCCGACCGCCAGACCGCGCCATTGATCCTGCGCTTCGGTTCGCCGGCGCAGCGCGCGTTCTACTTGCCCAGGATCATCCGCGGCGAAGCCTTCTTCGCCATCGGCATGAGCGAACCCGATACCGGGTCGGACCTGGCCAGCGTGCGCACGCGCGCCACGCCCGTTGCCGACGGCTGGCTGCTGAACGGGCGCAAGATCTGGACGACGAACGCCCACCGTTCGCACTACATGTGCGCGCTGGTGCGCACCTCCGGCACGCCGGAGGATCGCCACCGCGGGCTGTCGCAGATGATCTTCGACCTTGCGCTGCCGGGCATCGAGATCCGGCCCATCCGCGATATTGCCGGCGACGCGCATTTCTGCGAAGTGTTGTTCGACAACGTGCTGCTGCCGCACGATGCGCTGGTGGGCGAGGAAGGCAGCGGCTGGCGGCAGGTGATGGCCGAGCTGGCGCTGGAGCGCAGCGGTCCGGAGCGCATCTATTCCAGCATGGTCCTGCTCGACGGCTGGCTGGCCCATCTGCGCCGCGATGCCGCGCCACAGCGGACGCAGGTCTGCCTGGCGGGCCGCCTGGCCGCGCGGCTGGCGGTGCTGCGTTCCATGTCGCTGGCGGTATCGCAGCGGCTGGAGCAGGGCGCCGACGCCAGCCTCGCCGCCGTGCTGGTGAAAGACCTGGGCACGGAGTTCGAGCAGGCGGTTCCCGAGCTGATAGGGCAGGCGCTGCGCGCCGGTCCGCAGCCCGCGCCCGACGCGGTGCTGATGCGTACGCTGGCCTATCTGACGCTGATCAATCCGACGTTTTCCTTGCGCGGCGGAACGCGCCATATCCTGCGCGGCATCATCGCGCGCGAGCTCGGGCTGCGCTGAGGCGGGTCTACTTCGAAGGGGGGGCAGGGTGTCCACCATGCAGCAGGATCTATACGAAACGTTTGCCCGTGCGCTGGCCGGCCTGTGTCCGCTGGAGCGGGTGCGCGAGATCGAAGCCGCGGCCGATCCGCGCGCCGCCGCCGCGCATACCTGGAACGAGGTGGACGCCCTGGGCTATGGCGACGCCCTGTCGCCCGCCGAACACGGCGGCGCCGGCCTGTCGCTTGCCGATGCGGAAGGTTTGTTGCGGGCAGCCGGGGCCATGGCCTTGCCGTTTCCGTTCGCCGACACCCTGCTGGCGCGCGCCTTGTTGCGCGCCGTCGGGCAGGCCGTGCCGGACGGACCCATCGCCCTGGGCGTGGCACGGCCCGATGGCGCCGCCTGGCGCTGCGCGCCCATCGCGGGCGTGGCGCTGGCCCAGGCGGTAGCGGTCGAGCTCGATGGCTGCCTGTTGCTGTGGCCGACGCCGGACATGGTCCAGCCCGGCTTGTTCCGGCCGGGCGCCAGCGGCGCGCCTGTCTGGCACGGCATGCCGGCGCATGCCGGCCGCGCCGCGGTGCCCGCCGGGGCGGTGCAGGCCTGGCGCAATGCGGCCGACGCCGCGGGCATGGCAGGGGCCATGCAGGCGGTGCTGGATCGTTGCGTGGCTTATGCGCAGGAGCGTCATCAGTTTGGGCGGGCCTTGGGCCGGTTTCAGGCGGTCCAGCAGGACATCAGCGTGCTGGCCGAGCAGGTGGCGGCCGTGGCCATGGCCGCGCGGCTGGCCTGCGCCAGCGGCGCGCTGTTTCCCGATCCGGCGCTTGCCGCCTGCGCCCGGCTCCGGGCCTGCGAGGCCGTGCCCGTAGTCTGCGCGCTGGCGCACGCGGTGCATGGCGCCATCGGCATCACCGAGGAATTGCCGCTCGGCCTGTATACGGCGCGGCTGCACGAGTGGCGCGCCGTTGGAACGCGCGAAGACGATTGCGCCGAGCTGCTCGGCCGGCGCGTGCTGGCCGATGACGGGCGAACGCTGCTGGACGCGGTGCGCGGGCTGGTGTCCGCCGCCCAGGTGTAGCGCCGTTCGCGCGTCGGACCTGCCTTTTTCCCCTCTCCCTTTTTCGAGGTTCAACATGTCCGTCAATCCAGATCCGGTAGTCATCGTCGCGGCGCGGCGCACGCCCATCGGCGCGTTCCAGGGCGCGCTGGCGCACTACAGCGCGCCGCAACTGGGCGCCCATGCGCTGGCCGCCGCGGTGCGGCAGGCGGGCTTGCCGCCCGACGCGGCGCAGGAGGCGCTGATGGGATGCTGCCTGTTCGCCGGGCTGGGGCAGGCGCCGGCGCGCCAGGCCGTGCTCGGCGCGGGGCTGCCGACCGAGGTGCAGGCCACCACCCTGAGCAAGATGTGCGGCTCGGGCATGAAAGCCGCCATGCTGGCGCACGACATGCTGCGCGCCGGATCGGCCGATGTGGTACTGGCTGGCGGCATGGAGTCGATGAGCAATGCGCCGCATCTGATCCCCAAGGCGCGGCAGGGCTATCGGCTCGGCGATGGTCAGTTGCTCGACCACATGTACCGCGACGGCCTGCAGGATGCCTACGAAGGCCGGTTGATGGGGCATTACGCCGACCTGGCCGCGCGCGAATACGGCTTTTCCCGCGAACAGCAGGATGCGTACGCGCACGAGAGCGTACTGCGGGCGCAACGCAGCGTCGCCGAAGGCGAGTTCGCCGAGGAAATCGCGCCGATGGCCGGGCTGGCGCGTCGCGGCGCGCCGGCCGGCATGGTTGCCGTGGACGAGACGCCCGGCCAGTGCGACGTGTCGCGGCTGGCCAGCCTCAAGCCAGCCTTCAACGCCGACGGCACGGTGACCGCCGGCAACGCCTCGTCGATCTCCGACGGCGCGGCGGCCTTGGTGCTGACACGGCAGGCGCACGCCGAGCGCCTGGGGCTGGCGCCCCTGGCGCGCATCGTCGGCCATGCCACCGCGGCGTTGCCGCCGGGCCAGTTTCCGGCCGCGCCCGTGCGCGCCATCGCGCGGCTGTTCGAGCGGGTGGGCTGGAGCCGCGACTCGGTCGACCTGTTCGAGATCAACGAGGCGTTCGCGGTCGTGACGATGATCGCCCTGCGCGAATTGGGCCTGCCGGCCGAACGGGTCAACGTCAACGGCGGCGCCTGCGCCTTGGGGCATCCGGTCGGTGCCACGGGCGCGCGCCTCATCGTCACGCTGATACATGCGTTGCAGCGTCGTGGCCTGCGCCGCGGCGTGGCCGGCCTGTGCCTGGGCGGCGGCGAAGCGACCGCGATCGCCATCGAACGGGTCTGACGCCGAGCCGCCCGCCGGCCTGCCCGGCGGCGGGCGCGGCGCGCTAAGCCTTGGCGCCTGCTCGCGAGACGACAATGCCGGCCGCCTCGCGGTCCCACAGCGGCGATGGTCGCTGCTCGGCGCGCTGCCTGAGCTTGAATTTCTCGATCTTGCCGGATTCGGTCAGCGGCAGCGCATCGACGAATTCCAGAAAGCGCGGCACCATGTAATAGCTCATGTTCTCCACGCAATACCGGGTCAGGTCCTGGTAGCTCAGCGCGCTGCCCGGACGCAGCAGCACCGAGGCGCCGACTTCGTCCTCGGGCAGATCGCCGCGCACGGGATAGACCGCGGCATTCACGACTTCGGGATGCGACGTGAGGACGGCCTCGACCTCCTGCGAGGAAATATTCTCGCCGCGCCGCCGTATCGAGTCCTTCTTGCGGTCGACGAAGTACAGGTAGCCGTCCGCGTCCAGGTAGCCCCGGTCGCCCGTGTGGAACAGGAAATTGCGCCGTGCCTGCAGCGTCGCCTCGGGCATCTTGTAGTAGCCCGACGCCGTGCTCCAGGTTTCATGACTGCGCAACACGATCTCCCCGGTCTGTCCGGCGGGCAGTTCTATGTCGTTGTCGTCGACGATGCGCAGGTCGATACCCGGGCGCGGCTTGCCGCAACTGAAGGCCTTCCCGGCTGGATCGTCCAGCCGGGTAGAGGCCGCCAGGCAATAGTCGCTGAGCCCGTAGCCGGTGAAAACCTTGACGCCGAAGCGCGCTTCGAATTCGTGCACGTAGGGCGGGACGGGCGCCATCGAGCACAGCCGGACCTTGTGGTCGCGATCCCGCGGCGTGGGCGGCTGGGTCCACAGGAAATTGACGATCGCGCCCAGCGAATTGAAGCGGGTGGCGCCGCTCTGGCGGATCTCGTTCCAGAAGCGCGTGGTCGAGTAGCGTTCCGTCAACGCCACGGTGGCGCCCGCCACGAACGCCGTCCAGGTACTGTTGAGCAAGGCGTTGGCGTGGAATAGCGGCAGGCAGACATACTCCACGTCGTCATGGGTGACCCAGCGCGCCGTGGCATTCTGTACCGCCCATACATTCAGCCCCGCCTGCGGCCACATGACGGCCTTGGAGGGCCCCGTCGTGCCGGACGTGAACAGCAGCGCGCCAAGCTGCCAGGGGTCGACGTCCAATGCTGGGTCCGCCGGACCATCCCGCTCCAGCTCGGCAAAGCGGATGGACCGGGGGCCTTGCGGCGCGGTGTGTCCGGATCCATCCTCGACGACGACGATCCGTTCCAGCCTGGGCAGTTCGTGCAGGCACGCCGCGATCAGGGCCAGGTACTTCTCGTGCACGATCAGCGTCGTGATGTCGGCGAAATCCAGGTAATAGACCAGCAGCTTGCCCTTGGCCGCGGTATTGATCGGCACCCACACCGCTCCGATCCTGGCGAGCGCGAATACCGCCAGGATCATCTCCGGGCAATTGTCGAGAATCAGCCCGACGTGCGCGCCGGTCTCCACGCCGTGGGCTTTCAGGCCCCGGGCCACATCGCTGCTGCGCCGGTCGAACCCGGCATAACTGATCTTCTCGCCGCGCGGCAGGAAATGAAGAAAGGTCTTCTCGCCATGCCGCCGGGCCTGCATCGCGGTGATTTCCGCCATGCGGCGTTGCTTGATCTCGTCCAGCGTGAAGTCTGCCATGGGGGCCTTGATGTCGTTGTGCAGGGTCCGTGCGCGCAGCGGCGCGCGCCGGCCGGGTGATGGACGGCCTAGTCGACCTTGATGTCGGCGGCGTCGGCGATCTTCTTCCACATGGCCTGCTCCGATTCCATGAAGGCCTGGAATTGCTCGCCGACCAGCGGCTCGGGAAGGATGCTGAGTCCGAACCCCGAGAACTGCTCCCGGACCTCGGGCAGGCTGGCGATCGCGGCAAGCTCGCGCTCCAGCCGCGCCATCACTTCCGGCGGGGTCTTGGCCGGCGCCACGATGCCGATCCACGAGTTGAGCGCCACTTGCGGATAGCCCGACTCGACGAAGGTCGGCACCGAGGCCAGGTCCGGCCAGCGCTGCGCGTTGGTCACGCCCAGTATCCTCACCGACCCTGCCTCGACGACCGGGGCCATGTTCTTGAGCGTGTCCACGCTGAACAGCACGCGTCCGGCGACAAGATCGGGCAGCATGGCGGTGCCGCCCTTGTAGGCGACGTGTGTCATGCGGATGCCGGTCGACTGTGCGATCAGCGCGGCCATCAGGTGTCCGCCCGAACCCACGCCGCCGGAGCCGAACGTCACGTTGTCCGGGTTCTCTTTTGCCCAGGCGACGAATTCCTCGATGCTCTTTGGCGGCGCCACCGAACTGGCGACGAAAACGTTGCGTGCCACGCCCAGATGCGCGATGCCCTTGAGTTCGCGCAGGGGATCGAACGGCATGTTCCGGTGGATGCTGGGGTTGGCCACATGCGAGACGCTGACGCCCAGCAGCGTATGGCCGTCCGGCGGCGACTGGGCGACGAACTTCGTCGCGATCAGGCCGTTGGCGCCGGGCCTGTTCTCCACGATGACGCTGGCGTTGCCGCCGAACCGCTGCTCCAGTTGCCTGGCGACGACGCGCATGGCGGCGTCCAGCGGGCCGCCAGGCGGCGTCTGCACCACGATGCTGACCGGCCGGGTTGGGTAGGTGGCTTGCGCGCAAACCGGTGCCGCGAACGCGCACAGCACCGCCCCGACGGCCGAAGCAAGGTATGTCCGGGCCTTGTTGTGAATCGCCATGTTGCTCCCCCTTGGTTGCCTGAGGCTGTTGTCGGTTGTTCTGTCGGCGGCATGGCGCGGATCAGGAACGTTCCGCGTGGCATGCCGCGTACTGGTGCAACAGCTGGCAATGCTATGTAGGGTGCGGCGGTCTCCACAAATACTTTATTTGTCTCGGCCAATACGGCCGGCGTATCGCGTGCGCAGTCCGCGCGGCTGGGCGCCGCGCCGGGCCGGCCTAGGCGAGGAAGGCTTCGATCGCGCCGTTGAAGGCGCGCGGGTTGCCCAGGTTCATGCCGTGCGACGAACCGGCGATGGCCGTGCGCTCGGCGTGGGGCCAGGCACCTTCGAGCATGTCCAGCACCTCGGGGTAGGGGGCGGGGCTGAGCGCGCCGCCGATCAGCAGCGTCGGCAGCGCCAGCGTGCGCAGGGTATCCGGCGTCAGCGGCCCGGGCTGTTCGCGCGCCTGGCCCAGCAGCGTGTTGGCGTTGTCGCGCACCATGTCCTTGAACCAGGGCACCATGCGGCGCCAGGTGTCCGGCCCGGTCACCGTATCGATGAACAGCGCCAGGCCCGCGTCGGCGTCGCCGTCGCGGATCAGCGCCAGCGCGCGCTGGCGGAATCCGCCGCGCGAGTCGTCGCCGCCGGGCAACGGCAAGCCCGGGTCGGCCAGCACCAGCGAGCGTGCCAGGTCGGGGCGGCGCAGCGCCGTTTCCAGCGCGACGCGCCCGCCGCGCGAATGGCCCACCAGGTGCGCGGGCTCGCCGCACTCGTTTTCAATGAACTCGACGATATCCTGCGCATGGCGGGCCACCGAGAAATCGTCGCCGGCGCCATCCCATTCTTCGGGCCAATAGTGGCGCAGCGACGGCGCCAGCACGCGAAAGGATCTGCCCAGCGGCCCGAGTTGCGGTTTCCAGTAGCGGCAGTCGCACAGCGAGCCATGGATCAGCACCATGGGCGCGCCCTGGCCGGCCTCGGCGTAGGCGATGGGGTAACCGTCGATGGCGGCGGTCTGCAGGGAAAGTTGAGGTTCTGAGCGCATGGCAGGTGTGGCGCGCCGCGACGGCCCGCAGGGCGTGATTCTAGCCCGGACGGCGCGCGTGGGCTGATACACTCGTGGCCGATCGCGTTTTCGATGACTTCCCGAAGGATCCGCTACCCATGGCCGAAGACGAACCGAATTCCCTGCCCGAGTCGGCGCTGCGCGTGGCGCGGCTGCTGCGCGAGATGGGCCACGACCGGCCGGTGATCATGCTGCCCCAGACCGGCAAGACCTCGGCCGAGGCGGCCGCGGGGCTGGGCTGCGAAGTGGCGCAGATCGCCAAGTCCATCATCTTCCGGCGCGCGGCCGACGACGCTCCGGTGCTGGTCATCGCCAGCGGCGTCAACCGGGTCGACGAGGCCAAGGTGGCCGCGCGGGTGGGCGGGCTGGCCAAGGCCGACGCCAAGTTCGTGCGTGCCATGACGGGCTACGCCATCGGCGGCGTCTGCCCCATCGGCCATGCCGTGCGCCCGGTGATGCTGCTCGACGAAGATCTGTTCCGGTACGACAGCCTGTGGGCGGCGGCCGGCCATCCGCACGCGGTGTTCAGCCTGACGCCGCGCCAATTGGCCGACATGACCGGCGCGCCGGTCGCCGATGTGGCGCAACGCGCCGCCTGACGGCGCGTTGCATCAACCGAAGCGGGCGGGCGAGTAGGGCGCGGCGTCGACCACGGTCGGCGCGCCGTCCACCAGTTCGGCCAGCAGCCGGCCGCTGACCGGCCCCAGCGTAAAGCCCTGGTGTCCGTGCCCGAGGTTGAACCACAGCCCGGGGTGGCGCGGCGCCGCGCCGATCACCGGCAGCATGTCCACCGTGCAGGGGCGGCTGCCCATCCAGAAATCCGGCTCGGCCGGCTCTCCCAGTGCGTACAGGTCGCGCGCGGCGGTTTCGGCGCGCGCCAGCTGCACGGGCGTGGGCGGCGCGTCCTGGCGCGCCAGCTCGGCGCCGGTGGCCAGGCGCAGGCCGCGTCGCATCGGGCTGAGCACGAAGCCGCAATCCGCATCCTGCACCGGCATGCTCGGCATGGCGGCGCACTGGTAATGGCGGTGATAGCCGCGCTTGACGAACAGGGGCAGCCGGTAGCCGAAGCGCCGCAGCAGGCCATCGGACCAGGGGCCGAGCGCCACCACGGCGTGGCCGGCTTCGCGTCGGGCAGGGCCGGCCGCCTCCTCGATCTGTACCGACCAGCCGGCGCCGGTGCGCTGCAGCGTGCCGGCATCGCCGCGCGCCAGCGTCCCGCCTTCGGCCTGGAAGCGCTCGGCATAGGCGGCCACCAGCGCGCCGGGGTCGGCCACGCTCCAGGGTTCCTGCCAATGGATGGCGCCGGCGCTCACGCCGGGCCGCAAGGCCGGCTCGGCCTGCTCCAGGTCGGTCGCCGATTCGATCGCCAGCGCCACGCCGCATTCGTCGGCCAGGCGCCGCGCCTCGCGGGTCGCCGCGGCGAGGCCGGCCGCGCCGCGAAACAGCGAGCGAAATCCGGTGCGCCGGATCAGGTCGCCGCAGCCCGAGGCGTCGATCAACGCCTGGTGCTCATGGGTGCAATGGGCGATGATCTGGCCGTACGCCAGTGCGATGGGCCGGTAGCGGCGCGGCGCGCTGGCGGCGTAGTAGGCGGCCAGGCGCGGCAGCAGCGCGGGCAGTGCGCCCCAGTGGTAGCGGATGTCGAAGCCGCGGCGCAGCGCCACGCGCAGCAAGGTGGCCAGGCCGCGCGGGAAGGCATAGGGTTCGACCGCCTCGCGCTGGATGATGCCGGCATTGCCGTACGAGGTCTCCAGCCCCGGCTCGCGCCGGTCCACCAGCGTGACGCGGTGGCCGCGGCGCTGCAGGTGCAGGGCCGCGCATACGCCCACCATGCCCGCGCCCAGCACGATGATTTCCTTGCTCATCGATCCCATCTCCGTGATGCGCGCCGCGCGCCTGCCGGGCGCGCGGCGTTCTGTATACTCGGGCCTGCCTGGCGCCCGCCATTCCCATTCCGCTCAGGGTTCAGCATGGACAAATCCACCCAGGCGGCATCCCGCCTGCTTGCCTTTCGCTTCCTGTCGACCAGCCAACTGCTGTACCGCAGCCTCGAACTCATGATGGGGCGCGAACTCGGCCTGTCGGTGCGGCAATGGCGCGTCATGTTCTTCCTGGCCAACGACGGCGTCGGCTCGGTGCAGGAGATCGCCGATTTCTGCCGCTACGACAAAAGCCAGGTCAGCCGGGCCTTGCAGGAACTCACCGACAAAGCCTACGTGAACCGCGTGCCCAGCGCCCATGACCGCCGCAAGGTGCTGGCGTCGCTGACGCCTGCCGGTATCGAAGTGTACCGGCAGGGTCTGCGCATCAGCCTGGCGCGCGACGAGCGCATGAAGCGCGCCCTGTCCGCCGACGAACTGGCCGCCTTCAACGCCACGCTCGACAAGCTGGCCGAACAGGCGCAGGCCATCATGGACGAGCTCTGAGGCGCTGCGTTCAGAGCGCGCTGGCCTGTCCATCCTTGCGGTGGTCCGAGGCGCCCAGGTAGCCGCCCTCGATGCGCATGATGGCCTGCGAGCCGCCAAACTCATCAGAGAAGCGCGGCGCCACGGTCACCGCGTGGCCGCGCCCGCGCAGGCCGGCCACGGCGGCATCGGGGAAGTTCCATTCCACCATGACGGTGCGGTTGTCCTCCAGGATGCGCCAGCGCGGCGCGTCGACGACGGCCTGTGGGTTCTGCCCGGCGGCCGTGCGCACCGTCACCTGTACATGGCCCTGCGCCTGCAGCGAGCCGCCCATCACGCCAAAGCTCATCAGCGGCGCGCCGCCGCGCATCAGGAAGCCCGGGATGATGGTGTGGAACGGCCGTTTGCCGGGCCCGACTTCGTTGGGGTGGCCTTCGATCAGGTTGAAGCCCCAGCCGCGGTTGTGCAGGGCGATGCCGGTGCCGGGTACCACCACGCCGGAGCCGAAGCCCTTGAAGTTGGACTGGATCAGCGACACCATCATGCCGTCGGCATCGGCGGCCGTCAGGTACGTCGTGCCGCCGTTGTGCGGTTTGCCGGGCCCCGGGTAGCGCGCTTCGGTCGGGCTGATCGCGCCGGCGCGCGCGGCCAGGTAGGCGCGGTCGAGCAGCATCTCGGCCGAGACCTCGCGCATCGAGGCGGGGTCGGCCACGTAGCGGTTGATGTCGGCGAAGGCCAGTTTCATGGCCTCGATCTGGTAGTGATAGAAGTCCGTGCTGTCGGGCTGGCCCAGCTTGCCCGACAGGCCATCGAGCATGCCCAGCGCCATCAGCGCGCCGATGCCCTGGCCGCTGGGGCCGATCTCGTGCAGCGTCAGCTCGCCGTATTGCGCGCCGATCGGGTCCACCCAATCCGCCTGGTGCGCGGCCAGGTCGGCCTCGGTCAGCGCCCCGCCGGTCTCGCGCGCGAACGCGGCGATGCGGGCGGCCAGCGCGCCGCGGTAGAACGATTCGCCGTGTGTGTCCGCGATATCCTGCAGCGTATCGGCCTGTCCGGGGCAGATGAAGCGTTCGCCGGGCTGGGGCGTGCGGCCGTTGGGCGCGAAGGCATCGCGAAAGCCCGGGCCCTGCATGATCGGTTCGGCCTGGTCGGCCCACTGGCGCGCGGTGATGGGCGTCACCAGAAAGCCATGGCGCGCATAGTGCAAGGCCGGCTCGAACAGGCGGGCGAAATCCAGCTTGCCGAATTTGCGCGACAGCGCCACCCATCCCGATACGGCGCCCGGCACCGTCACGGCGTCCCAGCCGCGCGCGGGCATGGCGTCATGGCGCGAGAAGTATTCCCGGGTCCAGGCCTGCGGCGCCCGTCCCGAGGCGTTCAGGCCATGCAGCTGGCGTCCGTCCCAGATGATGGCGAACAGGTCGCCGCCGATGCCGTTCATGCACGGTCCCACCACCGTCATGGTGATGGCCGCCGCGATCGCCGCGTCGACGGCGTTGCCGCCGGCGGCCAGCATGCGCATGGCGGCCTGGTTGGCCAGCGGCTGCTCCGTGCAGACCATGTTCTCGCCCAGCGCGGGCATGCGCTGCGATACGTAGGGGAAGGTCCAGTCGAGGGGGTGGGATGCGGTCACGCGATTACTCCTTCTTGGCGCCGACGCGGCGCGCCAGTCCGGGCCAGAACGCCAGGTCGTCGGCCGCGATGCGGGCGATATCCTTGGGCGGATGGAACGCCGGCACCATGCCGGCGCGCGTCAGCGTCTCGATGATCTTGGGGTCTTCCAGCGCGGCGCGCACCGCATCGGTCAGCACCGCCACCACCGCCGGCGGCGTGCCGGCCGGGGTGACGAACGCGAACGGGTTGTCGGCCTTCAGGTCGGTGACGCCCAGTTCGGCCATCGTGGGGATATCGGGGAACTGCGGCACGCGGCCGCTGGCGCTGGTGGCCAGGGCCACCAGCTTGCCGGCCGCGACGTGGGTGCGGACCGACGCGACGCTGTCGAACATGAAGGCGGTCTCGCCGCTCATCAGGCCGGGCAGCGCTTCGGCGCTGCCCTTGTACGGGACGTGCTCGGCCTGCGCCTTCGATCCGTCCAGGAACAGCGCCGACTCCAGGTGCGACAGCGAGCCCACGCCCTGCGAGGCGTAGTTGTAGCGGCCGGGGGCCGCCTTCAGGCGGGCGACGAGCTCGGTCACGGTGGCCGACTGCTGGCCGGCGGGGGCCACCAGCATGTGCGGCGCGTTGACCACGCCGGCGACATACGAGAAGTCCTTTTCCAGGCTGGGGACGTTGTCGTACATGGTGGTGGCGATGGCCACGCCCGTGACTGGCAGCAGCGCCATGGTGTAGCCGTCGGGCTGGTCGCGCACGACGGCGCGCAGGCCCAGCAGCGTGGCCGCGCCGGGGCGGTTTTCCACGATGACCGGCTGGCCCAGCTTGGCGCCCATGCCTTCGGCGATGGCGCGCGCGCTGATGTCGCCCGCGCCGCCCGGCGGCGCCGGCACCACCAGCTTGATCGGACGGCTGGGAAAATCCGCGGCGCTGGCGGGCGCGGCGGCCAGCGCTGCGGCCGCGAAGACGGGCGCGATCAGGCGCGCCAGCGTAAAACAGCGGGAACCGGACATGAATGCATCTCCTGGGCGGATATGGGCGGGGAAGTCAACGGGAAGCGCGCCGCGGCCGGGCCGGCGGCGGGCGAGGTGCTCATCCTATGAGCATATAGTTGCTATGTCAACGTTTTATGCGATGGCGCGCGGCCGGCCATGCGTCGTCGATGACGTTCGGCTTGCCGCTACCTGACGGGGCCGGCCACGCCGTCCACCAGCACATGGGGATGGCCGCGCGAGCAGCGTTCCACGCGCGCCTGGATGCCATAGACGCGCGCCAGCATCGGCGCGTCGATCACGGCGGCTGGCTCGCCGGCCGCGGCCAGCTCCCCGGCGCGGATCAGCAGCGCCTGGTCGGCGTGGCGCAGGGCGACATTGATATCGTGCAGCGCCGCGATGGTGATCAAGCCATGGCGGCGGGTTTCCTGGCGCAGCAGGTCCATCACATGGAACTGGTAGTTCGGATCCAGCGCCGACAGCGGCTCGTCGAGCAGCAGCACGCGCGGGCGCCGTATCAGCGCCTGCGCCAGCCCCACCAGCTGCTTCTGCCCGCCGGACAGCTCATCCAGGAACTGCAGCGCCAGGTGTCCGATGCCCAGCCGCTCGAGCAGGGCGGCCACGGCCGGCGGCCCGGCCTGTCCGGCCGCTTCGCCATGCGCGCGCGCCGCGACCAGCACCGATTCGAACACGCGCAGGTGGACATCGGCCGGCAGGCCTTGCGGCAGATAGGCGACATGCTGCGCCCGTTGCGCCAGCCCGGCCTGGTCCAGCCTCAGTCCGTCCAGCGCGATCGCGCCGCCGCGCGCGGGCAGCAGCCCCGCCACCGCCTTGAGCAGGGTGGATTTGCCGCTGCCATTGGGGCCCAGCAGCGCGGTGAGCGTGCCGTGCGGCAAGGGCCCCAGATCCAGGCTGGCGATGACCGTGCGGGCGCCATAGGCCACGCCCAGTCCTTCGATGGCCAGCCCCGGCGCGTTCATAGGCTTTGCGGGCGGCGCAGCAGCACCGCCACGAAAAAGGGAATGCCCACCAGCGAGGTCACGATGCCCACCGGCACGATCACCCCTGGCACCAGGCTCTTGGACACCGAGGCGGCCAGCGACAGGATCAGCGCGCCCGTCAGCGCGCTGCCGGGCAGATAGAAGCGGTGATCCTCGCCGAACAGGCGGCGGGCGATGTGCGGCGCCACCAGTCCGATGAAGCCTATCGTGCCGGCGAATGCCACCGCCAGCGCGGCCAGCAGGCTGATGCGGCACAGGGCGGCCAGGCGCAGCCGGCGCACGTCCACGCCGAAGCTGGCCGCGCGCGTTTCGCCCAGCCGCAGGGCGGTCAGCCGCCAGGCGTGGCGCAGCGCCAGCGGCAGGGCCAGCGCGCAGGCCGCCGCCAGGATGCCCACGCTGGCCCAATCGGCGCGCGCCATGCTGCCCATGGTCCAGAACACCAGGTTCTGCAGCGCCTGGGCGCTGGCGGTGAACTGGATCAGCGAGATCAGCGCATTGAAGGTGAATACCAGCGCGATGCCGAACAGCACGATGGCCGGCGCGCCGATGGCCCGGCGCCGCGCCACCTGGTCCAGCAGCAGGCCGGCCAGCGCGGCGAACAGGAAAGCGTACAGCGGCACCAGCCAGGCTCCGGCCACGCCGGGCAGGCCGACATGCAGCACGATGGCCAGCGAAGCGCCCAGCGCCGCGGCGGACGAGACGCCCAGCGTGAACGGGCTGGCCAGGGGGTTGTTCAGGATGGTCTGCATCTCGGCCCCGGCCAGCCCGAGCGCCATGCCCACGATGGCGGCCATGGCGGCCTGCGGCAGGCGGATGTCCCAGACGATGACGCGGGCCGCCGTATCGGCGGCGCCGGGTTGCAGCAGGGCGCGCCAGAGTTCGGCCAGCGTCAGGCCGGCGGGCCCCAGCGCGGCGTCGGCGGCCAGCGCCGCGCAGGCTGCCGCCGCCAGGGCGGCCATCAGCCACCGGCGGCGCCGCAGAAGGCGGCCGTAGGCCCGCACCGCGTCGGGGGCGGCCGCGGCCATTACTGCAGCAGTTGCAGGCGGCTCTTGGCCGTGTTGGCGGCCGGCGTGGTCGGATAGTCGCGCACGATGCGCTGCAGCGTGGTCTTGGCGCCGGCGCGGTTGTTCAGCTCGATCTGGCTGCCGGCGATCACCAGCAGGGCGTCGGGCGCGCGAGCATTGGTCGGCGCATTCTGCACCAGGTTGTTGAGCTGCTCGATCGCGCCCTTGAAATCCTTCATGGCGTAGCGGCTGCTGCCCAGGTAGAACTGCGCCGTCGGCGCCAGCTGGCTGTTCGGGTACAGCGCGATGAAGGCGGCCAGCGATTCGGCGGCGTCCTTGTACTGGCCCTTGCGGAACAGGTCGATTGCGCCGTCATAGGCGGCCTGTTCCTGCTGGTCGACCGCGGTCACGCCCGGCGGGTTGCCGGCGTGCTGGGGCTGGCCGCCCTGCGCATTGGGCTGCTGGCGCGAAATCAGTTCCAGTTGGTCGCGCAATTGGGCGATTTCCTGTTGCATGGCGTGCAACTGATCGGCCAATTGCAGCCGCGCACGCTGGTTCTGCTCATTCTGCTGTTGCACCTGCTGGCGCAGATCCAGGATGGCGCGGCGCGCTTCATCGTCGGCAAAGGCATGGGCGGGGGCTGCCATGGCTGCAAGGGCCAGGCTGGCGGTAATGACCAGAGTACGCAGGGGCAGGGCTTGATCGCGCATGAAAATATCCAGGTCTGAAACGAAAACGTCGGGACGGCCGGATGACCGTCCCGACGCGTGGTGGGGCTGCTTGGCGTCGCGAGGACTTAGCGCTGATAAACGATATCGGCGCGGCGGTTCTCGGCGAAATCAGCCTCGCTCGAACCCGTCGCCTTCGGCTTTTCCTTGCCGAAACTAATGGTTTCGATCTGGTTGTCCGACACACCCAGCAGGGTCATCATGCGACGGACAGCGTCGGCACGGCGTTGGCCCAGTGCGAGGTTGTATTCGGCGCCGCCGCGTTCGTCGGTGTTGCCTTCGATCTTGATGCGCTGCTGGTTGTTCGAAGCCAGGTAGCGGGCGTGGGTTTCGACCAGGCCGCGATACTGATCCGACACCGTATAGCTGTCGAAGTCAAAGTATACCGAGCGCTGTTGCGCCAGAATGCTTTGCGGGTTGAAGGGATCCAGGATCTGGCCGGTGGCCGAACCCTGGCCGGAGCCTCCAGCTTGACCTGCCTTGTCGTCGAGAGGGACGGAACTGCAGGCTGCCAGCGTGGCGGCCAGCGCAGCTATGGTTAGGCTTTTGGCAATGCGCGACTTCATGATAGTTCCTTTGCAAAGAGAGTCACACGTGTTAACGGGTAAAAGGGCCCCACGTTGGTTCACGTATTTCCCCGTTCAGGACGGACAAGGTCTGCCGCACGCGCCCATCGCTCGAGACACCGGCAAGTACGCTACGACCATTCTGGATTGCGGCGTAGAGCACTTGCATGCCGTTGGGCGCGAAACTGGGAGACTGATCGTCACGACCGTCAGTCAGCAGCGTTTCGGATCCTGAGGACAGGTTGAGCGAAGCGATACGAAACGCGCCGTCGCGTCTTGCAACGTACAGCAGCGTCGATCCATCGGGGGAAATTCGGGGTGAAATGTTGTAACCACCATTAAACGTCAGGCGGCGGGCATCTCCACCATCCAGGCCGGTTTGGTAGATTTGCGGCCCACCACTACGGTCACTGGTAAAGATAATGGAACGGCCGTCGGGCGTAAAGTTCGGCTCGGTGTCGATGCCCGGAGAGCGCGTAATACGGCGCATATTCGAGCCGCCGCCGGCGCTAACGATGTAAATTTGCGACAAACCATCGCGGGTCAGCGCCACGGCCAGCTGGCTGCCATCGGGCGACCACGCGGGCGCACTGTTGTTGCCCTTGAAGTTGGCCACCGGAATGCGCGCGCTGGTCGCCAGCGTGTGCACGTACACCACCGGCTTGCCCGACTCGAAACTCACATAGGCCAGCCGGGACCCGTCGGGCGACCAGCTGGGCGAAATGATGGGTTCGCGCGAGCGCAGGGCGACTTGCGGATTCTGGCCGTCGGCGTCGGCAACCTGCAGTTCGTAGGTGCTGCCGCGCTTGAGCACGTAGGCGATGCGGGTCGAGAACACGCCGCGTACGCCGGTGATCTTCTCGTAGATGCGGTCGGCGATCTGGTGCGCCACGCGACGCAGCTCCTGCTCCGTCCCCGAGAACGCCACGCCGTCGAGCTGGCCTTTCTTGACCGTGTCGGCCAGGCGGTAGCGCACGTCATAGCGGCCATCCGGGCCGCGGGTGATGCTGCCGTAGGCCAGGAAGTCCGCGCCCTTGGCGCGCCAGTCATCGTGGGCGACCTGCGAATCCACATTCAGGCCGGAACCGGCCGCGTTGATCAGGCGGAACTGGCCCGTGCGGGTCAGGTCGGCGCGGATCACCTCGGCAAGCGCGCGCCCGTGCGTGTCATCGACCGCGAAGTCGGCGATCGCGACCGGGTACTGCGTGGCGCCGGTGCCGGAAATGTCCACGCGCAGCTGCGCCTGGGCGGGTTGCCAGGCCAGCATCGCTGCCAGCAGCAGAATGAGCGCGGCGCCGTAGGTGCGCAGGAACCCCGTCAGGTCTGCGCGGCGGAAGGCGGGTGTCATAGCGGGCAATCTCCTGTCAATCGTACATGCGGTACACAACATCGATAATGGGCTCGTAGCGGCCGGTCGATGGTTTGGGGAAAGGGTTGCAGCGGCGGATGCCGGTTTCGACCGCCCGGTCGAAACCCGGGTTGCCGGAAGAACTGGTCAGCGTGACACCATTGACCTTCCCATCAGAACCCAACTGTACCCGGTATTGTGCCGTGGGATTGGCCGAGCCGGCGCGCGGCGGCGGCGGATAGGCCACGCCTGGCTGCACGCAGGCGCGCACCTTGGCGCCGTAGCCGCTGTCGCGTCCGCCGCCGGCCTGGTTGCGGTCGGCCGTGCCGCCCGGGATGCCGGCCGCGCCCAGGGCGTCGTTGCGGAACGCATCGCGCAGGGCCTTGTCGGCGGCCGCCTTCTTGGCGGCTTCTTCCTTGGCTTTCTTCTCGGCGGCCGCCTTCTCGGCCGCGGCTTTCTCCGCGGCAGCCTTCTTGGCCGCCTCTTCCTTGGCCTTTTTCTCGGCCTCGGCTTTCTTCTCCGCTTCGGCCTTCTTCTCGGCCTCGGCTTTCTTGGCGGCCTCTTCCTTGGCTTTCTTTTCGGCGGCCTGCTTCTCGGCGGCCGCCTTCTCCGCCGCGGCTTTCTCGGCCGCGCGGCGCTCCTGTTCGAGGCGTTGCTTTTCCTTGAGCTCGGCCGCGCGGCGCTCTTCATCCAGGCGCGCCTTTTCCTTGGCGGCTTCGGCCGCCTGGCGGGCCTTTTCTTCCTGCTCGCGCTTCTTGCGCGCCTCTTCCAGCGCGATTTCCGGGTCCGGCTGTTCCTTGGGCTGGACTTCCGGCTGCGGCGGAGGGGG